>Ga0164307_10000079_pt1 | contig 41951 bp, 38 predicted proteins | sample Whisoiple_243_MG_FD_110214 | JGI IMG/M metagenome (GOLD analysis project Ga0164307, IMG submission 110214) | Soil microbial communities amended with fresh organic matter from upstate New York, USA - Whitman soil sample_243_MG | ecosystem: Environmental > Terrestrial > Soil > Unclassified >...
CCGGAATCGAGGCAAATGCCGAGCAGTAGCGGCAACGCCACCATGTTGGCTGCAGTGAACTGAATGCCGAGTGGTCGCATCAGCGCGAGCATCCAAATCGAACCGAGGATCACCGGCAAGAGAGCCAAGAGCGTGTCGCCGACGCGTCGGAACATCAACCACATGGCCAAAGCCATGAGTACGAACGAGTAACCGGCGGCGCGTCGAAAGCCATCGGTGATGTAGCGCTCGTGGGGCAAGAGGTTCAGCGCGGTACCCGCGACGTTCGGGTCGAGCGCGCGGAGTCGCTCCGCGAAGCGATTCGCGAAACCCTCTTCCTCGACGTTGCCCTTCGGGTAAGCGTGAATCGCGAGGCGCGTGCCATCCTTCGAAACGAAGCGCGCGACGAACACGGCCGGCAGATCGGTCGGTGCATACCGCCCACGCTCGGCGATGTGCCGGGCAGTGGTTACGGCGCGCGAAAGCACGCTTTCTAGCGCTTGACTCACCCGATTCAGCGCAGCAGCCCCCGAGTCGGGTTGGGCCGACAACCAGCGCGTGAGCTCGCCGAGTTCGTGCGCGGCTCGCGTGGCCTGGCTGCCGTCGAGGTTGGCCTGACGCATCGCGAACGAAAGTTCGTCCAAGGTATCGGCCAGGCGCGTGAACGCGGCTTGGCGCGCCGGTCCATTGGCCGCACTGCTCGCCGGGATGGTGGGCACGTAGTCGCCCAGCTCGGCGACCGCTTGCTTGATGCTCGCGATGCGTTCGGGAGTTTCGGGCGGCAAGAGATCACTCGGACTCTGCACCTGCGCGACCTCCGAAGTCTGGCGCAACTTCTTCGTGAGTTCGCGCGCTTGGTCGAAGGAGGCGACCATGAAATGCGTATCGAGCGGCGGCGTGCCTGACTCTTCGATCCGCTTGAGCCCGCGGTAACTCTCGGCGTGCGCGGGCAAAAAGTCGAACGTGCGCCCATTGAAACCCGGCTGCGCGACGAGCAGCGAGCCAACCGCGGCGAGCGTGGCAAGGGCGGAGATCGCGAGCACCCAGCGCGCGCGGCGACCCACGACGCTGAGCACGGTCGAAAGGCCGTAAAGCTCGTGCATGTTCGGTTGGCGCTTGCCGGCGAGCAACGGCAACAACGCCGGGAAGCCGACGATCGTGCAAGCCAATGTGATGAACAGGCCGGCAGCAGTGATCACGCCGAGCTGGGCAAAAGCCGCAAATTTGGTGGCCGTCGTGCTCAAGAAGGCGGCAGCGGTGGTGCACGCGCCGAGCGCCACCGCGGGGCCATCGCTCAAGAGCGCGGTCTTGAGCGCGGGCCGCACGTCTTCACCGTCGACCCTCGCCTCCGAATAGCGGTGCAACAAGTGCACGCCAAACTCGATCCCGAGGCCGAGCAACACGCTCATGAAGCTCGACGTGACGAGGTTCAGCCCGCCATAGACCAACACCACGAAACCGAGCGAGATCACCATGCCTGCGAGCAGCGGCAGGAGCAGCACCGCGACGTGCCGGATCGAGCGAAAGACCAGCATCAACAGCAAGAAGATGCCCAGCGTCGAAATCAGCGAAGTGCTCCGTGAGCTATCCTGCAAGCTCTTCAGCTCATCGACCGCGAGCGCCGGCGCGCCCGTGAGGTCGGCGCGGACAGTGGATTTGGGCAGCGCAGCCAGCGCGCGGTCGCGCGCGCCCCGAATGCGCTCGACCGCGGGCTTGAGCTCACGGCCTTCATCACTCTGTAAAGCCGGAAAGATCAGCACCAGGTGATACGCACCGTGGCCACCGACGAGGTAGCCGCGGTCGTCGAACGCGGAAGAGCCTTGGTTGAGCGCGCCGAGCTCACCGAGTGAAAGTGGCCCGCCGGCAGCCAGCGCTTGCTTCAGCGCCGAAAGACCGTCAGCGAGCCGCGCGAGCCCTTTCGTGGCCTGCTCGGGCAGAGGCTTGGAGTTCGCATCGTGAGCGCCGCTGCCGCCTTCGAGCTCGCTCGAAAGCCGGCGCTCGGCGGCTTGCGCCCAGCTCACCCAAGGGTCGACTCCGGGTGAAAGCGCGGCGCTCGCCTTCGGTAACACTTGAGCGAGCTCGGGACGCCAAACGAGCAGCGTCTCGGCAACGGTATCCAGCGTCACTTTGCCGAGCACGCGACGCTCGTACTCGGGCAGCTTCGCCAGCTCGGACTCGAAACTGTCGACGAACTTGCGACGCTCGTCTGCGGTATCGCCCGAGACCACCAACACCGCGAGCTCCGAACGCCCGAACGTCTTGTAGTAGTCGAACAGGCGTGATTGGTGCGGACTCGTGACCAAGCTCGTGCGCGACGTGCTCACGCGCAATCCGCCGAGCTGAACCAGCAAGCCGGCAACGACGACGAGCAGCGTGATGCAGGCGATGGCCGCGCGCGGCCACTTGAGCCCAACGGTGAGCAGATACTTGATCACGAAGACGTCTCCGGGCCGCTCACTAGCACGAGTTCGAGCTGGCTCGACCAGCGTTCACGGGCAGTGACCGAGCTCCACTTGCTTGCGCAGATCTTCGAGCAACTTTTGTTCGTCTGGTCGAAGCGCCGCGCGATGCGCGAGGCAATAACAGAGCTGCGGTCGAGCCGGTTCGGAGTCGCCGAGGGCGACGTAGCCTTCGGCCAAGCGCAGGCGATTCGGCACGTGCTCGGGAAAGCGCTTCACGACGCCTTGCAGCAGCTCGAGCCCCGTCTCGGAGTCGCCGTGACTGAGCAACGCCGCCGGCGCCATCACGTACAGCGTCCCGAGCACACGCAGAGCCGCTCCGGCGCGCAACGCCGAATCCAGCTCGGCGCTTTGCCGAGCGTAGCGCTCGACCTCGTGGACGAGGGTCGGAGCCGAGAGCCCCGAGATCTGCGCGAGCCTCCCCGCGATCATCGCGCGGCCGAGCGCGTCTTCGGCGCTAGCCGCGCGCAGGTTTCGCACGCGCTGATAGGCGAACTGTCGGTCTGCATGCGTATCCGCCGCGCGAGCGACGAGCGCTTCGAGCGCGTCCGCGATGGCGAGTATCGATAGGTTCTCGCCCCGCAGCGTCGGCGCGACGGGCTCGCGGACCGGTGCGTTCGAGGGCGTGCAGCCGTTCACGAACAGAGCAAGGGTTGCGGTGCCCATCAGGAGCCCGAGCGAGCGCCGGCCGTACCGCTTGGCGAAAAGCACGGGTCTACGGCTTCGAGTAGTGCGAAAGCAGCGCGCGATACCGCTCGTCGCTGCTGGGCTTGATGGCATCGATGCCGACGCTCGCGCAGGCTTGCTTGGCCTTCACGCACAGGTTGGGCAACGACTGCTTGAGGCTCTTCACGGCGGCGGCGTCAGTGCGCGGAAATGCCACGACGGGCATGCCCGGCAACTCCGCGCTCTTCCAGGCCGAGTGCAGCTCGGCACCGTGTTCGATGTGCGCGGCGGCTGCCAGCTGGGCGTCGTCGATCAGCGCGCAGTCCGCTTCGTCGCGCAAGACCTGCTTGAGCGGCTCGAGCGGCCGCTGCGCGGCGACCAGCGTGAATTTAGCGAGCTGGAACGCACCGTCGGCAACCACCCGATCGATGAACTTGGCATCCGACGCGAAGGTCGTCGCCAACCGATGCCCGACGCAACCCTCGAGCGCTTGCGCGTTCTTCGAGACCAAGAAATATTGGCGTCCGCCGGCCTGCGGTGAGGCGACCTCGCCGATCACCGAAGGCGAGAGCGAGTCTTTGAGCGCGAGGTAAGCGGACAAGGACAAAATGCCGAATTCCGGCTTCTGTTCGCGCACGAAAGCGAGCGCTGGGGCGCGCTCGGCGAAATAGCGCCCGGTCGCCTTGGTCCAGTGATTTTGCTCGGCGACGACGCGCAGCAGCTCATCCAAGTACGGCTGAGCTCGGCTCGCCGTTCCGACCCCATACTCGCGCAATACGACGAAGGAGTGAGCAGGGGGTGCCGGCGGCGCCGCGCCGAGCGAAAGCGCCGCGCACAAGCTCAGCCCGATGACCGCGAGCGCCGAGCGCTCGTGCACCCGCGAGCGCGTCACGAGAGCCCCACTTCCGGCGGCCAGCGAGCCTCGAGCGACGGCAACGCGCGGCAGCGTTCTGCTTCGGCCAGCGCCCAGAGCGGGAAGATCTTCAAGTAGTTGTCGTAGTGAATGGCGCAGGTTTTGTTGAAGACACCAGCGATGCCCTCGGCTGGAAAGCTGCCGTCGGCAGATTGACGCCGGCTCAGGAACTCGACCGCACGCGCCACTGCCGTGCTCTGGCCGCGCCCCGCGGCGATCAACCCGAGCGTCGCCCACGCGGTCATGACGGCCTGACCTTGCTCGCTCGGTACATAATACCGTTTTACGCAGCTCTCGGCGGATTCTCCCCAGGATCCGTCCGCTCGTTGATGGGCGAGCAAAAACGCACAGGCGCGTTCGATTTCGGGTGAATTGTCGGGGAGTCCGGCGGCCTTGAGCCCCAAAATTCCGAACCAGGTGCCATACGTGAAGCACACACCCCACGACCCTTCCCAGGAGCCGTCGATGCGCTGCGCTGCGAGCAAGAACCGCCGCCCCGCCTCGATGGCGTCTTCGATGCGCTCGGCCTCGGCACTATTGAAGCGCTGTTGATACGCGCGCAAGGCCTGCATACACGCAGAGGTGCACTCGACGTACGAGTAGTCGATCATGATGTCGCGAAAGCAATCCGAGGCGTTCAGCGCTTCGAGCCACTCGGGACCGCGCGTGAGCTCGTACGTCGCCCACCCGCCGTCCGTATTCTGCAAGGAGAGCATGAGCTCGACGGCTGCATCGAGCCGCCAGCGCGGTAACGTCTTGCCCGTCGCAGCTTCGATGGCCAGGCAGGCCTTGAGCCCCTCCGCGGTGCAATCGCTGATCGGCCAACCGTGCGCGCGGCTCGAAAAAGGCCAACCACCCTTGGAGGCGTGCCGGAAGCACAGCTCGCGCTCGGGGACGTCCTCCAACACCTGATTGGCTTCCAAGTACCCGAAGGCTGAATCGAGCGCTGAGCGCGAGCGGTCGGTGAGCGGCGCGCGGGCGATGGCTTGCGCGGCAAAGGCGGTGTCCCACAACCGCGAGCTGTCGTAGCCGTTCATCTTCACGCCGTCAGCGGCTTGGTACAGATAATCACCGAGGCGGCGCTGGTGCTGCGCGAGCTCGTTGCCCTGTGGATCTTCGAAGTACCAGACCAGCGTGTGCAGCAGCTTGCTGATGGGGCCGATGCAAATATAGTCGGTGTTCGCGTCCTCGCGACGCACTTGGTCGAGCACGTAGCGGAGCGCTCGTGAACGCAAGACGCGCGGGCAACGCCGCTCGAAGCCCAGCAAAAAGCGCGTGGCGACGTCCAAAATGGGCGAGCGAGGTGACAACTCGTCGTCGGCGCCGACCGCAGCACGCGCGCGCTCCCAATCAATCGACTCGTAACCCTGTGGGTATAGTTCGCGACGCAGCTGCTCGATGGTCGGGCTGAGCGTGGCAGTGCAGCGTTTGCCGTAAAGGTAAGATAGCGGCAGGTACACCATCCGGCAGTGGCACCACAGCCGGCTCGGATGAAACGGCAAGCGCGTCGGGAGCAACCACAGCTCGGGCAGGACCGGCGCCAGGCCTCGGTAGTCGTACAGGTTCAAAACGGCGAGGAAGTACTTGCCCCACGCCGCGGACTGCAGCGGCCCGCCGTGTCGTTCGAGCCAAACGCGTGCGCGCGCGAGCCACTCGGCATCCGCAGCTTCACCCAGCAGCCGCGCGCCGACGTAGTTCAGCGCGGTCGGGAAGACCGCGCTCTTGGCCTCGACGTGCAAGCCAAACCCGCCGTCTTCATTTTGGTGGGTTTGCAGGTATTTGCGCATTTCACGCTGCGCAGGCGGAGCGATGGCGATGCCCGCGATGTGGCAAGTCGCGATGTACAGCGGCAGCAAAAACAGCGGGCCGCCGTAGTCGCCGTGCCAGGAACCATCCGCGTGCTGCGTACGGCCGAGGTGCTCCAGGCCTTTGGCGATCGCCCCGGGAGCGGTGATTCTTCCGCCGCCGGAGTCGAGCCAGCCATCAGACCTGAGCATACCCCTCCCGAGTCGCCGCCTTCGAGCGCGACGGCGGGGCTAACTTGACCAGACGCTCTTTGAACTTGGTCATCGCGCTCGCGTAGCGACGCCGCAAGGCCGCATCGTCACTGGCGTGGCGGAGACAGTCCTCGATCAATTCACCGACGCTCTCGCGTGAGATCTTGACCGGGCGATCGACGCTCAAAACGGCATCGTTACCGATGGCCAAGACCAAGGTCTCGAGCGCCATCCACAGCGGCAAGAGACAGAACAACCGCAGCTGAACCTCTTGCGCCGGAATCAACAGCACGTATTCGAAGGCCTTGCCCAGATGCTCGCCGGCACGCTCGAACATCGGCGCGAGCGCGCGGTGGGCCTGCGTGCGGTTCTCGGCCGCCAGCAAGTTCTCGCGCGGAAAACCTTCCAACTGACAGAGCTGGCGCGGCACGTAACAACGGTTGCGCGCGAAATCGTCGGTCACGTCCTTCAGGATGTTGACCAACTGCAGCCCGATCCCGAACGACTCACAGCGAGCGCGCAACTCGGGCTCGAGGGCCATCCCGGTGCTGCCCATCCAGACCGAGAACAGATCGGTGATCAAATGCCCGACGGTACCGGCGACGAAATAACAGTAGCGCTCGAGATCGGCGACGGTGCTGATGGTCGTCAGCTTGCCCGGCCGATCGCGCCGACAGTACAGCCGCATGCCGTTGGCCATCTCCGAAAGCCAGCTGATCGAGGCGCGGCGCGTGTCCAGATCTTGGGTCAGAAACACGTTCATCACCCTCGGGAGTGACTGCGCCAACCGCACCTCTGGGTCGTCGTCCGCGAACGCGGCAAATCGAGAGCTGAAGCTCTCCGGACTCTGTCCGCCGTCGAGCACGGCGATGAAAGACGTGAACAATGCGTCTCGCTCTTGACCGCCGAGCTGCTCGTGATCTTCGACCGTGTCCACGATGCGGCAGAGCAGGTAGCCGCAGGTGAGCGCCACGCGGAGCGGCTGGGGCAAGAGCTGGATCGGCTTGGAGAACGTCCGCGAGACGTCGACCAACGCCTGTTCACAATAAGCCCAGTCTGCCTCGGTCTTCGCGCTCATCAAGGTGTACTCCGTTCGTTCGAAGCCAATAATTCGTCCACCCGAAGTCCACGCCCGCGAAAGCTGTCCGCAGCAGGAACACAGGCCGAGAGCGGCCATTCGAGCCAGCTCGCGTCTTGTCGCAAGTGGCGCGCCCACTCGGCCCACGATTGCCGTCGGGCCGCGCTTTGTCCGACCCCATCCAACACGACCTGCGCGGAAGCGCGCAGAAATGCGTCCGCAAAGCTTACGCCGGCTCGGTCCTCGCTGGTCAATAGGCGCATCGTGCGGCTGCGCTCCCTCGGGCTCGTTCGCAGCATGTGCAAAAGTCCGTGTCGAACTCGTGTCGCGCTCGCATCCTTTCGAGCGAAAGCCAGATACAGCACATTGGCGAGCCGTTCCGCGACGTGAACGTCGCGATCTTTTTGGTATGCGGCCAAACTATCGCAATTCGCCGCTGAGTGCGCGTCCATGATCCCGAGGGTCATGCCGACGCCGCTCAACGGATGAACGTGCCCCACGGCATCGCCAATCAACCAGGCATTCCGCTGACCGTAGAATGTCCGTGTGCGCACGCCGGTTGCTGCCCAGCTGATCGGCCTTTTCACGGCCTCGCGCAGCGCGGGTTCGAGCTGCGCTGGCAAGGCATCACGAAAGGCTGCGTAGACAGCGACGGGCTTGCGTTCCGCGCTGGAGCTCGTGCCCGGGAAATCGAGACAGGCTCGGACCCGACGCTCGTCGATGCGATAAAGCAGCGCCGGACCAACACCACCTAGGAACACGTGCCCGAGACCTTCGAACGGCAGCGGCGCGTCCAAGAGCTCGAGACCGGCGATATACGACAGGTGCTGACTGGCGGCGGGTCCGCCGAGTGCCGCGCGCACCTTCGACGCCCGGCCGTCCGCGCCGATGATGCGCTCGGCTCGCACGCTCAGCTGGCGCGACTGAGTACGGTCCTCCAGTTCGACCCGATTGTCTTGCAGCCCCGCGAACACGTGGTTCGGCAAATAAGTCACATTCGCGAGGCCTGCCGCGTGCTCACGGAGGTGCGCAACGAGCTCTTCATGCACGCGCGCGAGGGCTTCACCATCGCTGAAGGGAAGACAAACGGGATCGGCTGCATCATCGCCAAAAATGGCGAAGCCTCGTCCGCGACACTTGGCGAGGGACCCGATGTCGACTCCCAGCGTGCTCAAGGTTCGCACGCCGGGCGGATGGATCCACTCACCGGCGAAGCGCGCGCACGCTCCTGGATAGCCTTCGATCAAGGTCACGCGCGCACCGCGCTTTGCAAATGCGATCGCCGCGGTCGCGCCGGCGGGGCCCGCGCCGATGATCGCCACGTCCGTCTGCATCACACTGGTCCGAGCGGGGGTCAGCATGTGACCATCATCCGTGATACAGCCCGCTGAAGGCGCGCCTCAGCACCTCACGGGTGGCGCGTGTCGAGCTGAAACTGAGCGCGATGTCGAGCGCTGGGCTCTTGAGGGCCGTCATCAGCACTCGACCACCGAGCATGCGCGGAGCCAAAGACTTGATCACACTCGTCTGGTAGGTGCCCGCGCCGAGGTCATCGCGCCAGCCGTTGTCCGCGAGCTTTGCCAGGTGAGTGCCCGCGAGGTGGCCGCTCACGAGCGCATGGTAAATGCCCTCCGCCGTCGCGAAATCAGCGAGCCAGCCGGCCTCACCCGCGCGCAGCACACCGGGGGCGCCGAGCTGCCGGGGCACGCTGCTCACCTGCACGGGGTGGCCGATCCAGCTGCCGAGCTGCTGGGCACCACGCAGGCGCCGCGCCAGACGCCGATCCAAAAACGCCTCGAACCGCTGCCGAGCATTCGGCTTCGACTTATCCGGGGCGAAGCACAACCCGACGTTGACCCGCGTGGCCGTTTCGGGGAACACCCAACCGTAGTGGGGCTTGAGCTCACGATCGAAGAACAACTCGACGACGTCGGAGGTGCCCTGCAAGCCCTCGTACCAAGCCATGATCGTGTGTAAGGTCGATTCACCGGCCGTGTGGGCGCGCCGACGTTCGCGATCGAAGCCACCGGTCGCGCCGCTACAGTCGATCACGGCGTCGCCTTCGAACGTCCCATCGTTCGTTTCCACGGCGACCTGGCCACGGTGGCTGTCGATGCGCCGCACCGTACAGTTCTCGCGCAGCTCGGCTCCGCGGCTCTGCGCCTCGCGCGCGAGCAGCTCGTCGAATTCACTGCGCAGAAGCACGGCCGTTTCGTGGTGACCGCGTAGCTCGACTCCGCGCCCCTCCACCCCGGCAATGATCGCACCATCGATGCGAAACGCGCGCCGCCGCACCTTCTCACCCACGCCGAGGCGATCGAGGAACGTGAGCGTCCACGGCGAGAGTCCGCTGCCGCATGCCTTGGTGCGCGGTACGGCCTTGCGCTCAAGCTGCACGCACTCACCACCCGAGGAAGCGAGCACCATGGCGGCCGCGCAGCCGGCAGGGCCGGCACCGATCACGATCGTCTTCCGCTTTCTCGTCACAATGCAAGACCCCTGGGTCCGAGTGTCGGCCCCGTCAAGCGCGCCACCAGATCGCCATGTGCACCACGCACCTGTCTCCCCTTGCCGAGTATCGAATTGTCCCGCGCAAGGCAAGCGAAGCGAGCAGCCATCACATACATCCAGCTTCGCTGGAAGTGTGATGCGGGTCGGACGGCCACTGCGACGAAGCGCGTCGCTGCTTTCAAAAGACACCACGAAAGCAGAATGGAATTAGGCTCCGCTCATGTACGTCCACGCGAAAACCGTCAGCTGGCTCGCCCGTCGAGGCACGGCCGAAGGCAGGCTGACCCTGCGCAAGAGCTTGTACACGAGTGGCTTCGCGCTGGCTCACGCGTTCATGTGTAGCAGTGTGTCGATCGCGCGTTGGCTCGATCGCTTCTTGTACCCTGCCTTCGAGCTCACGCCCGTAACACCGCCGGTGTTCGTGATCGCGACACCGCGCTCCGGCACGACCTTCTTGCACCATTTGCTCGCGCTGGACGACGAGCACTTCGTGAGTTTCAAATTGTACCAAACGATCGCCCCTTCGGTGACCTTGGACCGCGCGATCGGCGCGCTACGCGAGGCGAACGGCAAGGCCGGCCTCGGCCTCGACCGTGTGCTCGACGCCATCGATCGCCGGATGTTTACCTCTTGGAACGGCATTCATCGCGTCGGCCTGCGCGCGGACGAAGAAGACGAAAATCTGTTCGTGTACAGCTTGGTCAGCCCTGCGCTTTACATGTTGTTCCCGGACATTCGCGCCGTCCCCGAGTTCGTCGATCTCAGCGGCCTCCCGCAGCAAGCACTGCGACGCTTGGCGCATGACTACCGCGAGACGGTGCGCCGGCTCCTGTTCGTCACCGGTGGGGAGCGCACGCCCCTGATCAAAAATGTGCTCTTACCGAGTCGGCTCTCGGTGGCCAAGCTCGCGTTCCCGAACGCGCGCTACGTGCACATTTTGCGCGACCCGCGTGAAGCCATCCCGTCCGCGGTGAGTCTCTTCTACGCCATGTGGCAGAGCCATTCGCCACAAATTGCGGCCAATTCACCGGAGACGCGGGCGCTGGCCGACATGTTCTTGAAGCACTATCGCCTGCTCTGCGACGAACAGCAAAAGCAGCCCGAGAGCTGGATCAGCGTGCGCTTCGAGGCCCTGGTCGCGGATCCCGTGGCCACGGTCAGCGGCATTTACGAGGCGCTGGGCATGCCCGTGACGCCGCGCTTCCGAGCGAAGCTCGAGCGAGCCGCCGCCGATGGCCGGCGCTTCAAGAGCCGGCACACTTACGATCTGGAGCGTTTCGGTCTGACCGAAGAAGATCTTCGGAACGCAATCGGGCCGCACTGGGACCGCGTGACCGGCGCGGACTTGGAAGCAACCGCGCTCGCGCTCGATTGAGGAATGGCTCGAAGCGGCACTCGGGCTTGACCTTTGGTCGCGACGGCAGAATGGTCAGGCACCTTGGAAGCGACACCGCACGCTGAACCATTGAACGGAAGCGGCCCCGGCAGACGGGAATCGCGAGTGGCGGAGGTACGCCGTTCGGGACCGAGCGGCAACTTCTGGTACGCCGTCGAGCTCGGGACCAAACTGCGCCGCGGTCAAGTGATCGCGGTCACGTTTTGGAAGCAAGCGATCGCGCTGTACCGCGACGACGCGGGCAACGTGAACGCGCTCGAAGATCGCTGCGCCCACCGCCAACTGCCGCTCTCCTGCGGTCGGGTCGAAGGCGCGCGGCTCGTGTGCCAGTATCACGGCTGGAAGTACGACGGCGGCGGGCGCTGCGTCGAGATCAGCCACGAACTCGGCAAAGGCCGCGACAAGCTGCCGAAGATCGGCATCCGCGCCTATCCCGTCAAAGAGCGCTACGGCCTGATTTGGATTTTCCCGGGTGATCCTGCGCTGGCAGACAGCGTCCCGCTCCCGGAAATCCCGGAGCTCAGCGGGCCGAAGCCTTGGCCGGTGATCCCCATCGACATCACCATCGGCGCGCACTTTTCGATGATCGTCGAGAACGTGTGTGACTTCAATCACGCCTACCTGCATCGCCACAAACAGCCGTTCGTCGACCCCCAGCTCTCCGAGTACGAGCGCGTGGGCGACACGATCAACGTCACTTACAAGACGTCGTTCGCGAAGAGCCTGATCGCCAAGCTTGCCTCGGAAAACGGCGGCAAAGGGCTCGATCGCATCAAGCTCTGGTACCAATACCCGTATCAAGGCTCGGACATCCTCGGGAAGTATTTGCATTGGCTGTTCATGCTCCCGATCGACGAGCGCACCACGCGCTGCTTCTTCGTGTTCCTGTTCGGGCCAATCGAAATCCCCTTCGTGCGCTGGACCATCCCACGCGCGCTGAAGCCGCTCGCGCTCAAGCTCGCTAACTTGCTGTACGTCGAGCCGCTCTTGGCGGAAGACAAATGGATCCTCGAGGCCGAGCAAGCGGGCTTCGATCGCAACGCCGATCGCCCGATGATCGAGCTCAATCCGGCGGTCATCGAGTTCCAGAAGCTCACTTTGGAAAAGGCGCGCGAGTATCAAACCAGTGAGCTTACGCGCTCGCTCCGCCGTCGCCAGGCAGAGTCGGATCAGGCCGCGCGTGCCTCCGCGTCGGCGGAGGAGAGCTTGTTCGAGATCGCGAAAACCTCGACTTCATCCGACACCGCAGCGCAGTGAACGCAAGCTGACACGCGAGCCATGATCACACTCGTTACGGGGGCCACGGGGCACATCGGCAACAATCTCGTGCGCGCGCTGCTCGCACGACGCGAACGAGTGCGCGTGCTGTGCCGTCCCGGCTCGAGCGACAAGCCGCTCGCCGGGCTCGACGTGGAGCGTGTAGAGGGTGATTTGCGTGACGGGCCGTCGCTCGCGCGCGCGGTTGCCGGCGTCGACCGCGTTTATCACGTCGCAGCCATGATCAGCATCCGGAGCGGCGATCGCGAAGCGCTCTGGGACGTGAACGTCGCCGGCACCGCCCGCCTATTGGCCGCCGCGCGAAAAGCCGGCGTGAAGCGAGTCGTGCACACGAGCTCGTTCGGTGCCATCGGGCACAACCCGGACGGCCCGAGCAATGAGGAGCATGCGCTCGACCCCAACGAGCCTGCCACCGACTACGAGCGTAGCAAGGCGGAATCCGAGCGCGAGGTCAAACGCGAGATCGAACTCGGGTTGGATGCGTGCATCGTGAATCCGTGCGCGACCGTCGGACCGTTCGATTTCCGTCCCAGCTTGGTGGGCCGCACCTTCGTCGATTTCGCGCACGGCAAGATGAAAGCGTACCTGCCCGGCGCGTTCGACTGGGTCCCCATGCGCGACGTGATCGACGGGCACCTGCTCGCGATGGACAAGGGCGGCAAGGGTGAGCGCTACTTGCTCTCGGGTGAAGTCGCGTCGCTCGATCAAATCCTCGATTGGCTGGCCGAAGACACGGGTCGTCCACGCCCACGCTGGCGCATCCCAGCAGGCCTGATGCTCGCCATCTCCGTGCCCAAGGACTTCGTGGAGGCTCGGTTTTTCCCCAACAAGTATCCGCGCTTCAACCAGCACTCGATCCGGCTTTTGACCAGCGGCAAACACGGCAGCAATCAAAAGGCGCAGCGCGAGCTCGGGCTCAACCCCACGCCGATCCGCGAAGCCTTTCGCGATTCGGTCAACTGGTTTCGCGAAAACGGCTACTTCTGAGTCACGCGCGCCCTAACGCCAGACGAACAACTCGGAGTAGCGCCGCTCGACCTCCGCGCTGTCGACGAGCTCGGAGTCGTTCGCGCCGAGCAGTCGTGCCTCGACCAACGCGGCCTCGACGCGAGCCGCGCTCTCGTCGCTCGATTGCAGGCTCGTGGACAGCGTGAGCTCAGGCTGCAGTGGAGCCTCGTACGGATCATCGACCCCGGTGAAGCCACGCAACTCGCCGGCGCGCGCGCGCTTGTACATGCCCTTCACGTCGCGGCGCTCGCATTCGTTGAGCGGACAGTCCACGTGCACCTCGAAGAAGCGCTGCAAAACACGACGCGCCTCGTCGCGCGCCGCTCGATACGGGCTGACCACCGCGACGATCACGATGACGTCGTTCCGCGCCAACAAGTTCGCAACGAACGCCACGCGCAGAATGTTGCGGTCACGGTCCTCGCGGCTGAAGCCTAGACCATAAGACAGCGACTGCCGAATCAAGTCCCCGTCCAGCACCTCGACACGTCGGCCGCGCGCGAGCAGCCGGCGAGCAAGCGTTCGCGCAATCGTCGACTTTCCCGAACACGGCAATCCCGTCAGCCAAATCGTGAACCCAGAGCTCTCCACGGGCCGAAAGTAGCACACGCAGCACAGCAACAAACCTACACTTCAGCGCGAAAAACGGACACGCGGCGGCGCCTGCTTCGCGCTGGAGCAAGGCGGAGGACGCGGTCGCAGTGCGAGGTCGACGCATCGCACAGCCTCGCCGCAAATATGCAATCAGCACGGTTGCTCACTCTGCATGTTCTGTTACGTCTTTGCGCGAGTCGCGAGTTCATAATTACGCCTCTTTACCTATTCAACCGGGTGCATTAGGCATCTGCTGGTGAAGTTGCGAACGCGCGGGGCCAAGCTGGGCGTAGCAGCGCTGTGCGTGATCCCCACGCTCGCCTGGTCGACGAGCGCCTTCGCGTACTGCCTGGCCATGAGCTGTGAGCTGGGCGAAAAGTCGAACAACCCCTGCCCGCGCGACGAGAACAAGTGCGTGACGCAAGGCGAGCCCGTGCATTGGGGCAGCCCCTGTCTGACCTACACGGTCCAAGTGGATGGCTCCCCGAAGTCCAAGCTCGACGCGGACGAGGTGCAAGCTTACGTCGCCCAAGCATTCAACGCGTGGAAGAGCGTGCGGTGTCCGGGCGGCGGCTCGCCCCGTTTCCAAGCGCAGTTCGCTGGCTACGTCAGCTGTGACCGCCACGAGGTGATGTGCGAAAACGCCGCCAAAAACGACAACGTGATCATGTTCCACGATCAGACCTGGGTCACGCCAGACTCGCAGTACGGCGTCACCACCCGCACCGGCAGCAAAAGCTCCGGCCTGATCGTCGACGCCGACATCGAAATCAACTCCAAGGACTATTCGTTCAAGAGCGATCCCGGCGGCATGATGTCGATCTCGCTGCCCTTCGTGCTCACCCACGAAATCGGCCATTTCCTCGGCCTCGCGCACAGCCCCTCGGGCGACGCGCTGATGTTCGCGACCTACGGGTTCCAAAGCGCGCCGCTCAGCCACAGCCTGTTCTCACCCGATGACGTGGCCGCGATCTGCGCCGCGTATCCGCCGGGCCCCGAGCTGAGCTGCCCCGCCCCCAACGGCCCTGCCTACGACAAGTGCCAAATCCCCCTCGGTGAGGAGCGCCCGTGCGTGCTCCAATCCGCCACCGAAGAGGTCGGCTGCAGCTGTCACCTCGCGCCCGCTCCCACTCGCCCCTGGCCAGCCTTCGCCGCACTCGGTCTATTGCTCACGACCCTCCGCACCCGCCGCTCGCGCAAACAGCGCCGCGACCCCAGCTGATTTTTTTGGCTAGCGGGCGCGCCACGACACACCGCGACGCGTAGCCCCATTCCCGTAAGCGATCATATCCGAGGTGACTGGGCTCTCAACCCGACGTCGCTGCGCGCAAGCGCACCACGACGGGAACGGAGCGCGCACTGAGGTGCGTGGCTGGATCGCGAGCGCCCCCAATCGAACGGGCGACCCACGTCCAAGCACCTCGCCTGCGAGCTATCGCGGTTTTCGCGGTCTGGAGTTCATGCGCAAACGCCCAGCGCCTGCAGCACGCTGAGCTCCTGCTCGGCGAAGGTTTGCGCGCTTTGCGCGAGGTAAGCTTGAGTTTCGGCGCTGGACTCGAGGACTCTGCCTGCGTGCGTCAAGCGGATGCCGAGCGCGGCGTAGCGGTGCAAAGCGTACGCTGCCCACTCGGCGGGCGCAGTTTTGCCGAGCGCGCGTGCCTGCAGGAACAGCTGCTGTTCGTGGGACACGAGCACGCCGCTGCCGGTGATCGGCGAGGCGAGCACGCTGTTGTCGTCGGTGTGCGCGGCGCGCTCGAGCAGATGCGCGTTCAACGCTTGGCAGCGTGGCGCAGCCGCGGCAGCAGCCGCCGCGGATTGAGCCAAGTGCAAGTGCCCCGTGCTGACGAGCAAGCGCAATGCGTTCATCAACTGCCCCGAGCGCAAGGCTTTGCATTCGGGGTGCTGCTTGAGAAAATTCAGTGACTTCGGCGTAAAGTTTTGCTCGGCGAGGGCAGCGCCGAGCGCGCCGTAGATCTCGGGTTTGAGCTCGGCTTCGCCGAACGGCAGCGGCACCTTGGCGCCCAAGATCTTCTCCGGCTTCGCGCGCAGCACGAAGCGCGCGCGTCCGAAGCGCTCGTCGCGCGCCTCGGGGCTCAACCGGCGCAGCCCTTTGACGAAAATGTCGCGACGGAAGCGCTGATTGACCAAATAATCGCGCAGCGTTTCGCGCACCACGGGCGCTTTGCTGTCGTCCAAGAGCCTCTTGGCTTTGTCGGGGAAAGCGAGCGCATCCAGGTGGTCGAGCAGCAGCGCCGAGGTCGCGAACTCGAGCTTGGCCTCGCCTGCCAGCGCTGCCACGTCCGCAAAGCCCATCGGCTGCCAATCGCGACCGAGGTACTCGTGGGCCAGATAATTGCGGTTCTGGGCGTTCACGCGATCGAGCAACGCTTTGCTGTCGCCATGCTCTTGAAAGTGACGCGAACCCGCCTCTGCGAGCGCGCGGACGAGTGACAGGGCAGCGTCGAGCTTTTCCGAAGAGCCGAGCAGCGGGGGGCTGACTTGCTCGGCGTGCAACTTCAAAAAGTGGCGTAGTGAAAGCTCTGCCGCGCAACCGGGCAGCGCGTTGTAACTCAGATAGAACACGCCGCCCGGTGCGAGCTTCTTGCGCACGAGCTCCAGCACGGTGGCTCGATTTTCGGCCGAGATCCAAGACCAGGTCCCATGCATGCCGATGACGTCGAACTCGGGCAGATCGTCTCGGCGAGCAAACTCCTGGAACGACTCCTCGAACAAGCGCACGTCGCTCTGCGCCGCCGCCGCCAGCTCGCGCGCGTTCAACACGTGCACGGGCGTGAAGTCAGTGCCCCAAAATTCGCCCTGACACGCGGCCGCGTGCACGTTCAGCGACACGCCCTGGCCAAAGCCGAGCTCGAGGTATTTGAGCGGTCGATCCGCGAGCGAGGTCGAGATGCCGCGTGACAGACAAGCAAAGTCGAGCAGCGACGGCGATAACTCGCGACAATAGTGGTGGGTGTAGTCGACGCCCTGTACGTAGCCGTGAGTCCAGTTCATGCGCTCTCCTTGCGGCGTCTAGAGCCAACGGCATGTCCGCCACGGCTCGTGGCGATGTCAGGAGCTCGACTGACGACGCTTGCCGTCAGTCGAGCTCGCGCGGGTCACTTTTCGTAGACTTGCGCGCCCGCGACGCCTTGGCCGCCGGCAGCGCTCACGACGACTTTGACGGCGGCGGGCAGCGGCAGCGCCCACTTGTAGCAATTGGGCTTTTTGCCCAAGGTGGCGGAGGGTCCCGTGTCTTGATCGACGGCCAACACCGGCGCCATACCGGGGATGATGGTGACGGCCAAGAACTGCACGTTCAGCTCGCTGATCGGCGGCATGCCGGCCGCGACCACCGTGTAGCACTTGTTCGGTTGCAGCATGATTTGCTGCTCGAGGTTCTGCGCGCCGCCCACGTTGCCGACCATGGCGCTGCCGAGTGGCTTCGAGCCAGCCACGGTTTGCGAAGCACCGAGCTGCGTGAGCAGCGGCGCAACCGCGGCAGAGAGCGCGGGATCGACGGGGACCGGCGCGCTCGAACTGGGAGCGGGCGGGGGGACCACCGGAGCCGTTGCGGAGGGTGCGGGGGGCGGCACTGCGGCGGGCGCGCCTGCAGCACCGGGCGTGCCCACTTGGTAACCCGCGGTGGCAGCCGGCTCATCCTGCTTTTTGCAGGCAATCGCGGCGAGCAGCACGAACGGTATCGTCAGGCGGAGAGTCTTGTGCGTCATGAATGAAGCTCCTGTGCTTGAAAAATCGAAGTCTTGGTGAGGGACGCTACTCCGCTCACCGAAGCCATTCAATACCGCGCTACATTCGCCGCCATGCGTTTCGCCCTGATCTCCGACGAGCATTTCGGTCCGACTGCCTACTTCCAAGGCAAGTTACGGAAGCTCACGGCGAACGCGGGCGAGCTGAGCGAGGCGTTCGTCACGCGCATGAACGAGGAGGTTCGGCCCGATCTGGTCGTCAATCTGGGCGACGTGATCGAAGACGAATCGCGCGCGGCCGATCTCGAACACTATCGCCAGTTCGTGTCGATCTTGTCGCGCTTGCACTGTCCCGTGTTGCACGTCGCCGGAAACCACGACCAAGTGAACCTGAGCGACGACGATTTACGCGCGCTTTGGCATCACCAGGGTGAGCTGCATTACAGCCGCGACGTGGCCGGCGTGCACTTCAGCGTGCTGCGCACGATCGAGATTACCGACGTATCCATTCATTTGCCCGAAGCTCAGCTCGAATGGCTGCGCGCCGATCTGGCGCAAACCGAGCTACCGAGCGTGGTGTTGATGCACCATCCCGCGAGCGAGATGCGCCTCGACGGCAATCGCTGGTTCGAAAAACGGCCCAACGTGTGTCGGGTCGCGGAGCGGCGCGCGTTTCAACGAGTCGTGACCGAAGCGCCGCGCGTGGTCGCGGTGTTCAACGGGCACGTGCATTGGAATCACTTCGACGTGATTTCGGGCGTGCCGTACATCACGCTACAGAGCTTGATCGAAAACTTGGACGATGATGCGCCGGGCCGCGCAGCGGCGGCACACGCCGTCGTCGATCTCGACGAGCGGCGGTTGGTCGTGCGCGTCGCGGGCGCCGAGCCGGTGCGTTATCAAGTCGAGCTCAGGGGGCGCGGCTGAGCGGAAAGTGCAGGTCGCGACTGCACGCGGTGCCACGCGACCGCAACGGCCAACGCGCTGAGCCACGAGATCCACTGTGACGTGGAGAGCGCCACGCGGTTGCCCGCGACGTGCGGCGCCGGACGGAGCAGCCAATAGGCGCTGCCCGCGAGCAGCACGCCCGCGGCAATCGCCGAACGACGCAGCCCGCGCCGCGCAATGCCCTGCGCTGGGCCATAGGCGAACGCCGCGGCGAAGCTCAACAGCAGCGCCGGCATCAGCAGCTGCTCGGGCAACGCGGGACCAAACACGCCGCGTTCGAGGTCATCACGCCAGAGCTCGAGCCAAAACCGCAGGTACCCGTAGCCGAACGTGAACGCGAAGAAGGACTCGCCCGCGAAACGCCGCTGCTTCGCCAGCCGCCACAGCATGAGCAAGAGCAACGCGCCCGCCAAGGACTCGTATAACTCCGTCGGGTGTACCGGCAATGACGTGGGCGCGCTCACCGACAAGCCGCGTTGATCGACGTGCTGCAGCCATGCCGGCGAACCCGCGCCGTCCAACAAATCACTCGGCCAACGCGGAAACGTGCCTAAACGCTTGAGCCATGCGGGAGCCGCCGAGGGCAGCGGTTTGCCGAAATCACAGCCAAACAAGTAGCAGCCGATGCGCGTGAGCAAGAGCCCGCTGGCAAGGCTCGGCACCGCAACATCGGCCCACGGCAACAACGCCACACCGCGTCGGCGGAGGTACCACCAAGAACCGACAAACCCGCCCAAGAATCCGCCATACGCGACGAGTCCACCGCGACGCACGGCCAGCGCGTCCCACAAGTCACGGAACTCGTGCAAGTTGGTGATGACGTACAGCAGGCGCGCGCCGATCAGCGCGGCGATCGCGGTCACGAAGTAGCAGTTCGCGCACAGCTCGCGCGACAAGCCGTTGCGCACGCCGAGCTCGAGCGTGAGGAACCAACCGACGACGATCGACGCGCAGAGCATCGCGCCGTAGCTGTAGATGGGGAGTGATTCGAGTGCGTAGCGCTGGCCGCGGAAAAGAAATCCGCCGACCACGCCGGTTACCAGGGCGAGGACGCCGATCACCAGCAAGTCCAGCGCACGCCGACGCTGCGCAACGATCGCCAACAAGAACCCGATCCCCGCCAGCGCGAACAGGGTCGGCCCGAGCGGCAGCGACCAGGCGGGGAGCGGGATTTTGAACAGGACCGGGTGCATGAATTGGAGGGCGCGGGCCTAATCGCGAGAGCGGCGTGGTAGCATGGGGCGTCGTGCGACTCAGGGCCCTCGTCTTTTTGTCCGTCTTTGCCGCGGGGACCGCCGCTGGCTGCGTTCCGGATGAACGCCCGGAGCGCGCAGGCTCATCCGCGAGCGCTCGCGCTACGACGACCCGCGCGCCCGAGCCGCACCGAGTCGCGGTCGATGACGCGGCAGCCACGCCGCCCGCGCGCTCCGGCCCGGAAATCGACCAGCGCTTCGTGGACGGCTTCGAGCGCGGCGAACCGGGGGCGGACTGGAACGTCACCGGCCCGGGTTGGTCGGTCAAAGAGGGGCGCCTGTGCGTGAGTAACGCACACAACCACCCAGCCTGGCTGCGCCCGCGCTTACCGCCGAACGCGCGCATCGAGTTCGAAGCCACCAGCGCCTCGGTCGACGGCGACCTCAAGGTCGAAGTGTGGGGCGATGGCCAGAGCGCGGCCACGGGCAACTCGTACACCAACGCGACCAGCTATCTGGTCATCTTCGGTGGCTGGAAAAACTCGCTCCACGTCTTGGCTCGGCTCGACGAGCACGGCAGTGACCGCAAGCTGATCCACGTCGAACCGGGAGAATCCGACCCGCGGGCGCAACCGGTGCTCCCGGATCGCGCGTATCGCTTCAAAATAGAGCGAACTGACGGCAAAACCGTCCGTTACTTCGTAGATGAGGTCGAGATCTTGAACCTCAAAGACCCAAGCCCGCTGCTCGGTGAAGGACACGAGCACTTCGCCTTCAACGATTGGGAGGTGCCGGCTTGCTTCGACAACCTCACCATTACCCCCTTGAAGAGCTGATCGAGTGGAGAACGCTGAGCTCGAAGTCGCGCTGGAGGAGCTCGAGACTCGCCTCGAGCGTCTGCGCGCGCTCTACGAGCAGTACTTCATGGGGATCGAGCGCATCGAGCCCGCGATCCCTCGTAAAGACATCGATCGCCGCATCTACGTGCTGCGGCGCGAAAAGATCCGGAACACCGCCAAGCGCTTCAAGCTGCAGACGATCATCTCGCGCTACAACACGTTCCAGCAGTACTGGCAGCGCATTTGCCGCGAAATCGAGAACGGCACCTACAAGCGCCATGTGATCAGGGCCGAGCGAATCGCGCCGGGCCAGATCCTCACCATCGCCGCTCGCAAACGCCTCGGCCGCGCCGCACTCGAGGCCATGGATCCGGACGCCGCGTTGGAGAGCTCGCCGCCAGCCAGCGTTCGGCCGAGTGCGCCGCCCAGCTCTCCCCCGCTCCCGAGCGTTCGCCCCGCGGCTCCTGCGGCTCCTCAACGCCTCGCTCCGCCACCAAAACCCGTTCCGCCACCAAAGCCGGGCGCGCGGCCCGCCGCGCCCCCGCCGCCAAACGTGAACGCGGAAGCGTCTGCGTCTCCGCCCACCGCTCCCGCGCGTGCTCCGGCAGCCCCGCCGCCCGCTCCCGGACGCACCGGGGTTCAGCCGCCCGCTGCGGCTGCCGCGCCACCAACCCCGGCGCCGCCCGCAGCTCCGCCACGTCGGGCTCCCTCCGTTCGGCCGCCGTTCGAGAGCCTCGATCTCGACATGGACTTCTTGGGCGATTGGGATCCGAGCAAAGCCGCGAAGCGCCCCGCACAGGGCCCGGCGCGCCCCTTCGGCAAGCCGCTCTCTCGGCCGATGAACACGCCGCCCACGCCGGGCACCGCGCCATCGCCAGCGCGCGCAGCAGCTCCAAAGCCAGCGCCGGTTCCGGCCGCGCCCCGCGCCCCGTCCGCGCCGCCGCCCAAGCCGGTGACCATTCCCCCGCGGCCCGCCGCAGCTACGACCAAGCCGATGACCGCGGAACCCGCGCCGCCGCCACACGCAGCACGGCCGCTCGCGCCGATCATGCCGGGAACCGCGCCCGCAAGACCATCCGCACCCAAGCCGGCGGCCCCACCCGCAGCGTCGGCCGCGAGCCCAGGCATCGACGAGCGAGTGCGAGAGCTGCACGCGCGCCTGGTCGAGGCCAAGCGGCAGACTCAGGACGGCGCCGCGGTCAGCATGGAAGGCCTGGCCAAGTCGATGAAAGCGACCGAGGCCAAGCTCCGCGAACAGCACAAAAACCGGAAGATCGACTTCGACGTGGTGATCAAGGACGGCAAAGCCGTCCTCAAACCCATCGTCCGCTAGCGTCGATCGCGCCTGCTACTCGAGCGCCTTCTGTGTGGGCAACACCCACACGAGCGCACTCAGTTCGCGGGGCTACTGCTGTCGCTGCGAGGCCGCACCGAGGAGCGCGGACCCTCGATGTACACTTCACTCTCGCAGAAAACGATCGTGCACGCGCTGTTGCCCGCCTCGCGCATGCGCGCACAGAGCTCAGACAATTCCGCGTCAGAATCCACCACGTCACCCTCGACGGGTTGGCGCGTGGACTGATCGTACCGACAGTTATCGATTGCTACCCAACGACCTTTGAATTCGTTCGACCTACAGAACTCTGGCCAGGTCATCCGTGTCGACATGCTTGGGGGTCTTACTTTCACTGAGTACTTCCCTTGCGGGAGAACTCCCCTCTGCTTCGAACTAGTCACTTGGCGATGTGCGCCAAACGTCACCGGGACGCCTCAGCATCTAAATACGACTTAACCCGGTCGTCAAGCTGACGGCAAAAATGTGGCGTGACCTAAGAGCCGAATTTCCAAGTCCCTGGAATGACTTGGTAATTTATTTGCAGCTGGATCCAGCTAAAGCGGAATTGAGCGCGTTGCTCGCCGCGCCCATGGCCTGCGCCGCCTGGATGATGCCCTTCGCCGCCCCGCAGTTGCCATTCAGGGCGGCAGCCTTCGCGGCGGCAGGTGCCTTGTTGCGAGCAGCTTGGGTGCATTGCGCCTTCTTGGTGGCGTCCGTGCACTTCGCGAAGTTAGCGGCTGCACCAGCAGCGTTGCCCGAGCTCGCCGCCGCGATGCACGCATCGCAAGCCTGAGCCGGATTTACGGGCGGAGGGGGTTTCGTCCCGCCACCGGTGCTTTGTGTTGCGGTTTTGACAGGCTCGACCGGAGGGACCGTACCCGTTGGTTGAGGGCTGGTCTCGGCGACCGACGGCGTCGGCGCCGTGGTGGGCTGCGACGTGGGAATGGTCGGCTGAATCTCAGTCGGACCCGGACCTACACCCGCGCCGGTCGCGGCGGTTCCCGGAGTCTGCCCGAGGGGCGTGATGGGCGCGTCCTCTTTGCCCCCGCCGCCCAATGAGCGAGCGGCGAGCACGGCGATCGAAATCAGCAAGATGCCGCCAACGGCAGCCAACCCGATCACGAGCCCCTTGCTGCCGCCCTTGTCCCCGCGACCGCTGGTCATCGGTGGAGGTGGCGGGAATCCGGCTGCCACCGGGGGTCCACCGACGTGTGGCGGGTTCATCATCACCGGCGCGGGCGGAGAAAAATCCGGCACCTGCGCCATCGCCGCGGTACCGGTCGAGCCGCCCACGTCCGGGTGCGATTCGACGGTCATGCGTCCGCCGTCGGAGAGATCGGAAAAGAACTCACGCGCGGTCGGTTCGCGATCTTCTTTGTTCTTGGACAGCGCGCGCAAGATCGCTTTGCGCATGCCCTCGGGAATGTTCTTCGCGGGCGCCGAAACCTCGAACGGGATCGGCTGCACGCTCATGTGCTGAGTCGCCCACTGCCAAGGCGTGTCCGCGTCGAACGGCAAGCGCCCTGCGAGCATCTCGTACGCCATGACGCCGAGCGAGTAGATGTCGCTGCGCGCGTCGAGCGCCTTACCCGTGAATTGCTCGGGGCTCATGTACGGCGGCGTGCCGAGCACCATGCCCTGCTGAGTGAGCTTCTGCTCCTTCTGCGCGTCGGCCGATTCCGTGCGAGCGGCGATGCCGAAATCGAGCAACTTGACGAAGTCGGTTTCACCCGCGCGATCGGTCAAAATCACGTTATCGGGCTTCAAATCGCGGTGAATGATGCCCTGCATGTGCGCTTCATCCAGAGCGCCGCACACCTGACGCATGATCTTGATCGTGCGCTCGACGGACAGCGGGCCGTGCGTGAGCACGTCGGCCAGCGGCTTACCCGCCACGAACTCCATGGCGATGTACAACGTGCCGTCGGCGGTCGAGCCGAAGTCGTAAAACTTGATCGTGTTCGGGTGCTCGAGCTGCGCGACCGTGCCGCACTCGCGATGGAAGCGCGCGATGACCGAAGGGTCCTTCGAGAGGTGCGCGTGCAAAGTCTTGATCGCGACCTTGCGCACGGTCGAACCCATCTGCTGCTCGCCGACATAGACGACACCCATGCCGCCTTCACCGAGCACCCCCGTCACGCGATAGCGCCCACCGATCAGTTGACCAATCAGCGGATCCGCGCCGGCCTCGGCTTGCGTCGGCATCAGCGCCCCGCAGTTCGCGCAGAAGCGTGCGCCGTCGATGTTCGGGTGCTGGCAAGCTTCACATTTCATCGGAATGACAGGGGTATCCGATGTGGCGCGAGAACGCTAGCTGGCCGCGGAAACCTGCCCGGGAGCCTGGAGCAAAGGGCGGCCGATTTGCGGCCCGCGTCATGGAGGTGAGTGTGCGCGGGTGTTTGGGGCCGGGGCCCCAAAAGCGGGGGAGAATCCCCCGATGAGGGAGGCCAGGGTAGCTCTTCGGATTTACCCGTAGCGCGATCGACGAGCATCAACCGCTTCGCGCGCGCGCTCGCGGGCAAAGACACCATCACGTGAGCGAGCGCGTCCGCCGCCAGGTTCGGCGAGTCATGCAGGTAGCAAAATCATTGAGTACGCCTGCGTGGTTGGGCTTACGCGGACTCGCGCAGAGTTCGGGCAAAGCGCCATCGTGCACGCCGATGCCGTCGCTCGATTCACGAGTCGCTCATCCTGTTGTTTTGCAACTAGCCGAAGCTCGCGGCCCAGCTGCTGCGCGAGGCCCTGCACGTCGAGCTGCCCGCGTACACCGAGGCTCGACTCGCTTCGTCCGACTTGACCGAGGTCGTTCCGACTGAGTTTCGCCGCCGATGCCGTCGTGCTCTTCGTCGACGGCAAGCCCGTGCTCCGAGTCATCGTCGAAGCTCAGCTCTCCCGCGACGAGCGAAAGCGCTTCAGCTGGGCGGCATACCAAACCGTGCTGCGGGCCCGTCACGAGTGCCCGGTCGAGCCACTCGTCGTCACCCCCGACCGCGCGGTGGCAGCCTGGGCCGCCGCTCCCGTCAGGCTCGACCGCCGCTGTTACTTCGGGGTGGATTTTTTGGGGGCGCTTTGGGCGGGCGCTGACGGCACTGGGGCGGACGCGGACGGCGCCGAAGCAGCAGGCGCAGTTGCAGTTGGTGTAGGTGCACTCGACGTTTGGTCCGGCGGCCAGGGTAGCTCTTGGGATTTACCCATGGCGCGATCGACGAGCATCAAGCGCGTCGCGCGTGGACTCGCGGGCAGCGACACGATGACGTGAGCGAGCGCGTTCGCCGCCATGTTCGGCGAATCATGCAATGGCCGCCGCGCGACCCCAGGCGTCTCCTCAGCCGCGATCAGCGGAAAGTCGAAACGCACGCGATCGATCAACTCGCGGCCGATCCAAAGCTCGAGCGCAAAGCGCCCCATGCGTCGCGGCGTCGCGACCGGCTTCGGCAAGGTTTGCCTGTCGACGCGCTCGACGCTCGGCGCGCCGTTTTGATAGACGAGCTGAAACCGCCATTGCTCGGCCATCGAGAGGGGTTCCGGATCCGGCGCAGAGCCGGACAAGGGCGGGGGCGCGGGCGGCGGGGCTGCAGCAGAAGGAGCAGGCAATGGCTCGCGAACGCCACCGTCGGCGTCGAGCGGGCCGTCTGAGCCCTCACCTTTGCCTTCGGCGATGTGATGCTCAATGACGAACGCAGGATGGCCGGGGTCGACGGTTGCGTATTGGCCTCCGGCGCAGGCGGCGAGGAGAGTTAAGACGAGGCAGGAGCGGGCGAGCTTCACGGCGGCGGTATAGCACCAGCGCATCACGCCGCTTGCGCGGGCGACCAGACCACGGTCCGCAGCCGCCACTGACGGATGCTCGCGCCCGCAATCCCCTTGTTCTGCGGGATTCCGTCTTCCTGAGAGCGAACCTCCGCAGTCTCCGATAGGCTAACAGCTAGCTCTCCTTACATATGCCTTAACAATGCGAATGCTGCGAGCGAACCAACAACTAGCAGCACCACGCCCCTGAGGCTCGGTCATCTGCCGCCGCGAACACCTGGTCCTTCCAAAACTTTTAGACCAGGAACGCCCTGAACTATCGCGTCGAAGAATTCTCGCTCGCCTTCGAGCCAGCACGTTTGCTCGTGGGCAATGCTCCCGATCAAGACTCGGTCTGCGAATTGGATAGCTAAGTCTTCTGGGAGGGCTGGCAATTGCCAGTCGAACCATCCTTGGGCACAAGTGGTAAGCGATTGAACGCAAGCTTTACTCAAATCGAGGTAAGCCACGTCTGCCATGCCCGAGTTTCCGAATCGATTCGACACCGGCTGGACCTTTCGCAAGTGGTTGCGTAGCGCCTCAGGTACGGCGGTCGCTGGTCCCTTCCTTCGCGAAAGAGCCAGAGTCGCGATGTTCCCATGACCGGCCATAGCTTTGAGAAGGAGTGCGTAGGTCTGGCCACGTGGCTCCGCAATGTACCAGCGTCCGACCGACTGTTTCTTGCTCATGCTCCCTCCGGGTTAAGAGCATTCCACCATGGGTACGGAAACGGGTTGGCAAGATCCAATATATCGATATCGCTAATTTCTCCATCTTCGTCGACGTCGAAGATGTCCTTCAGACCAACTAGTATGCCGGTAAGGGAAGAGTCTACGAACGTGTGTCCTGGAAACCGATTTCCACCGGGCGAAACCTCTGCGTGTGAGTGACGTAGCTGCCCCGGCTGGTGCGGCCCTTCACAGACCGCGGATCCAGATCCGCCCAACGCGCGACTTACGTCCTTGTCCAGCTTCTTTGCGGCACGTGTGGAATCAGTCACCACCTCCTTTGCCAGCCATCCTTGCAGCCAGCCTCGCCGCGGGTCAGGACTCTGCTGTAACGAAGGAGCTTTTGACCCAGCCGCTCAACCTGCCGCCAGAGTAATCCGGAAGGGTCGGACAAGTTTAGAGGGTCACCGTCAACGTATACGTAAAGATTCGCTTGCATTCCGCCAAATAGGATCGGGTCCTTGCTGATCCAGCGCCCCACGCTCGGATCATAATCCCTTGCGCCAAGGGTAACCTTCGACGCGACTTCGTAGCCGCAGCGAGAAAATCTCCGGTGAGTGCGGGGAGTTCGAAGCGCATCACACTTGAGATTGATTGCTACTCGTTGCCTATCGATCAGCTGTCCCACGATCAGCGAGTGCTATACTTGGCTCTCGTCGAATCCGCTCTTGGTGACGCTGCAAAAAAGGCCTTCGAAATGCATCCCCAAACCGAAAAACTCATGAGTAGTTGGCAGCGTGGCTCGTTCGCGCAGGGCAGGGCCGAGTCGGTGCTCGAGGTGCTCGAGGGCCGCGGCCTGGCCGTCTCCGCTGCCGAGCGCGAGCGCATCCTGGCTTGCACAGACCTTGAGCTGCTCAAGACGTGGCTCCGTCGCGCCGTCACCGTTGCTACTACCGACGCTCTGTTCGCGTGATCGCGCTCGCATAGCGGTGGGGGCTGTGACGCACCGAGCCCGGCTGGGGCGGGGCCAGCCGGGCCGTAGCGGCATTCGGTGGGGGCGGGCGGGGTCCGCGGCGTAACGCGCGCTCTCGATCGCGCTCTGCCGTTCAATGCAGAGCGGAGCCCGTCCGCCGAGGAAACATAATGTTCCGTTATGTTTAGCGAGGGGCAGGCGCGGGGCTTGCCAGCCGTCTTTCGCGCTACCCATCTCTCACCCTCGAGAGTTGCAAGCCCCGTGACCCGAAGGGCGGATCGCATAACGCTATGCGATCCGCTGACCCGAGCGACTCGGCGGACGGGCGGAGCGACCGCGCCGTCAAGCGCTCTCGTGCTCTGCCGACTCCGCGTCGTTTTCCTCGTCTTCAGCGGCTATAATGCGGAAATAGCTCCTCGGCTGTGACGGCGCGTGCCGTGCTCGCCAGCGAGGGGCGTTCCGTGGCGGCGCTCCGCGTGAGCCGCGCTGCGGGGTGTGTCGCCTCGTACACCGCACACAGCTTGCGGATCGAAACCTGCGTGTAGATCTCAGTCGTGCTGAGCTCGGCGTGTCCCAGCATTTCCTGGATGTAGCGGATGTCGGCGCCGCGCTCGAGCATCACCGTCGCCAGCGTGTGTCGAAACAGGTGGCACGCGCCCGTTTTCCCGAGCTCCGCGCGGTCCACGTACGCGCGGACGAGGTTCGTGAGGGCGGCGGGGCTAAACGCTTCACCGAAGCGCGTCAAAAACAATACGCCTGCGTCGGGCGGTACCAGCAGCTCGACGCGGGCGTCGTTCACGTATTTGTCAATCCAAAGCCGCGCCCGCTCGCCAATCGGTACGATGCGGTCGCGTCCGCCTTTACCCTCACGGATGTGCACCGTGCCGCGCTCGCTGTCGATGTCGAAGAGCCCAAGTCCGATCAGCTCCTTCCGGCGCATCCCCGTCGAGTACAGCGTCTCGAGCAGCGCGCGGTCTCGGAGCCCGAAAACATCCTGCACGTCGGGCAGAGCGAGGATTTGTTCGACCTCGCTCTCGCTCAGCACGTGCTTGGGCAAGCGCCGCTGCGTGCGCGGCAGCTCGAGCTCGGACGCGGGGTTCCAAAGCAGCACGTTTTGCTGCGTGAGCCACTTGAAATAGGCCCGCACCGGACCGAGCCGCCACACCTGTCCCCGAGCACTCAGTGCGCGGCCATCTGCCTTTTCGCACGTAGTACAGGTGCCGCTGGTAGCGCTCCAGGATGGGCTTGGTCACCTCCATCGGCCACAGCAAGCCCCGCGCTTCGCTCCATTCGATGAAGAGTCCGACCGCTTTCTCACGGTTCACCACCGTCCGCTCCGAGTACCGCCGCACGCGCAGCCATTCGAGGTAGCGGAGCAGCCAGACGTGCAGACCGTCCGGCTCCTTCGCGCTCTCGGGCGCCGGCTTCTTTGGCCACGGCCGTCCCATCAGCGCGCCTCGGCACGGCGCTCGGGCGCATTGCGCGCGCGCTTTCTCGGTAGCGCTACGACCTCACCACCGCGCTCCGCTTGGGCGCTCCCCGGATGCGCGGTTTCGTCACTCAGCACTTCGCGATCGCAAATCGAGCCTGGCCGAAGCTTCGATGTCACCTTCCGCCCGTAAATCTCGGTCACACAGATCCCTGCTCGTCGAAAATCGGGATCACCAAAGAGCCGTTGAAATGCTCGGGCCCGCTCTCGCCGTAAATCCCGAGGCGCTCGAGTTGCCCGCGTAGTTCCGCGCCCGAGTTCCGATTCTTGTGCGGCAAGCGATAGCCCAGCGTGCGGTTCGCAAAAACCCAACCGGAAGCGCTCGATCATCTCGCTGCTGCGCAGTCCGCGCGACGCCAAATACTCCAGCGCTTCCGGGCTCTCTTTCAGCGTCTCGTGGTAGTAACTGACCAGCCCTCGGCGTCCGTGTCGAAGACTTGCTCGGCTCCGCACCCGTTGCCGCGCCTGGGCGACCTGGACCTGTCGGAAAACTACAACGCGCGCTCGAGCAGGCGGCTGTCCTCCCCAGACGTCAGCAAGAGCTGGTGGTGGAATTCGTTAACACCCTCGTCCAACGCCAAAAAAGAGCCAGCTGAGCACTACGTCTGAAGCCAAAGAAGAGCGCCTATAGCGGCCCTTCCCAAACCTCAATTACTCGGCCTCGCTGCTGCAAGCGAAAAGAAATACGCGCGCAGGCAAGTTCAATCCGCGCTCCACCGAAAAAAACCAGCGCTACATTTGCCGAGCTCCGATGCTCTGCGTGAAGTAGCGCTGTCTCCTCGGCTGAGGACAGTTCTGTGCCGTCTATAAGCAAGCCGGAAATTTTGCTCCTGTCATCGAATGCTCCGACGCAGTGCATGTCAGTTACACCAGTGCAGACCGCTTCTGCGCCGTAACTCACCACGTCATAGAGCTCAGGGGCTTTTCGTTCGTAAACGGTAACGTGCGCAAATCGTAGCAGCGCGCTTCCACCAATCCTTAGGACCGCTTCTTCTAACCGTGCATCGTGCAGCTGCAGCAACTCGACCTCAGCCATATTTCCTCGACTACATCGCCGGCACTAATGCTGGTCCCCATTCAGGCGCGAGCCAAGGAGAAAACTGCGTCAAAGCGCTCCGCAAAATGCAACCGCCGGCTGGTGGATCTCGAACTCTAACTGCGCATGCAGCAAACCGCCGGGCCGCTATCCCGCGGCCCCCCCAAAGACCCCACGCATTCGGTTTGCCGTTGGCGGTCGCGCGGCCCCGCACCTTCACGCTCATCGCCGCGTGCTGGATGCACGTCGTTCAGTTGAGGGCTCTGCATTCGAGTCGTCCGGTTGGCGTGATCTCGACGGACGCCGTGCTAAAAGGCGCCATGTCCGCGGAGCAAGGGACTGGATGCCCGCCAACGTGCACGAGGCAATTCATCGACGTACCCCATAGTGAATACATCAGGTAGCGACTTTCCTTAGTGCCCAGCACCACGCTGACGAACGGACCGCACGTAACGCGCGCGATCTCATGGCTGCGATTTAGTACCGATACGCTGTGCAGAAATAGTCGCAGCGCAAGCAGAGTCGCAACAAGTGCAAGCGCGCCACCGAAAAACAAGTTCGAACGAGACCACTTGGTCATCCGCGGTCTGCCGCGTTCGTAATCCCGACGCCCCACAAGCTGATGCAACGATCCTCGCATTCGGCATCGCGCTCTGGGCCAGGGGCCGAATAGATTGACTGCGACGCCAGCGCTCCCACGTAGTTGTTGTGCCGGTCTACGTCGCAGTGCGACTTGGACGCTCCGAAAAATTGCTCCATGTACTCGCGTCCGTTCATCAGCGGCGTCGCGAACTCGCCGATTTCGCTTCGGGCTATGCAGCTTGCAATGCAATGGCGCAGGTAATTGTTTTCGCCGCTGTGGCGATCTGGAGCGTTCTGGTCCGCCAAAGCCAGTGAACGCTCTCGAACGGCCTCCCCGTAGACATCGATGCCGACCCACGCTAAGAACGCGCTCAGCAGGTCCGGCGTGCCCGGGCGCGACCCGTAGACGAACCGAGAAACCACATTGCCGTCGCCCCAGTGCACCGCGCTCAAGTGTAGCGGATCTCGATAGACGAAGCGCGTCATGGTCCCACGTACCACCTTCTGAACGCGCCGCCCGAACCCATCGTACGCGTAGCTGAACGTCGTACGGTCCGGGAAGGTGCCACTCGTTAGATACCCGAGCGGTGAGTAGTTGTACTCCGTGACCCCGCCATCGGCCGTCGTCTTGCTGCGGAGTTTCGGAGTTCGGAGTTCGCCATCGTTCGTTGTTCCTCGGCGCGCATCGTGGCACTCATTCGATACCTACGACGGCCTAGCGAGCAACAAGTAGGGCGCGTTCGAATTTGCACCTCGGGTCGCGCGCTGCGCGGGCGCTCACGGTGCTTCAGCGTCGACCCGGCGGAGTGCGTCTGCGAACTCCGGCACGTGGGCGGTCATGTCCTCGATGAACTCGATGATATTTACGGTGAAGAATGACCACTGCCATTGTTCGAAGATCACGGCCTGTCGATTGCCGGCGCGCCGCCAATCGACCTCGGCCGCGCTCGTATGGCGGTAGTACATGAGCCGGTACACGTCGCGGAAGACTCCGGCGCGGTGCAGTTGCCCGGCTAGGTGCTCTGAATAACTGGAGCCGACGAACAAGGCGTTCCTCGGGCCACCCGCAATCGGCTTGTTCAGGCTGACGTTGAGCGCAGGGATCTGATCCTTGAAGCGCGAGTTGTCCCAGACGTTGATCAGCTCGGAGATGTCCGAGTCGCCGACCTTTGCAGTGTGTTTCGTGCCGAGACGACAGCGCAATTCCGAGTGCTTGGGGTTCGAGAGTGGAAGCTCGGCGGTGATCAGCCGTGCGACTTGGCACGCACCCGCGTTCGTCCAATGCGTCCCGCCGCTGTTGTACAGGGGAAAGCTCGGATCTTCGCCAAAGACGCGCGTAAACTCGGCTGCGCCGTCTACGACTGGAACGTGTGCGGTCGCCAAGTCGTCGAGCAGCTGTCGATAGCCGGCCGCGGACTTCTCGGCGCCGCCCGGCAACAAATATCGCGCACGCACGCGGTCGCTCCAGATCGATGCTTTCACCGGATAGAAGACGACCATGAAGTCGATCCCCAACGCCCGGAATGCGCGTGACGCGCGCGACACGAGTCGAACCTGCTCCGCGAGGGGATACGGGCTGCGCGGCGGAGGATCGTTCTTCAGATCGCTCACACCGTTGTAGTTGTTGATGTAGTTCATCTCGAACAGCGTGTGGCGTTTGCCGAGCACGATCGGGATCTCCGTGTGCGCGGAGATGTCGTTGAGCACCAGCAGGTTCAGCGTGTTGTCGGTGCGCACCATGGCTGCCTTGAGTGACAGCTGCTGCTCGAGCCAAGCTTCGAATTGTCCCTGAAATTTGCCGCTCCAGAAGCTAGCCGCAGAAAACGGCGGTCGCTGCGCGGTGCGATAGACGCCGAACAGCTCGCCGTCCCCGAGCGCATGATACGGCGTGTCGATCAGCAAGGCGAGCAGCAGCGCGAGCGGCAAGAGCAGCAATCCGAGCTTGAGGAAACGCGGCATCAGAACCGAAAGTAGATGAATGGGTTGAACTTGGAGTTGACCAACGAGATCACGGACAGCGAGAACGTGCTCAGCGCGACCGCGTAGCGCAGACTGTCAGCCGCAGCGCCTTCCGCGCCGCGATTGCGCTTGCCTACCAGCCAGGCGACGAAAGATTCCGCGCGCGGAATCGCGACCAGCGCGCAGCCCGCTAAACCGAGGGCGCCGTAAAAGAGCGTGCGATTCGGCAGCAGCTCTCCCCAGCTGTAGAGCACCTCGGGACCGGTGATCGGGTGCCACCAGAGAAGTCGGCTGAAATAGCCGAGGGCTTTGCTCAAACTATCGCTGCGAAACAGCACCCAACCGAACATCACCAGCACGAACGTGAGCGGCACGGCGATGACGCGAGGCAGGCGCGCAGCGAGCAAGCTCCACGCGCGCGTGCGTTCGATGACCAGCCATGCGCCGTGGTAAGCGCCCCACGCCAAAAAAGTCCAATTGGCGCCGTGCCAAAAGCCGCAGACCAAGAACACGATGATGAGATTGCGGTAGCGCTTGGCCTCGCCCACCCGGCTGCCGCCCAAGGGAATGTATAGGTAATCCCGCAGCCAGCTGGAAAGCGAGATGTGCCAGCGGCGCCAGAACTCGGTGATACTCGCCGACGTATACGGCGCGTCGAAGTTCTCCTTGAACGAAAACCCCATCATCTTTCCGAGACCGATCGCCATGTCGGAGTAGCCGGAAAAGTCGAAGTAGATTTGCAGCGTGTACGCGAGCAAGCCAAGCCATGCGTAGCTCGTGGGCAGCCGCGCGCTCTCGAGCCCGAACACCGCGTCCGCAAGCGGCGCCACGTGGTTCGCAATCAGCACCTTTTTGGCGAGACCGAAGCTGAACCGGAGCGCTCCCTCGAACACCGTATGCAGTGAATGCGCGCGTGATCGGAGCTGTTCTTCCAAATCTTTCCAGCGAAAGATCGGACCCGCGATGGAGTGAGGGAACAGTGACAGGAACAGCGCATAGTCCGAGAAGCGCTTGGCCGGCTGTGCAGTGCCGCGATACACGTCGACCAAGTACGAAATCTCTTCGAACGCCACGAACGAGATCCCCATCGGCAAGACCACGTCTTGCCAGGAAAACGGTCCTTTGCCGAAACTCGCGGCCAAGCGGTTGCCCTCGTGCACGACGAAGTTCGCGTACTTGAAATAAAACAAGAGCGCGAGGTTCAGACAAACGGCCAGCACGAGTAACCGTAAGCGCTGCTTCGAGCCTTGCTCGGCCCGCGCAATCTGCAAACTGAACGCGAAATCGATCGCGCTGACCGCGATCAACATCGGCAAGAAGCGCGGCGCGCCCCACGCGTAGAAGCACAAGCTGGCGAGCAGCGCGACCGCGTTGCGCGCGCGAGCCGGTGCGAGCTGGTAGACGACCATGAACGGCGGCAGGAACGCGAACAGAAACGCGACGGAGCTGAACGGCATCGGAACGGCGGCACCGTACACCGTCTTGCGGACGGAGCAGCTCCCTCCGCGCGGGCTAATCTTGCTCGCCGCCGAAAGCAGCGGACGGCGGCGCCGCGGAGGGTACCGCCGGCAGCGCGATCCGCCGCGCCTCCTCGAAAGCCGCCAAATCACCCCCAAAGGCGCGCCAGATCTCGAGAAAGAAAGCCGGCGTGGGGGATTCGATTCGGAACGGCGCCGACAACGGCAGCTCGACCCACGCGGCGTGCAGCGCAATGCGGTCGAGCGCGGTGACCGCTCCGCTGTCGGAGATGAAGCGCGATGCGCCGCCGTAGGCGCGATCGCCCAAGAGCGGCAGGCCGTGCGCGGTGCAGTGCACGCGCAGTTGATGGGTGCGCCCGGTGAGCGGCGCGAGCGCGATCAGGTGCAATGCACTCGGTGCGGCGCGGGGCAACGACGCACTCGCGATGCGCGCATAGTCGGTGTGTGCCGGTTCGGGGTTGCGCCCGCCGATCGAGCGCAAACTGCCGGAGGCTCGTCCGATGCTCTCGGACCACGAACCCGTTTTCACTTCGGACGTGCCAGGCGCATCCGGCGTGCCGCGCGGACTGCTGGCCAAGCCCAAATAGCGGCGCCGGAAACGGCCCTCTTCGCGCCAGCCTTGCACTAGGCGGTTCGCGTCTGGACTGAGCCCGAAGGTGACCACGCCACTCACGCCCGTATCCAGCCGCGAGAGCGCGTGCAGGCGTGCCGCGGGCTCGCGCAGCTGGCTGGCCAAACGTGAAAGCAAAGTGTCCGTCGTGCGCGCGTCGGGTTCCGTCTGTAACCCTGCGGGTTTATCAACGAAGAGCAAACCGCGGTACTCGCCCAAGATCCGCAGCTCGGCTGCGGCTACGGGCGCGCGCGCCCCGCTCAACGGAGCTCGGAAGCGGGCACGGAGCCGGTCGTGCGCTGCACGAGCTCGACCAACACGGGATCGGTCGCCATTTGGTCGCGCAGCGATTGCTTCACGAACTCCAGCTGGTCCGGACTGAGCTTGCCCACCAAGTGGCTCGTCGCGTCATCGACTCGGCCGTCCAAGTATTGATCGAGTGACAGCTCACCGCGCTGGAGACTAGCGAGCGCTGCGCTCACTTTGCCGCCGGGGGCCGTGGACGCGCTCGGGTCCAGCTTGAACGACTCCGCTGCACGGACGCCATCTTTTCCTGTCGTGCCGCCAATGCCGCCGATGCCGGCGCCCGGAGGCTTGCCAATGCCGTCGATACCCATGGCTAAATCCTCAACTGGTTCCTCGCCGCGACAATCCCGCCAAACCCTAGCATGGCTCGCCGAGGCGGGGTGAACCGCCAAGGCAAGCCACGCCCTGGCTCAGCGAATGTTGCCGATAGCGTTCTTCATGGTGTCGTGGCGGGCCTTGAGCACGTTGGAAACCGCGGAATATCCACGGCTTTCAGCGCTGATTTGCTCCTGCAATTTGAGGTAATACAGGTTTTGATCGGCGTCCTGCGACATCACATTTTCGATGCTCGAATCGCCCGGGGAGCCGCCACTGACGCCACCGGTAATGGCGGATGTGGCCGTGCCCGTTGGCCCCTCCGCGCGATTGAGCGCCGCGCCGCTCTGGCCGTACGGACCGGTTGCGGCAAAGCCGGTCGAGTAACCCGAACCGCCGGGCCGCATGGCCGCGGCGAGGATGCTACCGCCGGGCAGGTGCGTGACCGCCGCTTCCGCGCCATTCACGATGGCTGCGGAGCTGGCGTTCATGACCTGCTGAAACGGGCGCGCAGGCTCCGGCGTGACCCGGGGAGCGGTCGCGGTCGAATAAACGCTCGTCGGCGGGCCGCCGACAGCAACACGAGTAGTCATCTGAAATTCCTCCTGGTTTGCGGGCAGATTTGCCTACGCCCTCTCTGGTCGGCGAGGCCGCGCCGCTAGTTGCTCGAAAAAGCGACCGCGGACCGACTGAGACAGGAAGCCAACGAGGTAGGCCCAGTAGACGCCTCTCAGAAACGTCCGTCGATCCCGATCCCGAACCCGTTCGTACCGACCGAGCGCGGCAGGATTCGGTAGGAGATCGGCAGGTCCGTCCGCACGAGTTCGTCGTGGCCGCTCGCCAAGCCCACGACGAACAGCACCGCGCCGGCAGCTTGGATGACGCCATCTGCGGACAAGACAGCGATGGTTTGCACCTCGCTGAACGCGCCGCTGATGCATTTGTTGGCTTGCAACGGGTCGTTGCCGCAATGGTAGCTGCGCGCGCCGATCGCCGCCCAAGGTCCGATCACCGGGATTCCGAGCCAACCCGTGCCGTCACCGAAGTTGGCGCTCGCGCCGATGACGAGCGCGGTGCTGTACGCAATGCCGAGCGTGGCCAAACCGCCAATGATCATGCCTGTCGCGGGCCGATGCTCGACGCGATAGCCCGGCGGAACCGGCAGGCCCGGCCGATAGGGGAGCAACGCCGGATAGAACGCATTGCCAGCGGCGGGCGCAGGCAACAGCGCACCAGGAACCGCCGGAGCACGCCGGCCCGTCGTCGCGTCGGGCGTGGGCGCGGGCGGTGCTGGGCTCGGCACCGGAGCGGGCGCGGGCGCAGTAGCGGGCGCGGTTGCAGGAGCGGGCCGCGGCGCTGGAGCTGGAGCTGATGTGGGTGCCGGCGGCGTGCTCGCGCTGGGGGGCGCGGGAAAGCTGGCGGTGGACTGCGCCAGTGACTCGCTGGCAAACGACAACACGAGCCCGAAGCAGCAACCGCGAGCGCACCAACCCCCAAACCCACTTCCAACCATCCCTCCAAGCACTAGCAGGAGGCACGCACCGAAGCCAGGTTCTGTAACCAATCAACGCATGAGCAGTCAGCGCACGAACGTCAACGCACGAGCAGTGACCAAATGGGTACGGTGACCAACGAGAGGATCAGTCCCCAGCTCACGAAGCCAGCGGCGAGCTCAATCGCCACACCGTAGGCCATCATCAGCGCGCCGGCGGTGATCATCGTGGGCATGGCGCTCTCGAGGACTGCCACCTTGAGCACCATCCCCTGTGCACCCAACGCACGTGCAATTCCCCATCCGACAAGGGGAAAGAGGAACAGCTTGAGCCCCAGGCCCAGCGCAAACACGCGCGCCGGGCGCGGCGGGGTGAAGCGCAATTTCAGGCCAACGGCGAACATCGCCAGCGGCACGAGCGGCGCGGCGGCCGCAGTCAGCACGGGCTCGAGCGCGGCCGGATGAGGCAGCGGCAAGAGTGCGACAATCAGCGCGACGAACGGCGGAAAGAGCAATACACGTCGCGCGAGCTCCCGCGGCGTGACGCGCGCGCCGCCGCTCACTTTGCCGAGCGCCAGCGGCGCCACCGTACTCAGTAACAGGAATGATCCAAGCTGGTCGTACACCGCGGCAAACGGCAGCGAGCTCTCACCGAGTAGCCCGCTGCACAGCGGGAAACCGAGGAACGACGTGTTACCGAGTGCAGTCGCCAGGAACAACGCGGTGCTGCTGCTTTGGTCCAGAGCGAAGAAGCGCTGTGCGACTCGCGCGCACAGATACGCAAGGCCCGCCATCACCCAAGGCACGATGACCAGCACCGTTAGCGACGGGCTGACCGTCATCTTCGGCACCAGGCGCAAAACGGTGGCCGGAACGCAGATGTCGATCACGAAGCGGTTCAACACTTCGGCTGCGTTCTCGGGCATGCGGCCCAGCCGGCGCACCACGTAGCCGGCAAGGAGCAGCGAACAGACCAAGAAGAGGGCTGAACCCATCGCGAGCGAGCTTAGTACGACTTCTTCGCTTCGATTTTTCGAAGCGGGTGATTCAAATGCCGAACCAGTCCGTGGGCGGGAGCGTGCTCGTACCGGCTCGAATCTCGAAATAAAGCCGTGAACTGCCGTCGCTGTTGCCCACGGTGCCGATGCGCGTTCCGGCCGGCAAATCCTCGCCGACCTTCACGTCGATCGAGCCGAGATTGGCGCTGACGGTGTAGTAACCATTGCCATGATCGAGGATCACGGTGCGCCCGTAGGCCGCGTAAGCATCGGCGAACGCGACGCGACCGGCGTGGACCGCGCGCACCACCGAGCCCGCGGGAGCGAACATTTCCAAACCCGGACCCTCGGAGCCGGCGCGTTGGGCGCTGCGGATCTCACTGCGACCGGTGATCGGAAACGGCAAGCGCCCTTTGAGGCTGGCAAAACCAGCGCTCGTCGGCGCTGAATCGGCAGGACCCACGCCCGCCCCGTACACGGCGGTGTGCGACGAGCCCACGCCAGCCGAGAACGCGCGCGCGAACGCGGCCGCGCGATCTTGTTCCGACAAGAGCGCGCTCTGCGCGGCGCTCATCGCCCGCACTTCACCCTCCAGGGTGGAGCGGCGCGTCTCGAGATCGAGCAACTGTCGACCGAGCGCGACTCGACGCGCGCTCAGCTCGCGCTCGAGCTTCAAATCACGGCCGATCGCGTTGCGCAGTCGCTCGAGCCGCACCGCGTGTTCGACCAACGCGTCGAAGCCGCCACCGACTGGCAAAAGGCCGGCCTTGGCCAAGCGCACGTAAACGCGTCCGCGCGTGACGGTGCGCGCGTGGGCGCTGTCGGTCTCCTTGCCGAGTCGCTCGAGCTCGGCTTTGCTGGCTTGGCATTGACGCGTCAGCTCGCTCAAACGCCGCTCGGCGGCGCCGCCCAAATCGCGCTCGGGCACGGCGGCGTTTGCCGTTGCGGGCACGGGCTCGGCGGCCTCGGAGGGATCGGTTTGATCGTCGGTCTGAGGCGAGTCGGCAGGCGCGCCGAGCGCGGCTGCGCTGGCGGCGAGCAAGAGCACGCCGAAAAACGGGCTCAGATGCCGCAAGCTCATGCGTTGAGCAACCTACGCACGCTGAGCAACGCGGCAATCGCGCCGAGCGCCGCGCCGGAGACGACCAGGCCGAGCGCCAGCGTCCAAGGCAAAAACGAGGGCGTCATGCCGATCAACGTCGCAAAGCTGGCGTCGAAATGGCTCTGCACGATCGCAAACAAAGCGCCCAAGAGCGCCAGCGCGAGCAGCGCGCCGAGCGCGCCTTGCGCGGCGCCTTCCACGACGTACGGGCGGCGCACGTAATCGTCGGTCGCGCCCACCAGCTTCAACACTTCGACCTCGATGCGCCGGCGTTGGAGCGCGAGTCGGATCGTCGACGAGACCACGCTGATCACCGCGGCCAGCACCACCAGAGCGAGCAAGCCCGAAGCCGTCACGCCGCCGGCCAAGAGCGCGGCCAAGCGATCGCTCCACGCCGCGTACGTCTCGACGCGATCCACCGCGGGCAGCGCGCCGAGTTGTTGCCCGAGCTTGTCGAGTCGAATCGCGGCCGCGTCGCTCTGCACGCTCACCTCGAGCGAGGCGGGGAACGCTTCCGTCGGCAGTTGGTCGATGATCGGGTCATCGCTCTGCGTGGTGAGCTCGTGGCGCGCGTCGTCGCTGGACACGAACTTGACGTCGGTCACGCCGTCGCTCGCCCGCAGCGCGCGCTGGATATTGGCGATCTGCTCGCGATCCGCGCCCTTTTTCAGGTAGACGGAGGCGCGCCCGCTGCTCGACCAGCGGTCGCGCACATGGCTCACGTTGACCACGACCAGCAGCGCCGAAGCCAGACACACGAAAGCAACGGCCACCGAAAACACGCTCAGAGCGTGCAGTCGCCAATCATTTTTGGTGCCGCGCCACGCTCGTTCGATGGGAGTCATTGTCGACCTTTCACGCCACGCGCCTGCCGGGTAATTCGGCGGCCTCGTCCAAGCCGTTCGGCACGTCCGTCGCCTTGCCTTCGTCGAGCACGACCACGCGCCGCGGTCGCACGTCGAGCAGTGAGCGATCGTGAGTCGCAAACAGCACCGTGACTCCGGTCTCGTTGATGTCTTCCAACAAGCCCAAGATATCGACCGCCAATTGCGGGTCGAGATTGCCGGTCGGTTCGTCCGCCAACAATAGCGCCGGCTCGCCGACGATCGCGCGCGCGACCGCCACGCGCTGTTGCTCTCCGCCCGAAAGCACGCTCGCCAAATCCGAACCGCGCCCCGCCAAGCCCACGCGCTCCAGCACTTCACCGACGCGGGTGCGGATCACCCGCTGCGGGAGCCCCAACACCTCGAGCGGCAGCGCCACGTTGTCGAGCACGCTCCAGTTCTTCACCAACTTGAAGTCCTGGAAAATGATGCCGATATTCCGGCGCAAAAATGGGATCGAGCCGTCCGTCAGCCGGCCAATTTCCCGACCCAAAAACAGAATTCGCCCGGCATCGACGCTCTCGGCTGCGTACAAAAGACGGAGCAGCGTGCTCTTGCCGGCGCCAGAAGGGCCGGTAATGAACACGAATTCGCCGCGCGCAATCTCGAGCTGCAGGCCGCGCAGCACCGGACAATCGGCGCGATAGGCCTTGTGCACGTTCTCGAACGTCAAAACCGGGCGATTCGAGGCCGCGGGATCGAAGCGGTTGCCCTCGCGCAACGCCGAACGAAAGGCGCGACTCTTTCCGCCGAATTCCATCGTGCCGTGGTTAACAGGGAGCTTGGTGAAGGCACAACTTTTCGGCACAATCCCGAGCGAGGTCACTTGAAAGTCGGCTACTTCGGCCTGCCGCTGGGCGCGCATTTGTTGCTGCGCGACGGCCACCAGCTCGATCCCTGCGTCTTCTCGCCGCTGCCCGCCCCGGGTCGCCGCCGCGTCGCCCGTCAGCTTCCGCCAGAATCACTGCTCGACGCGCTGGGTGAACCGCGCGAAGCGCTGAACGCCCGAATCGCACAAGCGCTGTCGCGCGCCCAACCGGACTTGATCGTGAGCTGGTTCTGGACGCGACTCCTGCCGGCGGCCTGGCTGAACACCACCCCTCTCGGTGGAATCAACGTGCACCCGTCGCTCTTGCCGCGACATCGTGGTCCGAATCCGTATTACTGGACGATCGATAGCGGCGACCTCGAAGCAGGCGTGACCTTGCACACGTTGGCTCCAGAGTACGACACCGGCGCCATCCTCCTCCAACGCGCGCTTCCCGTGGGCGAGCGCAACGCTTGGCAGCTGGCGCGCGCACTCGATCGTCCCTCGCTCTCTCTCTTGAGGGAGGGGGTGGGGCGCTTCGCGCGCTCCCATCCTCTCATGCCCACCGCACAAGACGAGCAAGCTGCCACGTGGGCACCCGAGCCGACCGGCCGGGAGCTGAAAGTGGATTGGAGTTGGCCGACTGCCCGCATTTTACGGCGAATTCGCGCGATATCACCGGTGCCCGGCTTAGCGATGGAGGTCGGAGAGCTCTGCTTTTTCGTCACGCGGGCGAGCCCGACCACGCATTTCGTCCACGCGCTCGCAGCGGGTGAGGCCGCCGTCATGGGTCGCCCGGGCACCCTGATCGTCCGCACGGGGGACGGCGCGATCGCCGTCGAGCGCGCCATCTTGGACGACACCGAAGACGACGACCCCGACGCCGACCCCATCGTGCTCGATCGCCACGCACTGGCCGAAGCCGTCGCTGAGCGCGTCGAGCGCGTGACGCTCCCTTAGCGAAGTTCTCGGCTCAGGATCGAGCGCTTGGAATCGCGACTCCGGATGATAGACTCAGGCTCTCTGGAGGAGTTTGGATGTCCGATCCCGTTTCGGCAGCCCGCGCTGCGCGTGAAAATCTAGCTCGTGGTCTGGGTGCCCTACAGAGCCCCGGCGTCCCCCCGCAGTTCATGGCCGTGGCCGAACCCGTCGCGCACGCGATGAGCGCGCTGCATCAGATCGAAGCGACGCACGGCGGAGCCGCCGCACAGGCCGGCGCAGCCGCACTTGCCGCGACCCGGCAAGCGCTGGCAACGCTTCAGGTGGGCGCCGGTCAACATCCGGCAGTCGATCATGCGTTGGAAGCAATCGCCGGCTCCCTCGGCTTGATCCACCAGTTGTCACAAGCGGTGCAGGGCCCCGCCGTCTCGCCCTTCGCGGGCACGATGGTCGCGGGAAATCCGGCCCAGGCTTATCCTCCGCAGCCGCCTCAACCGGGGATCGGGTCGCAAACGCAGCCGTCCGCGGTGGGATATCAAGCGCGTCCAGAAGCCCCGCCGCAGGTGGCCTATGCGCAACCCCCGGTGCAACAGGCCCCGCCACAGGGTTGGCCCCAACCCG
>Ga0164307_10000080_pt1 | contig 41238 bp, 35 predicted proteins | sample Whisoiple_243_MG_FD_110214 | JGI IMG/M metagenome (GOLD analysis project Ga0164307, IMG submission 110214) | Soil microbial communities amended with fresh organic matter from upstate New York, USA - Whitman soil sample_243_MG | ecosystem: Environmental > Terrestrial > Soil > Unclassified >...
GACTATCATCCGGCGCAGCCAGACCGTCCAGCCGACGCTGTCGAGCTTGTCGGAGAGCGCGGCGGTGGGACTCGTGTTGGACACCGCGTCGTGGTTGGCCTCGTTGAACGAGAAGTCGACGACGTGGCGGCACGCCTGGAGCACCATCGCGCCGAGCGCCAGGACCCATACGTCGTCGCCGGTGCGGGCGGCGCCGAGGGCCAGGCCGGCGTAGTACGCGTACTCCTTGGCCCGGTCGAAGGTGGCGTCCAGCCAGGCGCCCATCGTCGAGTACTGCAGGGAGTACCGGGCGAGCTGCCCGTCGGTGCAGTCCAGGACGAAGGAGAGGAGCAGGAGCACCCCGGCCGCGACGTAGCCGGCGCGGGTGCCGGTCGCCGCGCTGCCCGCCGCGATCAGCGCCGTGACGAGCGAGGCCGTGGTGACCTGGTTCGGGGTGAGTCCCCTGCGCGCGCACCAGCGGGCGATGTAGCGGGAGTACGGGCTGATGAAGTAGGTGGTGAAGAAGCCGTCATGGGCCTTCACCGCGCTGCGCAGCCGTACGGCCTCGTCGTCGACGGCGGCCACGGCGGCCCGGGCGGTGTTCCGCTCCTCCGGGCGGTCCGGAACCGAGGCCGTGAGCGAGCCGAGTTCGGGGCGCTGCACCGCGGTGCCCTCCGCGTCCAGCGCGTCAGCCAGCCGGCCGGGGACCGTGCGGTCCTCGGCTACGGCGACGGCGTCGGTACCGGACGACGCGACGGGGGCTCCCGCGCCGACGGCGGTCACGGCGCGCCGCAGGGCACGGAGCAGTGCCGGCCGGGCCTCGGGCTGCGCGGTGAGCGCTCCGGGGATCGACGCGGCGGCGAAACGGGGATCGGTCAGTCCGAGCCTGAGGGCGTGGACGTGCCCGATGAAGCGTGGGTCCACCAGCGCGACGCGCCTGCCCGCGGGGACTGCGGCGAGCAGCTCCGCGGCCTCGCCGGCGTCGGCTGCGGCAGTCACGTCAAAACCGAGTGACCTCAGATCGTCCTCGAGCGACGAGCCGGGTACCGGTGCACCGGTGAGGATGGCGGTCGACAGACGAACTCACTCCTTGGTGCTGACGGGAAGGGCGCGCGGCACAGCGGCCCGTGGGTGGGCCGGCGGCACGTCGGCTGAGGCTATCGGATGAACGGAAGACCGAGTTCATCACCCGTTTGTGCTCCGTTCGGGCGAATCGGCCACCATGCGGCGCCGTTCGCGATCATCATGGTCGATCAACACCTCGCCCCACAAACCGCGTCCGGTCAGCGCATAAGCTGACGGGCATGACGTGGTTGATCACAGGCGGAGCCGGTTACATCGGGGCACATGTGGCGAAGGCCATGACGGGTGCCGGGGAGCGGGTCGTCGTCCTCGACGACATGACCACGGGCATCGCGGGACGGCTGCCCGCGGAGGTCACCCTGGTACGGGGATCCGCGTCGGACCGCGCGGTGCTCGACAGGGTCCTGGCGGAGCACGCCGTCACGGGGGTGGTGCACCTCGCGGCGAAGAAGCAGGTCGGTGAGTCCGTCGAGAAGCCGCTGCTCTACTACCGGGAGAACGTGACCGGCCTCGCCGTACTGCTGGAGGCCGTGGTCGCGGCCGGTGTGAAGCGTTTCCTCTTCTCCTCGTCGGCGGCGGTGTACGGCGTCCCGGACGTGGATCTCATCACGGAGGAGACGCCGTGCGCGCCGATCAACCCCTACGGCGAGACGAAGCTCGCCGGGGAGTGGCTTGTCCGCGCGGCGGGGCGGGCGCACGGAATCTCCACGGCCTGTCTGCGGTACTTCAACGTGGCCGGGGCCGCCGAGCCGGAGCTGGCCGACACGGGGGTCTTCAACGTCGTCCCGATGTTCTTCGACCGGCTCACACGGGGCGAGGCACCGCGGATCTTCGGGGACGGCTACCCGACACCGGACGGCACCTGCGTACGCGACTACATCCATGTCGCCGACCTGGCGGAGGCGCACCTCGCGGTGGCCCGGCACCTGGACGGGACGTCTGAGGGCGGCGACCTCACCGTGAACATCGGCCGGGGCGAGGGCGTGTCCGTGCGCCGTCTCGCCGAGCTCGTGGGTGAGGTCACCGGACTGCGCACGGAGCCCGTGGTCGATCCGCCGAGGCCCGGGGACGCGGCCAGGGCGGTGGCGTCGGCCGACCGGATGGCCGGGCAGCTGGGCTGGACGGCGCGCCGCGACATGCGCGAGATGGTCGAGTCGGCCTGGGAGGGCTGGTGCCTGCGCCACCCCGAGGCACGCGCCGCGAAGTGAGGGACGGCACGTGGGCGACGCTCTGACCTGCGATCGTTTTCGCAGGTCAGAGCACATGACAACGGTGTTCAGTGCCGTGTTGCCCCTTACCCCTCCCCCGTAGTTCACTGGCCGCGTCGGGCGAGGCTCGTCCGCGCTGCCCGGGAAGCACGACGGGCATGACGGGTGTACGGAGGCGTTCACATGGGGGCTGGCCACGATCACGGGCACACGCACGGAGGGCCGCCCCCGACGGGAACGGCGGCCGCCGCCTACCGGGGCCGGCTCCGTGTCGCCCTGGGCATCACGCTCGGCGTCATGGTCATGGAGATCGTCGGCGGGGTCCTGGCCGACTCGCTCGCCCTGATCGCGGACGCGGCCCACATGGCGACCGACGCCCTGGGGCTGGGTATGGCCCTGCTGGCCATCCACTTCGCCAACAAGGCCGCGGGCCCCAACCGCACCTTCGGGTACGCCCGCGCCGAGATCCTGGCAGCCCTGGCGAACTGTCTGCTGCTCCTCGGGGTCGGCGGATATCTGGTCTTCGAGGCGGTGGACCGCTTCATCACCCCGGCGGAGACCAGGGGCGGTCTGGCCATCGCGTTCGCCGCGGTCGGTCTGGTGGCCAACGTGGTCTCCCTGTCCCTGCTCGTGCGCGGGCAGCAGGACAGCCTGAACGTGCGGGGTGCGTACCTCGAGGTGGTGGCGGACACGCTCGGTTCGGTGACGGTGCTCGTGTCGGCCGGCATCATCATGGCCACCGGCTGGCAGGCGGCCGACCCCATCGCCTCGCTGCTGATCGGCCTCATGATCGTCCCCCGTACGGTGAAACTGCTGCGGGAGACGCTCGACGTGCTGCTGGAGTCGGCGCCCAAAGGTGTGGACATGGACGAGGTGCGCGCCCACATCACGGCCCTGCCCGGGGTGCTGGACGTCCACGACCTGCACGCCTGGACGATCACCTCGGGCATGCCCGTCCTCTCCGCGCACGTGGTCGTGCATCAGGAGATGCTGGACTCGATCGGGCACGAGAAGCTCCTTCACGACCTCCAGGGCTGTCTCGGCCACCACTTCGACGTCGAGCACTGCACCTTCCAGCTGGAGCCCAGCGGGCACGCGGAGCACGAGGCGCGGCTCTGCCACTGAGCGGCGCGGGCCGGGGCCCGGTGGCGATACCGTGCGGGTTCCGGTGGGCATGATCCGTTCCCGGCGGCCTTCCGGGGCCGCCGGGACGTCAGCCCCCGCCCCGCTCCCCCCGCCGGGCGGGTCGGACATGCCAGCACCCGAAGTGCGGACAAGCGGCTTTTGTACGGCAGACTTGACCGCACTCGAGGGGTCCGGCGCACGAGGCCGGGAACCAAAGCGAAGGATGGGTATGCCGACCACACCAGCCACCGCGGCGCACAGCTCGTCGAACGGCACAGCAGACGCGATCATGCTCGAACTGGTCGACGAGAACGGCACGACCATCGGCACCGCGGAGAAGCTCGCCGCTCACCAGGCGCCCGGCCAGCTGCACCGCGCGTTCTCCGTCTTCCTCTTCGACGAGCAGGGCCGGCTGCTGCTCCAGCGCCGTGCGCTCGGCAAGTACCACTCCCCCGGCGTGTGGTCGAACACCTGCTGCGGTCATCCGTACCCGGGAGAGGCTCCGTTCGCGGCGGCCGCCCGGCGCACGTACGAGGAGCTGGGGGTCTCGCCCTCCCTGCTGGCCGCGGCGGGCACGGTCCGCTACAACCACCCCGATCCGGCGTCGGGCCTGGTGGAGCAGGAGTTCAACCACCTGTTCGTCGGAATGGTCCAGGAGCGCCTCCGGCCGGACGAGGACGAGGTCGGCGAGACCGCGTTCGTGACCGCCGGTGAACTGGCGGAGCGGCATGCCGCCGCACCGTTCTCGGCGTGGTTCATGACCGTGCTCGACGCCGCGCGTCCCGCGATCAGGGAACTGACGGGACCGTCCGCGGGCTGGTGAGGCCACGGCCCGCGCAGGGGGCGGTCAGAGCTGCGTCTTGAGGGGCAGCGCCGCCCAGATGATCTTGCCGCCGCCCGCGGTGTGCTCCACGTCGCAGGTGCCGCCCGCCTCGGCGGTGATCTCACGGACCAGGAGCAGGCCGCGTCCGCCGGTCTGCGCGTGGTCGGTGACCAGGGCCGTCGGACGGTAGGGATGGTTGTCCTCGACCGCCACCCGGATCCATTCGGCCCCGACGGCCACCTCGACGGCGAGCTCGGGCGAGAGCAGCGCCGCGTGCCGGACCGCGTTGGTGACCAGTTCCGACACGATCAGCAGCAGCCCCTGGAGGATGTCGTCCTCGACGGGTACGCCCTGCCGCTCGATCAGGTCCCGGACCGCGTGCCGGGCCTGCGGTACCGAGACGTCGACGGCGGGCGCGTCGAAGCGCCACACGCCCTCGTACGGCACGGGACGGGCCGGAACACTCCCACGGCTCTCCATGGACCGCCACCCGCTCTCGACTCGCATCTCACCGACCTCGCGTACCGAGTGTCGGGAGGAGCGTGGTCCGAGCCACAGCACTGACCACAAATGGTCACCTACGGATCGGATTTGACCGAGCGCGTATGACGCCGTCAGGTGAGGGGACTACTTCGCGCCCTCTTCGGGCTTCATCTGGTCCGTGACCATACTGACGACCCGTCTCCCGCCCACCCCGATCGCGACCAGCCCGAGCCCGTCGAACAGGAGGGCGAGGGAGAAGAAGCAGCCGAGCACGTAGAGGCTGCTGTGCGGCCAGTCGACGAGCACCAGCACCCCCAGGAGCAGCCCGAACGCGCCCTGCAGCAGCGTCCAGCCGAACTGGGGCCCTCGTACGACGACGCTGCCGACCAGCCGGAACACTCCCCCGGTGAGGAAGAGCAGGGCCGCGAACATCGTCAGCGCCTCGGCCGTGCCGACCGGGTTCTTGATGACGACGATCCCTGCGGCGATGTTGAGGGCGGCCACCACCACACCGAGCCAGAAGTACGCGGTGCCGCGCGCCTGGACGGCGTGCACGAGGCCGACGAGACCGCCGACGAGCAGCAGCCAGCCGAACAGGATCATCGAGGTGAGCGTGGCGACGCCGGTGTAGACGAGGCCCACCAGGCCCGCGACGACCAGCAGGACACCGAGCAGGGCGAGTCCGCCGAAGCTCCGGTGGAGTCTCTTCCCCTCGGTCGTGGGACCGGCCATCGACAGCTCCTCAGGGTGTGTGCGCGCTTCGCGGCCCCTTCTTGATCATAGGTTCGAGCCGTACGGATAGCATCCGGCGCATGGACCTCGGCGAACGGACGGCGGGCACCGGGCCACGGCTGGAGCACACGGTCGTGGACGGCGTCGCGACCGTCGTCATCAGCAACCCGGCCAAGCGCAACGCCATGACCGCGGACATGTGGCAGGCCCTGCCCGTACTGTTGGAAGGGCTGGCAGCCGATCCGGCGGTGCGCGTCCTCGTGCTCACCGGGGCCGGCGACACCTTCTGCGCGGGAGCGGACATCTCCTCCCTGCGGGACCCGGCAGGGCGGCCGCAGACGCTCGCCGTCCGCGCGGAGGAGGCCCTGGCCGCGTTTCCCGGGCCGACGCTGGCCGCCGTGCGCGGCTTCTGCGTCGGCGGCGGCAGCCAGCTCGCTACCGCCTGCGACCTGCGGTTCGCCGAGGAGGGCGCGTCCTTCGGGGTCACCCCGGCCAAACTCGGGATCGTCTATCCCTCGTCGTCGACGCGCAGGCTGGTCGCGCTCGTCGGCCCGGCCACCGCGAAGTTCCTGCTGTTCTCCGGGGAGCTGATCGGCACGGAACGGGCCCTGCGGACCGGGCTGGTGGACGAGGTCCTGCCCCGGGGCGGGCTGGAGGAGCGGGTCCACCGGTTCACCGAGGTGCTCGCCTCGCGTTCGCAGCTGACGCAGGCCGCGGCCAAGGAGTTCGCCGACGGCCGTGAGGACCGCGACGCGCACTGGTCGTTGCAGGCACGCGGCAGCGGCGACACCGCCGAGGGGGTCGCCGCCTTCCTGGAACGCCGCGCCCCCAGCTTCACCTGGACCGCGGGGAGTGCCGGGGACACGTCTACGTCAGGATGAAGCGGCTCCTGGCCCGCCACGTCTCCACCATGGCCGCCGGGGCCTTCTCCGGAGATCCGCAGTCGTAGGGCGGCCGGGGATCGTACTCGGTCAGCAGCTGGACGGCCCGGGCGTGTTCGTCGCCCGCGATCCTGCCGAGCAGGGTGAGACCCATGTCGATGCCGGCGGAGACGCCCGCGGCGGTGACGTACTTGCCGTCGGTGACCACCCGCTCGCCCGTCGGCTCGGCCCCGAGGGTCCGCAGGGTGTCCAGGGCCAGCCAGTGCGAGGTGGCACGCCGGCCGGTGAGCAGTCCCGCGGCGGCCAGCAGCAGGGATCCGGTGCACACCGAGGCCGTCCAGGTACTGGCGGCGTCGGCCGCCCGCAGCCGGCCGAGCAGCTCCCCGTTCTCCATCTGGGCACTCTGCCCCGGGCCTCCCGGGACGACCACCACGTCGGGCGCGGGCACGTCGGCGAGCGCCCGGTCGGCGACCAGGGCGAGGCTGCCGCTGTCGTTGCGCACGGCACCCGGCCGCTCGGCGACGAACACGGTCTCCGCTCCCGGAACACGGCTGAGCATCTCGTAGGGGCCCACGGCGTCCAGCGCCGTGAACCGGTCGAAGAGCACGATCGCGATCTGCATGATGGTCCTTCCGTCGTTTCACACGGGATGGGAGCGGAAGCGGCGCCGGTATTCGGCGGGCGCCGTCCCCAGGGCCTTGACGAAGGCGCGGCGCATCGCTTCCGGGGTGCCGTAACCGCTGGCACGGGAGATGCCGACGACGCCGTCGGCCGTGTCCTCCAGCAGCCGCCGCGCCTGTTCCAGACGTACGCGCTCGACGTAGCGGCCCGGGGTGAGGCCGGTCTCCGCCCTGAACGCGCGGGCGAAGTGGCGGGGTGAGAGTCCGGCCCGGGCCGCGAGCGCCTCGACCGAGAGGTCGGCGTCGGGGTGTTCGGTGATCCAGTGCTGGACGCCGCGGAGCGGTGCGCGGACGGCGGTCTGCGCGCTCAGCTGGGCGCTGAACTGGGCCTGGTTGCCGGGGCGCCGCAGGAACACGACGAGATGACGGGCGACGGTGAGCGCGACGTCCCGGCCGTGCTCCTCCTCGACCAGGGCGAGCGCGAGATCGATGCCCGCGGTGACACCGGCCGACGTCGCCAGCCGTCCGTCGCGCACGAAGATCGGGTCCGGGTCGACCCGCACCGCCGGGTACGTCCGGGCCAGCGTCTCGCAGACGGACCAGTGGGTGGTGACCCGGTGGCCGTCGAGCTGGCCGGCCGCCGCCAGCAGCAGGGCGCCGGTGCACACCGACACCAGCTGCCGGGCGCGGGGCCCGTGGGCGCGCAGCCAGTCGACCAGCTCCGGGTCGGGTGTCCTGGTCCCGGCTCCTCCCGGCACGAGGAGCAGATCGGGCGCCGGGGTGTCCGCGAGCGTGCCGTCGGGGACGAGCGTGAGGCCGCTGGAGCAGCGGACCGGCGCGCCGTCGAGCGAGGCGGTGCGCAGCTCGTAGGAGACCCCGGGGAAGCGGGAGGCGCCGGCGAAGACCTCCGCCGGGCCGCTCACGTCGAGGCTCTGCACGCCCTCGAAGAGGACGACGAGGACGGATCGCTGCTTCATGTCCGCAATCCTGGCCGGACCACACGATGGCCGCAATGACGAGTTGCCCACCTATGCTGCCATGCGCACGTCGCTTCGACCCGGGTCTTCTCCACGTACCAACCAGTCGGTAACGTGCGGGCATGAGTACTCTTCCCCCGCGCGCCGGACGCCGCTGCCACAACGCGCTCAACCCGTTGCACTCCTGTGTCTACTTCTCCCCCGATCTCGGCAAGGAGTTCGCGGAGCTCGGCGTCGACGACGCGAGCCGGGTCTACTTCGCCGCGCGCGGCGCGGCCCTCGGCGCGGCGGGCGCGGGCACGGTCACCGCGACCTTCTACAACTTCAACCACGATCTGGTGGCCCGGCACCTGCCGTCGGTCTGGTCGGAGATAACCCCGCGGGCGGCACTGGACGCACGGCTGAGGGCGGCCGACTCGACGCTGCGCCGGGTGCTCGGCGAGGAGACCGTGGCCTCGCCGGAGATGGCGGAGGCGGCCGGGCTCGCCCTGCGTGCGGCCGAGGCCTGCACCCGCCACGCCCGTCCGCTGTACGCCGCGCACGCCGATCTCCCGGTCCCGGACGAGCCTCACCTGGCGTACTGGCACGCGGCGACGCTGTTGCGCGAGCACCGCGGCGACGGACACCTGGCGGCACTGCTCTCGGCCGGCCTCGACCCGCTGGAGGCACTGGTCAGCCACACCGCGACCGGCAAGGGCATGGCTCCGCGCTGGATCCTCGCCACCCGCGGCTGGCGGCGCACGGACTGGGACGCGGCGGTGGAGCGGCTGCGCGAGCGGGGCGTGCTGGACGCGGAGGGCGAGCTGACCGGTACGGGCACCGCGCTCAGGGCGGAGCTGGAGGAGGCGACGGACCGGATGGACGCCGCACCGTACGAGCACCTGGGCGCCGACGGCGTGGCGCGGCTCACCGAACTGGGCCGGGGATTCCTGTTCGCGGCGGCCTCCGCGGGCGCGTTCCCGGAGGATCTGGTCGGCAAGGGCTGAGCGCCGGAACGTTTACGGCGGATCTCACGGGCCAGGCGATCGGTACACCCTACGAAGGAGGCACACCGTGTTCCGTGCGATCGCAAACGCTCTGAGTACCGTCGGCTCGGCCATTGCCACCGTGGTGACTCTGCCCTTCCGGCTCCTGGCAGGTCTTTTCGGCGGCGCGTCGCGAGGCGGCAGGACCCGTCGCGCCTGACCGGGGCCTTCTCGGGCACGTCGGGGCCGTGATCGAGCAGGTCACGCGACACGGCCCCCGGCCACCCGGCACAATGCAGGCGAAGGGGACCACCCGGGTGTGGACCACCCCAGTGGCACAGCCAGCACAGCCAGTACGAGAAGGCGAGTCGGGAAAACCGTGACGACGTCCATCGAAGGCAGGATCGCCGAGGAGCTCGGCGTACATGAGCGTCAGGTGAAGGCGGCCGTCGACTTGCTCGACGGCGGCTCGACCGTGCCGTTCATCGCGCGCTACCGCAAGGAAGCGACCGAGATGCTCGACGATGCGCAACTGCGCACCCTCGAGGAGAGGTTGCGCTACCTGCGGGAACTCGAGGACCGCCGTGCGGCGGTCCTCGATTCCGTGCGTGAGCAGGGCAAGCTCGACGAGGCCCTGGAGGCGCAGATCCGTGCCGCCGAGACCAAGGCGCGGCTGGAGGACATCTATCTCCCGTTCAAGCCCAAGCGGCGGACGAAGGCGCAGATCGCGCGCGAGGCGGGCCTGACCCCCCTGGCCGACGGGCTGCTCGCCGATCCGTCCGTGGACCCGCTGACCGCGGCGGCGGCGTTCGTCGACAGTGAGAAGGGTGTGGCGGACCCGGCGGCGGCGCTGGAGGGCGCACGGGCGATCCTCACCGAACGCTTCTCGGAGGACGCCGACCTGACCGGTGAGCTGCGCGAACGCATGTGGTCGCGCGGCAGGGTCGTGGCCAGGGTGCGGGACGGCAAGGAGGAGGCGGGAGCGAAGTTCGCCGACTACTTCGACTTCGCGGAGCCGTTCACCGCGCTGCCCTCGCACCGGATCCTCGCGATGCTGCGCGGCGAGAAGGAGGACGTGCTCGACCTGGTGCTGGAGCCGGAGGAGCCGTCCAAGGAGCCTGGCCCCTCCTCGTACGAGAACATGGTCGCCCGCCGGTTCGGGGTCGCCGACCGCGGCCGGCCCGGGGACAAGTGGCTGGGCGACACGGTCCGCTGGGCCTGGCGGACCCGGATCCTCGTGCACCTCGGGATCGACCTCCGGCTGCGGCTGCGTACGGCGGCGGAGGACGAGGCCGTGCGCGTCTTCGCCTCCAACCTGCGGGACCTGCTGCTCGCCGCCCCGGCGGGCACCCGGGCCACGCTGGGGCTCGACCCCGGATTCCGTACGGGGGTGAAGGTCGCCGTGGTGGACGCGACCGGGAAGGTCGTCGCGACCGACGTCATCCACCCGCACGTGCCGGCGAACCAGTGGGACCGGTCGCTCGCCACGCTGGAGCGCCTCGCAAAGGAGCACCACGTCGACCTGATCGCTATCGGGAACGGTACGGCGTCCCGCGAGACCGACAAGCTCGCGGGTGAGCTGTGCGAGAAGCACCCGGAGTTGAAGCTCACCAAGGTGATGGTGTCCGAGGCCGGTGCCTCCGTGTACTCGGCCTCGGCCTTCGCCTCGCAGGAACTCCCCGACATGGACGTCTCGCTGCGTGGAGCAGTCTCGATCGCGCGCCGGCTCCAGGACCCGCTGGCCGAGCTGGTGAAGATCGACCCGAAGTCGATCGGGGTCGGGCAGTACCAGCACGACCTGTCCGAGGTGAAGCTGTCGCGCTCCCTGGACGCGGTGGTCGAGGACTGCGTGAACGGCGTCGGCGTCGACGTCAACACCGCTTCGGCGCCGCTGCTCTCACGGGTGTCGGGCATCGGGTCCGGTCTGGCCGAGAACATCGTGGCCCACCGGGACACGAACGGCCCGTTCCGCTCCCGCCGGGCCCTGAAGGACGTGGCGCGGCTGGGCCCGAAGGCGTACGAGCAGTGCGCGGGCTTCCTCCGGATCCGGGGCGGCGACGACCCGCTGGACGCGTCGAGCGTGCACCCCGAGGCGTACCCCGTGGTGCGGACGATGGTGAAGCGGACCGGCGGTGACGTCGCCTCGCTGATCGGGAACACGCAGACGCTGCGCTCGCTCCGCCCGGACGACTTCGTGGACGAGAAGTTCGGCCTGCCGACGGTGACGGACATCCTGCGGGAACTGGAGAAGCCCGGCCGCGACCCCCGGCCCGCCTTCAAAACCGCCACGTTCAAGGAGGGTGTGGAGAAGCTCGGCGACCTCGTACCCGGGATGGTGCTGGAGGGCGTCGTCACGAACGTCGCCGCGTTCGGCGCGTTCGTCGACGTCGGCGTCCACCAGGACGGCCTCGTCCACGTGTCCGCGATGTCGCGGACGTTCGTCAAGGACCCGCGCGACGTCGTGAAGCCGGGCGACATCGTCAAGGTGAAGGTCATGGACGTCGACATCCCGCGCAAGCGCGTGTCGCTGACCCTACGGCTCGACGACGAGGCCACGGCGGGTCAGGGCGGCGGGCAGGGCCCGAAGCGGGAGCGCAACACGCAGGGGGGCGGCGAACGGCCGCCCCGGCAGCGGCAGGGACAGGACAACCGTCAGGGAGGCGCCGGACAACGCCGCGACCGGCGCGGGGGCGGCGGCACGGGCGCACCGCGCCCCGCCGCGGCTCCGGCGAACAGCGCCATGGCCGACGCGCTGCGGCGCGCGGGTCTCACGGGCGGCTCCGACCAGGGCGGGCGCAAGCGCTGAGAGGCGTGCGAGGGCGGGGCCGCCCTCGCACGACGCCCGCCCGTCCCGGAGCTCCGGGACGGGCGGGTTCGCGGCGCGGCGGGGTCCTGTCAGCCGGACTCGGTGACCTTGCCGTCGGCCACCTCGACACGGCGGGTCGTACGGACGGCCTCCAGCATCCGCCGGTCGTGGGTGACCAGCAGCAGCGTTCCGGTGTACGCCTCCAGGGCCGACTCCAGCTGTTCGATCGCCGGAAGGTCCAGGTGGTTCGTCGGCTCGTCCAGGACCAGCAGATTGACGCCTCTGCCCTGGAGCAGGGCGAGGCCCGCCCGGGTGCGCTCGCCGGGTGAGAGCGTCGTCGCGGGGCGCAGCACGTGGGCGGCCCGCAGACCGAACTTGGCGAGCAGGGTGCGCACCTCGGCGGGCTCGGTGTCGGGGACCGCGGCACAGAAGGCGTCCAGCAGGCTCTCGGTGCCGTGGAACAGCTTGCGGGCCTGGTCGACCTCGCCCACCACGACGCCCGAGCCGAGGGACGCGTGCCCCGCGTCGAGGGGGAGCCTGCCGAGCAGCGCGGCGAGCAGGGTGGACTTGCCGGCCCCGTTGGCGCCGGTGATGGCGACCCGGTCCGCCCAGTCGATCTGCAGGGTGGCCGGTCCGAAGGAGAAGCCGCCGCGGACGACGGCCGCGTCGCGCAGGGTGGCCACCACGGAGCCGGAGCGCGGTGCGGAGGCGATCTCCATCCGCAGCTCCCACTCCTTGCGCGGTTCCTCGACGACGTCGAGGCGCTCGATCATGCGCTGGGTCTGCTTGGCCTTGGCCGCCTGCTTCTCGCTGGCCTCGCTGCGGAACTTGCGGCCGATCTTGTCGTTGTCGGTGGCCTTGCGTCGGGCGTTCTTGACGCCCTTGTCCATCCATCCGCGCTGCATCTGGGCGCGGCCTTCGAGCGCGGAGCGCTTGTCGGCGTACTCCTCGTACTCCTCGCGGGCGTGCGAGCGCGCGCGTTCGCGCTCCTCCAGGTACGAGGCGTAGCCGCCGCCGTAGAGGTTGATCTGCTGCTGGGCGAGATCGAGTTCCAGGACCTTGGTGACCGTGCGCATCAGGAATTCGCGGTCGTGGCTGACGACGACCGTGCCCGCGCGCAGTCCGGACACGAAGCGCTCCAGCCGTTCCAGGCCGTCGAGGTCGAGGTCGTTGGTGGGCTCGTCGAGCAGGAAGACGTCGTAACGGGAGAGGAGCAGCGAGGCCAGGCCGGCGCGGGCCGCCTGGCCCCCGGAGAGCCCCGTCATCGGCTGGTCGAGGCCGATGGTCAGGCCGAGGTCGGCCGCGACCTCCTCGGCGCGTTCGTCCAGGTCGGCGCCGCCGAGGGCCAGCCATCGCTCCAGCGTCTCGGAGTAGGCGTCGTCGGCGCCCGGCGCGCCGTCGACCAGGGCCTGGGTCGCGGTGTCCATGGCGGCCTGGGCGTCGGCGACCCCGGTGCGGCGGGCGAGGAACTCCCGCACGGACTCGCCCTCGCGCCGCTCGGGCTCCTGCGGGAGGTGGCCGACGGTGGCGGTGGGCGGGGAGAGCCTCAGCTCGCCCTCCTCGGGCCGGTCGAGCCCGGCGAGCAGGCGGAGCAGCGAGGATTTGCCCGCACCGTTGGCTCCGACGAGACCGATCACGTCGCCGGGGGCGATCACGAGGTCGAGGCCCGCGAAGAGTGTGCGGTCGCCGTGGCCGGCGGCGAGTTCCTTGGCGACGAGGGTGGCAGTCATCAGGGTGCCGATCCTAACCAACCGCGGGGGCCGGGCCTCCCTCCGGACCGGGGTGCGACCATGGCTCCTCCGGCCCCGGCTCGGGCGGGGTGGTCCGAGGACAGGGGTGGGCGCGGTGGCGGACGTGATCGTGGTGGGCGGCGGGGTCAGCGGGCTGACCACGGCGCTGCTGCTGGCGGAGCGCGGCCTGCGGGTGCGGGTCTGGTCCCGGGACCCGGCCGGGGCGACGACCTCGGCGGTGGCCGGCGCGCTGTGGTGGCCGTACCGGATCGAGCCCGCGGAGCTGGTGGGCGCGTGGTCGCTGGAGACGCTCCGGGTGTACGAGGAACTGGCCGCGGCCCCCGCGGAGACCGGAGTGCGCATGGTCGCGGGGGTGCACGAGGGCGAGCGGCTGGCGGCGCTGGGACCGTGGGCCCGCGGTCTGGACCGGGCCTCCGAGGTGCCGGAGGGCCTGCGGGTCACCCTTCCGCTGATCGACATGCCGGCGCATCTGCGCTGGCTGGAGGGCCGGGTGGCCGCGGCGGGAGGCGTGGTCGAGCGGCGTACGGTGCGGGCTTTCACGGAGGCGGCGGCCGAGGCGCGGGTGGTGGTCAACTGCACCGGTCTGGGCGCCCGCGAGCTGGTCCCGGATCCCGGGGTGCGGCCGGTCCGGGGCCAGCTGGTGGTGGTGGAGAACCCCGGCATCGACGAGTGGTTCACCCACGCGGACCCGTCGTCGAGCGCGACGACGTACTTCTTCCCGCAGCCCGGCCGGCTGGTGCTGGGAGGGACCGCGGAGGTGGACGATCCGCGGACGGAGCCCGACCTCCGCACGGCGAGGGAGATCGTGGAGCGTTGCGCACGGGTGCGGCCGGAGATCGCGGGGGCCCGCGTCCTCGGCCACCGGGTGGGGCTGAGGCCCTCCAGGGACGCGGGCGTGCGCATCGAGGCGGAGGACCTGCCGGACGGAGGTCTGCTGGTGCACAACTACGGGCACGGGGGTGCGGGCGTGACGGTCGCCAGGGGCTGTGCGCGGGCTGCGGCCCAGCTGGTGGACTGAGCCGCAGCGCCGGTCAGGCCGGCGGTTCGTGCTTGTGGCGTTCGTCGGTGGTGACCTCGGCCGTACCGGGTCCGATCCGGATCTCGAAGTCGCCGTCGTACTTGGCGTGCCCCTCGATGACGGCGGACTCGACGGCCTCGACGCCGAACTCCCTGCGGACGATCATCGGGTCGTGCCGCAGGTCCCTCATCAGCGCCACGCACATGCCGATCATGACGATGGTGAAGGGCGCCGCGACGAGGATGGTCAGGTTCTGCAGACCTGCCAGCGCGTCACCCTGACCGTCGCCGATGAGCAGCATGACCGCGGCGACGGCGCCGGTGACGACGCCCCAGAAGATCACGACCCAGCGGGAGGGTTCGAGGACGCCCTTCTGCGAGAGCGTGCCCATCACGATCGACGCCGCGTCGGCACCGGAGACGAAGAAGATGCCGACCAGGACCATCACCAGGATGCTCATCATGGTCGCGACGGGGAACTGCTGGAGGACGCCGAAGAGCTGGGCCTCCGGGGTGTCGCCGATGCCCTTGAGCTGACCGGACTCCTCCAGCCTGATCGCGGACCCGCCGAAGACCGCGAACCAGATCAGGCTGACCGTGCTGGGGACCAGGATCACACCGCCGACGAACTGACGGATCGTACGGCCCCGGCTGATCCGTGCGATGAACATGCCGACGAAGGGCGTCCAGGAGATCCACCACGCCCAGTAGAAGACCGTCCAGCTGGCGAGCCAGTCGGCCACCTCCCCCTTCCCGGTGGCCTCGGTGCGCCCGGCGAGCTGGGCGAGGTCACCGAAGTAGGCGGCGATGGAGGTGGGCAGCAGGTCGAGCACGATGATGGTGGGCCCCGCGATGAAGACGAAGACCACCAGGATCAGCGCGAGGACCATGTTGATGTTGGACAGCCACTGGATGCCCTTCTCGACCCCGGACACGGCGGAGGCGACGAAGGCGACCGTCAGGGCGGCGATGATCGCGACCAGCAGGCCCGTGCCGGTCTTCTCCATCCAGTCGAGTTCCTGGAAGCCGCTGCCGATCTGGAGCGCGCCGAGCCCGAGCGAGGCCGCGGAGCCGAAGAGGGTCGCGAAGATGGCGAGGATGTCGATGACCCGGCCGAGCGGTCCGTGGGCGCGCTTCTCGCCGATCAGGGGGACGAAGACCGAGCTGATGGTCTGTCTTCTGTGCCGGCGGTAGGCGCTGTACGCGATGGCGAGCCCGACGACCGCGTAGATCGCCCAGGGGTGCAGGGTCCAGTGGAAGAGCGTGGTGGCCATCGCCGTCTGCATGGCTTCGGCGGCGTCCTCGGGGCGGGTGCCGGGCGGCGGGTCGACGAAGTGGGCGAGCGGTTCGCTGACTCCGTAGAACATCAGGCCGATCCCCATGCCGGCGCTGAACATCATCGCCACCCAGGAGACCGTCCGGAACTCGGGCTCCTCGCCCTCCTGACCGAGCGAGATCGTCCCGTAGCGGCTGATGGCGAGCCAGAGGGCGAAGACCACGAACCCCGAGGCCGCCAGCATGAAGGCCCAGCCGCCGTTGTGGATGAGGCCGGTCAGGAGCGAGCTGGAGACGTCCTCCAGCGAGTCCGTGGCCGTGGAACCCCAGATCACGAAGGCGACGGTCAGCACCGCCGTGACGCCGAAGACCACCCGGTCGGTCGTGGGGCGCCGACCGTGGAGCGGCTCGGCGGGTAGCTCGGCGGTGACCGGGAGATAGTCCCCCCGCCCGCCGGAACCCTGCTCGTCGTGTGACACAGATGGCACCTTTCACGCAGTGCGAAATTTCGCTCTCCGTAGGCAGTACCACACGCACCGTGTCACACACGGGACCAACAAGCGGTTCCTGCTTGACCATGTTCAGGGGCATATGTCCGCCGCCCGTTGTCCGAATCATCTGTCAGGTCGCCCGGACCGGGCGGTTAGGCTGACGGCGTTCGTGACGAACCCGCCGGTTCCAGCCGTTCCCAGCCGGGACGTGCGTACGAGGAGCGACTCTTGCCCGACCCGACCCCCGACCCGCACCGTGACGTCCGGCCCACCCTGGAAGCCGTGGCCGCCCGCGCCGGTGTGTCCCGGGCGACGGCGTCCCGCGTCGTCAACGGCGGTGCGGGCGTACGACAGCCCCTGGTGGACCAGGTGCGCAAGGCGGTCGAGGAGCTCGGCTACATCCCGAACCACGCGGCGCGGACTCTGGTCACCCGGCGCAACGGCGCGGTCGCGGTGATCATCGACGAGCCCGAGTTCAGGGTCTTCTCCGACCCGTTCTTCTCCCGGCAGATCCGCGGGATCAGCCGCGAGCTCAACGCCCACGACGCGCAACTGGTGCTGCTCCTCGTGGAGGGCAGCGGCGACTTCGACCGGGTCACCCGCTATCTGGCCGGCGGTCATGTGGACGGCGTACTCGCCTTCTCGCTGCACACCGACGACGAACTGCCCGCGATCATCCGGCGGTTCCGGGTCCCGACGGTCTACGGGGGTCGTCCGCAGCACGCGGCCCGGGGCCAGGACGACCCGGAACTGCCGTACGTCGACTGCGACAACCGGGGCGGCGCCCGCGAGGCCGTACGCCACCTGGTCTCGCTCGGCCGACGGTGTGTCGCGCACATCGCCGGGCCCCGCGACCAGGTGTCGGCGCTGGACCGGATCGACGGCTACCGCGACGTGCTGCCGGACGCGGCGGAGGAACTGGTCGTGGACGGCGACTTCACCACGGAGGGCGGGGCCCGTGCCATGACCGAGCTGCTGGACGCCCGTCCGGACGTCGACGCCGTCTTCGTGTCCAACGACCTGATGGCGTCGGGTGCGCTGCGGGTGCTGCGCGAACGGGGCGTGCGGGTCCCGGAGGACGTCGCCGTGGTGGGATTCGACGACATGGCATCGGTCGCCGAGGCCACCGAACCGCCGCTGACGACGGTCCGTCAGGATGTCGAGGGCATGGGGCGGCTGATGGTGAGGCTGCTGATGGAGCGGCTGAACAGCGGCACGGGGGCCTGGCCCGATTCCGTGATCACCCCGACCGAACTGGTCCGCCGGGCCTCGGCCTGAGGCGCGCCCGCGCCGGGTGCGCGGGCGCGTCGGGAGCTCACCCCCGGCCCGCCCTCCACGCGGCGCGCGCCGACCTGGCGCGCGGCAGGTAGCGCAGCCTCTCCGGGAGCACGGGCACGATCCGGCGCACCACGGCCCCGAAGCGCCTCAGCCGCCGCTCCTGCGCCGGGGTCCAGTCGAGCCCGATGGCCTGCCGGGCGTCCGGCGGCATCAGTCCGACGGTGAGGAACCGACGGAACCGGGCCAGCGGCGGGAGAAGCACCGGCCACAGCGCCCGCAGGAGCAGGCGCAGGAGGAGGGGGCCCCGGTCGGGCGGCGGCACGGGGGCGTCCGCGGCGACCAGTTCCCGTACGACGACGGTGGCCTCCACCTCCTCGGCCAGCATCCTGCGGTAGTAGGGCCAGAACTCCTCGATCGTCTGCGGCATGTCCCGGTCGTGGATGCCCAGGATCCGGCCGACCTGGAGCCACTCCCGGTACAGGGCGCGTTCCTGCGCCCCGGTGAGCGGACGGACGAGATAGCGCGACGCGTGCCGGTACACGGGGAAGCCGGTCGCGTGCACCCATGCGTAGTTCTCGGGGGTCAGCGCGTGGTACCGGCGGCCGCGGGTGTCGGTTCCCTGGATCGTGCGGTGCAGCCCCCTGAGCCTGCGCCCCTCCTCGGCGGCCTCCTCTCCCCCGTACACCCAGAGCAGGAGGGAACTCAGGGACCGCTCGCCGCGGCCCCAGGGGTCCGTGCGGAAGACGGAGTGGTCGTCGACGCCCGCCCCGACCGCCGGGTGGGCGACCTGGAGGGTGAGGGCGGCGGGCAGCATCAGCAGTCCGCGGACGTCGCCCGCCAGGCTCCACAGGACTCCGCCCGCCGGGGGCGGTGACGGCTCTCCCGTACTGGCCATGCGGGTGCTCCCATGGTTCGGCGGCGCCCGGACCGCTGCCGGGTCCGTGTGCCTTCCAGTATGCGAGCGCGGGCCCACCGGTGATCCGCGAGGGCGGGCACGCCCGTCCGGGCCTCCCTGCTCGAATCCGTGTCAGCAGTGTTGACGCACCCCATGAAACAAGTCAATAGTATTTGTAACTTTGACTCTCTCTCCGGCTCTCCCAGGACATCCGCCCCACCACGTGCCCCGCAGCCGGAACGGCCGTATCGACCAAGGAGGTCGCACCATGGGCCGCTACAGCAGACTGCGCGAGATCCGCCGGATGGATCCCGCCCGCGACTGCGCCGAGATACTCCAGCTGATGTCGCAGTACGAGTTCCCGTGGGACTACCGGCAGGGCATAAGCGTCGCGTTCCTGCGCGACTACGGCGTCCCGCGGATCTCCGTGCTGCTCGACCGCACCCAGGAGTTCGAGCGCAACGGCCAGAAGCGCTACGACGACACCGTCCTGTTCGGCTACGAACTGGCGGCGGAGGGGTTCGACTCCGAGCGCGCCAGGGCCGCGGCCCGCCACCTCAACCGGATCCACGGCAGGTACCGCATCCCGAACGAGGACTACCTCTACGTGCTGGCCACCACGGTCGTCGGGCCCAAACGCTGGATCGACCGTTTCGGATGGCGCCCGCTGTGCGCGCAGGAGACCGCCGCGCTGGCCGAGGTGGGGCGGCGGATGGCCGCCATGATGGGCATCGAGGGCGCTCCCGGCACCTACGAGGGCTTCGAGGAACTCCTCGACGCCTACGAGGACCGGATGTTCGCGTACGACCCGGCGAACCGCCGCGTCGCCAACGCCACCTTCCGGGTCATGGCCGCGTGGTACCCGGCACCGCTGCGCCCCCTGGTCGCCAGGTTCTCGCTCGCCCTCCTCGACGAGCCGTTACTCCGGGCGCTGGGCTTCCCCGCACAGCCGCGGTGGCTGCGGGCGGCGGCCGTGCGGACGGTGCGCGCCCGGTCGCGCGGTGTCCGCCTGTTGCCGGCGCGGCCCCGGTGGCTGCCCTCCCGCCCCCGGCCGCGCAGCTACCCCTTCGGATACCAGCTCGACGACCTCGGTCCGCACTGGGCGCAGAGCCGCCCGCTGGAGCCCCTGCCCATGGAGACCTCATGACGACCGGAACGAACCATCCCGCGCACACCGTCGAGGACGTCCGCGCCGCCGTGGCGCGGGCCAGGAGCGCCGGGCGGAGCTGGGCCGCGCTCGGGGCGCGGGAACGGCGCGCCGCACTGCTGCGGTGGAAGCGCGCCCTGGCGGCGCGGGCGGACGAGTTCGCGCAGGTGATCGCGTCCGAGACCGGCAAGCCGGTGCACGACGCGCGTGCCGAGGTGCTGCTGACTCTGGTCCATCTGGACTGGGCCGCGCGCAACGCGCGCCGGGTGCTGGGCCGGCGCCGGGTGCCGTCCGGTCTCCTGTCGGTCCACCAGCGGGCCACGCTCGCCTACCGCCCGCTCGGGGTGATCGGTGTGATCGGGCCCTGGAACTACCCGCTGTACACGCCGATGGGCTCGATCGGCTACGCCCTCGCGGCGGGCAACGCCGTGGTGTTCAAGCCGTCCGAGCTCACACCGGGGGTGGGGGCCCTGCTGGCCCGGAGCCTCGGGGAGGCCCTGCCGGATCACGCGGATCTGCTGCAGGCGGTCACCGGCCCGGGTTCCACCGGGGCCGCGCTCGCCGGTGCGGAGGGTCCGTCCGGGGTGGACAAGGTCGCCTTCACGGGCTCACCGGGCACCGCCCGCAAGGTCGCGGCGGCCTGTGCGGCCACGCTCACGCCGCTGCTCGCCGAGTGCGGGGGCAAGGACGCGGTGCTGGTCGCGGCGGACGCCGATCTGGACGCGGCGGCCGACGCGATCGTGTGGGGCGCGATGGGGAACGCCGGCCAGACCTGCGCCGGGGTGGAGCGGGTGTACGCGGTGGAGTCGGTGCACGAGGCCCTGTGCTCACGCATCGTGAGCCGGGCCCGGGCGCTGACACCCGGTGAGGCGTACGGGCCTCTGACCCTGTCGTCGCAGCTCGACGTGGTGGAACGCCACGTGAAGCAGGCACTCGTGGACGGCGCCACGGCCAGGCTCGGCGGACCCGACGCCCTGCGGGCCCCGGTACTCGGCCCGGTGGTGCTTTCGGGGGTGCCGGAGGATTCACCGGCCGTGACGGAGGAGACCTTCGGCCCCGTCGTCGTGGTGAACCCGGTGCGCGACATGGACGAGGCGGTGGAGCGGGCCGACGCGTCGGCCTACTCGCTGGGCGCCGCGGTGTTCACCCGCGACCGGGCGGCGGGGGTCGCGCTCGCCGAACGCCTCGGATCCGGGGCCGTGTCGGTCAACTCGGTGCTGGGCTTCGCCGCGATCCCCTCCCTGCCGTTCGGCGGTGCGGGCGAGTCGGGGTACGGCCGGATCCACGGCGAGGAGGGGCTGCGGGCGTTCGCCGCTCCGCACTCGGTGACGGTGCGGCGGTTCGCACCGGCGGTGGACCTGACGTCGTTCGCGACGCCCCGGGAGAAGGTCGCCCGGGCGGTCGAACTGGGCAGGAGGCTGCACGCCCGCTTCTGACGGCGGTCACGCGGGAGCGGGCGCGGCGGTCGCGCGGCGCCTGACACGGCGTTCGCGGAGCGCCGGAGGACGGCCACCCGGCTCCGGGCGCGACGGTCAGCCGGCGCTGAGCAGGGGCACCAGGTAGCGGCGGGCGAAGGCCGCCACCTGCTCGTCGTCGTCCAGTTCGAAGCTGCTCACCGGGTTGAGGAGGAAGGAGACGGTGATACGCACCATCAGTTCGGCGACCGGCGTCGGATCCGTCTCCGGCCGCCCTTCCGCGCGCTGGGCGTGGCGGAGCCGGTCCGCCAGGTATCCGCGCATCGCGAGGAAGGCGGGGCCGCTCTCCAGCGTGAGGAAGGGGAGCATGATCTCGGGCTCCAGCTTCAGCAGCCCGCCGACGAGCGGGTGTTCACGGATGTGCCGGAGGACCGTGACGAAGCCGGCGACGAGCCGGTCCTCCATGGTGGGCAGCGCGGCGACCGCCTCGTCCACGTCGCTGACGAATCTGCGGTACTCCCGCAGCAGGCAGGCGGAGACCAGGCTGTCCTTGTTGCCGATCCGGCGGTACACGGTGACGCGCGAGACCTTGGCGCGCTTGGCGACGTCGTCGACGGTCGAGCGGCGCAGCCCGAAGGTCATGAACTGCTCGCGTGCAGCGTCCAGGATCTGTTCGCTCAGCGCGTCGGACGGTGGTGTCGCGCCGAGCGCCCTGGCCAGCAGTGTCTCGTCGGTACCCGATGCCGCCATGAGCCCTCCCCGTCCGTTGCCCCCACTCAACCATACCGAATCCGCAACAGTGTTACCTGACCCGTTGCTTTGTAACTCCTTCCGGAGGTCTCCATGTCCACGGTCCACGCCCTCCCGCGCTCGCTCTCCGAGGAACAGCGGGCCTTCGTCACGGCCCTGCGCGACTTCGCCCGGCGCGAGTGCGGCACGCGTGAGCAGCGCGACGCGCTGGCCGCCGAGGCGGGCGGCCCGCACGCCCCCTCGCTCTACGCCCGGCTCGCGGAGCTCGGCTGGCTCGGCGTGTGCCTGCCGGAGGCGTACGGGGGCGCGGGCGGCGGGATGACGGACGCCTGCCTGTTCCTGCGGGAGACCTCACGCGGTCTGGTACCCGCCGGAGGGTTCATCACCTCGGTGATCACGGCGAAGGCGTACGAGCGCTTCGGGAACGAGGCGCAGTGCAAGGCGGCGGTCGGCGGTGCGGTGGCCGGCCAGGTGCTGTCGATCGCGATGTCGGAGCCGGAGGCCGGGTCGGACGTGGCGGCCCTGCGGTGCGCGGCCGAACGCACGCCGGACGGCGGCTGGCTGGTCAACGGTCACAAGACCTGGATCTCCAACGCGCACCTGGCCGAGCACATCCTGCTGGTGGCCCGGACCGACGCGAGCGGCACGAAGCGCGAGGGCCTGACCATGTTCCACGTCCCCGCCGGGACGCCCGGGATCCGGATCCGTCCCATCGAGACGATGGGTGGCCGTGAGGTCAACGACGTCTACTTCACCGATGTCAGGCTGCCCGCGGACGCCGTGGTCGGCGTGGCCGACCACGCCTGGCCCCAGCTGATGGCCGGCCTGGACGCGGAGCGGCTCTTCCTGGCCGCGAACATGCTGGGGCTGGCCGAGCGGGTCCTGGAGGACACGGTCGCGTATGTGCGCGGCCGCGAGCAGTTCGGCCGCCCGGTCGGCTCCTTCCAGGCGCTCCGGCACCGGCTGGCCGACCTGGCGACCGAGATCGAGTGCGCACGCCTCCTGGTCTTCGACGTGGCGGCGGCCTGCGACGCGGAGCCGGGCAGGCGGTTCTCCCGCGAGGCGTCCATGGCGAAGCTCAAGGCGACCGAGACGGCCCGGAACGCCGCACTGGAGGGCATGCAGATGATGGGCGGGTACGGCTACGCGACGGAGTACGACATGGAGCGCCATCTGCGGGCGGCGGTCGTGTCGACGGTCTACGGCGGCACGAGCGAGATCCAGCGCGACATCATCGGCCGGAGTTACGGCCTCTGAGCACCCGGGTGCCCCCGCTCCGGCCGGGGCACCCTGCTCCGGTCTCATCCGTGGTCGTAGACCGTGACGTGCACCCCCCGGTCCACCAGGCGCCGGGTGACGAGGGGTTCCACCCTGGTCCAGGTGCCGCCCGCGAGGCCGCAGCCGATCCTCGGCATGTGCACCGAGGCGCCCAGCACGGCGGCCTGCTCCGCGACCTTGCGCAGCCCCTCGTCGATCGCCTCGTAGCGCACCGGAACGCCCTTGCTGCCTCGTCTCATGCCCCGCTGGCCCACGACGTTCGCCACCCACAGGAAGGGCTCGACCTGGACGAACTGCGCGGCCCCGAGCCCGAAGTCGTTGCCGGCGCGCTCGCGGTGCCACCGCCGGTAGGCGGCCTCGGGGCCGGGCCAGCGCCGGGACAGGGCGAGGACGAACCCCTTGCCCCAGCCGCCCAGGTCGTTGCAGACGTGCACGATCAGCTTGACGCCCTTGCCCTGGGGCGCGGTGGCGTCCCCCCGCACATAGGTGATCCCCGACATGCCTCCACCGTACGGTCCGCCACCGACAACGGGCCTCCCGCTCAGGCCTCTCCCTCCGCGTACAGCGCGTCGAGGACCTCGGCGTAGCGGTCTCGGATCACCTTGCGGCGCAGTTTCAGCGAGGGGGTCAGCTCGCCCGTCTCGGGGCCCCACTCCCGCTCCAGCAGCCGGTAGCGCTTGATCTGCTCGGTGCGGTTCAGCCGGGCGTTGGCGGCCTCGACCGCGCGGGCGATCTCCTCCCGCACCGCGGGGTGGGCCGCGGGATCCCCCTCGATGCCGTGGGCCGCGGCCCAGACCGGTGCCATCTCGTTGTCGAGGACGAGCAGGGCCACGAGGTAGGAGTGTCCGTCGCCGTGGACCAGCGCCTGGCCGATCAGCGGGTGTTCCTTGAGCGTGTTCTCGACGAGTGCCGGGGAGACGTTCTTCCCGGTCGAGGTGATGATCATTTCCTTCTTGCGGTCGGTGAGCCAGAGATAGCCGTCGTCGTCGACCCGGCCGATGTCGCCGGTCGGGAACCAGCCGTCCGCGTCGAGCGCCCCGTCCACGGTGCCGTCGGCGCGCAGGTACCCGGCGAACACCGTCTCGCCGCGCACGAGGATCTCCCCGTCGTCGGCGACGCGGAGTTCCAGGCCCTCAAGCGGGCGCCCCACCGAGCCGAGGCGGAAGGCGGACGGGCTGTTGGTGGTGAAGACCCCCACCGTCTCGGTCAGCCCCCAGGCGTCCATGACGACGATGCCGAATCCCGCCCAGAAGCGCACCACGTCCAGGGGCATCGGCGCGGAGGCACTGGCGGTCCACACCAGCCGTTCGAAGCCCGCGAGCGAGAGCAGGGGGTCAAGGACCGTCTCCTTGGCCGCCCGGTAGGCGGATTCCAGCTCGGCGGAGGGCTGTTCGCCACGCTCGCGGCAGGACACGTGCTCCCGGGCCGTCGCGTTCGCCGCCTCGATGGCGGCCGTCTGCTCCTCGGGGAGCGTCGCCAGCGCGGCGCGCACGGAGGCGGCGAGCTTCTCCCACACCCGGGGTACGCCGAAGAACTGGGCCGGGTGCAGGGTGCGCGCGGTGGACGCGACGGCTGCGGTGTCCGCGCAGAGGTGGACGTGGGAGGCGCGGAAGACGGGCAGGTAGATGCCCAGCATCCGCTCGGCGATGTGCGCGAACGGGAGGTAGCAGATGTGCTCCACGTGGTCGGGCAGCTCCACCACCCGGTCCAGGGCGAGGGCGTTGACGACGACACTGCGGTGGGTGATCGGAACGGCCTTCGGGTCGCCCGTGGTGCCCGAGGTGTAGACGACCGTCAGCGGATCCTGGGCACGGGTCTCCCGCCACGCCTTGTCGAACGCCTCCTGGCTCCCCAGGCGTTCGCCCGCCGCGCGCAGTTCGCCGTAGGACGGATGCGTCCCGGCGGCGGCCGGCTCCACCACCACGAGCTTCTCCAGCGGTACGGTGGCGTCCGCGACGAGGGATTCCCAGCGCTCGCGCTCCCGGGTGCCTTCGACGATCGCGAATCTGGCACGGCTGTGCCGGGCGATGTGGGCGATCTGTCCGGGTGCGGCCGTGCCGTACACGGTGACGGGAACGGCACCGAGATGGGTGAGGGCGAGGTCGCTGAGCCAGTGCTCGGGCCGGTTTCCCATCATCATGAGGACCTGCTCGCCACGTTCCACCCCGAGGGCGCTGTATCCGGCGGCGAGCACGGCCGCCTCCCGGCGTACCTCCCGCCAGGTGAGGGTGGTCCATTCCCCGCCGTCCCCGCCGCCGCCCGCGGCGCGCCAGGAGAGCGCGGGGAGGTCGCCGTGGTCCTCGGCGTTGCGCAGCAGCAGCGCGGGGAGGGTGAGTTGATCGGGTCCGGTGGGAAGTCGCAGGATCGTGGTCACGGCCGCCTCCTGTCCGTTGGGCCGGACCGGTGCGGTCCGTACCGGGGGTGGGACTGCGCTTCGATGCTGCCGGACACTTTCACAACAGTGGTGAGACAGCAATACTGTTGCACCGGATCGGTGCAGGGAAGGGGACAGGCCCGGACGCGGTCACGGGCCGCGCACGACGGCACCCGTCACCACCGCACACGGACGACGGCACAGGAACGACGGCACCGGCGACCTCGGTGCCCCGGCAAGGAGGAGTGGACATGGCGACCGGGACGGACGAGCCGACGCTGACCGTCGACGAACTGGCGGCGCGCGCGGGAGTCACCGTGCGCACCGTGCGCTTCTACAGCACGCGCGGTCTGCTGCCGCCCCCGGTGATCGGCCCCCGGCGCGTCGGGCACTACGGACACGTACACCTCTCCCGGCTGGCCCTGATCGAGGAACTCCAGCACCAGGGCATGACGCTGGCGGCCATCGAGCGCTACCTCCAGCAGCTGCCGCCCGACCTGAGCGCGCAGGACCTGGCGATCCACCGCGCCCTGGTGGCGTCCTGGGCGCCGGACTCGGCCGAGGACATGGAGCGTGCCGAACTGGAACGGCGGGCGGGCCGGGAGCTCAGCGGTGAGGACGTGGACCGGCTGGCGGCCATGGGCGTGCTGGAGCGCCCGTCGAGGCCCGGGGGGCCCTTCCTGGTCGACCCGGGTCTGCTGCGGCTCGGGGTGGAGCTCCTGGAGGTGCCCATCGCGCACGAGACGATCCTGGCCGCCCGCACCGTCCTGCTGGAGCACACCCGTTCGGCCGCCCACGAGCTCAGCCGGCTCTTCCGGGACGAGGTGTGGACCCCCTACCGGGAGCGGGAGTCGGATCCCGAGCACGTGAAGGCGATGAAGTCGCTCTCGGCCCATATGCAGCCGATGGTGCTCCAGGCGCTGCTGACGGCCTTCCAGCGGTCGCTGAAGGAGGAGCTGCGGGCCGCGTTCACCGCGGACGAGGAGCGGTGAGCACGGCCCGCAGGGGCGCGGTCAGTCGTGGAAGGTCTCGCCCTTCCCGGCCTTCTCCACCAGGTACGCGGACGGCAGGAAGCGGTCCCCGTAGCGCTCGGCGAGCTGCTGGGCGCGCGCCACGAAGCCGGGCAGGCCGCCCTCGTACCCGTTGATGTACTGGAGCACGCCACCGGTCCAGGCGGGGAAGCCGATGCCCATGATGGAGCCGATGTTGGCGTCGGCGACGGTCGTCAGGACGTTCTCCTCCAGGCAGCGGACGCTGTCCAGCGCCTCGGAGAAGAGCATCCGCTCCTTCATGTCCTCGAACGGGATCTCGGTACCGGGCTTCGTGAAGTGCTCACGCAGGCCCGGCCAGAGGGCGCCCCGGCCGCCGTCCTCGCCGTACTCGTAGAAGCCCGCTCCCCCGCTGCGCCCGGGCCGCCCGAACTCGTCGACCATCCGGTCGATGACCGCGTCCGCGGGATGCGTGGCCCAGCTGCCGCCCGCCTCCTCGACGGCGCGCCGGGTCTCGTCACGGATCTTGCGGGGCAGGGTCAGCGTCAGCTCGTCCATGAGGGAGAGGACCTTCGCCGGGTAGCCGGCCTGTGCCGCCGCCTGTTCGACCGAGGCGGGCTCGACGCCCTCCCCGACCATCGCGACGCCCTCGTTGATGAAGTGGCCGATGACGCGTGAGGTGAAGAAGCCGCGCGAGTCGTTGACGACGATCGGCGTCTTCTTGATCCGGCGTACGAGGTCGAAGGCACGGGCCAGGGCCTCGTCCCCGGTCTTCTCGCCCTTGATGATCTCGACGAGCGGCATCTTGTCGACGGGCGAGAAGAAGTGCAGCCCGATGAAGTCCGCCGGCCTGCTCACGCCTTCGGCGAGCACCGTGATGGGCAGGGTCGAGGTGTTGGAGCACAGCAGCGCGTCGGGCTCGACGATGTCCTGGATCTCCTGGAACACCTTGTGCTTGAGCGCGGTGTCCTCGAAGACCGCCTCGATCACGGCGTCGCAGCCCGCGAGGTCGGCCGGGTCCCCGGTCGGGGTGATCCGGGCCAGCAGCTCGTCCCGCTTCGCCTCCGTCGTGCGGCCCCGGGAGAGCGCCTTGGCGAGGAGCTTCTCGCTGTAGGCCTTGCCCTTGGCGGCCGCCTCGGTGGAGACGTCCTTGAGGACGACGTCGATGCCGGCGCGGGCGCAGGAGTAGGCGATGCCGGCGCCCATCATCCCGGCGCCGAGCACGGCCACCTTGCGGACCTGGCGCTCCTCGACGCCCGCCGGCCTGCTGGCACCGGAGTTGACCGCCTGGAGGTCGAAGAAGAACGCCTGGATCATGTTCTTGGCGACCTGGCCGGTGACCAGCTCGGTGAAGTAGCGCGCCTCGATGGTCTGCGCGGTCTCGAAGTCGACCTGCGACCCCTCGACCGCCGCGGCCATGATGTTGCGGGGCGCGGGCATGGGCGCGCCGGCGATCTGCTTCTTGAGGTTGGCCGGGAAGGCGGGCAGGTTGGCCGCGAACTTCGGGTTCGACGGGGTGCCGCCGGGGATCCGGTAGCCCTTGACGTCCCAGGGCTGCTGCGACTCGGGGTGGGCGTCGATGAAGGCGCGTGCCTTTTCGAGCATCTCCTCCCGGGTGGCCGCGACCTCGTGGACCAGGCCGTTCTCCAGCGCCCGCCGCGGGGTGTACTGGGTGCCCTGGAGGAGGACCTTGAGCAGGGCGTCCGTGATGCCCATCAGCCGCACGGTACGCGTGACCCCGCCGCCCGCGGGGAGCAGGCCGAGGGTGACCTCGGGGAGGCCGATACGGGTGCCGGGGGCGTCCAGGGCGACGCGGTGGTGGGCGGCCAGCGCGATCTCGTAACCGCCGCCGAGCGCCGCGCCGTTGATGGCGGCGACGACCGGCTTGCCGAGCGTCTCGATGGTGCGCAGCGACTTCTTGATCGCGGTTCCGGCGTCGAACGCGGCCTGGGCGTTCTCGGGACCGATCCTGATCATGTCCTTGAGGTCGCCGCCCGCGAAGAAGGTCTTCTTCGCGGAGGTGTAGATGATGCCCCGGATGGAGTCCTTCTCGGCCTCGGCACGCGCGGCGACAGCCGCGATGGAGTCCTTGAAGCCCTGGTTCATCGTGTTGGCGGACTGGTTGGGGTCGTCGAGTACGAGGGTGACGACGCCGGTCTCGTCCTGTTCCCAGCGAATGGTCGTGCTCTCGGTCATTGCTTGTCTTCTCCGTGAGAGGTCCGGGGACGGGACGGTCAGAGACGCTCGATGACGGTGGCGACACCCATGCCGCCGCCGACGCAGAGCGTGACGAGGCCGTAGCGCTTGTCCTGGCGCTCCAGTTCGTCGATGAGGGTGCCGAGGATCATCGCGCCGGTCGCGCCGAGCGGGTGGCCGAGGGCGATGGCGCCGCCGTTGACGTTCACCTTGTCGAGGCTCAGGCCCATGTCCTTGACGAAGCGCAGGACGACTCCGGCGAAGGCCTCGTTGATCTCCACGAGGTCGATGTCGTCGATGGTGAGCCCGGCCTTGGACAGCGCCTTGCGGGTGGCGGGGGCCGGCCCGGTGAGCATGATGGTCGGTTCGGAACCGGAGACGGCGGCGGAGACGATCCGGGCGCGCGGGGTGAGCCCGTAGCGCTCGCCGGTCTCCTTGGAGCCGATCGCGACGAGGGCCGCGCCGTCGACGATCCCGGAGCTGTTGCCCGCGTGGTGGACGTGGTCGATCCTCTCGACCCAGTGGTACTTCTGGAGCGCCACCGCGTCGAAGCCGCCCATCTCACCGATGGCGGCGAACGAGGGCTTGAGGGAGGCGAGGGAGTCGGCGGTCGTGCCGGGGCGCATGTGCTCGTCGTGGTCGAGTACGAGCAGTCCGTTGCGGTCCCTGACGGGCACGACGGACCGGGCGAAGCGCTCCTCCTTCCAGGCGATCGCGGCGCGCTCCTGGGACAGCGCGGCGTACTCGTCGACGTCCCGGCGGGAGAAGCCCTCGAGGGTGGCGATGAGGTCGGCGCCGATGCCCTGCGGGGCGAAGCCGGTCTCGAAGCTGGTCATCGGGTCCATGGCCCAGGCGCCGCCGTCCGAACCCATCGGCACACGGGACATCGACTCGACACCGCCGGCGAGGACGAGGTCCTCCCAGCCCGAGCGGACCTTGGCGGCGGCGAGGTTGACCGCTTCCAGGCCGGAGGCACAGAAGCGGTTCTCCTGCACGCCGGCCACCGAGTCGGGCAGTCCGGCCGCGATCGCGGCGATGCGGGCGATGTCGGAGCCCTGGTCACCGAGCGGGCTGACCACGCCGAGGACGATGTCGTCGATCGCCGCGGGGTCGAGGCCGGGGAAGCGGTCGCGGATCTCGTGGATGAGGCCGACGACGAGGTCGATCGGCTTGGTTCCGTGCAGGGCGCCGTTGGCCTTGCCGCGGCCGCGCGGGGTGCGGATCGCGTCGTAGACGAATGCTTCGGTACTCAAGGCAGCTGCCTTTCGGGGTCGTTGCTGGGCGGGGGTTCAGGCGAGCAGCGAGCGGCCGATGATCTCCTTCATGATCTCGGTCGTCCCGCCGTAGATGGTCTGGATACGGCCGTCGGTGTAGGCCTTGGCGACGCGGTACTCCGTCATGTAGCCGTATCCGCCGTGGAGTTGCAGGCAGCGGTCGGCGACCCGCTTCTGCAGCTCGGTGGCCCACCACTTCGCCATCGAGGCGTGGACGGCGTCGAGGGTCCCCTCGGAGTGGTCGACGATGCACCGGTCGAGGAAGGTCCGGGTGACGGCGCACTCGGTGGCCATCTCGGCGATCTCGAAGCGGATGTGCTGGAGCTTGGAGAGCGGGCGCCCGAAGGCCTCGCGCTCCTTGACGTACCGGGTGGTGATCTCCAGGAGGTGTTCGGCGGCGGCGATCCCGGCGACCGCTATGCCCATGCGTTCCTGGGCCAGGTTGGTCATCAGGTGGACGAAGGCGCCGTCGAGCTCGCCGAGGAGGTTCTCCTTGGGGACGCGTACGTCGTCGAAGAACAGCTCGGCGGTGTCCTGGGACTTCTGCCCGATCTTGTCGAGGTTCCGGCCCCGTTCGAACCCTTCGGCGCCCCGCTCGACGACGAGCAGCGACAGGCCCTTGGCACCGCCCTCCGGTGAGGTCTTCGCGACGACGATCACGAGGTCGGCGAGGATGCCGTTGGAGATGAAGGTCTTGGAGCCGTTGAGGAGCCAGTGGTCGCCCTTGTCCTCCGCGGCGGTACGGATGCCCTGGAGGTCGGAGCCCGCGCCGGGTTCCGTCATGGCGATGGCGGTGATGGTCTCGCCGCTGCAGAAGCCGGGCAGCCAGCGGCGCTTCTGCTCCTCGGTGCCGAGTCCGGTGAGGTAGGGGCCGATGATGTCGTTGTGCAGGCCGAGGGCCAGCCCGGACACCCCGGCCCGGGTGAACTCCTCGGCGAGCACGGCGCTGTAACGGAAGTCCGTGTTGCCTCCCCCGCCGTACTCCTCGGGGACGGCGAGGCCGAGCAGCCCCTGCCGGCCGGCCGCGCGCCAGGCCTCACGTGAGACGATGCCGTCCTTCTCCCACTGCTCGTAGTGCGGAAGGACCTCCTTGGCCAGGAAGGTGCGGACCGTCTCGCGGAACGCGTCGTGCTCTTCGGTGAAGATCTGCCGCTGCACTTCAAGCCCCCTGGAGCCAGTTCTTGACGGTGGAGATCAGCCGGGCCGGCTCGGGGCCGACGGGCGTGACGTTGAGCATGGTGACCCCGGCCTCGCGGAAGGCCTCGATGCGGTCGCGTACGTAGCCCTCGGGGCCGCAGAGCGTCATGAGCTCGCAGAACTCGTCCGGGACGGCTGCCTCCGCCTCCCGCTTCTTCCCGGAGAGGTAGAGGTCCTGGATGGTGGCGGCCTCCTTCTCGTAGCCGTAGGCGACGGCGAGGTCGTTGTAGAAGTTCTTGCCGCGCGCGCCCATGCCGCCGACGTACAGCGCGATCTGCGGGCGGGCCATGTCGCGGACGGCGGCCGCGTCGTCGCCGATGGCCAGCAGGCCGCCCGCGACGGTCTGCAGGGGGCCGAGCTCCGGGTCCCGCTTCGCGGCGCCCTCGGCCAGGGCCGTGCCCCACACCTGCCGGGCCTTCTCCGGGATGTAGAGGGTGGGCAGCCAGCCGTCGGCGATCTCGGCGGTCATCCGGACGTTCGCGGGGCCGAGCGAGGCGACGTAGAGCGGGATGGTGTCGCGTACCGGCCGGGTGAGGATCTTCAGCGGCTTGCCGAGCTTGCCGCCCTTCTCCTTCGGCAGGGGCATGTCGGTGATGCCGTGGTGGTCGATGACCTCGCGGCGCCAGATGCGCCGGCAGAGCTCGACGGTCTCGCGGGTCCGGCCGAGCGGCCTGTCGTAGGGCTTGCCGTGCCAGCCCTCCACCACCTGCGGGCCCGAGGCACCGAGCCCGAGCAGCGCGCGGCCACCGGAGACCGCGTCGAGCCCCGCACCGGTCTGGGCGATGAGGGCCGGGGTCCGGGAGTAGACGTTGAGGATCGCCGCGCCGATCTTCATGCGCTCGGTGCGGGCGGCGAGGTAGCCCATGAGGGTGGGTGAGTCGAAGCCGTACGCCTCGGCGACCCACACGGCGTCGAGGCCGGCGGACTCGAGTGCGGCGACATGGTCACAGGCGGCGCGCGGGTCGCCCGCGTAGTTCAGCGGCAGGGAGAGTTCCATCAGCCGGTCGTTTCCTTCCCGGTGGTCGGCAGGCCCGGCAGGTCCCAGTCCGCGGCGACGGCCTCGGTGTCCGCCCCGGGCAGCGCGGGTCCGCTGCGGACGGAGGTGGGCGTCGCGGAGAAACGGGGCGCGGGGGCGGGCTGGGTGAGTCCGCCGTGCTCCACGAAGGTGGAGCGGGCGGAGAGGTGGGGGTGTCGGGGTGCCTCACGAAGGGAGAGGACGGGGGCCACGCAGGCGTCCGTCCCCTCGAAGACCTCGGTCCACTCCGCGCGCGGGCGGGCGCGGAACCGGTCGGCGACGAGGGCGCGCAGTTCCTCCCAGCGTCCGAAGTCGTTGCGGTCGGGGGCCTCGTCCCCGAGTCCGAGGAGCTCGGCGAACTCCTCGTAGAAGCGCGGCTCCAGGGGACCGACCGCCATGTACAGGCCGTCGGAGGTCTCGTAGGAGCCGTAGAAGGGGCAGCTTCCGTCGAGGAGGTTGGAGCCGCGCCGGTCCTGCCAGCTGCCCGCCGCCAGCATGCCGTGGATCATCGTGGCGAGGTGGGCGGCGCCGTCGACGATGGCCGCGTCGACGACCTGCCCGGCCCCGTCCGGCGTACGGGCGTGCTGGAGGGCCGCCAGCACGCCGACGACCAGGTAGAGCGATCCGCCGGCGTAGTCGCCGACGAGGTTGGCGGGCACCGTGGGCGGTTCGCCCGATCTGCCGATCATGGACAGGGTGCCGGTCAGGGCGATGTAGCCGATGTCGTGGCCCGCGCGGTCGGCGAGCGGACCGTCCTGGCCCCAGCCGGTCATCCGCCCGTAGACGAGCCGCGGATTGCGTTCCAGGCAGGCGTCCGGCCCCACGCCCAGGCGCTCGGCGACACCTGGGCGGTAGCCCTCGATCAGGACGTCGGCGCGCTCGACGAGGTCGAGGACCCGGCCCGCTCCGCCCTCGGCCTTCAGATCGACGAGGACCGACCGTTTGTTGCGGTTGGTGAGGTCGAAGGCGGGTTCGATGCCGATCACCGAGCCGCCGGGCCGGTCGACGCGCACCACGTCGGCGCCGAGGTCGGCGAGGAGCATCGCCGCGAACGGCCCCGGGCCGATGCCCGCCAGTTCGACGACGCGCACCCCGGCCAGCGGGCCCCGCGGCCCCTGTCCTGTCGTTGCCATCAAGCCCCCAGCGGTATGACACAACTGATGTAACATCGATGATGCTAAGAACCGACCGCGCTCCGCACAACCCTTTTGGCCGAGCAAGCGCTTAGTACTTTCCCTCGGATCCTCTCTCACCGAAGCCCGCCCGGCCGCGCGGCACCCCGAACGCCTCGGCTACCCTCTGCCTGCTACATCGGCGCCGGCCCCTGCGGAGGCAGTCATGAACAGGCAGAACGGGGCGGAACGCCCTTACGACGTCATCCTTTTCGGGGCCACCGGCTTCGTGGGGGAACTCACCGCCGCCTACCTGGCCGCGCACGCGCCGGACGGCTGCCGCTGGGCACTGGCGGGCCGCAGCCTCGGCAAGCTGGAGCGGCTGCGCGACCGCCTCGCCGCGACGCACCCGCGCTGCGCGGACCTGCCCCTGGTGCGGGCGGACGCGGACGACCCCGCCTCCCTGCGCGAACTCGCCGAGTCCGCGCACGTGGTGGCGTCGACCGTCGGACCGTACGTCTGGTACGGCGAGGCCCTCGTGGCCGCCTGCGCGGAGGCGGGGACCGACTACACCGACCTCACCGGGGAGGCGGAGTTCGTCGACCGGATGTATCTGGAACACGACGGCCGGGCCCGCGAGACGGGTGCCCGGCTCGTGCACGCCTGCGGGTTCGACTCCGTCCCGCACGACCTCGGCGCATACTTCACCGTGCGGCAGCTCCCCGAGGGGGTGCCGCTGACGGTCGACGGCTACGTCCGCACCGACGCGGTCTTCTCCGGGGGCACGTTCGCCTCGGCGCTCACGGCGATGGGCCGCGGCCCGCAGATGCTCCGGGCCGCACAGGAGCGACGACTGCACGAACCGCGGCTCGTCGGACGCCGGGCGCGCGCCCCGCAGGGTGCTCCGCACTTCAGCCCGGAGACCGGCACCTGGGCGCTTCCGCTGCCGACCCTGGACCCCCGCGTGGTGGAGCGGTCGGCCCGGGGGCTGGAGCGCTACGGCCCCGACTTCCGCTACCGGCACTTCGCCTCGGTCAAGCACCTGCCCATGGCGATCGGCGGCACGGCGGCGATCGGCCTGCTGGTGGGCGCGGCCCAGATCCCGGCAGCGCGGAAATGGCTCTCCGCCCGGGTCGAACCGGGCACGGGCCCCGACGAACAGCGCAGGCGGCGCAGCTGGTTCACGGTCCGCTTCGTCGGGGAGGGCGGCGGCCGCCGGGTGTACACGGAGGTCTCGGGCGGCGACCCCGGCTACGGCGAGACGGCGAAGATGCTGGCCGAGGCGAGTCTGGCGCTCGCCCTCGACGACCTGCCGGCGACGTCGGGTCAGGTCACGACGGCCGTGGCGATGGGCGACGCGCTGCTGGAACGCCTGCAGGCCGCGGGACTGCGCTTCCGGGTCGCTGCGTCGCGCTGAGCCCGGACGGGACGGTGCTGCGGTCAGAGCATCCAGGACGCCAGCGTGACGACCATGGACACGGTCCAGCCCGCGCCCGCCAGAACGCCCAGGGTCATGCCCACGGCGACGCCGCGCTGGGAAAGACGTACGGTTCCGGTGCTCATCTGAGGTGCGTGGTGGTCGATCATGTGTACAAGCCTGCCCCTGATGTTCGACGAAGAACATCCGTACTTGTACTCAGTTGGCAACAGAACCCTGAGCGGATCCCCGCCCGCCGGCGACAGCTTCCCGGAGGGCGGACCGGCACAGGGCATCGGCCCTGCGCGTGGTCTCCGGCTGGCGGAAGTCGCGGGCCAGCGCGAGCGTGTGGACGCAGGCGTTGTCCAGGGTCGTGCGGTGGCCCACGGAGACGAAGAGGGGCTTCGTGGCGTCCTGTGTGCGCAGCGCGCGTCCCACTTCCTCGTCCTCGTCGAGGAGCGGGGTGAAGTCACCGCGCCGGGGCCCGGGTTGTTCGTAGCGGAAGGTGAAGGGGTTCTTCGCGACGCCGATGACCGGCAGCCCGGTGAGCACGCCGAGGTGGCTGGCGAGCCCGAACCTGCGCGGATGCGCCTGCCCGTAGCCGTCGCAGACCACGAGCCCCGGGTCGACCGGCAGGCCCTCCAGCGCGGAGAGGACGGCCGGGATCTCCCTGAAGGCCAGGAGCCCGGGGACGTACGGGAACGTCACGCGGCCCTCGGCGGTGGACTCGGCGATCACCTCCAGGGTCGCCGCGTCCAGGACGACGGCCGCCGCGACGACGAGATCCCTGTCGTCGTCGTACGCGACGTCGACCCCGGTGACGCGGCCGGTTCCGGGCGGGGGCCCCGGCTCGTCCAGCACCACCCGCGCACGCAACGCGTCCTGGACGGCGCGGGCTTCGGCCTCGTCGGCGGGCATGCGGAATGTCGTCATGACCGGTCAGTCTAGGAGCCGGCCGGACCGGCGATCGTGCTCGCGTGCGAGTCGGCCCGCGGCGCCCCGGCACAGGAGGGCGGCGGACCGCGCACACCGGCTAACCGACGGCAGGGCCCTGCCGCAGCCGCGCGACACGGCCCTTCTCACCCGCGGCCCAGCACCCGCCGTCCGGTGCGCAGTCGACCGTGTCGTACGAACCGGTGTCCACGGTCCGCCAGCTGCGGCCGCCGTCGCGCGTGACGTCGGTGCCGGTCGGTCCCACGGCCAGCGCCGACCGCCCGCTGTGCGGCAGCCAGGTGACGCCGGACCGGTAGGCGGGTGGCGGGGTGTCCGCACGCCGCCAGCTCCGGCCGCCGTCGCCGGTGACGGACGCGGCGTCCGCGGACTCCTGGCCGGCCCGGTAGTCGCCGCCCACCGCGATGCCGTGGGTCCGGTCCCGGAAGGCCAGACCGAACACCCCCCGCGCCGGGTCCCCCGCCGGGATCGGTGACGCGGAAGCCTTCCAGGTGAGCCCGCGGTCACCGGAGTGCAGGACCCGGGCCGTCGCGCCTCCCCCGGTGGCGAGCCAGACGTCCCTGTCGCCCGCGGAGACGAGACACTGGCCGCTCGCCGCGAATCCGGCCTCGCCGGGCTGCGCCTCGGGCATCCCCGCGTCGGGCAGCACACGCCAGTTGCGCCCGCCGTCCGAGGTGGACAGGACGCGGAACCGCCCGTCCACCGGGTCACTCATCGCGAGCCCGTGGCGGTGGTCGAAGAAGGTCAGACAGTCGTAGAACGCCCGGGCATCGGTGTTGCGGAAGGATTCGGTCCAGGTCGCACCGCCGTCCTCGGTGCGGAAGACCCGGGACGCCTCGCCCTCGCCGATGGACAGCGCCACCGCCCGCCGTCGGTCGAACGCCGCGATGTCACGGAGTTCCAGTCCTGCCGCGCCGGCCGGCGAGACATCGCGCCAGTGACGCCCGCCGTCCGTGGTGCGCAGCACCACGCCTCCTGAGCCGGCGACCCACGCGGTGTCGCGGCCGACGGCGGCGAGGCCGCGGAAGCGTGCCTGGGTGTCCGTGCCGGTGAGTACCCATCCAGGGCCGCGATCCTGGTGCCCGCCGGGCGTGGCCTGCGCCGTCGGCGCGGCCAGTGCGGCCGTCACCGCCGTACCGCACAGCACCGAAGCCACCAGCCGTCTCGTCTTCCCCATGGCCGTCATGGCGCTGGAAGCTAACCCACCGGGGGACGGACGTCCAGGGTGCGCCTCGCGAAACGGGGCAGTTGATCAGGGAGAGAGTGGGGGCGGTGACGCAGCTCACGCCACCCGGCAGTGCACGGATGGAGACGTTCCGTCGTCTACTCCAGTGCCGGGAGCCGTTCGTCCGAGGCGAGAGGGAGCAGGTCTTGTCCACCGTAATCGAGCAGTCCGTGCAGGCACGCATGGTCGCGTCCGCACCGCGCATGGAGACGCTGCCCGCCACCCTGCACTACGACCGCAAGGACCCCTTCGCCGTCCGCATGGCTTTCCCGGCGCCCGCGACCCTCGAAGGCACCGAGGTCTCCTGGGAGTTCTCCCGCGAACTGCTCGCCACGGGCATGGACGCACCGGCCGGGGTCGGGGACGTCCGGGTCCGGCCGTTCGGGTACGACCGTACGGTCCTGGAGTTCCACGCGGTGGAGGGCATCGCGATGGTGCACGTGCGGACGTCGGAGCTGCGCCGTTTCCTGAAGCGGGCACAGGAACTCGTCCCGGCGGGCGACGAGTCCCTCTTCCTGGACCTGGACGGCGACCTGACGGATCTGCTGGGCGGTTCCGGCTGAGCCGGCGTCCGACCCCTGCCGCCGGGACACGCGGCCGGCCGCTCCGGCACGGGGCGGGCAGGACGGGCATCGCCGCGAGGCCCCCGCTCCCCCGCCGGTAATTCCGTTGCCCTGCGCCCGGGTCCGCTCGTAACGTCACCTGTGTCCCTGTCGTCGTCGGATCGGAGAAGGACGTTGCTCCACATCTGAGGTGTCCGCTCACCGCGCCGTGTGCCCTGCCGCGCCGCCGTGCCCTGCGTGACCCCAGTGTCCGAGCCGTTCTCCGTGATTCCTCCGACGCAGCCGGGAGACCCTTGTGTCCGCATCCACCACGCACATCCTCTGCTCCTCCCTCTCGTTCGCCTGGCCCGACGGGAGCGAGGTCTTCGACGGCTTCCAACTGACCGTGGGCGGCGGCCGCACCGGCCTGATCGGTCTCAACGGCTGCGGGAAATCGACCCTGTTGCGGCTGATCGCGGGTGAACTGGATCCGACGGACGGGCACATCAGGACCGCCGGCGACATCGGCCACCTCCCCCAGGACATCACCCTGGACACCGCCCTCCGGGTGGACCAGGTGCTGGGTGTCGCCACGGCACGCGCGGCGCTCCTCGCCATCGAGGCGGGCGATGCCGACGAGGCCCACTTCGCCGCCGTCGGGGACGACTGGGACGTCGAGGAGCGCGCCCGCGCCGTGCTCGACCAGCTGGGCATGTCCGCGGTCGGTCTCGACCGCACCGTCGGCGAGCTGTCCGGCGGCGAGTGCGTGCTGCTGCGCCTGGCGGCCCTGCTGCTCGCACGCCCCTCCGTCCTCCTGCTGGACGAGCCGACCAACAACCTCGACCTGTACGCCCGCCGGCGGCTGTACGACGCCGTAGACGCCTGGGCGGGGGTGCTGGTCGTCGTCAGCCATGACCGGGAGCTGCTGGAGCGGGTGGACCGGATCGCGGACCTGCGCGACGGCTCGGTCACCTGGTACGGCGGCCCCCTGTCGGCGTACGAGGAGGCGCTGGCCGTGGAGCAGGAGGCCGCCGAGCGGATGGTGCGGGTCGCGGAGGCCGATGTGCGGCGGCAGAGGCGCGAACTCGCCGACGCGCAGGTCAAGCTCTCCCGTCGCAAGCGGTACGGGCAGAAGATGTGGGACACCAAGCGGGAACCGAAGGCCGTGATGGGCCGGCGCAAGCAGACCGCCCAGGAGTCGGCCGGCAAGCACCGCATCATGCACACGGAACGGCTCGCGGACGCGGAGGGGCGTCTCGACGAGGCGGTCGAAGCGGTACGGGACGACGAGGCGATCCGGATCGAGCTGCCGCACACCCGGGTCCATCCGGGCCGTGGCGTGCTGGTGCTGCGCGATCTCGAACTCGCCCACGGCGCACGGCTGCGGGGCGCGTGGGATCTGCGCGGCCCCGAGCGGATCGCGCTGATCGGCCGCAACGGCGCGGGGAAGACGACTCTGCTGCGCACGATCGCGGGCGAGCTCGAACCGGTCTCCGGCGACGCCGTCGCGCAGGTGCCGACGGGCTTCCTGCCCCAGCGTCTCGACGTGCTCGACGACGCGTTGTCCTTGGTGGGGAACGTGGCACGCGTCGCGCCGGGCACCACGGACAACGGCATCCGGGCGAGGCTGGCGCACTTCCTCTTCAAGGGCGGCCGGGCCGACCGCCCGGCGGGGACCCTCTCGGGCGGTGAGCGCCTGCGGGCCACGCTGGCGGCGCTGCTCCTCGCGGATCCGGCTCCGCAGCTGCTGATGCTGGACGAGCCGACGAACAGCCTCGACCGGTCCGGCGTGCACCGCCTGGCGTCGGCGCTGGCGGCGTACGAGGGCGCGCTGATGGTGGCGAGCCACGACCTGCCGTTCCTCGAGTCGCTGGGAATCACCCGGTGGCTGCTCCTGGACGCGGACGGACTCCGGGACGTGGCCCCGTCGGAGCTGCCGTGGTCGGGCGACGAAGGTGCCTGACTTGTCCCCTCCGTTTTAGCCTTGACCTGCCCTCATGACAGTGAGTGATCGCGCGGTACGAGGACCGGGCTTGGCTGTGGCCTTACTGCCGCCTTAACCTACGGTCACGTAACCTACGAAGCCGTAGGTAATTCTCCCGTCCCCAGGAGCCCCCGTGACGATCACCTCTCCCCACCTCGGCAGTTCGAAGGCGTGGACAGACGCCCAGCTGCTGTACGCACTGGAGGAGGTGGTGGAGAAGGAACTCAACCGCCATCTCAAGGTCGCCAAGGACTGGATGCCCCACGAGTACGTACCGTTCTCCGACGGCCGGAACTTCCCCGGCATCTTCGAGGACGGCGAGGCGTGGGAGACCGGCCAGTCCAAGGTCACCGACATCGGGCGCATCGCCCTCGTCGTGAACCTGCTGACCGAGGACAACCTCCCCAGCTACCACCACGAGATCGCCTCGCTCTTCGGCCGCGACGGCGCCTGGGGCACCTGGGTGCACCGCTGGACCGCGGAGGAGGGCCGGCACGGCATCGTGATGCGTGACTACCTGCTCACCTCTCGCGCGGTCGACCCGGACAAGCTGGAGCAGTTCCGCATGGCGCACATGGCGGAGGGCTTCGAGTCCGACAACCGCCACTCCATGCTGCACTCCGTGGCGTACGTCGCCTTCCAGGAGCTCGCGACCCGCGTCTCGCACCGCAACACCGGCCACCAGTCGGGCGACCCGGTCTGCGACCGGATGCTGGCCCGTATCGCGACCGACGAGAACCTGCACATGGTCTTCTACCGCAATCTGCTGGGCGCGGCCTTCGACCTGGCCCCGGACCTGACGATGCAGTCCGTGCGTGACGTCGTGGTCAACTTCCGGATGCCCGGACACGGCATGCCCGGCTTCGAGCGGGCCGCCGCGCAGATGGCGATCGGCGAGATCTACAACATGCGCATCCACCACGACGACGTCATCCAGCCCGTCCTGCGGTACCTGAAGGTCCTCGACATCGACGGCCTCGGCCCGGAGGGCCTCAAGGCGCAGGAGGAGCTCGGGCTGTACATGAGCGGCCTGGACAGCGAGGCGTCGAAGTTCGACGAGAAGCTGGCGGCCCGCAAGGCCCGCGTGGCGGCGAGGGCCGCCCAGGGCTGACCGTCCGCACGTCCACCCGGCCAGGGCTCGGGATCCGCTCCCCGACCCGCCGGACCGCGGCGGCGCGCGCGTGACGCGTGCGCCGCCGCCGTGCGTCCCACTGCCGCCCGGGCCCGCCGCCCGGCGGCGGAGGACGGCCCCGGAGGCAGGACGGCTCGGGCCCCCGGGTTCTCAGCCACGCCCTCTGCGCAGCCGCTCCCGCTCCTTCTCGGACAGGCCGCCCCACACGCCGAAGCGCTCGTCATGGGTGAGTGCGTACTCCAGGCAGGCGACGCGGCCCTCGCAGGCGTTGCACAGCTGCTTGGCCTCACGGGTGGAGCTTCCCGGCGCCGGGAAGAAGAACTCCGGCCCGGCCTGCGCGCACAGCGCGGTCTCCTGCCAGGTGAGTTCGTCGGTCATGGTGTTGATCGGCATGGCGGCCACGATGCCCGGTGGCGATAAACGTGTGATCAACGATGGTTCAACGCACGGTCCCGCCGGGGCCGCGCGCCGACGGTCCGGACCGTCGGCGCAGGTCAGGAGGTCACGGCATCGGCGCGGGCCTGATCACCGCGAAGGTGGCCCCCGCGGGGTCGGCGATGGTCGCGATCCGGCCGACCTCGGGCAGGTCCGTGGCCGCCATGGTCACGCCGCCGCCCAGCCGCTCCGCGGCGGACACCGTGGCGTCCGTGTCGTCCACGGCGAAGTACGGCAGCCAGTGCGGTCCGGCCGCGGTCTCGCTCGGCACCTGGTCGAGGGGGACGAGTCCTCCGAAGGCGGACTCGTCGTTGTCCGTGCCCGCGGGCCGTACGACCGTGTAGGCGCCGCCGGGGAAGCTCATCTGGTTGGTCTGCCATCCGAAGACCGTGTTGAAGAAGGCGGCCGCCGAGGGC
>Ga0164307_10000082_pt1 | contig 40726 bp, 22 predicted proteins | sample Whisoiple_243_MG_FD_110214 | JGI IMG/M metagenome (GOLD analysis project Ga0164307, IMG submission 110214) | Soil microbial communities amended with fresh organic matter from upstate New York, USA - Whitman soil sample_243_MG | ecosystem: Environmental > Terrestrial > Soil > Unclassified >...
CACGCCGTCGACCTGCGGCTACCTGTACTGCCAGTGAAGTTACGCTCCGGGGGATTCGGCTCCCAAATGATGTGACCTTCGACGAGGTCGGTGCCCGCTTGGTACCGGCCTCGTTGCTCATTTTGAGGAACGATACCGCGCGTCGAACGATGCGAACGATGCGACCTACAGCAACCAAGCGATGGCAGGCCGAGGCCGGCATGTTCCGCTTACAAAGTCGCTGCGTGTGGTCACAAGGAATGAAAAACCACACCGTAGCGGCGATCCTAAAAATCGTGGTCTCGCATGCCGTACGAGGCGCGATGCTCGCTCTGCTTGCGGGTGTTCACTGCACCAGGGTGCGCACACCGACTGGCAGCGCCTCAACGCTCGGTGCGGTCGGACGGCTGATGGGGCCGACGAACGGAATGGACATGTTGCAACGCGTTGTTCTCCGAACGAGATACCGAGCATGCTAGGCTCAAGGATTCTTCAGCAAGGTATCTCATGAAGTCGCACTTCACTTGGTTATTCAGGCCAGCTGGGTTCACTGCAGCAGGCTTGCTGTTCGCGATCAGCGGGTGCTCGTTTCTGTACGATCTGAACACGAATCAATGCAACAGCGACGCTGACTGCACGCAATTCGGCGATACCGTGTGCTCGACCGAAGAACACGTTTGCGTGGCGAATCCCGTCAGCAGCGGCGGCAACGGCAACTCCGGCGGCGCGAGCGGTGGGAGCGGTGGCAGCAAGCCCCAGGGCGGCAACGGCCCGAACGGCGGCAACCAGGCGGACGGCGGTGACGCGGGTAGCAGCAGCGCCTGTACCACCAACGCCGATTGCATCGCGGCGAACCTCGATCAGCCGGCGATCTGTCGTCAAAAGGATACCGGCAACGAATGCGTGGTGCTGACCAACGAGCAATGCCAAGTGCTGCTGCCGACCACGGTCATGGGCTCCAGCACCCTCGAGCTGCTGAAGACGAACACACCGGTCATCCTGGGCGGCTTTGCGAATGCGATGAACGCGTCTGATCCGCACGAGACGCTCGCCACCGTCAACTGGGACCTGGCGTTCAAAGAGTTCAACGAGAGCGCGGCCAAGAATTCGAATAAGTCGCAGTTTCAGCCGGTGCTGGCCGTGATCTGCAACGGAACCTTCCCGAACGAGGGTGACTTCGCGGCCTCGATGCATCACCTGACCGAGGAAATCGGCACGCCAGGCATCATCAGCACGCTTTCATCGCCGAATCTGCTGGCTGCTTGGAACTACACGCAGTCGGAAGACTACATCGCGCAAAATCCTGACGGCGAGGTGATGTTCCTGAGCACGGGCAGTGCCACGCTCCAGCTCGCGAACTTGGATGACGACGGTTACGTCTGGCATCTGCTCGGAGATCCTCGCTTGCTGGCTGCCACCGTCGCCGGCCTGGTGAGGCACATCGAGCCGTACGTTGCGAAGCAGCAATCGGACACCACAGCTCCGCTCAAGGTCGTGCTGGTCTCGAATGACAACCAAACACTGAGTGACATCGCGACGGTCCTCACCGACGCCCCACCGGCAAACCAAGCTGCCAATGATCCCCATCGCTTCGACTACCTGACCATCAACGGCGATCTGGCGATTCACCAGAACAGCACGCTGTTTTACCAGGAACAGACCAAGGCGAACGACGCGGCGTCCGCGCAAAATGCCGGTGATGATATCTTGAAGAACCCTCCACAGATCATCATTGGACTCGCGAACAACGAGTTTGCGGATCTGATCAAGGAGGTGGAAGCGGGTTGGGGCAAGGCTGGTACTCCTTCGGAGAACGTGCCTCGGCCGTATTACGTTCTCTCTCACTATTTGGCGACGTCGAACGTCGTGCTCACCGGTCCTGGCGGTCCGCTTCCGCTCTACGGCACGTCGGCGACGGTCCCCTCGCTCGACAAGCGCATCGTCGGTGTCAACTACGCGCTAGCGCAAGACGAGCACTCGAAGACTCTGTACGACTCTTGGCTCGCGCGCGTGAAGAAGTTCTACGGCAACGGACAGTTGGTGTTCGACGGCACCGAGAACTACTACGACGGCGCTTACTCACTCCTGTACGCGAGCAGCCTGACCGGCAAAGCATCACCGCTCGGCCACGACGTGCGCGACGCGCTGCAAAATCGCGTGCTCAATCCGGACGGAACCAGCGTCGATATCGGGCCCTCGAAGGTGGAGACGCAGCTCCCCGTGCTCATCTCGTCCAAGACGGCGAAGATCGCGCTCTGGGGTACGGATGGTCCGCCCAATTTCGATCGTGTGAGCGGTACGCGGCTCAGCGCGACTTCGGCGTGGTGCATGGCCGACGCCGGAAACTACGTTTATAACTACTCTCCCGACGGCTTGCTCTACGACGCGACGTCCGGCACGTTCTCCGCGCCGAGTTCGGGGGCACCCGCGTGCCTCTCGAAGTACAACCCATGAAGCTCGACCGTGTTTTCGGCTGCGCTGCGTTGCTAGCAGTTGCGGCCGGCTGCGGACAGGCAGGTCCGGAGGGCGTTGGTCAAGCCACCCAAGCGGTCTACAACGGCCACGAGTCTGGCCCAGAGGACGACGGCGTCGTCAAGGTCACGAACGTCGATGCAAATGGCGTCACGAATTCTTGCTCGGGTTCGTTGGTCGCGCCGAACATCGTCTTGACCGCGCGTCACTGTGTCGCAAACCTCGTCAACAAGGAGCTGTTCACCTGTACCGATGACGGTGAGCTGACTGCCGACAGCAAGGGCGGGCGATTCGGCGCCCTGATCGACCCAGCAAAGCTGACGATTTACGTGGGCGCGGCGTTCAAGGAGCCCGTTGCGGCGCTCGGCGCCAAGGTATTTGCGACTCAGACGCCGACCATCTGTCGCAACGATCTCGCGGCCATCGTGCTCGATCGCGAGCTCACCGGAGTGCCGCTCTTGGCGATTCGAACCGATCGCGGCAACGATCGCGGCGAAGTGCTGCGGGTGGTCGGGTACGGTGAAACCGAGGACGCGACGATCGGTGTTCGTCGTGCCAAGGACGGACTCGTCATCAGCCAGGTCGGTTCGAGTACTTTCCGTGCGAACGGCGACCCGATTCCGCCTCGGACTTTCCTCACTTTGGGGCCGGCGCTCTGTATCGGCGACAGCGGCGGACCGGCGCTGACCAGTACCGGAGCCGTGACTGGCATCTATTCGCAATTGGTCGGCAGTTGCGATTCGCCGAACGCCCGGCAGTACTTCACGCAGGTCGCGCCGTTCGCGTCGGAGGTCTTGACGCCAGCGTTCGAGCTCACCGGCTACCAGCCGATTCCTGAAGAGTCGACCAACGGTGGCGAGGCAGGTGCGGCGGGCAGCAGCTCGGGCGGCGGTGACGAGGCGGGTGGACCCGCATCGGCTGCTGGCGGCGGGAGCGACACCGGCAGCGCCGGCTCCTTCGCCGGCAGCAACGTACAACGCTCGCCACCCGGTAAGGGCGGCTGCGCTTGTTCGACTGCGACGGCGAATGCTGGCGGGCTCGATCGGTGCGCGATGGCGCTGATTTTCGGCGCTGCCGGGCTCGCCGCGTCGCGACGAAGACTGCGACGCCGCGAGCGCGCCCAGTGAAGAGCCTCGCGCTCACGATCGCGGTGGCCTCGCTGCTCTTTGGCTGCGGCGCGGTCGATTCAGCAGCGCTCGGCCAGCGCGGCGAGGCGCTGTACTACGCGACGCCTTCGGGTCCCGAAGACGACGCAGTCGTGAAGCTTCGCGCCATCAAGAATGATGGTGACACCCTGTGGTGCACTGCGACGTTGATCGCGCCTAACCTGGTGCTCACGGCGATGCACTGCGTGGCGACCGTCAGCGACAACGCCAATTGCACCACCGCGGGTGAGCTCGTTCAGGGCAGCCTCGACGGCCTGTTTGGCGATCCGTTCGTGCCGTCGAACATCACCTTTCACGTCGGTGCTGGGGATAACGAGCCGGTCGCCGCGCTGGGCGAGAAGATCTTCACGACCGGCGCCGTCGCCGTCTGCAAAGACGACCTTGCGGCTGTCGCACTCGACCGTGAGCTCACGAACGTGCCCGTCGCAGCGCTGCGGCTCGGCACCGGCAATCAGCGCGGCGAGTCGATCCGAATCGTCGGATTCGGTGGCGCCGAAGACGGCACGACCGGAGTCCGTAAGACGCGTGACGACTTGAAGATCCAGCTGCTGGGAGCGAGCGTATACGCCGATTCGAGCGATCCAATCCCCGCAAATACGTTCGCGACGATCGGCGCTTCGGTGTGCAACGGCGACAGCGGCGGGCCGATATTCACCACGAAGAACGCCGTGACTGGGGTTGTCTCGCACGGCGCGAGCTGTGCGTCGACGACCGCGCGGCGCATCTTTACCCAGGTCGCACCATACGAGGACATGCTGCTCAGGCCCGCGTTCGAATACGTTGGTCACGAGCCGATCGCCGAAGTCACGGACCCGAGCGACGCCGGCGCGCAAACCGGCAATGGAGGGTCGGCGGGTGAGGCCGACGCTGGCGCCGCCGCGGGCGCTGAGGCCGGCGGTGCGAGCAACGCCGCGGGCCGCGCGGCGACGGGCACGGGTCATAGTCCACCCGGAAAAGGCGGGTGCGCCTGCAGTTCGAGCGCGACGACCAAGGGGGGGCTCGCGCACGCGCTGGCGATCGCGCTGACGCTCACTGCAGCATTCGGGTTGCGACGCCGATCGCGGTCCTGACCTTCGGCGATTTGCCTCGGACTCCGGCCTTCAGGACTTCTCCAGACAATGGCGCCGGACGTGGCGTCGCAGGGACGAAGCGAGCTCGGTGTCGTAAAAGCGCTGCGCAACGGCGCGCGTCGCTGTGCCGGGGCGCTCCAAGCAATCCGCGATGATCTGGTAGCCCTGCTGCAGGACCAATGAGTCTTCGGGGTACTCTTCGCGATAGATCGCAAGTAACCGACGGATTCCCGAGGTGTCTTCGGCATCGACCGCGCCGTCGAGGGCGAAGGTGAGGTTGTTCTCACGAAAGATGCGCTCATGCTGCGGCGTGATGGGATGCGGGTGGGGAAGCTCGAGAGGACGGGCTTCCTGTGACGGACTTGGAAGAGCGCTCGGACTGAGCACGACGTCGCGTTCGGGCGCTGCCACGGCGGTCGGAGGCGTCGGCACACCCGTGCTTGGGGCTCCAGGCCTAGTTGTCTGTTCTGGCGCTCGCGCGTTGGTCGGCGGGCACAGGCTCAAAAGGCAAAGCAACGAGGCTGCCACGACCGCGCTGCCGATGAAACGACTCCTCGATGTCACGATCTGCCTCGCGCCCAGAAACCGCGTCAGGGTTTGGTGACCGTCCAGGTGACGGTCTGCTCGGAACGCTTCCACGATGTGGCGTGGCAGTACCCGCCCGTGACGCTCGCTGGGCAGGTGCTGGTGCGGTTCCGCACCAAGTCCATCGAGGCGTTGTCGTAAGCCTTTGCGGAAATGGTGTGAGAGCCGGACGCGAGCTGTGCTGTCGAGAACGTCGTGCCACCGTTTGCCAGGGTTACTCCGTCGATTGTCCAGTCGACGCTGATGACTGCGGGGTCGATCACGTTGACGGTGAGCGCCGCAGGGTTAGTCACTTCGCCGGCGGGGGGATCGATCGAATCGATCGGTGTAACGGCGCGCCAGATGCTGAAGATGATCTGTTCACGCGATACGGAGTTGAAGCTCGTGTTCACGTTGAGGCCGAATAGACTGTTCATCATCGAGTTCGAACTCGGGCGATATTGCCCGGTATCGACGTAGCGGCTGCCGACGAACGTGCCCTGAATTCCGGTCGCGCCCATGTCCGGCACGTTGAGCCCCTTCTGGGTAGTCCCGAGCCAAAGGTTCCATTTCCCGTCGGTCGTCGCCGGATCCCCGGCAGAATTGACCTCCGCTTCCGCCTTCCCGGCCGTGCCGGTCTGGTTGGTGTCGTTGCCGCAGCCGGAACCCGTGGCCTTGGCGCAGTACTCATCTGCCAACTGATGAAAGCCGTGGCCGCCCTCGTGCAGGGCCGCACCCGGAGCGTCGGCATGGGCGCCCGACCACAGCATCAAGCGAGCACCGGTATTTTCCCATTTGGATTGATTGAGTACGACCGCCTTCCAGTCGATCTCGAAGCTCGCGGGCAGCTTGGCCTTGAGGTAGGCGTTGACCTTCGTTTCGTCGACCGCTGCCAAGCGGTCGCCACCGTTGCCGCCGCCAAACGCGGTCGGCCCGTTCCCAATGCCGTTGTTTTCGCTGATCGCTTTCATGACGCAGATGTTCACGAACTTTCGATAGCGCCCGTAAGGCTGCCCGCTTTCGTGCTCGAAGCGACGCTTCAGCATGGCGTTGATGTGGCTCACAAGCTCGGTCTCCACGGTGGTGGCCGTATAGCCGTCCGCCAGGATCACGTAGTTTACGCGATTCTTCGGCGGGCCATGGTTTTCGACTGCCCAGCCTTCGGCGCCGCAGTCGAGTGCGGGGATGGGCGCGCCTCCACTCGAACCGCCGCCAGCGGCGGGACTGCCCGCGATGCCGTTGCCGCCGCTCACGCCGCCGCTCGTGCTGCCACCGGCGTTCGTGTGGGTCCCTCCGGCTGTGGCTCCGCCGCCTGCGACGGAGCCGGGAGCGGGACCTCCTCCTCCTGCAGTTCCCGGCGCGTCGCCTGCGCTTGCACCCGATCCGCCTTGGACGCTGGATGCCCCCGCAGTGATGTCGGCCCTGGGCTCCTGTTGTCCAGTGCCGGAGCAGTTGGTCAAATGGAGAACGAGAAGTAGAGATGGTGCACGGCAAGTAGCTCGGCGCATGCAGGGTCCCTGGGTGTTGCGAGGGCTGCTTCGAAAACTGGTAGCGGCTCAAGTCCAGTGACGCCGCCACCCGCAAAGTGATCACCGATGTGAAGGTTCCCGTTCCGCACGCGCCGAAAGCCGGAATCAGGGTCGAAAATTGCTTCGATGCGGTAACGGTTCGCGGACAGCGCTTGCCAGTAAGGAAACCTGGGTAACCGAACGACGAACTGCTATCGACGAAGCGAGGTCATGCCGAGTGGGCGAGATCAAGCAGGCGAGCAAGCGCTCGCGAACCTGAGCGCGCTTGCGCATTTTTCGTCCTTCGGCGTGCATCGCCAGCGGCTGACTGAGCTTGCGCTGTCAGCGGCACCGGCGACCGAGGGCTCGCTCTGCGTACTAGGTGCCGGCAACTGCTTCGATCTGGATCTCGAGACCCTCGCGAGTCGATATCGTGCGCTGCACTTGGTCGACATCGACGCGCAAGCTCTGCGGGGGACCTTCGCGCGTCAGAACCCGGCGACGCGAGAGCGACTTTTCTTGCACGGGCCGCTGGATCTCTCGGGGCTGCTGGACCGCATCGATCGTTGGTCGCGTTTTCAGGTCACTCCGGAAGAGCTGATGAATCACGGGCAATTGACCGCTGAGCAGCTCTGCGAGCAACTCCAAGGTCCATTCGACGTCGTGCTTTCAGCCTGCGTGCTGAGCCAGATGCAGCTTTCGGTGCTAAACGTGTTGAGCGAGCGCCATCGCCTGTTCGAGGCCGTGCGTTGGACGCTGAACCTGACCCACTTCCGAACGCTCGCGGCTTTGACACGCCCCTCAGGCGCCGCCTTATTCGTGACTGACATCAGTTCGAATCTGCTGCACCCCATGGATGCACTCGTGCCCGACTCCAACCATGTCGCGTTGGTCAGAGAGCTCGCGAGGGCTCAACGGGTTTTCGACTTTGCCGATCCCGATCGCCTCACCGCCCTCCTACGCGATGACCCGCTGCTGCGGAGGGCATTTCCGCCTTTCGACTTGCGCGACGCATGGCTGTGGAGCAACGGGCCCGAGACACAGTTTTTGGTTTACGCGAGCGAGTTGCGCCGCATTTGAGCGCCGAGCATGCTATTTTGCGTTGGCTGATGACGAGGACGCTCTCAGTGTTCGTGGCGGCCACCTCGCTCGCTTGTGGCCCGCAAAGGGTCGATGCCGTGAGCTGCAATCCTGGCCCATGCGTCGCACAGGCCGGTGCAGCAGGCGCGGCTCTCAGCGGCGGTTCGGGTGGAAGTTTCGGAACTGGCGGGGCTCCCGCGGCTGGCGCTGGCGCTATCGGCGAAGGGTCGCTGCTACATCGCTACAGCTTCGACACCTCTCCGGACGGCATCGAAGTCGTCGACTCGGTGCAAGGTCGAAACGGCACATTGGTGGGCGCCGCGTACGGCGAAGGGGACGCTGCGGGGACCGTTTTGCTTGCAGGGAAGGACAGCAACCAATACGTCGATTTACCGAATCACCTGTTGGCTGGCTTGAAGGACGTGACTTTCGAGGCCTGGGTAACTTGGGCAGGCGGTGGTGCTTGGCAGCGCATCTTCGATTTCGGAGAGGACGACACGGGCGTCGACGGGAGTCGAACGGGAGCACCGCGGAGCTACGTCTTCTTGTCGTGCAATCCTCGGCCACGCTTCGCGTTCGAACAACCCCCAGCGCAGAGCGCGGAGATCGTCATGACCGGCGCGACCGCGTTTCCCATCGACAAGCTGACGCATGTCGCCGTCGTCATCAACGAAACGGAGCAGCGCGCCTCGTTGTTCGTGGATGGCGCGGAGGCCGCTTCCACGCGCTTTTTGGGCACACTCGCGGACGTGTATGATGTGAACAATTGGCTCGGTCGCTCACAATACATCGCCGATCCGGGCTTCGAAGGTAGCTTCGACGAGTTCAGAATTTACGGCCGCGCGCTGGCTGCGTCGGAAGTGGCTGCCAGCTTCCAAGCGGGCCCGCATGCAGCCTCGAGTGACGCCAAGGCGAGCACTCAATAGCGGCCGACAAGGCTGGTTCCGAGAACGAACGCGGGAAATCCCAAAGTCGCAATGCGTTCCTGTGCCACGCGCACCTCGGTGGCTGACCAAGCTGCCAGACCTTGCGCTTCGAACAGCCAAACGGTGCTGCCGCTGGGCTGAAGCCATAGTCCCGTTCCGAACGTGGTGGCAGCGGACCACGTGTCCGTGGTTGAAGACGTGTACGGTGTCTCGGTGTCGCCGCGCACTCGAACCCAGAACGTGCCCACGCCCGCAGAGAGGAGCGGCTGGACCGGAGCTCGAGGCAAGAAACGGATCAACGCTTGGGCCAACAGCAGCGTCTGACGTACGTGTGCCGCACCCGCCGAGTGCTCCAGCGTGGTTTCTGTCGGCGTCCAGGAAGCGCTCAAGCGGAACGTCGGGGTCGACCAGTCGTTTCCACGCGGCTCGTAGCCGACGAGTAGAGCAGGCAACCAGCTCGACACGTTGCCGCGCGAATGGTGCGCCAATTCCAGCCCTAGGCCCAATAACCACCGGCCGTGGGGCGCGGGGGCCGCAGCTGGGAGCGGGGGTGGCGGTGGTGCGCGCGGTGGCTCCGGCACTTCCGGCTTGACCCATGACAATGCGAGGCGCGCCTTCAGAACTTCGGCAACCTGGACGGCGAGTCGCGCAGCGGGATCGACTTGCTGAGCGTTCAACCGAACTACTTGCATGAGCGTCGTGCTCGAAAGCCGATCCGAAATCCAGACCTCGGCGCCCGCGCTTTCGGTAGGCATTGGCCGAAGGTAGCGAACGGCGATCACGGCGGCTGGCGCGAGGTCGGGCGCGCTCGACTCCACCGCGACCCGCAGGTCGGCATCCGCAGCGACCGGTTGTACGATGACTTCCAGCTCTGCCGCGTGCAATTCCCCGCGCAGGCGCGCCAGTAGCTCGAGCGCCGTGACATCCTGCTCGTTCTCGGTTGCGAGTAACACCACACGGTTCGGTGGCGCAGCGCCCGACGGCCCTGCCCACGACACAATCACCGCGAATGCCAGCAAAAAGCGCCACAGCGCCCCGATCATTCTGCGGAGCGCTCCAAGATCTTGCGCGCGGCCGAAGCGTAGGGGCCTTGCGCGAACCGTTTCAGGTATTCTTTGGCGAGCGGTGCGGAGGCGCCGAGCCCCTGACGGCGGTGCACGATCATCATGCGTCGTCCGAGTGCTTGCGGGGCGTACGGACCCGCGGGTGACTCTGCCAGATAGGTCTCGTACCAACCGAGGGCCGCTGCAGAGCCATCGGCCTCGATGCCTCCCAAGAAGAAGGCCGCGCCGCGCGCTGCAGCGGCGCCCGGGAAGCGTTTGCGCTCGGCAAGCAACGCTCGGCGCGCCAGCTGGGTATTGCGCCCATAGCGCGCTGCGTCTGCGAGGGCCGCGAGTTCGGCCGGCGTCCCTGCCGCAAGCACGTTGTCGATGCCGCGCTTTTGTGCCGCATCGAGGACGCGCTCGAAGTCACCTTGCGCGACCAGTCGCGACCATCCGGTTAGGCCAGCTGCGGTCGAATCATGGCGTTCGATGATCGGGTTGCTCAGATCGGCGACCGCCGGCTCAGCCGTGCCCGCATCAGCCTGTTCGGCAGTGATTTTCGGTATGTCACTGGCGCTCGCCGACCTGGCTGCCGCCAGAGGTTGCGCGCGCGTGACCACGCTCGGCGAGTCCGGCGTGCTGGTGAGGCGTTGCCCCGGTTGCAAGCGCAATTGACCCTCGATATGTGGACCGGTCACCGCGACCGAACCGCGGTACAGGTCGAGCTCGATACGACGCTGCTCTTTGAGCCAGCGCACGTCGAAGGCGGTGCCGATCACGTGCACTTGATAGGGACCTGCCTGGACGAACCAAGCGTTGCCCTCGGCCTTGACGATGTCGACCGACACCTGTCCATCGACCAGATCCACTCGCGCGCCGTGGGCCGTGATTTCGCCGATACGCGCACGAGCTCCGTCGGTGAGCTTGATGCGCGAGCCGTCGGAGAATGCGACGCTCGTGTTTTCGTGGCCGACGATGTTGCCGTCCCCGAGTGCACCATCACTGATGCGATAACTCAGGCGCTGCTCGACGTGCCGGCCGAACCAAAACAACGATCCCAAGCAAGCGGCTGCGAGCACCGCGGCGGCAGTAAATTGACGCCGCCGCGCGCTGCGAATGCGATGAGCTGCGACGCGCTCCGAGAGCGTCGCCATGAACTGTCGCTCGCGCTTCTCGTCGGCAGCCTTGGAGCCGAGCTGCCGCGCGAGCAAGACCATCCGCTCGACCACCGCGTCAGGCTTGGTTTCCGGGTTCACGGTAGCACTCCCCTCTCCAACTTCGACACGTAGTCGACGAGCATCGGGTCACGCCCCGCGAGCAAGGCGATACGTTCGCGCCCGCGCGTGAGACTGCGTCGAATCGTCGGTACGGAGACCTCGAGCGCACTGGCGATCGCTTCGACATCCATCCCTTCGATCACGTGCAGCACGAATACACTGCGGTCCCTGCTGTTGAGGCGGTCCAGCAACGCGTAAAATCGGATTAGGGCTTCACGTGCGTCGGTATCCGGGTTGACTGCCCGAAGATCCTCGACCGGAGCATTGCCATCGAGCCTGAGCCAACTGCGCAGTTTGCGCCGGCGAATCTCGCGGCGGAGTGTTCGAATGGCAATCGAGACGATGAAGGCTCGCAGCGAAGCCGGGTTCCGGAGCTCGCCGGCCTTGTTGAAGAGACATAGAAATACCTCCTGCAAAGAGTCTTCCACGTCCCGTTCGGGACCGAGTGCGCGTGCCAACATTCGCCGCACCATGGGCGAATAGCGCAGCCAGACCACGCGTGCCGCACCCGGGGCTCCCGCTTGCAACTCGCACGCCAGCTCCGCGTCCGTTGCTTCGGACAGCTCGATGGGCGCGGTACTCGAGGGAGAGCCCGCGGCGCTTTCTAGCCGTAGCTGAGGGGATGCCACGTGTCGGAATGCGAGGGGTGGCGCTCGCATGCAAGACAATAGCGGTAGCCCAAACGAGCTGCACGAACAAGGCTCGGATGCCACTCCGAGTACAATCATTCGATCGCAGCCCGAGTTGCGGGTCACGCTGGCTTTGCCCAAAGGCCTTTGATCGGCCCCGCGCCGGTGCGGTTGAACTTCTCCGTGGTGGGGAGCGCGCCGAGCGGGTCGTCAGTTTGGAGCAGGGCTTGCGCGACCGTGAGCCAGACGTCGACCTGTGGGCGCACGTTGCTCTCGAAGTTCAGGAATTGTCCACCTTTCATGCCAAGCGCTTTCCCGCCGAAGATTAAAGACGCCTTGGGGCCACGCGAGTGCGAAGGATCGCCCACCTCGGTCAGGTAGGGCACGACCGTGTGATCGAGAATGCTATTGCCGAAGCCATCCTTGGCGTTCTTGAAGAGGTTGAGGATATCCGCGGTCTTTTGATTGTACCAGGCGTTGATGGCCACCAAGAACTGGTAGAGGGACGCATCGGCGCTCGTGCCCGTTTGTGCTGGCCCATTGAAGAACGATTGCGAAGTGATGCGATGGCTCATCGGGTGATGCATGAAGCTGCGCTCGGGGTCCGCCGGGTACTTGCCCTTGAACGACACGTGATTGGTGCCGGGCGACCACTGGAAGCTCGCGACACGGATGATGTCGCATTGGAATGCAGCCAAGATCACTGCCGCGTGGGCTTTGCCGATGCGCTCGTGCTGCTCCTCGTCCGAGGTCGCTGTCGCTTCTGCGCCATAGTCGAACTTGGAGCCCGTCTGCCCTTTGAGGGCGGGGTCGGGCGCGCTCGGCTGCGTACACACGGCGCCCGCTCCCGTCGCGCCGTTTTCGATCTGCTCGACGAGCTGCTTTTCGACTTCTCGCACGGCGCTGGCGTGCGCTTCGATCTTGTCCGCTTCGCTGGCGGGAGCGAGCGCTTTCAAAGCGGCGAGCTCTCGAAGGGCGTGATCGAGCACGCTCTTGCGAGCACGAAGCGCCTTGAGCGCGGCTTCGTTGTTGCCCGCAGTGGAGCCGCCTGGGATGAAATTGCTGAACAACTTGGCGTACGCGTTGGCAGGGCTCAGCTCGGGCAAATTGGGCGTGAATTCCGTGATATTTCCGCCGGGGTTCGCCGCCTTGATCGAGCGGGTTCGGTAGTCCGAGCCGCCCGGGATGCCTTCTCCGTAGGAGAGGCATTGGGTCGACGTCTCCAATGAATCCACGCGGGCGTCGGCCAGCGTGTTGATGTAGCCCGCGCCGCTCTGCTTCAAGCCAGGGACGTGCTTCAAGAAGACCTGATCGAACGACGGTCCGCCGGCAACGCCATCGTCACCTTCGCCGCCGTTGGCGCGGGTGCCAGGAGAGTTGGCACACGTCGTGGTGAACGGGGTGCCCGCCTCGTGGCCACCGCCCCCTGGGCATGTCAGGCGGTCTTGAAAACCGTAGAGCACGATCATGTCACTCTTGAGGCTCTCGAACGGCTGCAAGATCGGTGACAGGGTGAAATCGGTTTGGCTACCCTTGGGCAGGTAGCTTTGGCGATATGTCCCGACGGGGAAGTGCGTGAGGAGCACTCGCGAAGGAGAGCTTCCGCCCTCTGCCGCCGCTTCCATATCGCGCAGCAAAATCTCGAGCGCAAAAGCTCCGCCGATGCCAGCGAGGAAGGAGCGTCGCGCGAAACGATAGGATTTCATGGGGTGCCTCCGGCGTTGCGCTGGGTGAAAGCTCGGGAGATGGCAATCTCGCGCAACAGAGAGCTCAGACTTTGGTCGCTGGCTTTGAAGCCCTCGACGATGGCTTGGGTCGCGCAGCTCGTCGGGGTCAGCTGCGAGCCCTCGGCCAATGCCCAATTCAACAGGTTCTTGCTGAAACACGCGGTAAAGCCCGGGTGCTGGGCAATCGCGCTCTGCATGGCGACGGCGTCGGGAGCGATCTCGTCGTCGAACAGCGCTGGTAGCGTGACCGAGGGGTCGATGGCACGACCTTGTGGATCCATCGTGCGGTAGCGCCCGATGCTGTCGTACGTGTCGAGCGCAAGACCATAGGCGTCGAAGGTCCGATGGCAACCGGAACATGGCGAGGTGCTGCCGCGGTACTCGGCGCGTGCGCGCTCGGATGCCGAGGCCAACATCGTGCCCGCTTCCTCGATCTTTGCGAGCAACGCGGGATCGGTGGGGAAGGGCGGGTTGGTTTGGCACAACAGTGACTTGTTGACCACGAGCCCACGAGCCACCACCGAGGGAACATCGGGGCGTGAATTGGCGGCTAGGAAACCGACTTGCGTCAGTAACCCGCCGCGGTTTCCAGGGACTTGTGTCTCGACGAATTGGCTCTCGTCACTCACTCCCGGCAAGCTGATGCCGTACACACTCGCGAGCGTGGTGTTGAGCCATGACTTCTTCGCAGTCAGCAGGCCGGTCAGCGGCCCACTCCACAAACTGTTCGCCAAGAACAGCTCGACTTCGTGATAGGCGGATTCTCGCACGCCCGAGTACGGCTTGGCCTGGGTGCCCGAGGTGAAGGTCGGGTCGTCGATCTTCACCGTTGCCAGGTTGTCGACCTGAAAGTACGAAAAAAGCGCGCTTTCGAGGTTTTTCCGTGCCGTCGGTGTGGCCAAGATGCGATCGACGTGCGCGCCAATCTCCGCGGGCGTCACGAGCTTTTGCTGTTGCGCCGCGGTCAGCAGCTCCGTATCCGGAGGTCCGTCCGACAGGAAATACGAAAGCGAGCTTGCGAGCTCGTACGGCGTGAGTGGCCCTGGCTCATCTTTGGTGTCGCCGAGCTCCGTGCGGTAGAGTAACTGTGGCGACTGCAGGATCGCGTAGACGCTGTGCTGCACGGCTTCGGGAACGCCGTAAATCCCCTTCACCTCGCTGTAGACTTGCAGAATGGAGGTAGCCTCGGTCACGCTCAGGGGGCGCCGGTATGCTTTTTCGGCGAAGCTGCGGATGAACGCTTCTGCGCAGGCGTCGCTCGGTGTGGCTCCGCAGCCAGTCAGCTGATCGAGATTGGCGAGCGCGTAGGCGCCAGCGGAGGAAGCGATCAGATCCACTTTCTGCCAAATGCCGGTGGTGATCGTGCTGCCTTCCTGCGGGCTCGACAAAGGCGGGAAGGTGCGTGCCGTGGGGGATTCCGGTCCAATCTCGAAGTCGGCGTCCGCCCTTGCGCCGAACGTGTCACCCAGTAGCGCGTGGATGGTGCGCGAGAGTTGATTGAAGCTGAGCCTAACGACGCGCTTGTTGTCGGCAATTGCGCTGCCTTCACAGGTCCCCGCGCCCCCCGTTCCGCCGCCAACGCCGCTGCCTGCGGTCGCGCTCGAGCCCGCGCTGGCGCCGCCCGAACTGGGCTCGGACTGCGTGCCTTTTTGCGGCCCGTCCGCTGTGCTGCAGCCGGACGCCAAGGCAGCGACGGTCGCCCCGACGAGCAGTACGGGCAGCTTCAGGCGATGAATCATAGACGGTCCTCCAGAGGCAGTGCCGGGTCGGCAAGGAAGCAGCGCCTCGGGGCCGCGAAAGTTGCTCAACTAAATGACTGATGAACGCAAAAAGACGTCGTTGCCGTCAATCAGCAGTGAGGCTGGATCTGGAGGCGGTGAGCAGCGCTTCGAGCGCACGCTGCAGCCGATTGTTGATCACGGCACTGCGGTCTGCCGTCACTGGTTTGAGCACATCGCATCCCCGGAGTTACCGATTGAAAAATCTTTCACAGATCGTGCTCGCCCCTGTCCTCGTGCTGCCGGCTTTGGTTGCAGTTGGATGCGCGGGAGCCGACCCGTCCGAACAAGGCAGCCCCGCTGGCGCGGCAGGGATTGGCGGTGCCGGGCAGGCGGGCGCTCTCGTGCAAGCAGCGGGCGCTGCCCACGGCGGGAGTGTTGGGACGGGCGGCGCAGGCTCTTCCGGTCAGGCCAGCGCCGGCATTTCCGGCCTCGCGACGGGTGGAGCGGGTTCCGGCGGCTCGAACACCGCAGCAGGAAGCTCAGGCGCTGCGAGCACGCAGGCGGGAATGGCTGGAGTCAGCAGCTCGGCGGGGCAGGGCGGGATCGGCGGAGGAGGCAACGTGGATGCATTGGACGTCGCCAAAGGCCTCGATGGCCTGCGCGTCGACGATCCGTGTACAGGAACGCCCGACACATCCAACGGCGCGGTGTGCAATCACGTCGTGCTGACTGACGGCGGCTTCAAGTCTGCCAAGGACGTGACGATCGGCGGTACCCCAGGAACGACGTACGACGTAACCCTGCGCATCCGCGGCGTCGTGGAGCCGACGCAAATCGATGGCGGCACGCGCACGGACACCACGACCTTCAAGTACCAAAACATGACCTGGCGCAAAGTCCCGTTCACGATCGGGGGTACGGTCAACCGCGGTGACTATTCACAATGGCGCATCACGGTCGCGAGCCCCAAGCAGGAATACTTCCTGAACGACTACCAAACGGTCGGCCACTACATTTTTGCGCTCGACTATCAGGTGACCATTCAGATTGCAGCCAATAGCAAGGTCACGTTGGATGGCACCGACAGCAACGAACGCGAAATCGTCAACTACGAGAAGTACGCGATCGACGGCATCCCGGGGTCGATGAACTACGGCCAGTTCGTCCAGTGCAACGTAGTTTCGGTCAAACCACACTGATGCGAACGATTGCGCGCTCAGTGCCGGTTGAGCAAGAACAACGCGAGCAGCGCGACGATCACGACACCTAGCATAATCAACCAAGGCAACTTGCTGCGCCAGGCTTGCGTGCTGGGGACGGGGGCCTCGACTACCGTCGGCGATGCCATGGCTGCGCGCGTCGCATCACTGAGCAGAGTCGCGTCGTCCTCCGCCGGGCGCTTGGGAGGGGTGAGGGTGGGCGCCGCTGCCTGGCTCTGCAGGCGCGCGAGCGCGGCCGGCTGAATCACGATGCCGCTGGTTGCCGTGGGAGTCGCGGTCTTGTCCGCAGGGGAGATGAAGCGATTGGTCAGCGCTTCGGGAATGGCGCGGCTCACGTTCATCAGCGCGTCGATCATTTTTTTGCGCTCGTCGCTGATGCGCTCGCGCACCAGACGCGCGACATCTGCGTGTTGCGTGAGATGCGGCCTGGTGAGCAGCCACTGCTCGAGCTCGAAGCGCATCTCCTCGGCGGTTTGATAACGCTGCTCCCGGTCACTGGCGAGCGCGCGCATCACGATCCGCTCGAGTTCTTCCGAATATTCGGGATCGAGCTCGCGCGGCTTGCGGTACGAGCCGCGCACGATCTTGCCGAGCGCTTCGCCGCCGCTGCCGAACGGACGCTTGCCGAGGGTCGTGACGTACAGCACGCAGCCCATGGCGTAGATGTCGACCCGACGATCGATGCCCTGGCCGAGCACCTGCTCCGGTGGAATATAGGCTAATTTGCCCTTGATCTCACCGGTGCGCGTGCGAGCATGCAGTTGGTTGGCTGCCTTGGCGATGCCGAAGTCACTGACTTTGACGTGCCCGTTCACCGACACCAAGATGTTCGGCGGGGAGATGTCGCGGTGAACGACGCCGAGGCTGTTGCCGTCACTGTCTTTGGCTTCGTGGGCTGCGTGCAGGCCAGCGCAGGCCTCTGCGCAGATCCGCACCGCAACTTCTACGGGCAACGGCGATAGCGCGCTGCCGCGCATCAAGCCGCTCAGGGTGTCACCGGCCACCCACTCCATGACCATGAACAACAGATTTTCGTCGCGGCCGAGCTCGTACGTTTCGCAAATGTTCGGATGACGGATCGTCGAGGCGATCACCGCCTCGTCGATGAACATGCGCGCGTATTCGGCTTCGACAGCGAACTCGGGGCGCACGAGCTTGAGCGCGACGGCCCGGGAAATCCCCGTACCTTCGGGCTTGGCGGCCCACACTTCCGCCATGCCGCCGGCTGCGATTGGGAACAGCAGTCGGTATCGACCAATCAGTTGTCCCGCTTGAACCCGTGCCGAGTCGTCCGGGTTTGCCCCGGGTGGGGGGCCTCCGGCAACAGCCTGTTCGGTCCTGACTCCCCTGCGATCCATGCTCGATTGCGATGTTACTCAGATCTTCATCCGCCGGCCAGGATTCCTTCGCGACGGCGAATGTAGGTACGAACGGTTTTCGTCAGGGGTTACCGAAGGGGTTATCGGAATCGAGAACGCGCGGACGTCTGGTGACCACTTTCGGTAGGTCACCCGACGTTGGCGCCTGCGTCCCCGCGTGCGTGGGTTCCGCGCTCGCCTTGGGTTTCTGCGTTGGATTGCGCGCACCAGGGGGGAGGGCAGCCAGGGTGAGCCGCACCTCTTTGTTTCCGTCGAGTCGCAGCTCTTCGGTGCGATCCGCGAAACCGGGCGCCGAAGCGCGCACTTGATGCGGCTTCGAGTCGGGCGCCACTGTCAGCAAATAGGGGTTCGGCAAGGCCGGGCCGTCGTCCAAGTACAGCGCGGCGCGTGGCGGAGAGGCGATCAACGTCACGGTGATGGGAGTCTCCGGCACCGTACTCGTCGCGGTCGACGGCGGCGGTGCGCTCGCGGTGGCATTGAGCGTCGCCACGGGCGCGCTCGCGACCAGGGGCGGGGCCGAGTTGCGGCCGCCGCCCAGGGCGAGCGAGGCGATCAGCACCAGCGCAGCACCGCCGGCCGCGACCGCCCACCAAAGTCGCTTGGATTTGCGCGCTCGTTCTCCGCCGGTGGTCGCGGTCGAGCCGCCCAGCGTTTGCTCCGTTGGCGGTGGGGGCGAAGCGGGCGGAGGGGCGTCCAGTTCGTGCTCCGCCGACGCGATCCGCTGCGTGCGTTCGGCGATGGCTTTGCCTAGACGTTCATTGACGATCGACGCGATGTCACGCTCGGTGACCAAGCGACCTTGATTGGCGATCCAGCGCGAGAGCGCGCTGCCGAGTTCTTCCGCGCTCTGGTAGCGCATCGCCGGATCGCGCTCCAATGCCTTACGTACGATCTCTTCCAAATCAGTCGGGTAGCCCGGCATGCGCGTGCTGGGCAGAACCAACGGTTGTTCGAGCAGCTGGTAGAGAGTGGCGACCGCGTCGTTGCCGTGAAATGGCCGTTCGCCGACCGTCGCTTCATACAAGACGCAACCGAGCGCGAACACGTCGGCGCGACGATCCACGTCGCGTTGCGTGACTTGCTCTGGAGCCATGTACGAAAGCTTGCCTTTGATTTCGCCCGTGGCAGTTGGTGCGTGCAAGCGGCCGCGCGCTTTGGCCACGCCGAAGTCGGTGAGTTGCACGTGGCCGGCGCTGGAGATCAGGATGTTTTGTGGGGAGACGTCGCGATGGACCACGCCCAACTGCGCGCCGTGCTCGTCGCACAGATCGTGCGCCACTTGCAGTGCGTCGCACAGCTGCGCGGTGATGCTGACTGCGATGGGCGGCTGAAGGCGATGACCTGGAGAAGCGTCGAGCAGCTCGTAGAGAGAGCCGCCGTCCGAAAAATCCATCACCAGGTATGGGATGCCGAGCTGCTCGTCGATCTCGAAGGCGTGAATGGTGCAGACACCGCGGTGTTGCACTTGTGCCGCGAGCCGCGCCTCGTCGAGCAGCACGTTCCAATATTCGCCAGCTGCCTTCTCGTTACCGAGCGTGGTCTTGAGCGCGAACAACCGTCCGGTGTTCTCTTCGCGTGCGACCCACACCCGTCCCATACCGCCCGAGCCGATCGGGACCAGGAGCTGGAACCTTCCCAGCTTGTTGCCGGGTCTCAACGTTGTCTCGGTCAATGCGTGCTCTGAGGGGTGAGTATAGCCGAAGGTTATCGCTGACTCTCGCATCTTCCGAGCTCGCAAAAAAGCCCTGGTTTTGCACGTGTGTGGAGGTGGGCGATCGTGCGAGTGCGCGCCCACCGTGTGCGTGAATCTGCCAGCACCTACCAGCAAAGTTTCGCTTTCCCCATGCCGAAGCCCCCGCCGATGCGTTGCTCGGTTAGGCTCAACGCACGTGTATGAATGACGCGAGTTTCACTCATCGGCCGGGGCCGAGCCCCCACGAAGGGGCGCTCGAGGCGCTCGTCTACGTCCGACAGACGTGCACCATTCATCCGCTGCCCGAAACCGGGACGCTACGCTTGGGGCGCGGACTCGACAACGATATCCGGATCGATGACCAGTCGGTCTCTCGCTACCACCTCTTGATGCACGTTGGTAACGCCATCGAAGTCGAAGATCTGGGTAGCGCCAACGGTACGTTGCTCTTTCGCGTGGATCCCGAGGATAGCTTGGAGGCCCCCACGCGCCGCAACGAGGCGGAGGCGCGCCTGCGCGGCGGCGAGCGTCGCGCGCTCGAACCGGGAGATTTCGTTCGCGCGGGCTCGGCGCTGATCATGGTGCAATCGCGCCGTCCGGCGAGCACCCGCAACGTGCGTTCGCTTTCGGCCCATCCGCCCGGTGAGGGCCCCGCGGTGCTGCTCGACCCGGAGATGAAGCGCGCGTACGAGATCGCCCTGCGCGCCGCGCAGAGCGCGATTTCCGTGCTCATCACCGGCGAAACCGGCTCCGGCAAAGAGGTCTTTGCCGAAACCATCCACCAGCGCTCGACGCGCCGCGGGAAGCCTTTTTTGCGCCTGAATTGCGCTGCATTGTCGGAATCCCTCTTGGAGTCGCAGCTGTTCGGGCACGAGCGAGGCGCGTTCACCGGTGCGACTCAAAGCAAAGCGGGTCTGCTCGAGTCGACGGACGGCGGCACGGTCTTTTTGGACGAGATCGGTGAGATGCCTTTGTCGATTCAAGCAAAGCTGCTGCGCGTGCTGGAAGAGCGCTCCGTGCTGCGCGTCGGAGCGACCAAGCCGCGGCCGATCGATGTGCGCTTCGTTTGGGCCACGAACCGCGATTTGAGGGTCGAGGTGCAGGCCGGTCGCTTTCGCAACGATCTCTACTATCGCATCGCCGGGGTCGAGTTCAGCATTCCGCCGCTTCGGCGTCGGCCGCTCGAGATCGAGCCGCTCGCACGACTGTTCTTGTACCGCTTTTGCGATCGCTCGGGGTTACCGATGCCCGAGCTCACGGAAAGCGCAGTGAAAGCGATGCACGCATATTCTTGGCCGGGCAACGTGCGCGAGCTCAAAAACATCATGGAGCGCGCGCCGTTCCTTTGCGAAAACGGCAAGATTACCGCGTCGCAGATCCCGCAGCAGCCGCAGAGCGACCTGGAAGATGGCGAGTTTGCGCCAGAAGACCAGGATCGAACTCAGGTGTTCGCGCCGCTGCGCGTGCCGAGGTTCCCGGAAGATCGTCCGCTTGCCGATCCGCCAAGTAGCGGTCCGCGCAGTGACCCGGGCTTGCCGCCAATCGACTCGGAAGAGGAACGTCAGCGCGTGCTGCGCGCGCTGGAACAATGCGGCGGAAATCAAACGCGGGCCGCCAAAGTGCTCGGTGTTTCGCGCCGAACGCTGATCAACCGCGTCGAGCGCTTGAATCTGCCGCGACCGAAGAAGGTCTGAGCCGAAGGGCGCTTCGCGCGGAGCTAGCTCGACCGCTCAACGGTTGAGCCCGAGCCGCGCGCGGGCTTCGGCGTACTGCTCGCCGACGCAGAAGGTAGCAAGGTCCCGCGCCTCGGGATTACGCACGATCCACTTCACGCGCTCGGGGCCTTCCCTCGGCGGGCCGCCGGGTTGGCCGACCGCGAACGATACGCCGCGGAGCGAGGCGACGAGCGACCCGGCAGAGAGTAGCGCCGTGCGATTGCCCCACTGATGCAGCGCGGTACCCAAGAGGCTCGCGCGGTTGCCGATCGCGCCGATCACTTCCAGCGCCAAAACCGGAACATCGCCATCGACGTTGGGGGGCATGACTGCTTGGATGCGCCGCTGCGCTTCGGCAAGCTTCTTCGCTTCGACGCCTTGGGGGATCCAATTGCTGGCGAAAGTACCCAGGTATGCGGCGAGTACGGGCCACAAGTCGATCGGAGCCGTGCGCGACAACGCCGCGGCCTTGCCTTGCAGGATCTTCAGGCAGCGGATCATCAAGAAGTAGCGTGCGGCGTCGTCCTCGCTGTCGAGCAAGGCCTGCCCGAACACGAGCTGGGGGTTCGGGCCACCGACGGGAACGCAGACGGCGCCCAGCGCGGGGGAGGCAAACACCTCGAGGCCGCGGATGCCGAACGAACTGGCGACTTGCTGGACGTAGCTCGTGAACGCCGCGGACGCGACGGGCAAAGCGTGCGCTCGCAGGCCGCGCAGATCGACCGGGTAGGCCGCGTCCAAGATGTCTCCGCTCTTCTGCAAGAGTGCGCGCAGCGGTGGGCTCACCAGCTCGGGCGCAAGCAGTTCGTCTAGACGCGGATCGCCGGCGATTGGACCCGCGGCGGGCACCGGCACTTCTTCACCGTGCAACGCGGACAGCGTGGCGCGCGCGACGAGCGCCGAGTCGCCCGCGGACTTGAGCTCGGCGACGGTGGCCAGTACTTCGAAGAAGCCGGGCTCGAAACGGCCCGTGGCCAGCGCTCGTCGCGCATCCGACGCCGCGCGGTCGAGCATCACTTGCATGGCCCGGGTCTCGCCGTGTCGCTGTTGAAACTCGGCGAGCGCGCGCAAAACGGCGCTGTCTTGCGGCCATTCTTTGCGCGCCTTGTCCAACGTGGCTTCAGCGCGTTTGCGATCGCCTCCGATTTGCTCTTCGACCAGCGCCAGAGCCAGCGTGCGATCGCGCTTCTCGTCGGGCGTCTTCGCCCGCGACAAGAGGTCGGACTGTAGCGACAGGGCGGTCGCCGGATCGCCCATGCGCCCGTACACCTGAACCAGGCGTGAAACGGTCTCGGTGTCGTCGGGGGCGCGCTTGAGCACTTCCTTGTACGCCAACTCGGCGCGCTCCGGGTTGGGCAGCGTCGTGTCGTACAGCTCGCCGAGGCGGCGATAGATCTGAGCTTGGCGCGGGAGCTCGATGGTGTGCCGCGCCAGGCGGATGAGCGCTTGTTCGCCAGAGGTCCAATCGCCTTCGCCCAGGCATAGCTCGGCGAACGCTTCGAGTGCCTCGGCGTGATCGGGGTTGGCATCGAGCGCGGCGGATAGCGCAGCTTTGGCAGCCTCCTTCTCGCCGACTTCGGCCAACGCGCGGCCGCGAGTGACCTCGATCGCAATGCGCTCTTCGGGATCGGTGGTGCGCTGCAAGCGACGCTCGAGGAGCTCGGCCAACTTTTGGCGATCATTGGCAGCGACGTAAATCGACTGCAGCCGAACCACCGCGTCCTCGTGCCCGACGTCGAGCGCTACGGCGCGCTCCAATGCCGCGCGACCGCGCTCGACGTCGTTGCCCTTGTCCAGCCAGAGCACTGCAGCTTGATGCCATGCGCTGACTTGATGCGCTTCCACGTGGCTGGCCTCGGCCATGGTCTCTTGCGCTTGCGCTGCCGCGGCATATTCGCCGACGTTCTCGAGCACCTCCGAGAGCGTGGTCAGCGCCACCAAATGATCGGGGACCTGTTCGAGCGAAGCATTGAGCAGACGTCGCGTCTCTTCTGGGCGCTCCAACCGCGCCGCAGCTTCGGCAGCGCGCAACGCCAGCGTTGCTTTGTCGAGCGGGCGCTGCGCAAGGGCGAATAGTCGCTCGTCCGCGATCAAACCCAGTTCGTTGTCTTCGGCCGCGCGTGCCTGGGCGCTGAGCGTGCGCAGCGCCCAAAGTTCGTTCGGCGAGCGCGAAACGGAGATCTCCGCCATCTCGCGCGCCTCACTCCACGCGCCGCGGAGGACGCGCAAGCGCGCCGCTAGTCGCGCGTGAGCGTTCGATTCGTTGACGTCCAGTGCCCGCGCCAAGCTGGTTGCGATCGACTCCAACTCGTCACGACGATCACCGCTGATGTAAGCGTGCTCGAGCCGGCGCAGTGCGGGCAGGTACTCCGGGGACTGCTCGAGGATCGCCGTCTGCCACAATAGTGCGCTCGACACGTCACCGCGCGCTCGATCGATCTGGCTCAAGTGTTCGTAGAGCTCACGCTGCTCTCGGGCGTCCTCCGTGGCGCGTGCGCGTTGCAGGAGTTCATCCGAAATGCGCGCAGCGGCTGGGCCCATCGCGGCGTAGCGCTCGGCGGTCACCTGTAGCAGGTCGGTTCCGCCGCTCTCGAGCGCCAAGAAAGCATCGTGCGCGGCCGCGTCGAGATCTCCCGCACGACCACGCTCGAGCGCCGCCTCGGACAATAGACGAGCGCGCTCCTTGCCCTCGCTGGACGCCGCCAAAGCCTCTCGCCAAGCGGCTCGCTCGGGTTCGTCGCTCGGGATCATGCGCTCGGTCAGCTCACGCAGCGCCAGATCGTTCGGGCGAGCGCGCAGCGCATCGTCGAGCAGTTGTTCGGCGAGTGGTAGATCGCTGTCGGCAACCAGCAATGCTTCGCGGATCGAATCCTGCGCGCGCTCGATCGCGTCGTCCGAGGCTTCGCGGCGCGCGCGCAACGCGCTCAGCAGTGCACTGCCATCTGCGCTGCGGCGCGCGGCGACTTCGGCGAGGCGGTGGCCCAGCGAGAGCTCCGGCGCAGCGAGCTTCGCGCGCTCGATCAGCGCTCGGTGATGTGCGCCGTCGTCTTCTCCCGCGCGTAGCGCTGCTTCGAGCAGCGAAAGCGCGGCGCGGGGCGACGGGCCGAGCTGGTCGGCGAGCGCGACCAGGAGCTCGCTCGCTTCGGCTGGCGCAGCATTGCTCAGCGCGCGCAAGGCCGCCTCGTTCGTCGGATCGAGCTCCAGCACGCGGCGATACATCACCGTTGCCGAGCCGTGGTCGCCCGCCAGTTCGTACACGAAGGCTGCGGCCATGCGGTGGTCACGCTCCGCATCGGTGTCGCCTTCTGCGCTCGGCCAATCACCCAACGCAACCGCGACCAGCTCTTTTTCGCGCGCGGATTTGGCAAATTCCAGGGAGAGGAGGCGCGAGAGGGGGCTCAATGCATGCGTGCTCTCGAACGCCTCCGCCGGGGCGTGCAGGTACGAGAGTCCCTTGCTGCCACTGGGCGGTGTGCCGAGTGCGTGACCCAAGCGCTGCTCGGCTCGTGCGCCGTCACTGCCGACTCGGACCTCGACGCCCGAGTCGGGGTTGGCAGAGGCGAACGCGGCTGCCAACGGTCGTAGCTCGGGCTCCTTCGCCACCTCGTGAACCGTCGCCTCGAGCAGCGCGGGCGAGAGTCCATTGAGCGCTGCGAGCGCCAGGCGATCCGTCGCGCTGAACGTGCCTTCACCTTGAGGGCCGACGATTGCCGTTCGTACGCCGTCGCTGTCACCTTGCTCCAACGCGCGCGTCACCAGCGTGCGTCTCGCCAGCACGCTGCCTTGCTTCGTTGCGAGTTCGCCCAAGCTTGCAATCGCGCGCGGACGTGTCTTCGGATCTGCGCCCAGTAGTGTCGCCGAGAGCCAAATAGCGGCCTCGCCAAGCCCGTCGACTTGCGCCAAACGCTCGAGCGCCTCGGCCGCTTTTTCGCGCTCGCCAGCCGACAATGCCCGGCGCGCGTCGTCGAAGGCCACGCGCGGGCCGGCTGGCAGGGGAGTACTGCCAGCGGGCATGGGCGCGCCGCGCTGTCGCAAGAGTTCGTCGCTGGCGCGCGCGAGTTCGCCCAGTGCTTCGGACTCCGGAAAGCGAATGCGCGCCGGGGCGTTGCTCTTGCCGAGCAGGTCCGCGAGCTTCGCGACGTGCGCGCGCGGATCGTCTTGGTGTGCGCGGACCGCCAAATCGAGTTTCTTTTTGGCCGTAGGATCGTCGTTCAACGCGAGGCGATGCACCTCGGCGCTCAGATATGCCGCGTGCACCCTTGCATCGACCGTGGCCGCGCTCCGAATCTCCATCTCCAGGGCGGGGGCAACGGCCTTGTAGTCGTTGTCGGCGGCCGCGAGAGCCCGTACTTGGCGTGCAACCATCGCGTGCGAGCGAGGGATGGCGCTTGCCTCGGCGGCTACTTCGCGCGCGTGAGAAATATCGCCGATCAGCGCCCAGAGTTCGCTGGCTACGATCAAGGTCCGCGCTTTGGCCTGCGGATCGCTCGTGGCGCGCGCTTCATTTTCGAGCCATTCGGCGCGAGTGGTCCAGGCCTCGCGTTGGCCTTCCAAATGATCCTGCGCGGGGCGCTCGTCGGGCCAAATGGAAGGGGTCAGGGACGGTCGCGACGGAGCCGCCGGTTGAACGGAGGGGCTCGGCGGAGCGCTCGAAGGGCGGAGCCCCGCGGCGTCACTCCCGGCGCGCAGTTCGGCGGGATCGCTCGCGGGTCGGAGTTCGGAGGCAGCACTCGGCGCGCGCAGCTCGACGGGATCGCTCGCGGGTCGGAGCTCTGCTGAATCACTCGCGGCGCGTAGTTCGGCTGCATCACTCGGCAAGTGGAGTTCGCCCACGTCGCTCGGCGGGCGGAGTTCGGCGGCGTCACTCAGCCGCACTTCTTCGAGCTCTTCGATGGCTTCAGCGCTCAGCGGTTCGGGTGACTCGCTGAAAAGTTCGAAGTCCGTGTCACGTCCAACGGTCGTCGGCAGATTTTGCGATTTCGGGATCTCGGGCATGGCCACCGGCGCCGAGGGCTGCGGCGCCGAGACGGTGGGCATGCTGTTTTGGTCTTCGATCTGATGCAGCGTTGGCATGCTGCTGCGCGGATCGAGCGACGCGGCGGGTGGCTCGAGAAACGGATCGGGCAACAAATCTTCCGCGGGTTCGACCTCCGCGATGGCCTGCTGTTGGGTGAAGATTCGAGTGCGTTCGTCTTCATCATCGCGCGATGCCCCGAGTCGCGGCACGCCGCGCCCGAACGATTGCCGCGCAACGGGCGCAACTTGCGGCACTTGCGGGCTGACCGCGAGTGGAAACGGCTGACGCGCGGGCAGCCCGGCCGGGTTGATTGCGGGAGGCTTGCCGGTCGCATCCAGCCCGGGGCGGGACATGGCAGAAGCAGGTGCGCGCGAAATGGGGCGAGGCACGCCTGGCACCCGCGGAGCAGGCGGAACCTCCGGCAGCCTGGGGATCGAGGCGACTGGGGGCGGGCTCGTTTCGACTTCGGACGGGGGCGCCGGCATACTCGAGAGCAACTGGTCGATGTCGTCGTTCGCCAGATCTTCGAGCCCACTGGTTCCGTCGTCCTCCTCTTGTTGTGCGAACTTCGCGAACAAGTCCTCGGTTCGACCGACCACGGTCACGTCGTCTTCGGAGAACTCGCGCTTGTGAGGTTGGTGCAACTTGAGCGGCGTCGCCTCGGGGGGCGGCGTCGGCGCGGGAAGCTCCTCGAAGAGCAACGAGTCGAGCAGCGCATCCGACTCGAAATCGAGCTCTTGATCTTTGCCGGCGCTGCTCGCCGGTCGTTTCGGTTCGTTCGGCCCGCTCATTTTACGCCCATCCCGAGTTTTTCGCGCAGCTCGAGGTAGCCTGGTGAAAGCACGAATGATAGCAGCCGCCGCGCGCGTGCCGCAGCCTCGTCCGACAGGCCGAGAGCGCCGCGTTCGCGTCCGCCCGTAGAGAGCACCCAGGATACGTCGCCTGCGGCGACTGCTGCCATGCGATCCAAACTCGAGATCGCGGCCCGTGCCCAAGCGATCGGGTCTTGCCCCGAGCGCTCGACGGCGCGGGCCAGATCGGGCAGGAGTTTTTTCACGCGTCGCGGGGCTTTGGCCAGTGAACGCTGAAACTCGGGCAACATGGCGTAAGCCGGCGACGGCAACGAGACTTCACCAACGCGACAAGCCGCCACTATCAAAGCCCCGATCTCGGTCGAGTCCCGGTGCCGGAGCACGGTCGTGCCGCGTCGTAAGGCGAACAACTCGCGCGCCACCGCTTGCCGGTGCCTGGGAGAGAGCGGCGCCGAGACGCCGGAGCCGAGTACGATCGCCGGTATTTCAGAGGCGATCGCTACGACTGCATCAGCGTCCCGTCCGCCCACGTAGAGCTCGAACTCACCGAGGCCGAGCGCGCCCGCCCAGGCCGCGATTTCGTTGCGCACCGGCAAGCCCATCCGGGCTTCCACTCGCTCTTTCTTGGTGATGCCATATGCGGCCAGGCTCGGTCCGAGCTCTTCGCAAATCGTGGTCGCCATCACCTGCATCAGCTCGGCGATCGGCCCTCGATCCTCGGGATCCGCGAGGTTCGGCAGCGCGCTTTCGTCGATCGCGATGCGTGGCACGTTGGCTACGCGTTGATCGATGCGCGCGAGTTCCTGCTCGACGGCGTCCGAGGTCACGCCCAAGGCGATCAGGGCACCGAGGGCCGCTTGACGCAAAGGGGCGTTGCCCAAGTAGGCAGCAATTCGAGCCATGCGTTCGACGCGCGCCGGGTCGAGCGGGTCGCGCACGACGGTTTCGGTCAAACGAGCCAGCCCTCGCTCGAGCATCGGAGTCGAGGTTCGGCGTGAAAAGGCCTCACCCAGCACGAGATCGAGCGCTTCCGCATCGTCTGGGACCTCACGCAAGAGTTGTGCGGTGGAGAGCTCGGCTCCCGCGTTGTCGTTGAGCCGATCGCGATGGATCACCATTGCGAGACGCGCGGCCTCGGCGCGGCCCGCAGAGGTGTCGCGCTCGGTCATGAGCAACTCCAGCGCTTCGGTCGCTTGAGTCCAAGCTTCGGCTCGCGCCGCGGCGCGAGCCAGGCGTTCACGCACGGGTAGGGTGCCGAGTCCGGATTGGTGCAGGTTGGCGAGTACGTCGAGTGCCGCGTACGTGTCGTCGAGTTTGTTCTCGTACAGGTCGACCGCGGCGATGCCGCTCATCAGCCGCTGCTGACCCGGGGCTTCGTCGAGCGCCGCGAGGCGCGCGAGGTTCTCCGCGGCCTCCGCGAAACGGCCGAGGGTGATGTAGACCTCACCCGAGAGCGCCAGCGCGCCCACGTGCTCGGGCTCCAACAAGCGCACATTTTCGAGCGCGCTGAGCGCGCCTTCGCGATCGCCGGCGGCGCGCAGCACGCGCGCTCGCTCCCAGAATAGTTTGGCGATCTCGGCAGGATCTTCAGCCACTTCGAGGCGCCTCGCCACGAGTTCGAGCAAGCGCGGCCCGTCTTTGCGTTCGCGCACCATGCGAAACAACCGATCGAAGGCGCTGAAGCGGCGAATGTCGCGCTCGACCGCCCGCGACAATGCGAACTCACCTCGGGTCGAGTCTTTGAATTCGTCGAGCAGGATCGAGGCGGCGTTCTCCCAGAACTCGCTGCCCTCGCTGGCGTCGCTTACCGCGTCGCCCAATGCTGCGCAGGCTTCGGCGAGGGTAGTGCGATCGCCCACGGCTTCGGCCGCGGTGCGCAGGCCCTCCCAGCCCAAAAGCTCTTCCGGATGAGCTTCGACCACCTTTTGGAAGGATTCGAGGGCTCCGCGCGCGTCGCCGTAGGCAAGTTGGTTGTAGCCGGCCATGGCGGTCAGTACGCCCAGGCTCTCTTCACCCAGGTTCACGCCTACATCCAGCAACGCGTGGGCGCGTCGCCGCGGGTCGGAGCCTGGCGCCGCGAGCTCGAGGTTTGCAAGTTTGCCGGCGGGCAACTCCGTGATCAACGCTTTCGGCAACTCTTGTCCGGAGAGCAGCGCGACCAACGCGGCGGATGCTTCCAGCGAGGCGCCGAGCGGCGGCGACAAGCGCTGCGCCAACGCCAGCCGCGCTTCGATTTCGCTCTGCACGTCGCCGCTGTGAGTCGCAGCACCGAGCCACTCCAGAGCAGGTGGGAGACCGGGGTCGACCAAAGCCCAACTGCGCGCGGCATCGAGCAGGGTTGCTTCAGCGCCGTTGGGAGTGCGCGACAGTTCGATGTTGTACGCTGCAGCGCGTGCCAGAGCGGCGCTGCCCGGATGCTGGGCGAGTTGTTCGAGCGCATCTTTGCGCTCGTCTTCTTCGCTGCCGTTCGGGCTCCACAGCGCGCGAGCCAACCACGCTGCGTCGTGTAGCTCGCTCGCGGGCAGCTGGATGGCCGCCGAAAGCGCGTCGCGGGCGGCAGCGACGTCACCTCCACGCGCGATTTCGAGCGCGAATCGATCCAACGCAGCCAAGTCGGGTGCCGACTCGGCGCGCGCTTCGAGCGCGCGACGTCGAGCGGCCAAATCGTTCGACTCCGCTGCCGTGAGCGCCCAGCCGAGCAGAGCGTTGGCGGCGCGCGTCTGCGTCGCTGCCGTATCGAAGCGTGCGAGCGCCGCTTTGCGGTCGCCGGTCTGCCAAAAGAGCATGCCTGCTTCGAGGTCGAATGCGGCGGCCAGCTCTGGGTCGCGCTCGACCGCGGCGCTCGCCGTGAGCGCATTGGCGGCTGCGACTTTCTCGCCATGGGCCACCTCGAGCGCACTGAACGCGCGCAGCGCGACCAGGTCCGAGGGTTCAGCGGCGTGAAGCTCCGCCAGCTCCCGACGCGCGGCGTCGGCATGCCCGCCGGTCGCCGCACGCAGGGCCAAAATCAGCCGTAGCGCGCGGGTCGTTTCGGGGTCGCTTTCCGCATTGGACAGCGCAGCGAGCGCTTCGCTCGTCGATTCGCTGGTCGCGTTGGCGCGCTCGGGGAGGAGATCGAGCGCGTACGCGACGAGCGCATTGCCCAACCAGCTGCCTCCTGGAGCCGCGGCCAAGCCGGCAAAAGCCTGCGCCGTGCCGGTGCGTTCGCCGCGCAACGCACGCGCGCGCGCAAGCTCGAACCACAGCCCTGCGTGTTCGGTGTCGTTGGCGCCCTGCGCGATCAGGCGACGCGTGGCCTCTTCGTACCAAGTGCCATCTTCGGCGAGCGCGGCGAGCAGGCGGGCCACTCGCGCGACGATCGCAGGCGAGGCTCCGTACATGCCGGCTTGGGACAAGGCAGCGCGCGCGCCCTGCGTGTCGCGACATTGCCGCGCCCACACGTCTGCGCTCAGCAAGTAGAAGCGCGCCTTTGCGGAGTCGGTCGGCAGTTGCTCCGCCGCTGCTTCCAACGCCGAAGCAAAAGCCTGCGGATCTTCGCCCATGCCCAGCAAATCCAGCTGCAGCGCGCGAGCGGCAATGCTCGAAGGATCCTGCGTGAGTGCCTGGGTCACTGCGGCCAGAGCTCCGGCGCCGTCGCCGTCGGCTGCGCGCGATTCGGCAACGCGCAGCCACAGTGACGCTGCGTGGCCTCCGCTCGCACCGCGCTCGAGCTCCGTGCCAGCCAGGCGTGCCGCGCCCGCCGTATCACCCAGGGTGTCAGCCAGGTGAAAGCGTGCTCGAAGCAGGAGTGCGTCACCGGGAGCGGCCAACAGCGCGCGATCCAAATACTCGACGGCCTGCGCCGTTACACCGTTCTCGCGGGCGAGCTCCGCGGCGCACAACCAGGCGTCGGCTGCGCCCGCTGCACTCGACAAGTGCGCGGGCACGCCGAGTCGGTCCGCGTGCGACGGATCACGCAACGTGGACTCGATCGCCTCTGCCACCCGCACTTGGGTGCGCGTGCTGGTTTTCGGTTCGGAAGCCTTTCGTGCAAATTCGACCAGCGCGGTCAGACAAGCGAACGTCGCGGGACTTTCGAGCTGGACGGCCTCTTCCAAAGCGCGCACGGCCGCGTCGTGCTCGCCCGCCGCGGCGCGGTGCTCGGCCAACGACTGCAGCAGCAGCGCCTTCCAATGCGAGTTTTCGCTGACCGACGCTCGCGTGACCAGCGCGCGTTCGCGCAGCTCCGCGTCGCCGAGCTTGCCCGCGATGGTCTCTAGGGCCAACCACAGGCTGGAATTACGCGGTGTGTCCTCGACGGCTTGATCCAGGAGCGCCCGGGCGCCAGCGGCGTCGTCCTCGTGGTCCAGCAGGTAGAAGGCATGGTCGAGTAAGGCGCGAGAGCGCTCTTCCGGCCCCTCCGCGACGTTGACCAAGCGCTCGAGCAACTTGCCGAGCTTCTTGTATGCCTGACGTCGTTCGATGATCGCGATCAGGCGTTCGAGCGGTTCGCCGAACTCTGGCTCTGCGTTGACCGCGCCGAGTTGGTCTCGCGCGCTCGCCGTTTCGTCACCGGTGCGCTCCTCGAGTACGCCGATTTCATGCAACAAAATGGCGCGAGTCTTGGCATCACTCGCGCCATCGTGCTCGGCTCGTAAGCGTGCGATCGCCGACGTAACGACCGTCAGGTCCTGCGCGGTCGACTGGCCCTGGGAACTTTGCAAGCGGCTCGTGCTCGACATGGAATCCGGCGAAATCGCCACGACTTTAGGAGACCTACCCAGGGCTGCCTAGCTTGCATTTGCTCCGGCCCCCTGACCCGCGCCAAGTTCGCGCGGATCGGAGCCTGATTCGCTATCGGCGATTCGACATCTTGCAGCGCGTAGGTGTGGCGCGGTGTGCGCGTACGTGCGTGCGAAGTCGCGTCGGGCCCGCCGAGGTCAGTCGTTTCGGCGCACGATCCAGAACCCACGCGGAGTATCGATCACGCTCGAATAGACGGTTTTCTTGTCCAGCGTGAACAGAACATATTCGATCGGCGGCTCGAGTACGCCGCGCGGAATGCGTCCGGCGTCCGCAGTGGATCCGCGATCACCTTTGCCTACCGCTGCCGCAAAGTCATGCTTGGCGAGCTCCAAGGTGGCCTCCGCTTTTTGTCGCGCGGCCTCCTTGCTGCGCGCGTCACTGCCGGCGAATTGCGCGCCCTGGTACGTGAACTGCACCACGCCAAAGCTGAGCTCCTGAGGGGCAGAATTCGGCAGGTCGGGAACTTTGCCGCCGTCAGCGAAGGTCTCGAAGCCCTCGGTGAACGGCGTGGTCCCGGCGTCATCGGGCGGGCCGGCATCGACCGCGGCGCTGGCGCTGGCGCTGGCGCTGGCAGCGACATTTGCCGATGGCGCCGCACTTGCCGCCGGTTTTGCCTTCAGCGGGGGTTTGGGGCTGTCGTGCATCACCAAAATCACCCCGGTCAGGGCTGCCAAAAAGCCTAATCCCAATAGTGCGGCCGTCGAACGCTGCATGCTGAGCCGCGCCCTACCACGGATAGACCCGAGCGGTGGAGAATCTGAAGCGGGCGTTGGGCCGGGACAAGCGGCGGCGGATGCTGCTAACACTTAGCAACTGGGTGGTCGCACGACGGCTGGCGCGGTCGGCGAGCTTGGACGTTCCGCCCGTGCCTTTGGCTGTGAGCTTTTCGTAACTTTCGGGACAACGCTGATAAGAGTTCACCGGTATGTTCAAAGTCGAGTGCCCGGGCTGCAAAGCCCCGTATCAAGTCGACGAGCGCCGCATCCCGTCGAGTGGGTTGAAGATGCGCTGCCCCAAATGCGGCACGTCCTTCAAAGTCGATCCCCCCGGGGATGGTCGCGGCACCGGTCCAAGTGCTGTCAGTGGCGGCGCGTTGGGCCTCGGTGTCGATAGCGACTCGATGCCGCCGCCCGCGTTGTCTGCGCCCGCTCAGCGTGTGGCGGTCGATCTTCGCGGAACGATGCTTGGGGTCGCACCGAGCGGTGGATCCGCGCCCGCTCGACCTCAGGTGCCCGCCAATCTCAAGGGCACCATGCTCGGTGTGGCTCCCGCAGGTCCGGGCGCAGCGCCGAACGCGCCACCGCGTCCCGGCCAGATCCCGCCGCCACGACCCGCGCAAAACCTCAAAGGGACGATGCTCGGGGTCGCGCCGCTTGCACCGGCGGTTCCGGTTGCACCCGCCGCTCCGAGTGCGCCGATGGCATCGCCCGCGGCGTCCGCAGTGGGTAAGCCGCCACCGATGCCGCCGCGCCGAAACGCGGAGCCGAAGCCGATCGCGCCGCTCGATCCGGACGCATTCTTCGACGACTCGGATTTGCCGGCGCCGACTGCGGCGCGGCCGCCCGCGGCGCCTCTGCCGCCGGCGCGCCCCGCGCTCGTGAGCGATCTCGACTTGCCTGCGCCGATCGCCCCCGAGCCGGTGCGTTCCGCGCGTGCATTCGATGATCTGCCCGCTGCCCCCGCGCCATTCGCCGCCGATCTGCCCTCAGCGCCCGCACCCTTCACCGACCTGCCCTCAGCGCCCGCGCCCTACACCGGCCTGCCATCGCCACCGTCGGATTTCGATGACTTGCCGATGGCGGCGTCGCCTCCACCAGCACGCGCAGGAGCAGCTCCAAAGTCCCTCGATCTGGATTTGGATTTGCCGGCAATGGGCGGAGCGTCGAAAGCGAGCGCGGCTCGCCCGCAAACGTCGGGCCTCGATTTGGATTTGCCCACGGTGAGTGGGCGCAGCGGTTCAGGTGTGGGGCTACCTTCGGTCAGTCCGCGCTCGGCGAATCCGCCCAGCGAGGGTTCTGGCTTGCCTTCGCCCGTGCGTGGGGACGTGGGGCTGCCGTCGGTATCCGCGGCAGGCCTACCTGAAGTGAGTCGCGCTGCGGGGGCCGGGCGAGCCTCGGTCGACTTGCCTTCGCTCGGTCGCGCTCGCACCTCCAGCCCAGGCTTCGAACTCGACGACGGGCTGCCGCTGGTTGGTGGCAATTTGCCGACGCTGGGCGGCGTCGGCTTACCAGAGCGCAGCCAGGCAGGGCTACCAGCGCTCGGCGCGGGTTTGCCGGCGTTTCAGTCTTCCGGCCTGCCCACTCCGTCCACGAGCGGTCTGCCTGCAGTGGGTGGGCCCGGCTTGCCTTCGACACCGCCAGACTACGGTTCACTCGATCTCGACGTCGGGCGCGCCCCGAGCTTGCCTCCGGACTTCGGCTTGGACCCGGTGGTGCCAGCGCCCCACGCGCGCGCCTCGCGTTCGGAGTTCGGCGAACTCGAACTGCCTCTGGGCGGCGCGCCGAGCTTGCCGCCAGCGGCAGCGCCGTTCGCTGCCGAGGCTGAAGAAGCCGATCTGTTCGGGAGTGTTTCCCCGCGTGTGCCGGCGATCAACGTGCCCGCTCGCGCTGCGGTGGAGCCTGTCGTGCGTCAATCCGGTGGTGGCACCGCGTATGGTGAGGTCAACCTAGGCGACGAGAGCGACGAAGCCGCGGTGCCGCTCGAAGCCACGCCCGCCGCGTCGGCTCGCGACGAGGACATGGAGTTTGGCGCGATCCCGCAAGAGGATCAGCCGCGGGCCGCTGGGAGCGCCGCGGTAAAAGCAGGTCCGACCCACGCGGCCGTGCCGGTTGGTCGCGGCGCGCCGCAGCTCGTCAAACCCAAGCGCAAACTCAATCTGCGACTGTACGGCGGTATCTTCGTGCTGTTCGTGGCCGGGGCTTCGCTCTCGCTCGTGCCCTCGGTCGGGCCCTTCGGCGCGTATTTGCTGATCGATCAGTTGAAGGCGGGAGAATACGCGCAGCTGGTCGCCGGCACGGTTGCCAAAGCGCAGAGCTCGATGGCGCGTGACAGCTATCCCGAAGCAAAACAAGCCATCGTCGCGGTCGAAGCCGCGCGCGCGTCCGCCAAACGAGTGCGCGAACTGCCTGCGTACGCGGCGTTCACGGCGTTCGCGGAGGAGCTGCGCTTCGGTCCCGATCCGGCGATCCACGCTCGAGGCGCGGTCCTGCTCGACGAGCTGACCGAGCATCCCGACACGAAGTTCGTGCCGCTCGCCCGCTGCGCACGCGCGGCGGCCGAAGGGCAGATCGCGCGCGCGAAACAGCTCTTCGACGGGCTTCCGGCGCCCGCAGCTGGCGACTCGGATCAAGCCTTCTTGCACGGCGAAATTGCGCTTCGCGCAGGCGATCCGAAAGCGGCGGTGGCGGCCTGGCAAAAAGCCGTGCGAGCCCAAAAGAGCCCGCGTAGCGCGTTCGGCTTGGCGCGCGCCAGCTACGCTGCCGGCGATCCGACGGCCGCCGCTGCGGCGGCACGGGACGCGCTCGCGCAGAACCCGAACCACGTGGGCGCTCGCATTCTGCTTGCGCGCATCAGTAGCGCAGCGCGCAGCGGTGAGGCGGAAGCTCTGAGCCTGCTCGGCGCGGTCAGCAAAAATCCCCAGCTGGCGAGTCCGGATGAGTTGGTGAATGCCCAAACGCTGCTCGGGGACATCCACCTCGCGCGCTCGCGCATGTCACAAGCCGAGGCCTCCTACAACGAAGCGCTCAAGATCAATCCCAAGGCCGCCCGCGCCCTGAACGGTCTCGGTGACGCCCTGTATCGCGCCGGCCGCTTCTCCGAAGCGCAGGCCCGCTTCGAGGCCAGCACCCAGGCCGATCCGGACGATCTTTCGGCCAAAATCGGCGTGGCCAAGTCCAAGCTTGCGCTGGAGCGAGTGGAAGACGCGAGTGCCAACTTGAAGAAGTTGCGCGACACGAACCCGGCGTCCGTCCCAGTTGCGTATTGGTACGGGCGCGCGCTCGAAGCGGCGGGCAACCGCGCAGCGGCCGACACGGTGTACCGCGCCGTGCTCAAGTCGCCGAGCACGGATCCGCAAATCGTCGATGTGTACATCGCGCTCGCGTTGTTGCAGAGCCAACAGGGCCGAAACGACGAAGCGCAAAAGACGCTCGCGGACGCGCGCGCCAAGTTGCCGGACATGCCCGCGATTCACAAAGCGCTCGGTGAAGTCGCGCTCTCGCAGGGGCGCTATCCGCAAGCAACCGCGGAATTTCGCCAAGCGCTCGAACTCGACGCGGAAGACCTCGGTGCTCGCTTCCGTTTGGGCGTCGCTTTGCGCCGCGATGGGAAGTTCGAAGAAGCGGCGAAGGCCTTCGCCGAGGTGGGCGCCGTCGACAAAGACTACCCGGGGCTCGCGCTCGAGCGCGGGCTCTTGTTCGAAACCTCGGGGCGCACGGAGGAAGCGCTGAAAGAATACGAGGGGGCGCTGGCCAAGGCTCCGAAGGACCCGGACCTGATGTTGCGTGTCGGCTGCGGAAAGGTCTCGGCGGGCCGCGCCAAGCAAGCCGAAGAACTGCTGCGCAAGGTGCTTTCCGAGCGGCCGAACTCCGCCGAGACGAACCATTGCCTCGGTCGCGCGCTGCTGCTCGAAGGCACCCGTCTGGCCGAAGCGTTGCGCTTGCTCGAACGCGCGGTCGAACTCGACGCCAATCGCCCCGAGTATCAGCTGTATGCGGGCTGGGCGGCCAACGAGGCCGGAAACGTGCCGAAGGCGGAGCGTTTCCTGGCCGAGGCGCTGCGCCTCGACCAAGGTTTGGCCGACGCTTACTGGCAGCGCGGCGTGTTGCGTCAACGCCAAGGCGCGGCGCGCGACGCGATCGTCGACTTGACGCGCGCGCTCGAACTTCGCCCGAGCCGTTACGAAGCCCACGCTTCGCTGGCGGACGCCTATTACGATCTGGGCAAGGAGCCGCTCGCGCTCCGCGAGTGGCAAATCGCGATTCAAGCGCAGGCCGACAACGCCACTTGGCGCTTCCGCTACGGCAAGCTGCTCGCCGCGAATCACCAGGTCGAAGCTTCACGGGAACAACTCAATCGCGCGCTCGAGCTCTCGGCGAGTGAAGATCCACCGCCGCGTTGGGCGTGGGAAGCACACAATCTGCTCGCTCACGCGATCGGACTCAAACCCGAAGCGATCAAGCACTGGGAAGAGTTCCTGCGGCTCGGCCCGCGCGACTCACCGTATCGCGTGGAAGCCAAGGCCTCGCTCGAGAAGCTGGGACATCCTTGGACCGGTGATTGACGCCTAAGAAGCGTCTCTCGTCGTCACTCGCGACCGCGCGCCGCCACGCACTCTGTGCACGCGAGCTGCTGCGAGGCAGCCCCTGAAGGAGAGAAGAGGGGGCGCTCGCGACCCAGCGTCGCAGCTCGTGGCGCGCTGAGTTCCGCGCGCAGTGCGCGAGCGAGCTCCGGCGCAAGTACGGCCGAGCGGAGCTCGCGAAATGCGAAAAGGCCGTCTGAGTTTGCCCCCAGACGGCCTTCACTTGCTCGGTTCTGCTGGGCTGAGCTCAGCCCTTGGCGGCGGGAGCGGGAGCCGCAGCGGGCGGCGTCGGACCAACGACGAATTGGTACTCGAACGTCGCGTCACCCGGGTTTGCATCCGGAGGATCGAGCTTCAGACCCGAGAGCGACTTCACCACGCACTGCTGCAGGACGTCGGGCGCTTGGGTCTTGGCTGCGTCCGCCGAGACGTTGCTCAGCGCGCCGGTTTCCGCTTCGACGGTGAAGTGCACGGTCACCGTGCCGGCCAGGTCCGACTTGCCTTTGAGCGCGTCGTCGTAGCAGGTCTTGATCTCCGCGCTCTTCGTGTCGAGGAGCGCTTGAGTGGCGTCGCGGTACTCGTTCGGGCTGCGCGCGTGAAACGAGCAGCCGGCGACGAGGCCGAGCAACAGGAACATACCAAAGGACTTCGTCATCAGGGTTTCTCCGGATCTTAAGGCAGGGGTTCTGGTCACTTAGCCGGCGCCTTGGGAGCCGCGGGTGCCTTGGGAGCAGGAGCCGCGGGTGCCTTGGGGGCGGGAGCCGCGGGTGCCTTGGGAGCGGCCGGCTTCGGTGCAGGAGCCTTCAGCGCGCCAGGCTTGGGTTGCGCTTCCTTCTTTTCGGCGGCGTCGGTCGGAGCAGGAGCCTCCTCCTTCTTCACTTCCGAGGTCTTCTCCTCCAAGACCTTTTCCTTGCCGGTCTTGGCGTCGATCTCGACCTTCTTCGAGGTCACGTCTTGTTCGACGATGTTGAACTCCACGCGACGATTCTTCTCGCGGCCCTCTTCCGTCTCGTTGTCGGCGATCGGCTTGCTCGAGCCGAAGCCCTTGGCGGTCAGGCGTTCTTTCTCGATGCCGTGATCGACCAGGTACTTCATGACGGCTTTGGCGCGCGCGTCAGACAGCTTGAGGTTCAGGTTCTTGTCGCCCTCGGCGCTGGCGTGACCCTCGATGGCGATCTTCTTCGCGTGCGTTGCCTTCTTGATCACACCGGCGATCTCGTCGAGCAGGCCGAACGAGGCTTCCAAGATCGTGGCCTTGTTGACCGCGAATTGGATCTTCTCGTGGATCTCGATCGAGTTGTCGCGCAGCTCGACGCGTGGCGGCGGCTCCGGCGGCGGGGGAGGCGGAGGCGGCGGGGGAGGCGGAGGCGGCGGGGGAGGCGGCGTGCCCGTAACCGACAGGGCTTGCGTGCCCTGAAACGCCACCGTGCCTCCGCAGCCTGCAACCAAGACCGCTCCGGAGAGCAGGATGACTCGTGAGATGTACTTCTTACTCATGCCAAACCTCATCGTCGACTCCCCTGGTAAGCACCAGTCGAAGGGGAAAGCCCTACTAACTAACGAGCGGTACTCTAGTCACCCCTGGGAGGCGGACGTCAAGCGGGGGGCTGAAGCGTGGGGCTCGGCTGAACGGCCGGCGTAGACGGACTCGCGGCGCTTTCGCGCGCGATCGGAGACTCTCGTTGGCGCACGCTCGGACGGTGACGCTGGGCCGCCCGCGCTGAAGTTGAGGGAAAGCACGCGCCACAGGCGCCTCAGCATTCATCACATTCTCTTGCTATTGCTCCCTGGCATTTGGGTAAGCGGGCGCGGAAAGCCGCAGGGCGGCGCGTAGCTCTCGTGGCGACTCATCGAGGCGCTCTCTCCTCGACTTCGGATTCGCTCGGACGTCCCCGACGAGGGTCCTCGTCGATCGAAAGATGCTGTGCAAACACAGTACCCTTTTCGCGCGGTGGCCGTGCTCCGCGGCGAATCGGGGAAGCGGTCTTTTCGAGAACGAAATGCGAAGAGTGCTCAGCACAGGCGCATGCTTTCGTCGGGCTTCAGCGCGGGCGGCCCAGCGCCATCGTCCGAGCGTGCGCCAACGAGAGGCTCCAGCCGCGCGCCGTAGGCGCCGCACACCAAATTAAAAGGCCACAAAACGCGCGGCGCCCGGTTCCGAATACTCGGACCGGGCGCCCACGCGGTTCTGAACTGTCGCGGCTCAGCTGTCGATGAAGCTCTTCAACTGCTTCGAGCGGCTCGGATGGCGCAGCTTGCGCAGCGCTTTGGCTTCGATCTGACGGATGCGTTCGCGCGTCACTTCGAAGTCTTGGCCGACTTCTTCGAGCGTGTGATCGCTCTTTTCGCCGATGCCGAAGCGCATGCGCAGGACCTTCTCTTCACGCGGGGTGAGGGTCTTGAGCACGCGGCGAGTCTGCTCGCTCAAGTTCATGTTGATCACGGCTTCAGCCGGGCTCACCACGCTCTTGTCTTCGATGAAGTCGCCCAAGTGGCTGTCCTCTTCCTCGCCGATGGGAGTTTCGAGGCTGATCGGCTCTTTGGCGATCTTGAGCACCTTGCGCACCTTGTCGAGCGGGAGCTCCATCTTCTCCGCGATCTCTTCCGGAGTCGGCTCGCGCCCGAACTCCTGCACGAGGTAGCGCGAGGTGCGGATCAGCTTGTTGATCGTCTCGATCATGTGCACCGGGATGCGGATGGTGCGGGCCTGATCGGCGATGGCGCGGGTGATGGCTTGGCGGATCCACCAGGTGGCGTACGTGCTGAACTTGTAGCCGCGCTTGTACTCGAACTTGTCCACGGCCTTCATCAGGCCGATGTTGCCTTCTTGGATCAGGTCCAAGAACTGCAGACCGCGGTTCGTGTACTTCTTGGCGATCGAGACGACGAGGCGCAAGTTGGCTTCCACCAGCTCGGCCTTGGCCTTCTCGGCCTTGCGCTCGCCCATGCGGATCGAGGTGTACGTCCGCAGCATCTCGTTGACGTCGATCTTGAGCTCTTCTTCGACCTTCTTGACGCCTTTTTGAGCGTTCTTGAGGGCCTCGTCCATGATCTCGAGTTCGCTCACCTCGACGCCGAGCTTCTTGGCTAGCTCGGCCTCGGCGTTCGGGTCGTCCTTGGCGTCGCGGATCATCCGCTTCAAGTCGGCCTTGCTCGTGCCCGTGATCTTCTCGAGCTCGAACACCTTGCCCTGCGCGCGGTGCACGCGGTCGATCATCGCCTTCAACTTGGAGACGATCTTGTCGATCGTCTTCTTGTTCAGGCGCATCTCCTGCAGCGTCTTGACCAGGTCCTTCTTGTTCTCGGACAGCTCCTTGTCGATCGCTTTACGGCGCACGTCGGCGGCGCCCTTGCGCTCTTCGAGCAGCTCTTGGTTCTTCTTGTCCGAGCGCTTGACCTTGTCGATCAGACGGATGATGCGGCGGTCCGCCTCTTCTTCGTCGAACTCGTGCTCTTCGTCCTCGGCGTCGCGGACGATGTCCTTCACGCGGATCTTGTGGTTGCGCAGACGCTCACCGATATCGATGATCTCGCGCACCGCGACCGGGCTGGAGAGGATGGCGGAGAGGATTTCGTTTTCACCCTCTTCGATCCGCTTGGCGATCTCGACTTCACCTTCACGGGTGAGGAGCGCCACGCTGCCC
>Ga0164307_10000083_pt1 | contig 40398 bp, 38 predicted proteins | sample Whisoiple_243_MG_FD_110214 | JGI IMG/M metagenome (GOLD analysis project Ga0164307, IMG submission 110214) | Soil microbial communities amended with fresh organic matter from upstate New York, USA - Whitman soil sample_243_MG | ecosystem: Environmental > Terrestrial > Soil > Unclassified >...
GAGTCCGGCCAAGTCGAAACCGTGACGCGCAACCCCAAGCAGCTCTTCGACTCGCTGTTCAGAGGCATGACGACCTCGACCGCCGCCGATCCCAACGCGGAAAAGCGCAGCAAGCGCAACGCGAGCGTGCTCGACGCAGTCAAAGAGGATCACGCTCGGCTGAATGCGCGCCTCGGCCGAGCGGACCAAATGCGCATTGCGCAGTACCTGCAGTCCGTCTCCGAGCTCGAAAAGCAAGTCGCCACCCCGGCCATGACCACGAGCTGCAGCGCACCCGCAGCCCCCACCACCGGCGGTGACTGGCATAGCAAGAGCAAGCAGTTCATCGATCTGCTCGTGCTGGCGATGGCCTGCGATCTCACCCGGGTGGTCACCCTTCAATACAGTGACAGTTGGGGCGTCAACTACTCTGGTTACACCATCGGTTCCGGGAAGGAAGCGCTCGGCACCTGGAGTGATCACTTCATCTCTCACAAACTCGACGACACCGATCGCGCGACCGATCTCGACGGCCTCGATCGCGCCGAAGCCCAGCGCATCGCCGACGCCCGCGTGGTCGCGACTTCACGCTTCAAAGTCCGCCGCTTCGCCTACCTCGTCAACGCGTTGAAGAACGTGAAGACACCGAGCGGGACGCTGCTCGACGAGTCGCTCGTGATGTACTGCTCCGAAAACGGCGACGGCGACAGCCATGCCCGGAAGAACATGCCCATTCTGCTGGCGGGTCACGCCGGCGGTTTCAAGACTGGACGCAGCGTGGCTGCAGCCAATCAGAACACCGGAGCCTTGCACGCTTCGATCATTCAACGCTTCGGGTTCGAGGCCGCGAGTTATGGGTCGCCCGCGGGCAAGCCGATCGCAGAGCTGTGAGCCGTCGCTGACTCCGCGAGCAGGCTAGCTCGAGCGAGCGCGCGCGCTCTCTTTCCTTCAGGGTCGATCGTTCACGAGGTCGACCTCTTCCCGCACGCGCTGCACCAACGCATAGATCTCCCTGCGCGCCAGCCCCGTCTCTGCCTCCCCCAACTCCGCAACGACGGTCTTCACGGTAGCCCCCTCGGCCAATCGGGCTCGCGCTCGCTGTTCGAGGAGCTCCAGATCCACGCTCTCCTCGGCGCTCTCTTCGCCCGCAGCAGCGATGACCAGCGTGATCTCCCCGCGCCACTCGCCTTCGCGGGCGGCGAGCTCGGCGACGGTGCTCGGCGCGATCTCCTCGTGCAGCTTGGTAATTTCGCGACAAAGCGTGCATGCCCGCGCGGGGATCCTCTCACTCAGCTCGCGCAGGGTGGCGGCCATGCGTTGTGGTGATTCGAAAATCAGCACCGGGTCCGAGCTCTTCTCGATTCGACCCAAGGCCTCTTTCCGCTTGCGCCCATGGCGCGGCAAAAATCCCAAGAAGACGAAGCTTGCGTCCACCAAGCCCGACACGCCAACCGCGGCCGTCACGGCACTCGCACCGGGAATCGGTACCACCACGATGCCGCGCGCGTGCGCGCCGCGCACGAGTGCAGTCCCCGGATCGCTCACCGACGGCATGCCCGCGTCGGTGACGAGCGCGATGTCTTCGCCGCCCTCGAGCAGCTGTAGCAGCTCTTCGATTTTGCGCGGACTGGCATTGGCATCGAGTGCGTGCAATGCGCGTTCGACGATCGAAAAATGCGTCAGCAGCTGGCGCGTTCGCCGCGTGTCTTCCGCGGCGATGTGCCGTGTTTGCTTGAGCGTCTCGAGGGCGCGCAGCGTGATGTCGCCCAGGTTGCCGATCGGCGTGCCAACCAGGTAGAGCTTGCCGAGCACGGCGCCTGCGGTTGGGCTCAACGGTCGTTGCCGCCGGCGCCCACCGCGTCGCCGACGCCCACGGCGTCACCGAAGTTCTGGCGGAGGTGTTCGCGGAGTTTGCCCATCAGGCGTGATTCGAGTTGGCGCACGCGTTCGCGCGACACGCCGAATTGGTCGCCCAGTTCCTGCAGCGTGAGCGGCTCGTCCGCGACCACGCGTTTGTCGAAGATTTCGATGTCTTTGCCCGAAAGCGTGGTCCGAAACTGCTCCAGCTGCGCGTGGAGCAACTCCGAGAACTCCGACCCTTCCGCGATTTGGTCGGGAGTGGCGCTGCTCGAGGGCATGAGCTCGAGGCGCGTGGTGGAGCGCCCATCGGCCTCGTTGACGGTAGCGTCGAGCGAGGCATCGGCACGTGCGAGGCGGCGATCCATCTCCGTCACTTCCGACTCGGCGACGTTCAAGCGTTTGGCGATTTCGGCATGGCTGGGCTCGATGCCCATGGCCGTGAGGCGCGCCTTCTCTTTGTTCAAGTTGAAGAAGAGCTTGCGCTGGGCTTGAGTGGTGCCCACTTTGACCAAGCGCCAGTTGTTGAGAATGAAGCGCAGCATGTACGCGCGGATCCACCACGCTGCGTAGCTGGAGAGTTTGACGCCGCGGTAGGGGTCGTAACGCTTGACCGCTTGCATCAAGCCGATGTTGCCCTCTTGAACGAGGTCCATCATGTTGCGATACGCGCGACGGTACTCGTACGCGATCTTGACCACCAAGCGTAGATTGGCGGTCACCAAACGCGCGGCGACGTCGCGATCCTGGTTCTTCTGGTATTGGACGGCGAGTTTGTGCTCTTCGTCGGCGGAGAGCAGCGGGTGACGCTGAACCTCGCGCATGTAGGCTTGGAGCGCGTCGAAGCGCGCTAGGCCTCGCTCGTCCGGGTCGGCTTCGCGCTCGCTCTCGTCGTCGCGTTCGCGTTCGCGCTCGCGTTCGCCCGCGTACTCGATCTCCGCGCTGGGGTCGCGCTCGTCGCTCGGTTCGCGTCGTTCGTCCAGATCGGCGTCTTCGGACTCGACGATTTCCGCTTCGGTATCGAAGACCTCGCGCTCATCGCCGAGCGCTTCAGGCTCGTGATCTTCCGACTCGGAGTCCTCGTCGTTGCCCTCTTCGGGGGACGCGGCCTCGGAGTCGCCTTTAGGTTGGTCGGCGCGCGCGCGGGGGCTGGGTGCTCGCTTGGCGGCTTGCGGTTTGGCGCGTTTCTTTGCGTCTGCTTTGGCTGTCACGGGGTGCTCGAGGCCGCTCTCGGGCGCGTGCGTGCGACCTGGCAACCGCGGCAGAGCGTGTTCCGCTCGCCCCGCGTCGTCAAGGGAACGCCGGAGATCTGCTGGGTTTTCGCCCGGACGCGCCCGACCCATTCGCTACCGAGGAAAAAGTATGGGAGACTTTTCTCGAAATCTTGGTTGAGGGGCCAATGAAATCTATTTCTGTTTCCAGCAATTTCACGCGACGTGGTGACGATCTGCGCGCTTTCGTGGATCCGGAGGCCACCGAGCTGCATCGCGCCGAGACCGAGCGAATGGCGTCGCTCGGCACTTTGGCTGCTGGGGTCGCCCACGAGATCAACAATCCGCTCTCCTACGTACTGGGCAGCTTGGATCTCGGTCTGCGTGAGCTCCACGGGTTGCAGCTGCTACTGCAGGGGCACCGGAACGAGGAGTTGCAACGCGTCTCGGGCGCTGTGGCAGCACTGGACAGCGCGCGGGAAGGGGCTGAACGCGTGCGCAATATCGTGCGCGATCTAATGGACTTTTCGCGCGCGACGCCGGGGAACGGAGAGGCCGTCGAGGTCGAGGCCGTCATGGACGCGACGATCCGCGTGGCCTGGAACGAGGTACGACATCGCGCGCGGCTGATCAAGCGCTACGCCGGTATCTCCCGGGTGATTGGTGATGAAGCGCGCCTCGGTCAGGTCTTTCTCAATTTGATCATGAACGCCGCGCAAGCGATCGAGGGCGATCCGTCCGTAAATGAGATTGTGGTCAGCACCAGTGCCGAGCACGGTTGCGCCGTAATCGAGATATCGGACACTGGCGGTGGCATTCACGAGCAGGATATGGCTCGCATTTTCGACCCGTTCTTCACGACCAAGGTAGCAGGTGCGGGTACTGGCCTGGGTCTTGCCATCTGTCGCGGGATCCTCACTTCATTGGGGGGCGAGATATCCGTGTCGAGCGAGCTCGGTCGTGGTACCACTTTCAAAGTGGTTTTGCCGTTCGCGTCTGAGGAGAGCGCGTCGCAGCGCATCGTTGCGGAAGCCCCCGTCCAGGAGCTGCCTCCGCCTTCGCGGATCTTGATCATCGACGACGAGCCACTGCTCGGCCAAACCCTGCTCTACGCCTTCAAGGGGCGTCATGACGTGAGCATCTGCACCAGTGGTCGTGAGGCGCTCACTCGGCTCCGCTCTGATTCCGCCTTCGATTTGGTGTTGTGTGATTTGATGATGCCGGACGTGAATGGCGCAGCCGTCTACACCTCCGTCAAGCAGGACTATCCGGAGCTGGCGGAGCGCTTCGTGTTCATGACTGGCGGAGCCTTCACCTCGCGCGCGCGCGAGTTCTTGGCTCAGCACCCCGGCGCCCAGCTCGAGAAGCCGTTCAACATCGCCGACGTCGAGCGGCTCTTGTCCCAATTCGCTGCAGCTGCCGCCGCCCCAGCGCCGATTCGCGCAAACGGGCCGATTTCGCGCTGACCCCTGCTGGTTCGGGAGGAAGGGGCGATCGTGATCCGGCAGCGCACCTCGCACCGCGCGCTGTTCCCGGCGGCGGTCCGTCAGCGGCCGTGCGCGACCATCGAACGCCCGTGAGCGTCGAGTGATGGTGAGCGCTGGTCAGTGACGCAGCGAAACCTTGTGCCCCGGCACAGGCGTTTCACCCAGCAGCACGAAACTATCGAAGCTGGCTTTCGGCAAGGTCTTCGCCGAGGCGGCCAAGTCGTAGGCGAGGCCCCATTCCACGCTCGGACCGACCGAGACGAACAGCGTGCTCGAGTATTTGCAGCCCTTGGCGAAGCGCTCGATGTTGTCGCCGGTCATGCTCAAATCAGGCCCGGCCATGCCTTTGCCGTGCTTGGTGGCGACGCCACCGGAGAGCTTCCACACGGCCGTGCCGCGATCTTCCAGGACCATCGCGACCACGCTGCAGTCTGGTGGAGACTTGAGCGTGAGCTCCGGGCTGAACGGCAGGCTCGGCGCGTACTCTTTGCGCGTCTCTGTCTTGATGATCACGCGCTTGGCGCCGAGTTTTCCGAGCTCATCGATGTAAGCGATCACCCAGGGGAGCTTCGCACTTCGATCCACGATCAAGGTCACGTCGTTGCCGCTGACGTACTTTTCCGTTGGCTTCAGCAGGTTGATCAGGTTGGTGCGGCCGTCGTTCTTGTCGAGCAGAGCTCGCTCGAAGCCGACCTTGGTGCTGAGCGTGTCGATCTCGAACGTCGGGGGCCCGGCGGGTTTTGGAGCTTCCGTCGCAGTCGCGGCGGCGGTCGCCGTCGCTTCCGGCTTGGCTGCCGGCTTCGGCGGATCGTCACAGGCGACGAGCGACGAGCAGCACAGCAACGTGCCCAGAATCCCTGGCCAGGCCCGACTATTCATCGCAAATCCTCGCAAACGCCGCTGCTTGCCGACAGTGTAATCATGGACACGCACATGCCCGAGGTCGAGTTGACCGGAATGTCGCAAACGTTGGTCGTGCAATCATCATCCTGAGTGCACTTTGCGGGGCTCACCTTTTCGCTGCACTTTTCGGCGTCGCACACCAAACCGGTCTGGCATTCGAAATCGGCCGCGCACGTCTTGCCGACTGCTTTGCTCTGCACGCACGCTTCGTCCACGCCGCAGTAGTAGCCGGGATTGCAGGCGGCGCCTTTGGCGGTGCAAGAGTTGCCGTTTGCAACGAGCGTCGGGATCTGACAGCTGCCCTCGCCGTTTTTCATCACGCACACGTAGTCCTTCAGCGTGTCGCAATCGTCGTCGCTCGCGCAGCTTTCACCTTCACCTTGCGGGCCCTTGATCAGGTGGTTGCAGGGTTCTCCGCGGTGACGCACGATGTCGATCTCTTCGGCCGTGAGTCGCGCGTCCTTGTACGCGTTCTGCACCGCGTTCAAACACTGCGTCGCTTTCAGCGAGCTGTAGCCCCTGGTCGGCAAGAGCCCCTCACAGAAGACTCGTTGGGTCATCACGCACGAGTCGGTGGCGCTGGCATCGGCCTTCTCCACGCCTGCGCACGCCTCGACGACCGCGCTCGAACAGGCGGCCTTGGCCCAGTTGCCGCAGAAGCCGCTCACGGTCGCGTTCGGATCCTGCGCATCCTCCGTGCTCGAACAGCCGCTCGCACCCAACAAATACAGCAAAACGAAGCTAAATTTCAGGCCCTGAGCCCGCTGACCCATCATTTGCGGGACGATACACGACCCGCGCCGGAGGCCGAAGTCTTTGGCAAGGCGCGTTCGGGCCAGCCGGGGGTAGAATCCACCCGCCCATGACCTCGGCCAGTCTTGCACCCCTGTCGCCCTCGGCGGCCAAGGAAATTCCAACCAGACTGCAAGCTGTGCTGTTCTGGTTGATGGCGCTGATTGCGGTCTTCGTCACCGGCGTTGGGGTCGCGGCGACGGCCGCGGTGCTGGCTGTTCGCGCGGGGCTGCCCGTGGAGCGCGCGCTGGCATTGGTCAGCGATCCGCACTCATCGCCGCTCGTCACCAGTTCGACGTGGATCGCCGCTTCGATCGCGGTGAACGAACTGGCCGTCGCGATCACGCTCACGCTTTGGATCATTCGCTACCGCCCTCACATCGGGCATGTGTTTCCGATCGGACACCCGACGTTTCGCACGATCTGTGCCGGGCTCTTGATCGTGTTTGGTTTCGGCCCGCTCGCCGAGCTCGCAGGTGAAGTCGCGTTTCGCTTTTTGGGCCGCGAGCTCAATGCCGAGCGCTTGGTGGTGGCGGTTTCGCAGAACGCGACCAGCGGCGGCTTGATCGGCGTGCTGTTCGCGGCCGCGGTGTTGCCGGCGTTGGTGGAAGAGTTGATGTTTCGCGGGCTGGTCACGCGTGCCTTCGAGAAGCGATCGCACGCGGAGATGGTGCTGGTTCCGAGCGTCTTGTTCGGGCTGTTCCACCTCGAACCCACGCAGATCGCCGGCACGATCGTGCTGGGTATCGCCTTTGGGCTGACGCGGCTCTACAGCGGGTCACTCGTGCCGTCGATCATCGGGCATGCGACGTACAACGCGATGGTGATCTTGTCGGTGCGGTTTTTAGGCCGAATCGGCGATCACGGGTTGCACTTCGGACGCGTGGCGGGCGGGCTCGGTGTGGCAGCGCTCGGTACGCTGTTGATGGTGAGCTCTCCGGCGAAGCTGATCCCCGCGCTTCGTCATCGTAGCTAGTCCCATGCTGACGCGGCGCACGTGGCTCGCTTCGCTCGCCTCGTTGTTTGCGACGAACGCGCGCGCCGCTGACTCGACGCCGCTGATCGTTCGCGAACTGTCACTGGCGAAGCCGGGCCGATTTGGGCAAAAGTGCGTGCTGCTGCGGCCCGTGCGCGTGCCGGAGACGGAAGCACTGCCGCTGCTCGTGTTGTTTCACGGACTCGGGGAAACCGGCAGTGAAGCGCTCGGTATTCGCGCTTGGTACGACCGTTACGGGTTGCCCCAAGCGTACGCGCGACTCTGCGCGCCACCGATCCAACGCACGCTTCCGCGTGAGCGCTACCTCACGGACGAGCGATTGCTCGAGCTCAATCGTCAATTGAGCGTTCGACCGTTTCCGGACGTGGCCATGGTTTGCCCGTTCACGCCCAACGCATTCAAGCAACATCCGAGCGCACCGCTGCTGGACCGCTACGCCGACTATGTCGAGCAAACGGTGTTGCCGGCGGTGTGCGCAGCGACCCCAATCGCGAGCGGTGCCGAGCACTGCGGAGTCGCCGGTGTGTCGCTCGGGGGCTACGTCGCGCTCGAGGTATACTTGCGAAAACCGGCGCTATTTTCTGGGCTGAGCGGCGTGCAGGCGGCGATCAGCGTCGCTGCCGTGGAGCAATATGCGCGGCGCTTCGCCGCACTGAAAACTTCGACGAGCGAGCCGCGTATTCAACTCGTGACCTCGACCCTCGACCCATTTCGAGACGCGAGCCAGCGGCTGGCAAAGCGTTTTGCGGAACTCGACGTGAGCGCGACCTTGCTCTGCCCCCCGGGTCCTCACGACCAGCGCTTCTTGCGCGAGGCAGGGACGCTCGAAATGCTGCTCTTCCAAGCGGCTGCCCTGCACGCTAGCGTCGCGCCGTGATTGGACGTGTCGCACGAAGGGTCTTGGGCAGCGCAGCGGGCGCGGTCGACCGCGCGGCCACGCTGGCCGTGCAAGCGCGCAACAGCGTTGGTCGGTCAGCCAAGGCGGAAACCACACCCGTCGACCAGCGTCTCGAGCGATTGCGAAGCTTCGTCGCTTCGTATCCGGATTCTCTGGGAGACGAATTTTTTCTGACGCCGCGCAGCATCTCGCCCGTCGCGCGCGAGTTTCCGAGCGATACCGGCTTCGCGCGCGCTCTGGATCTCTCGTGGGCCAGTGACTATCAGCCGTTTCTCTCCACGTTCGCGGAACGCTATGCGCGGACCACCGAAAATCACGCTGCCGGGGTACGATTTTTAACCGCGGGCGAGGGGCGCCCCGTGGCCATCCTGATTCACGGCTATATGGCGGGCAATTACCAGGTGGAGCAGCGGGTCTGGCCGTTGCAGCGCCTGCTCCGCAGCGGCTATGACGTAGCCCTCTTTACTTTGCCCTTCCACGGCGTGCGGGCGAACGCGACGCGACGCGGCGCGCCAGAGTTTCCGGGCTCCGACCCCCGCTTCAGCAATGAAGGCTTCCGCCAAGTGATCGCGGACCTGCGCAATTTCGTGGCCTGGCTCAAAGCCCAGGGTAGGCCGCAGATCGGCGTGATGGGCATGAGCCTCGGGGGTTATACCGCCGCGCTGCTCGCAACCGTCGAACCTGGCCTTTCTTTCTGCGTGCCCGTGATCCCGCTGGCGTCGCTGGCCGATTTCATCCGCGAGCAGGGGGAACTCAGCGCTGCGCCAGAAGTCGCAGCGAACGAGCACGCGTTACTGGAGCGGATTTATCGCGTGGTCAGCCCACTCGACCGCAGACCCCTGATTCATCCCTCCCGAACGCTGGTGGTTGCCGGCAAGGCCGATCGCATCACGCCTGTCACACATGCCCGAAAGCTCGCCGCGCATTTTGGTTCGCAGTTGGTGTCTTGGCACGGTGGCCATTTGCTGCAGCTGGGCAGAAACGCCGCCTTTCGCCGCGTCGAGACGCTGCTTCGCGAGCTGCGCGGACGGCCGATTTAGAGCCGTTCCGCAGAAGGCAAGCCCGAAACATTCGAAACGACGCAACGGTCGGCGCAATGACGTTTCAGGGGGACGCGAAGTCCACTTGGCTCGCCACCTCGATCGAGGTTAGAGGAGCACATGCGCGGCTACTATCGGCACACGAAAATCATTGCGACCGTCGGACCTGCCACCGACAGCGAAGAAAAGCTTGGGCAGCTCATCACCGCCGGGGTCGACGTGCTCCGCCTCAACATGGCGCACGGCTCAGGGGACTGGGCCAAGAACCTGATTGAGCGCGTACGCAAAGTCTCGAATCAGCTCGGTCGTCACGTCGCCGTGATGATGGACGTCAAGGGTCCGGAGATCCGCACCGGTGTGGTCGAGACTCCGATCGAACTCGCGGTCGGCGATCAGTTCGAGTTCTACACCGACACGCCCACGCCCGGCGTGCGCGGCGTGTCGGTCAACTATCCAGGTCTGCCGACGGACGTCGCGGTTGGTGCGACGATCTTGGTCGATAGCGGCTTGATGCGTCTCGAGGTCCAAGATCTCGATGCGACGCACGTGCGCTGCAAGGTGCTGACGCCGGGCAAGCTCGGTTCGCGCCGCCACGTCAATCTGCCGGGCATGATGGTGAACTTGCCCTCGTTGACCGAGAAGGACGAACGCGATCTGCGCGCAGGCGTGGAAGCGGGCATCGACTTCGTCGCGCTGTCGTTCGTACGCCGCAGCGAGGACATCCTGCTCTTGCGCGACTTCCTCGACAACCTCGGCTCGAAGGCGCGGATCATCGCGAAAATCGAAGATCAGAGCGGCGTGCGCAACATGCACGCGATCATCAAAGTCACCGACGCGGTGATGGTGGCTCGCGGCGACTTGGGCATCGAAATCGACTACCACACGTTGCCGCTGGTTCAGACGCAGATGGTGGATCTGTGTTTGAAGGAGGGCAAGCCGGTGATCATCGCGACGCATTTGCTGGAGTCGATGATCAGCGCGCCCATGCCCACGCGCGCGGAGATTTCTGACATCTCGACCGCCGTGCGCGAGCGCGCGGACGCCGTGATGCTCTCGGGCGAGACCACCACCGGACAATATCCGCTCGAGTGCGTGGACGTGATGAAGAACATCATCGGTACCATCGAGCCGACCGAGAAGCGTTCGTTCAACGAGACGATCGAGCTCGAGCAGCCGAAAGCCAAGATGCTGCGCGCGGCGACGGTGCTGGCGAAAGAGCTGGGCGATTCGGGCATCGTGGTCTTCACGCGCAGCGGGTTCTTGGCTTACACCTTGGCCGCGCTGCGCGCCGTGGGCGTGCCGATCTACGCCTTTACGGACGACGTAGAGACGTTCCGTCACTTGCTCTTGCCGTGGGGCGTCGAGCCCTTCTTGATGCCGTTCAGCGACGATCCGGAAGAGACCGTGAAAAATGCGCTGGCGTATCTGAAGCGCCAGAACTGGTGTGACGAGGACACCTGGCTGGTCGTGATCACCAATGTCCTGGCGCAAGGTCGCATCGTCGACGCACTGCAATTGCGCCAAGTCGACCCGAGCGCGCCCAATAGCGGTCGGCGCGACTGAGCGACGTAGTTCGTCGCTACGCGAACCACCGAGCGACGAGGCTCGGTGGTTCCTGGCTGCTGCTCAGCGGCTCGTCGTGCCGCGCGCGCAGCGTGGATGATCGACAATCACGGTGACGCCGCGGTTGCTCGGAACGAGACCGTTCCACAGCGCGGTGATTTCGCGGTGCCCGGTGAAGACGTCGACGTGTTCACCTTTGACGCGCACGCCGCGGTCCTGCGCGATGAAGCAGCCGTCGTGGACCGCGCTGCGCGCCGGATCACGCGGAATTCCGTCGTATTCCGGGATGTATACCGGGGTGTCGAGCGGGATCAGCTCGCTGTCGACGGCGATCGTGACGAGTGGCGTGATGGCGCGGCCCGTCGCGCCGCGACCCCAGGGATAGCTCTTGGCATCGAGCTGGTCGAAGCAGATGTGTTGTCCGGTTCGCGGGCACAGCTCGGCGCACTCACAGTCACGTTTGGCAAAGCTGACCGTGCTGCCGCTCGAAAGCGTGCCGCTGCCTTGCACGCACAGTGATTCGTAGAACGTGCGCGCGACGCTCTTGATCGTCTCGCAGCGTTGGTTCTTGAGCGGAACTGTCTCGCCGCTGAAATCCGACTCGTTGGGAAAGTCGTAGTAGGTGTTGCGGAAGGTGCCGAGGACTCGTCCGCCGGGCGCGCGCTGATTGAGTTTGACCGCGGGGGCGCTGATCGAGGCTGCAGATCCGGACGAAGCGCCGCCCGGTGTGAGCGGCACGAAGTGGTCATCGGGCGTCGCTACCTCGCTCAGCACGCGCGATTGGACGCGTGGCGGGGGCGACGACTTGGGGTCGTCTTGGTTGCTGCTGCGAGCGCTGCCTTCCGGGGGCGGCTCGTCGCCCCACGCGCCCGTAGACAAGGGTTGATTCATCCAAGCCGACCCCGCGGTGTTGCACGCTACGAGTGAAACGGTGAACGCGAGCCAGCCCCAGCGCCGCAGGTCCATCGCTAGGCCGAGCCGGAACGATTGCTGTGTCGAGGATCGCATTGGTCCAGAGCGTTGTCGGTGATTTCGGCCTGTAAGGAAAGGGTGTGCGCGATCCAAGCCTCGCTCACCTCTTGCGGGACGTGGAACGACGCCAGAGTTTCTTTCAGGATTTGTAAGCGGCGCATGAATTGTCCGCCGGTAATCCGGTGCGCTCGGTGTGCCTCTCGGATGGGGCGCCCCGTGTACGCGACGGGCCCGCCCAGGTGCCGAGCTGCAAACTCGTACTCCTTGGCTTTGACGCGTTCGCGATCGGCGGCGCGGAACAAGTAGCCGATCATCAGGTCATCGAACAAGCGGTCGACGAAGCGATCGATGATCGCGCGCAAGGCCGCTTCTCCGCCGAGCCGATCGAACAGCGCCTGTTCTTGCATGGCCAACGTGTAGCGCGATTCGCGGGCAATGGCACGAGCGGCCGACTTTCCGTGTCTGTGCCGCAGCGCGCGCTTCTCGTGCGCGTCGAATGAAGGGAAATCGCGCGCCTCCGTGAGGCGCGACGCTGGACCTCGAGCGCCCCGAGTTTGCGGGCTCCAACAGGGTGCTGAAAAGATCTAGCGAGTCGCGAGCAGACAACGACGGCGAACGTTATGGATGCCCACCCCGTCCATTCCACCACTCGCCCGGACTTTGAATGCTGAGCACTCATCGCACTTCGCCCCCAAAAAAGTGGTCTCCTGCGATTCGTCGCAGAGCACGGCCAGCGCGCGAAGAAGGTGCTTTGTTTGCACAGTATCTTTCGATCGACGAGACCCTCTCTTCGGTAACGTGCCGGCGAATCGGAGTTGAGCAGCGGGCGCCTCGACGATTCGCCCTGGGAGCTACGCGCCGCCCTGGGAGCTACGCGCCACCCGCGACCGTGCTTCTCCAAAGCCTGCTTTTTGAGCACCCTGTTAAGGTCTTTTCAGGCGGCTGATTCGTAGCTTGGCGGGGTAGTTGGCTGGATCGAGCTGCAGCGCTTCACGCCACTCGACCTCGGCTGCCGCGTGATCGCCCCTTTGAGCCAAGACGTCGCCGAGGGCTACGCGGGCGCCGGCATCGCGCGGTGCGATGGCCACCGAGTGATTCGCCCAGCGCAGGGCAGAAGCTGCGTCGCCCAGTTTCAGCAGCGAGTCGGCGAGGCCGTTGCTGGCCGCAACGTTGTCGCCGTCCATCACCACGCCGCGCCGGAAGAAGCGCTCGGCTCGCGCGAGGTCGCCCCGCTTCATCGAAGCTTGGGCTTCGCGCACGCTGCTGAACGAGAGCGCCTTGAACTGCTGCGGATCATTGCTCGGTTCGAGGCGCAACGACCCGAGCCAGGCTCGCTTGGCGCCTTCGTAGTCGCCCACGCGCGCTAGCCCATCGCCCAAGATGCCTTGGCCGCGAACGCTGGCGGAATCGAGTACGAGCCCCTTTTTCGCCCACTCGACGGCCTGAGCACCATCTCGGCGCAGCAGGAACAATTGTGCGAGCTCGAGCGGTAGTGCAGGGTTGCTTTGGTTCCAAAGGACCGCCTTGCACAGCGCGGTCTGCGCGGCATCGATATCGCCGCGGACCAACGCGCGGTTGGCTTCGCGCACTTGGCCATAAGCCGCGCCGGGATACTCCCCGGCCTTCACCTTCTCGCCGCCGAACGAGTCTTCACAGCTGGGCGCGCTGGTGCCGCTCTCGTCGGGCGGGCCGCTCGCGTTCGGAAGTTGCGCGCTGGGCGCGGGGGCGGCGACCGCAGTCACCGCGCTGCTCGCGGAATCGGCGGCGCCGGTCGCCGTTCGTGCGCCATGATTTGCGGACGAAACACCGGCTGGCGGGCTCGCAGCGTGCTTCGGATGACGAGGCTTCAGCAGCAGGCTGAGTGCGGCCACGACCAATAGCCCTTGCAGCGCTGCGAGCGCGACGAAGAACAGCGCTGCTGGCAAGCTGACGCCGCTGTGAGGCCGCGCGAAAAGCGAAGATAGTGAGCGCGGCGGACCGGCAGCGGGCGCCTGCGTCGGCAGCGCAACCGGTGGTGGAAGGCTCGCGCCGACCGGAGGCTCGCCCGACGGCGGTTGCACGCTGGGAGTCGCGCTGCTCGGGATCGACGGTGTGATCGGCGCTGGCTCAGAATCCGCCATGTTGAGCGCGACGTCGACCGTGGCCATCACGTTGGTGACTGCGGGCTGACTCACGGGCGCGACGTGGACGCGGCCCGAACTCAGCACCATCAGCGCCGACAACGCCAACGCGCCCTCCCACTTTTGACTCGGATCGAGGCGGGACTCCCCCGCGGCGCCGACAATCAAGCCGTCGGAAATATCGACGCTGACGCTCGCGCGCGGGTTGTTGACGGTGACGCGCAGCGGGCGCGGCGTCGTGGTGAGCGCGCGCAGACAGCGCGCCGGGCCCGTGATTTCCAAGCGCGCATCGAAGGCGTCGCCGGTTTCGGCCCAGCTCTGCAACGTGCGATCAGCCTCGGAGAGCGCGGCGAGCGCAGTTTCCAGTCGATCGACCGCTGGCACCGAGAGCGCGTCGGACCAAATCTCGTCCCAACGCACGACCAACAAAGACGCCCAGCGAAGGCGCGTGTCGCGCCGCATGCGTCGCAGAAGCTCGTAGCCCTGTCCCTTGACGTGCGCTTCGCCGATCAGCAGCACCTCCGGGTCGACGTGACGCAGCTTGGCGAAACGCAAATCCGTCGGCGCCAAGTCAGTGACCACGACGGTCGCGCCGCGCGCGCGCAGCTCTTGGGCGACGCTGTCCGCGCGGCCCGTATCGTCATCGGCGAGCGCGACGCGCACGCCTTTGATGCTGACCCGCTCGGGTTCGTCGGTCGGCGCGGCCGGGTCGAGCAAGGTGATGGTGCCGCCCGCATGTTCGTCGAACTCGTATTTGAGCGGCTCGGCGTGCACGACGTGCGACTTCACCTGGCGCACGAAATCGTCGATGAACGCAGCCAAGGGACGCCCGCTGCCGAGCACCAAGCGCACGGCCTCGTCGCTGCCTTTGCCCGTGTGAACCGACAAGATCCCGCTGCGCAATTCGCGGCTCAGCGTGCCGACGAACTCGTTCAGCGTTGCTTCGCCGACGACGCCCAGTGACTCGCTGCCGCGCTCCGGAATCTCACGCGCGAGCTTCGCGACCTGTTCGGCAATCGAGTCGATGCTCGCGGACGGCGCAATCACCGCGGCGGCTCCGTGGCGAAACGCGCGCAGTCGCATGTCCAGCGCGGTGTTGTCGTCCAAAATGGCGACCGGAATCACCGAACACACCGGTGAGCTCATCAACGTCTGGAGTACGTGGCTGCCGCCGTCGCGCGCGGCCGGGCCCACGAGCAACACCAGATCCGGAGCTGCCGCTATCACCGTTTCTGCCACGGTGTCCGCCGTCGTGGTCTCGACGTACACGCGATGGCGCGCCAAGGAGGCGCGTAGCGCGGGCTCGAACGCGCTGTCAGCTCCGACGAGTAAGATCGTCGGTTCGATCGCGGCCGGTGTGGGCGCAGGCCGCCGAGCTGCTAGCATCGCCCCGGAGGTGGAGCGCGCGGGCTTCTTCGGCGGAGTCGGCCGCACAGCGAAGGCGGCCGCAGGCCGCGCCGACGAGCGATCGTTCATTCTCGGATATCATCCTCCAGCCGTGAGTGGCGGACCAGTCCGGAATTTATCGAGTTTCCTGCTCGCTCGTCGTTCGGGCTCGGGGAGATCTTCGAGATCTGTCGGGAGATCCGGGCGTTCGAAGTCCGAACGTGAACACCCGACACGTCGGGCGGCGTATGATCAAGTGGGCAACGTGCGCCGAATTCTTCAGGCTTCGGCGCCGTGGCACTTCTTGTACTTCTTGCCGCTCCCGCAGGGGCAAGGGTCGTTACGGCCGACACGCGGCTCCGTGCGGCGGACGGGCGGACCCTTGAGTTCCACGCCATCCACGAAGTACCACTTGCCGCCTTCTTTCTTGAAGGTCGCGCGTTCGCGGTGGTCAATCTTCATCTTTTGCAGCTTGTAGCTGGCGACGAATTCGACCGTGCCCTCGTTGTCCGCCGCGGTGCCGCCTTCGGTCGCCAGGATTTCCAAGCCCAGCCACTCCGAGTTCTTCGCCCAGGCTTCGGTGTTGGCGCGATCGACCTCGCCGGCCGTCTTCGGCTCGTGTGACGCAATCACGAAGTCGACGTCGTGGGTGGCGTACGCGGTGTAGCGCGCGCGCATCAGCTCTTCCGCGGTTTCGGCCTGGCGTTTACCGCTCAGGATCGGACCACAGCACACCTCGAGGGACTCACCTTTTCCGCAGGGACACGTCACTATCAGCCTCTTTTGCTATTCCGAAACGCGTTTCAGAGCGCCCGCGTTTAGCACCCTTCGCGCGGGACCGCACGGGCCTTTCTTCAGCGGCTCAGGCGTTCCAGCAATTTCGCGTGAATGCCGCCGAACGCGCCGTTCGAGAGCAGCGCGATGACGCTGCCCGGGATGGCGTTCAGTGCCAAGTAATCCACGATGGCGTCGACGTTCGGCAGTGCTCGGGCGGCCTTGCCACGCGCATTCAAGTCGCTCGCGAGCCGGCCGAGGTCGAGCGCTTCTTCCGGGGCCAGGTTCGAGCGACCGAGCGGGGCGAGCAATACTTCATCCGCGCGTTCGAAAGCGCGGGTGTATTCGTCTTGGTGCATGCGGCGACATGCGGTCGCGCTGCGCGGCTCGAAGACCGCGAACAGCTTGCCCGTGGGGTGCCGATTGCGGAGCGCCGCGAGTGTCTCATGAACCGCCGTTGGGTGATGCGCGAAGTCGTCATAGACGAAGGTTTCACGCGGCGTGCCAATCAGATCCTGACGCCGACGGACACCTGCGAAACGCGCGAGTGCCGGGCCAATATCGGCGATCCTCGCGCCGTAGCCTTGGGCGGTCGCGCCAATGGCGGCCAGCGCATTCTTGAGGTTGTGGCGCCCGGGGACGGTCAGCGCGAGGCGACCGCACGAGACGCCACCCGCGTACAAGTCGAAGCGCGTGCCCGCTTCGTCCATTTGCGCCGGAGCTGCCAGCCAGTGCGGAGGCTTGCCGTGTGTGTCTTCACCTTCGAGCGCGAACCACGCGACCTGCGCGCGCGCGTGCGCGTCCACTACCTTGACGACTTCCGCGTCCGCCGCGTTGGCGACGATCAATCCGTTTTCGGGCACCAGCGCGACGAACTTGGCAAATGCGTCGAGGTAGCTCGCGAGGTTCGGGTAGATGTCGACGTGATCGTGCTCAATCGACGTCAGGATCGCGACCTCTGGGCGGTAATGTAAGAACTTTGCCGTCTTCTCGAAGAACGCGGTGTCGTACTCGTCGCCCTCGATCACGAAGGGCGGCTTGCGCGCCGGGCGATCGCCCAAAGCGAGTCGCGGCTTTTCGGCTCGGCCCGCGCGAAAGCTGCGTGGGAAGTTTTTGGGTAGCCCGCCGATCAGAAATCCGGGCGCAAACCCGCATGCGTCCAATAGCTGCGCGGACATCGCCGTGGTCGTGGTCTTGCCATGCGTGCCTGCAACGACCAGGGGCGAACAGCCTTCCAGGACGAACTCCGAGAGCGCGCCGGCGATGTGCGTGTAGCGCAAGCCGCGTTGAAGCACGGCCTGCACCTCCGGATTGTCCTTGCGACAAACGTTGCCGATGATCGTGAGGTCCGGCACCGGTTCGAGATGCTTCGGGTCGAACCCTCGAAGACAGCGGACGCCCCAACTTTCGAGCGCGGGCCCCATCGGTGGGTCGAAGGCCACGTCGCTCCCCGACACCTGATGCCCCAGCTCCTTCAGTAGGCCTGCCAAGGCGCCCATGCCCGTTCCTGCGACCGCTACGATGTGGATATGCATGAGAGCCATTCATCCGCCTGAGTTGATGGATGCTTGTTCGATGAGCGTCCTATTGGCACAGCCGGGGGCGCGCTGCTAGCGTGCCCGTCCCCGCTCGAGAGCGCCGTATTCTCATGAAAATCACCGACAAGCTTTCGGCCCAAACGCCCGCATTTTCCTTTGAATTTTTCCCGCCGAAGGACGAGGCCGGGGTCGAGCGCCTGTTCGAGACAGTCGCACGCTTGCAAGCGTACGACCCGGCGTACGTGTCGGTGACGTACGGCGCGGGCGGCAGCACGCGCCGGCTTACGGTGGACCTGGTCACGCGCATCAAGCGCGAGGTGGGCCTCGAGGCCATGGCCCACTTGACCTGCGTCGGCGGAACCCGTGAAGAGATCTGCGGCGTGCTCGATCAGCTGCAAGAGAGCGGCATTCACAACGTGCTCGCGCTGCGCGGCGACCCGCAAAAAGGTGAGACCGCGTTCGTGAAGTCCGAAGGCGGGTTCGGCTACGCCTCCGAGCTCGCGGCATTCATTCGTGGACGCTACGACTTTTGCCTGGCTGGGGCATGCTATCCGGAGAGCCACCCGGAGTCGTCGTCGGCCGAGCTGGATCTGCACCATGTCGGGCTCAAAGTGCAGGCCGGCGTCGATGTACTGGTCACACAGTTGTTCTTCGACAGCAAAGACTACTTTTCTTTCGTCGCTCGCGCGCGCGCGGCGGGCATTCAGGTGCCGATCATCGCCGGCATCATGCCGATCACCAATCTCTCGCAGGTCAAGCGCTTCACTGCGCTGTGCGGCGCCAAAATCCCGCAGCCGCTGCTCGACCGTTTGGAGTCCGCCGGCAATGACTTGGCGCTCGTCCAACAAATCGGCGTCGAACACGCGACCGCCCAGTGTCGCGAGCTGCTCGACGGAGGCGTGCCGGGCATTCACTTCTACACGCTCAATCGCTCGCCCGCGACGGTCGAAGTGCTGGAGCGCTTGCGCGCCGGCTGAGTGTGCTCCTCCGCTCACTTGCGGATCACGATTTTCGTCTTGTCGGTGTTTGCGAGCGGCGTCGTTAGGCCGTGCCAGCCTTCGGGGATTTGCGGCGTCACCCATTGGTAGACCCGCGCGGCGTCCGCCGGTGACAGCTCGATCGAGCCTGCGCCGTGGTCGACGCCGAAGCGATCGTGCCAGAAGGCGCCGTACAGCTGCATGCCTGACGAAGTCGTGATGCCCCACGGCGCGTCGAACAGCTCGAAACTCTCGGCGAACGAGTTGGCGTCTCGCGCGGCGAGCGTCACCTCCTTGCCCGTAATGTCGAAGGAGCCGAGCCATTTGTCGCCTTCGGCTTGATGAGCGTCGCGATTCACGCTGCACAGCGTGACGAACAATGGGCGGCGGCCCTCGTACAGCGTGAAGGTACCGGTGACCACGCTGACGTCGATCCAGCGTTGGTTCCCTTGCGCGAAGTCGGGGAAGGCATTGCGCTGCTGCACGACGAGCACGTCGCGGTGGCGCACCCAATGTCCGTCGCTGGTTGCCCAGTATTTCACGTCCCCCACGCTGTGGAAGCGCCCGGTCAGGCGCACGACCTCGTGGTAGTCGAGCGCGTCGACTTTGCGGCTCGTGTCACCCTCGAGGTTGAACGCATGCACGCCTCGCTTGACCACGAACGCGAAGGGTAAATCGTCCTTCTTGCTCAACTCTACGCCGTGGAACGGCGACGGCTCTGCGGCTTCCAGATCGACGGCTTTGACGAAGCGGCCGTTGGTCAGCAAAGCCAAGCGCTGCGTGTTGCCCTCCGGGTCGCGCGCGGACCAAGAGCCGACCACGGCCATGCCGGCGCGGCGTCTCAACTTGCCAACCTCGCGCACGGCGTCGTCGCGCGTGGCGTCACGCTCGAAGAGCGGTGTTTCCAGCCGCGTGCGCGCGTAGGCGTAGGGCAAGGCTTGATCGAGGTTGGGCGAGAGCGCCATCGCCGCCAGCGTCGGGTGCGCCATGTCGATGGTTGCGCTTTCGGTCGCACAAACGAAGCCACGCGGGCGCACGGGGTACCAGCCTCCGCCGCAACCGCGCCGTGAGTAGGGCTCAGCAGCGCGCGCGACGCGGGCCCCTGCATGCAGGTACCCGATTGGGCGCGCGCCCGTCGCCGGGCGTTCGAACACCGGCGTAATGTTGGCGACCGCGCCCAGCTGGGGGCCGTTCGCGGGCGGCTCAGGCAGGTTTGGGATGCTCTCGTCTTCAGCGGTCGCCTTCGACAAGCTGGGGCCGTCCTGATGCGAGCCACAGGCGGTCAGGAGCAACACTACGGGCAATGCGATGCCGCGGACGCGGCGCACAGCGGGCGGGTCGAGCATCGGGGCCATCCCTGGCGGTTGCCACGAGCGTGCGCTTCAGGGCAAATTTTCAGCCGTCGTCGGGCCTCCGGCGTAGCGCGCCCAGCACCCCTTCCAAGCTGGCTTGCGCGAGTGAACTGCACGGTAGGGATGAAGCAACCGCGTGTCCGAATATGCCCGAATCGAGCGTTGCCAAGCGCCATTCGAGGCCTGCCGCATACGACGCCGGGTCCGCAGTAAAATAGCCGCCATGAGCGAGCGCACGCCCAAAGTCTCGGCTGTCGCCCGCTTGCGCGGCCGTGACCGCGTCTGGATAGCGCGTGGCCAAGAGCTTCACGTAGTCTTGCGCGCCGGCCTCTGCGCTCTCGTACGTGCGGAAGCGCGCCTCGACCTCACGGCGCGCGGCACCATGCCCCTCGACGGTCGAAAAGCTTTTGCCCGCGGCACCGGGCGCCGCCTTGATGCCGGCGAAATTGTTGCCGGGCATGCAGCGCCCGGCGTCCGTTTCGAGCGCCCAGTGCGCAGTCAGCAGCGCGCTGGTCCGCGGATCTGGAATATTGCCTATGACTTTGGTCCAAGCATCGCTGAGCAGCGCTTGCGCTTCAGCTGGACTCAGACGCGGCGGCGAGCGGGAGGGAAGGTGCGAGCGGAAGGGGCTCTGCGGCGTTGCCTTTGAGGCAGGTCCGGGGATAGGACGAGCTAAGCTTTGTTCGATTCGCATCGAAAACTCATCGGTCTTCGCGTGGTCGAGTTGCGTGGCGGTTCACGTCGACATCCGTCACCGAGCGAGATGCGCCGGCCCGACCGGGCGGCCTGAGGCGACTGATCGGGCCATTCGACAGCGAACACTCATGCGAATGCGCGTTCCAGAAGCCTCGGCGGAGGCCGCTACTTCGCGGCGTTGTGCGATCAGTATATCATCGTGTTGAATATCAACACCATCAGTGGTTCATGTCTGCACCCGGAGTGAGAAGAAATCGCCTTCCCTTGCCCAGCATCTTCGGAAGGGAAGTGCGTCGGCGTCGCGTCGCGCTCGGGCTCACGCTCGAGCAACTAGCGGAACGATCCGGTCTCACCCCGAACTATATCGGCACCGTCGAAAACGGTCGCCGCGATCCATCCTTGAGTACGGTCATGTCACTCGCGGTGGGTCTCGGCGTGCCCGCGGGTGAGCTCGTGGGTGGCGTGGCAGAACTGGGACCGGTTGCAATCGAGACTGCGCGCTTGGTCGAGAGCGCACCGCCCGAGCTGCAGACTGCAATCCTCGAGCTCGCGCGAGCGATCACCAAACGGCGCCGTTGAATCACCGACTGTGTCGGGGGCCGGTTCCAAGAAATTGGGCTGAGACCGCTACACCTAGCGGCCGGGGTTGACCTCGCGGCCTGAGTGTCCGAGATCGGGTACGCCCCATGAATCGATTGCCTCTTCTGTGTGCCCTGCTCGGCTTCAGCTCGATCACGGGCCTAGCGCACGCCGAGTCCTCGGACACCGCTTGGGACGGTGGCTACAATCAGGTCGCAAAGCGTCGCTCGGGCTTCGTTGTAGGCCTAACCTTGGGCCTGGCAGGTGGTGAAGCATCCGGGTACCCCAACGAGCTCGCGAAGCTCGGAGACCCGGCCTACAAGCGCAACACGGGTGGCGCGTTCGGTGGTGTCAATCGCTTGTGGTTCGGCGGCGCCTTGACCGACTACTTGGTTTTCGGGTTGGGCTTCCTCGGCACGGGCATGAAGCACAACGAGACTTCGGCGGCGGGCAGCGCGTTCATCTTTCACGTCGAGGCTTACCCGCTCTTCTATCGCGGCGGTGTGTTTCGCGATTTGTCGTTGTTCGGTGACTTCGGTGCCGGCGGGATGAAGATCACGGGCAACAATCGCCCAGACGCGGACGGCGGGTTGATGAGTGTGCTCGGCTTCGGTGCCGGCTACGAACCGCTACGTTTTTGGAAGTTCACCTTCGGGCCGGCCGTCGAGTACTGGCATTGGTGGAGTCAAACCATGACCATGAACAGCGTGGGCGTGGAGGCGCGCCTCACGTTCGTGGGCGGGCCGTAGTTCGCCGGCCGATCAGCAAAAAATGGCTGGCTTTCGCGCCCGGATGCCGGGGCACGCGCTGCACCTGAACGGCGAAGCCACTTTTTTTGAAGCGCTCGACGAACGCCGGCTCTTCACCCGCCGACCAGTACACGGCCGTTCCGCTCGGGCTCAACGCGCGGTGCACGGCAGCCAACCCAGAAGGTTGATAGAGCCGGGTGTTGCCCGCGGTGTTCATGCTCGTCGTCTGGTTGTCCGCGTCCAGGAGGATCGCGTCGAAGCGTGCCTCGCTGCGCTCGATTACTCGTGCGACGTCTTCGATTGCTATGCTCGTGCGCGGATCTGCCAAGGCTTCCGAAGCGAGCGCGTAGGCCGGGTTCTGATTCCAAGCCACGACTTGCGGCAGCAACTCGGCCACGAGCACTCGCGCGTCACGCGCGAGTGTTGCCAGTGCGGCGCGCAGCGTAAAGCCCAAGCCGAGACCCCCGATCAGCACGTTCGCCCCCTTCACGCTGCGTAGCGGCTGACACGCGACCACGCCGAGCTGTTCCTCGGAGTACGAATGACGGCTCGACATCAGTTCGCGGCCGTTGACGCGAATCGCATACGTCCCGTCGTGTTCCGCGAGTGACAGGTTGCTGCCGTCGGGCGTGGTGACTTGCTCGAGCAGCGTCCACTTTTTCAAGCCTGCTCCTAGCGTTACAGCGAGCGGCGCCCGCTGACCACGCGCTCGACTCCCGCGAGGTCCTTACTGCGCGTAATCTGGCCAAACCCGGCCTGTCCCAGCAGTTCCGCGACGGCAGGAGCTTGATCGAAGCCACCCTCCAACGCGAGCAAGCCGCCCGGGCTCAAATAGCCCATCGCCGCGCTCACCAACCGGCGCGTGACGTCCAAGCCATCCGCGCCGCCGTCCAGCGCCAAGCGCGGTTCGAAATCGCGCACGTCCGGGTCGAGTCCTGCGATGTCCGCGCTCGGGATGTACGGCGGATTGGCGGTGATCAATTCGAACTGCGCGCCTTCCGGCAGCGCTGCAAACAAGTCGCCTTCGAGCACCGCTACGTTGTGGACGACCCCCGCGCGCTGCACGTTCTCACGCGCCACAGCGGCCGCATCCGCAGACAAGTCGACCGCGGTGACACGCCAGGTCGGACGTTCTTTCGCGAACGCAATCGCGACGCAGCCCGAGCCGGTGCACAAGTCGAGCATCCGACCGTACAAGTGTTGATCGCGGGTGCCTTGCAGCGCCGTCTCGACCAAGATTTCGGTGTCGGGGCGAGGGATCAAGACGCGACGATCGACGCGCATCGGCAGCGCGAAGAACTCGCGTCGCCCCAAAATGTAGGCGATAGGTTCAGAGGCTCGCCGCCGTTTGATCAAATCGCGGTAGCGACTCAGTTCGTCATCGGCGAGCGGTCGTTCGGCTTCGACGATGAGTTTGATGCGGTCGAAGCCGAGCGCTTCGCTCAGCAGCAGCTCGGCGTCGAGCCGCGCGCTCTTGTTGCCGCGGCGCTTGAAGTCATCGGTCGCCCAAGCAAGCACGCGCTTGATCGACCATGGCTCTGAGTTGGGTTCGGTCACTGGGGGCGTCGCGTGCAGTGAGGCAAGGAGCGGTTCGTACCCCCCCTTGGAGCCCAATTCAAGCAAGATTAGGGCAAATCCCTGCCTCGTATGGGTCGAATTGCCGGCCCGCAAACGAACGTTACCCCCAGATTTTCTGGGGCGCTCGGCGCGTGTGGGATCAGTTATTTTCGCGCAGGCGCTGACTCGTGCACGTAAACCGAAGAACGTTTCACTCGCTCGCGGCTCGGTTCATGCTGGCGGGAGGCAAGCAGGCGACTTCCGTGCAGGTCTTCGTCGGCGGCTTCAGCGCTGGGTCTGGGAACCACGCAGGTCGGTAGAACGAGAGCGAATCAGTGGTCCAGACGAGCTTGGCTTGGGCGTAGAGGCAACCTTTGGCAGGCAGCACGGCGCGGCCGTCTTGCCACTCCCACCTCCCGCCGGTCCAGTCCCAATAGCCGTCGCGCCAGACGCAGCCGCTCGCGGAGCCATGCGCAATGCGGATCTCTTCGATTTTCGCGGGCGGCGGCGGATAGTCGACTTTGATCGGCGCGGCCTGTGTCGGCTGCGGCCCAGTCGGGACGGTCACGAGGTGAGGGCCAGCGCAGCCCGCGAGCGCGCAGGCCAGCAGCGTGCTTTCGAGGCGTCGGTAGCTCATGAAAACAACGCTTGCACGATGACTTCACCAAATAGCAGGTACTCGACGGTCGCTAGTGCCAAAAAAGGCCCGAATGCCAAGCGCGCTTTGCCCAAGCCCGCTTCGGGTTCGAAAGCCAGCGGGTCGCGAGCGATCTCGCGCTCGAGCTCGGCGCGCGCGTCGCCTTCGCTGCTCTCCAGTAGCGCTTGTAGCTCTCGGCGCTCTCGGACGACCGCTTCAGGCTCGTCGATGCGCCCGCGCGCGACGAACACCGCGAGCGCAACGAGCGTGGCTTGCACGGCGCCAGCGAGCAGCGCGAACACCGCGCCTTGCCAGCCGAACCAGGCGCCCGCAAGCATCACCAGCTTGGCGTCGCCCAGTCCCATTCCAGGCAAACCGCGCAGCTTGCTGTACAGGAAATCGAACGGCAGCCAAACGAGTAGAAAGCCGACCGCCGCGCCCAAGAGCGCATCCTGGAAGGTCCCGCCGCGTAGCGGTACGCTGAGAAGGCCGAGCAGCGCGCCGCCGATCGTGATCGGATCGGGTAGGTACATGTGATCGAGGTCGATGAACGAGGCTGCGAGCAAGCCGAGGGCGAGCGCCAGATAAAGCGCAAAGAGCAAGACGACTTTCCACCACACGGTTTCGTCGGGCAGTTCGAAGATGATCGCGCGCACGATCGCCCAAGCGATGAGGCCGCCCAACGCTTCGATCAACGGATAGCGCGCCGAGATGCGGATCTTGCAGCAGCGAGCACGCCCGCGCAGCAAGAGCCAACCGAGCACCGGAATATTGTCATAGATGCGAATCGCCCGGCCGCAGCCAGGGCAGCGCGACGGCGGGTGCGACAGGCTCTCGCCCCGCGGCAAGCGGTAGATGACGACGTTGAGAAAGCTGCCGAAGACCAGTCCCAACGCGACCGCAATCGCAGTGACGAATGGTCCGGGGAGATCACCGAGCGTGAGCACGAGCGCACAGGTTTAGCACTACTTGGTCGAAGCCTGCCAAAGACCCAGCGGGTAGCGCCGATGCACGCGGCGCACGATCGGCGTCGAACGAGCCTATTTCAGCCCGAGATCTTCCCGGATGGCGACGACCATTTGGCAGTGCGCGATCAAATCCGCTTCGCCCTTTACTTCGGACTGTTGGTTGATGCCGTATGGCCAGAAGTGCTGGGTATCGGCGTGAACCTCCGGATAGAGGGGTTTGGTCAGCGTCGCGTTGATGGCGTTCAGTTGGGCCGCGGCGTGGGTGCCCGTGAACAAACCGTTCGCAAGGAACGAGCCCCAATTGGAGGCTTGGCCGATGCCCACCGTGTGCGCAATCTCGTGCATGGCGCTGCGGTAGTCCATGTACGTGGTGTTCGAGCCGAACCGGATCGAGCCGTTGATGTTGCCATCCGCCGTTTCCACCGACGGCACGTAGCTGACGTTCAGGCTCTTGGTGATGCTGGTGTAACAGTCGTAGTACGTGATCGCCTTATCCATGGCGACCTTGATCTTGTCGTAGGCGGCTTGCTCGGTCGCGGTCGGTGAAGCGGACTTGGCGAGCGTGTACGTGATGTGCCCGGCACCCGGGCAAGTCATGCCGCTGCCGCCGCCACTTCCGCCACCCGCGCCACCGCTGCCTCCGCCGGCGTGTGAGCCGCCGCTGCCCGCCCGGCCGCCGGCATTGGTCCCGCCGCCACCGACTGCGGGCGCGCCGCCATTGCCCGCGGCACTGCCACCGGCACCCCCCGCGATCGCTCCTGCAGCGCCGCCGGCAGCGCTGCCCGCGCTGCCGAACTGTCCGCCCGAACCAGCGCGGCCCACGTCGCCTCCTGACCCGGCAGCAGCAGGGACGCTGCCCGCGCTGGCTGCAGCGCCACTCGAGCCACCTCCGGCGCTGCCGTCCGTGCCCTGCCAGCTATCCGTGCTGCTGGAGCACGCCGCGGAGAGGAACAGCAAACTTGCGAGGGAGACGAACGGGTGGAGCCTCATGTTCGGTCAGGGAGCTTTCTTCGCGTGGAGCGCGAGCTTGATCAAGACATCGTCTTTGATCAGGTCGTCAGGCATACCAGGGTAGACGATGGAGAAATCTTTGCGGTTGATGGCGAATTCGGCGTCGACCGAGACCTGCTCGGGTTCGATCTTGATTTTAGCAGGAAAGGTGATGCCCTTGGTCACACCGTGCAGCTCGAGATTGCCGCTGACGGTGTGCGTCGCGCCGTTGTCGCCGCCCGGCTTGATCGCGGTCGAGGTGAATTTGGCCTTTGGAAATTTCTCGGCATCGAAGAAGTCCGGTGTCTTCAAATGCCCTGCGAGTTTCGCCGGCTCGATCGACAAGGATGCGATGTCGATCTCAACGTTCACGCTGCTCTTCGTGGCGTCCCCGCCGACCACGTTGATCGTGCCGCGAAATGCTTTGAACGAGCCGTCGTGCTTGGCGCTCACCTTGGCGCCCACGAACTCCACGGTCGAGCCGTCATTGCTGAAGGCGTAGCTGACCGCGCCCGCAGCCGGCGCCGCAACCACGGGTTCGGTTGCGCTACCGACCGTCGCCTGGGTTTTGCCCTTGGCTGGATCGTTGTTGCATCCCAAGGCCAGGCCGCAGAATGAGAGCATGAACAGCGAACGAGCGATAATCGTCGATGGTGATTTCATGGGGCGCATCCTAGCCCGGCTCACGTGGCGGTAGTCTAGCAGCGGGATTGGCCAGGCGTGTGGCGGTTTGGTCGGCGGTGGTTCCCGCTGAAAATCGCTGCGACCTCAAAAGGCACCGAGCAGCAGCCCCAGCCCCGCGGCAAACGATGGCTGATCCAACGTGACCACACTCTCGTCGGCCAAGCGGACGCGCGCCGCGTCGAAGGCGACCACACCGGCGAGATCGAGATACACGCCAACCGCGCGCGTGAAATAGTAGGCCCCGCCGAGCGACAAGGAGACGCCCGCAGAATCGTGCTCGAGGTTTTGCGAGGAGTAACCGGGCTTTGCCGCGCCGTCGGCCGAATATTGCAGGTAGTCGATGCCGCCCCGCGCACGGAGTTCCCAGACGTGATGTACGCGGACGCGGCCGCCAAGTTGCAAGAACAACGCGCGCCGAGAGATCTGCGCCGAGCCAGGCTCGCGCTGCAAATCCAAGCGTGTGAGCGAGCCTTCGGCGCCGAGCTCGACGAAACCCCAACTCGGGCCAGCCAATACCGCGAAATGCGCGCTCGGTTGCGGCAGACCTTGCAGATGCTGCACGAAGGTCGGACCGAGTTCGAGCTGAAGCAAGGGGACGGGCGGCGCACTCGCTACCGGGCGCGGCTGCTCTGCGGGTGGGTGCTCTGCCGGTGGCGGTTCGACTGGCGTGCGCGTTGCCGCGGGCTTTGGCGTCGTTTCGTGTGGAGCGGGGGCGGGGAGCAGCCGTGCGGCGCGCAAAGCTTCGACGGCGCGCACCGCGATCACTTCTGCGCTCACCTCTGGGCCATCGAGATCGACGCTCTCCACCAGCGGCGCCTGCGCTCCTGCGGCAAACACGCGCACGACGATCGAGCCGTCTTTGACGTCGATGCTCAGCCGATCATTGGTCGTGTCGGGTACAGCTGGGGTTTCCTCCGGACCGCGCACTTGTAGGTCGAGCCCGACTGCCGAGAGTTCGCCGCGAATGAGTACGAGCGCGCGTGTCAGGCGCGCGTCCGACGTGTTCGAAGTCACGATCACCGTGCTCGGCTGATCGACTGCAAGCGCCGCTGCCGCGAATGCAAGGTGCGCGATCAGAGTCGCGCTCGCGCATCCAAAGCGCCGAACCCCGAACATGAATGAGCTATTCCGGTTGGAGTACGAGCTGTGCGGATTTCGCGTACGCGCCTCGCGGGTAGCGATCCAAGTACGTGCGCGCGGCGCTCTGCGCCTCGCTCTTTTGGCCTGATTTCGAGAGCAAGAGCAGCCGCCGTCCGAGGGCCTCACTCGCGTACGCGCCGCCGGGAGACTCCGCCAAGTAGCGTCCGAGCCAGCGCAGCGCCTCGGTCACGTCGCCTTGTTCTTCGTAACCGCGACCGAGAAAGAACGCGGCACCTTGATTCTGGGCCTCACCGGGGTAGCGCGCGCGCAGACTCTGCCAAGTGTGCATCGAGAGTGCCCGTCGACCGGTGTAGCGGGCGGCCAACGCCAGCACCTTCAAATCAGCGGCGGACGCAGACTCGAGCAAGCGTTCACCGCCGCGGGCATCGGCGTCACGGACGATGGCCGCGAATTGGCCGGCGTTGAGCAGCGCGTTCCAATCAGCTTCACCCGATCGAGCGACCACGCTGCTCGGCTTGGGCGAGAGCTTGGCATCACGGTTCGCGGCCGCGAGCTCGGCGACTCCAGCAGCCGAAGGAGCGGCCTGGATTGGGGCGAGCGCAACGCGCTGCGCTTCCGGTGCCGCCTCGCGAGTGATCGGCAAATGCAGCGTCTGCCCGCCGCGCACTCGACGTGGGGTGCCGTCCCCGAGCACTCGTACTTCACCGCTCTGCATGACCAACGTGAGGCCGTCTGCCTTGGCGTGCCACTCGAGATCGAACTCCGTACCGACGACTTGCACCTCGTACGGGCCAGCGAGGAAGCGATAGTTCGTGTCCTCTTCATGGTGGACGGCGACGTGTAGTCGGCCGTCGACCAACCGCGTGAGCGCGGCGCGCTTGCCGAGCAGATCGACGCTGAGCGTCGTGTGCGGGCTGACCGCGATACGACTACCGTCGGAAAACGCCAAATCAGCTGGTTTTTCGCCGGCGTTCAGGTTGCTGCCTTCGGTCGAGAGCCCGTGCGCCTCGTAACGCAGCATGCTCCACGCTTGCCACGCCGGTGCACCGACCGCGATGCCGAGCGCAAAGACGCCGAGCGCGAACGCCCAGCGGACGCGAGAATTGCTCACCGGCACGCGCAACGTGCGGTGTGCGTACTGCAGCGCGTGCCAAGCGCGACGCTTGTCGAACGGCTCGCGCTCGAGCGCGTGTTCGTTCGCCAACGCGCGAAAGGCGTCGGTGACTTGTTGCTCGGTGGGCTGCGCGCGCTTATTCCGCATGTGAAGGCCCCGAACGCGCGACGAGGTAGTCGGCAAGTAAGGCGTTGCGTCGCACTCGCTTCAAGATGTGTTCGTTGGCGCGGCGCACACGGCGCTTGGCGGTAGACTCGGAAACTCCGAGCGCAGCAGCGATGTCTGCCACCGGCATGTTCTCGAGCGAGTGCAACACGAACGCGGCTCGCTCGTCTGGGCTCAGCTCTTCGACGATGCGGCCGAGTTGAAGCAGCGCGGCTTTGGCTTTGGGATCGTCGGGTGAGGCTTCACGCTCGGCTTCACGGGGCCAGCCGATGAGCGTGTGCAGCAGGCTGCGGCGGCGGCGAGCTCGCAGCTCGCGCCGCGCCACGTTCATCGTGATCGAGACGAGGTAGCTGCGCACCGCAGATGGCTGTCGAATGCGCTGCGCGTTGGCGAAAAAAATCACGAACACGTCGCCAGCGAGGTCTGCCACCTCTGCACGTGGACCGAGCGTCTTCGACAGCAACCCATGCACGAGACGGTGGTACTCGTCGAAGGCGCGCCGTTGCCAATCACCTTCGTTGTTGGTGATGGCCTGATGCAGGTCTTCTTCCCGCTCGTGGGCGGCGGGCTTGGAAGACGTGTAACGCGCCACGGACGGAGCATACATCATCTATTTGACTTCGTGTTACCTTGTACCATCGTTTCGTCGTCGGCTCGGCCGTCGATCGCGCAGCAAGGGAAATGTGCTCTCTAAACGCATCTAGCTTTTGCCACCGCCCGAGTGCGCCGTCGAGTTGGGGGCGTCTGACTCGTTTGGCGTCCTTGGCGTCCTTGGCGCCTTTCGCGCTCTCGTTCGCGTGTCGGACCACCCCGCTCGACGTCGTCTACGCGGTCGACCTTCCTGCCGCGGGTGATGGTGCGTCGAGCGCAGGAACTGACGGTGGCACGGACACTGGAGCCGGTGGCGCCGCGGCGAACGGCGGTGGAGGGAGCGGTGGCGGTGTCGACGCGAATACGTGCTCGATAGTCGAGGCCGGACGCTACGCGCTGCGTTCACAGGTCAACGGTCTCTGTCTGGGACAAGGCGCGCCCACGACGGTCTTCACGAACCCTGCCTTTCAGCTGGATTTTGCGGCCGAATGCCGTCAGCCGGCGCGCTCTTGGCTGCTCGCCGCTACGGCCACCCCGCGCGTGTTCTCGATCCAGAATGCGCTGCCACCTGGCTTCGTGCTCGACGTTCAGATGGCTGGAACTCGAGACGGCACACCGGTCATCACTTACGGTGAGAATGGCTTCGACAATCAACGCTTCGAAGTGCGTGCGCGTGACTCATTTGTCTCCGAGCTGCGTCCTCAGCACCACCCACAAAGCTGCGTCGCCGCCGTAGGAACGAGTGCTCAAATCATGGCCTGTGACCCCGCTGACGCGGCGCAGGCGTGGCTGCTGCAGCGCACGGAGTGCCTGTAACTTCCAGCGCGCTTCGCGGCGCGTCCAGCCGTGACCGAAGATTTTCCAGGGAAGGGCCTATTTCGACGACGGGTCTTTTTTTGTGACCCTGGCAGGGGCGCTCCGGACTCAGCCGCTAATACACCTGCATTTGTCCGCTCAGGATCACCAAGCTCGTCAAATAGAGTAAACCCTCATAGTAGCGGTTATCCCCGGTTGGGGTGGGCTGATTCCAAACGGCTTGCACGAACGCTTTGCGGTTCGGGTTCGTACGCGCCGCAACGGCGAGCGCTCCGTTCGCCGACACGAGGGCTTGCGCGCGACCCGTGTCGATCGGCGTGCCATCGGTCTCGAACGTGCCGCCGTAGGTGGTGATGCCTTGGGAGCTGAAAAAGTCGAGCACTCGATCGGCAAGGCGTGCCTGATCGTCGGTTGCGGTGCCCCACGCCGCGTCCAGCGCAAGGTTCAGCTGCGTGCGATAAGCCTGCTGGGTGAAGCCCTGCGAGCCATCCACCAGTGCCCCGTCGAAGTAGCTACGCATCGGCCACAAGCCGGTGCTGGGATCGGCGGCTGCGACCAGCAGCTTGCGTGAAGCCTCGGCCGCAGCATCCCAAAACGGCATGCCCGTCGCTTTGCCCCAATACCAATAAGCTGCAGGCATCTGCAAAGACGAGCGGGTGGTGAAACCCGCGTCGGCGAGCTCGGGATCTTCTCGGACCAAGTAAGATTCGGGGCTGAACACGCTGCCGATGCCGCTCACGACGCCGCCGTTCTCGGCTTCTTTGTTCTTGAGCACGTCGAGCAACGAAAGTGCGTCGTTTTCATACGTGTAGGTCGCAGTGCTTCCCCAGCGCGCATTGGCCAACATCAGCGCCAGCACCATTTGCTGCATCGCGTAGACGTCGTAGCAGGGCACGCCTTCACCCTCACCGCACAAGGTACTGATGTAACCTTTGGCCGGACCAGAGGCGACCAGCAATTGCTTGTTTTCCGCTGATTTGGTGAAAAGCCACAATTCGTCGAACTCTTTTTTGTGATTGAGTTCGACGCTGATCAGCATCGCAAGTCCGATTCCTTCGGCGCGCACTTCCTGGTGCAGCACATCGACAATCGACGACTTGCCGGGCCCTGCTTGATCTTCGAAGAAGATCCGCTGCTGATCTTGTGTCCCGTGGAATAACTGCTGGAACGCTGCTTCGACCTTGGCCGAAGCATCGCAAGCTTGCCCGCCCAGCAAATCGCAGAAGGTGCTGGACTTCTGCGCGGGGTGCACGACCGGCCGCAGCGACGCTGGCACTTCGTCGTTCTGGGCGTTATTGCCCAGTGAGTCGAGGGTGCTGCTCCCGCAACCGGGAAGCGCGCTGGTGAGCGCCGCGCCGAGCAGCACGGAACGCAGCGCGCGCCAGCACATCATAGTCCGGCGTAGCTGCGCACTCGCGAGGCAAGCACGCTGTCGGGATGAAGCCGCAAGAACGCTTCCGCGCGCTTGCGAGCTACTTCGGTCTGTCCGCTCTTGGCGAGCGCGCCGATGCGCAGTACTTCGGCTTCCATCTTGAGCCGTCCGCGTGGGAAGTTGCGCGCGTAGCTATCGAGTGCGGTCAGCGCGCCAGCGGGATCGGAGTGGCTGAGTGAAGTGCGCGCAGAGTCCAAAGCGGCGAGCTCCGCCGTGAGTGGAGGAGCGGCCGAAGCCTTGGGGTCCGTGCGCGCAGTGCTCACGCTCCGAGCGTTCGCCGCGGGCTGAGCCTCCGCGACTTCGACTCGTGGGGGGGCGACAGCCGGCGTTTCGGCTGGCACCGCTTCGACGGGTGTCTGCTCGGTGACCGCTGGCGAAGTCGGCGAAACAGCAGCCGCGCTCGCGACCGGGTGCGTGACGGGCGTACCGCTCGGCGTGTGATCGAGGTAGCGCCAAACGGGCACCGCAACGGCGCCCATCACCAATACGGTCGCAGCTACTTTGGTTAGCGTGGCCTTCGAGAGCGAGCTACCAGCCGCGGCAGCAGCGGACGGCGCGGCCGACGTCGTTACCGCAGTCAGCCCGAGCGCGAGTAGAGTCTTCGCGCGTGTCGAACCGGAAGCCGTGTACGAGCGGCCTGCGTCGAGCAGCGCTCGTTCGAGCTCGCTCTCCGGCGAGTGGACCATGCGAGTCGGTTCGTTCACGAGCCCACCTCGGCGTGTGTGGCGCCGGACAGCGCCCGGACTCGGTCACGAAAATCTGCCCGAGCTCGTCGCAGCCGTGAAGCTACCGTTCCTTGGGGGATACGCAGCGTCGTTGCAATCTCGGTCATGCTGAGCTCCTCGAGCTCATACAAGACGAATACGGTGCGTAGTTCGACCGACATCTGTTCCAACACTTCATCGAGTAACTCACGGGAGCGCTTTTGGTCGAGCATCTGCTCGGGTTGCAGCGGCGTCGGAATGCGCAATTGGGCATCGGAATCATGCACCTCACGCCGACGAGCCAACGTGCGCCGCGCATGGGCGGCCATCCTCAACGCGGTCTGCAGCAAAAAGCTCTTTTCCGCGTCGGGTCGAACGTCATCCAGCCGATTGGCCACCGCGATGAAGGTGCGCTGCACGTCATCGTCCACCTCGGCTTCGGGGGTGCCGGCGTTGCGCAAAACGCGCGCGACGAAGTCGAGGTAGCGGTCCACCATCGCTCGCAAGCGTGTGTCGCGATCACTCGACTGAGTCACGACGTTCAAGGTAGCGGCGGGACTAGGTACAGGCAACCGAAGCGCCGTGGGATGAGCAATAACGACCATTTTCTGTATCGAGCCGGCAGTCGCGTCAGCCCTCTATTCCCGGAAACCCCGAAAGCGATCACTCTTTCTGGCCCGGGCGACATTTTGCAGGGATAACGGGCAGCTAGCCTCAAAACCGATAGCCGATGCCTAGGCGCAGGAGCGGCGATACCGCGGGCGTCTGGGTGACGACTTGCTCGGGCGAGTTCGTGTAGTAGCGATGTCGCACCAACGGCACCGTCGCCGCGAACCCACTCTCGAGGACGACCCCGCGGCCCAGCAGCACGGAAATCTGGAAGTCGATGCCAGCGCTCCACCAAGCGCGATTGACGGTCTGCGGATCCGCGACGCCACGGCCCGTGAGTTCCAGAAAGCCGACCGTCGCCAGCCCACATGGAGCAAATTCCCAATTGCTGCTGCGATGCCGAAAGGGGCAAGCGTCGAGCGCCAACGCACCGAAGCGCGTGCGGTGGTCATCGGGTGCGGTGAGCAGTCCCGTGCCTGCGAACATCAGCGACAATTGCACGGCGCTGCTCGTGCTCGTGTTGGCTTGTCGCAGGAGCATTGCCGAGAGCGCGCCACCCGTCGCGAAGCCGGCCGTCTCGACCACCGTCCCGAGTACGCTGAGCCCCAACTCGAGCTCGAGCGGAGCCGTCGTAACCGACGGCGCGGGCGGCGGTTGCACGACGGCCGGCGGGGACGTGGCGGGTACGATCGGCGGTGCGGGTTTCGGCGTCGGGAGCGTCGCTTCGGCCGGCACGGGCGCGTGTGCCTCGGGGTCGAAGGACAGCGCTACCGTGAAGGCGAGCGCTTCGCTCACCTCTTTGCACGTTGCACCGTCCACGCTGCGGGCCGAGGTCTCACTTTGATTGACCACTTCGCGCATTTCGCCGTGAAAGCCGTGATCGCCGCGCGTCACTCGCACGTTGACGTCGACTCGGGGCTCGTTGCCCTGTGCTTTGCGCACGCGGTCCGTACGAGCTCTCACGGAGTCATAAAAGGCGTCTTGGTTCGGGCAGCTCGCGGGTGCCTCGTAGTTGATTCGAATCGGAACAGCGTCGGTAGCAAGCGCGGCAAGCGCATGGACGACCGCTGGCAACGCGAGGAGCACGCTCGCAGACTGACACGCCGCCGCTCGGTCGCTCAAGCCAGTTGACGCGCAACTCTCTGTCGCGCCATCGAAGCTGCATGTCTCGGGCGTTCTTTTGCCAGCCGGCGCGCTAGCCTCGGCCGGATCTCCGAGGCTAGACCCAGGTCGCCGGTTGGGCTACTCATGGTCCAGGGGGCCGTGATCTCGATCCGGCGAGTGCTCGCCAGCGTGCTAGGAAAAGCCCGGCCAGCATGAAGTTCACGCCGTATCAGAAGTTCGTCGTCGCCATCCTCGCGTTCCTACAGTTCACGGTCGTGCTCGACTTCATGATCTTGTCGCCGCTCGGCGCCATGCTCTTGAAAGAGCTGCACATCACCACCAAGCAATTTGGTGCGGCGGTCTCGGCCTACGCGTTCAGCGCGAGCGCTGCCGGTATTCTCGCCGCGGGCTTCGCAGACAAGTTCGACCGCAAGCGGATGTTGCTGTTCTTCTACTCCGGGTTCGTGGTGGGCACGTTGTTGTGTGGCGTTGCTCCGAGCTACCAATTCCTGTTCGTCGCGAGAATGGTCACGGGGTTGTTCGGCGGAGTCATCGGCTCGATCAGCTTCGCGATCATCGCAGACCTATTCCCGTTCGAGGCCCGTGGTCGGGTGATGGGGTTCGTGATGACCGCCTTCTCCGCGAGCCAAGTGTTCGGCATCCCTCTCGGTCTGTATTTGTCGAACCACTGGGGCTGGCACTCTCCATTTCTGATGATCGTATCAATCAGCGCAGCGGTCGGCGTGTTGATCGCCGCCAAACTCAAGCCGATCAACGAGCATCTGAAGACGCCGTCCGAACGGAATGCGCTGCGCCACTTACTCAAGACGCTGGCTGACCGGCGCTACTCTTGGGCTTTTGCCGCGACCATGCTGCTGGCCGTGGGCGGGTTCATGTTGATGCCCTTCGGAAGCACGTTCTGCGTGGAGAATTTGGGCATTCCGCTCGGCAAGTTGCCAGCGGTGTACGTGGCCACGGGCGTGGCGTCATTCATCGCGGGTCCGGTGCTCGGTCGTCTGAGTGATGCGCTCGGCAAGTACCCGATGTTCTGCCTCGGTTCGAGCTTGGGCATGGTGCTCGTCGTGTACTATTGCGGCTTGGGCGTGACCCCGCTCGGAACCGTGATCGGGCTCAACATCGTGCTATTCATCGCCATCACGGCACGCATGGTGTCGGCGCAGGCGCTATCCTCCGCCGTCCCCGATCCGGGCGATCGCGGCGCGTTCATGGCCATCAATTCGTCGTTGCAACAGCTCGCTGGCGGTGTGGCATCGTGGACTGCTGGCTTGATCGTCGTGCAGACCGCAGCAGGGCCGCTCGAGCATTACGGCGAGCTCGGCTACGTCGTGGCTGGCGCGATGCTGATTACGGTGATTCTGATGTTCAAAGTGAACGGGCTCGTGCGCGCCAAGCTGACCGTCGCAAAGGTGGCGATCGTCAGCGCTGCACCCGACGCGCACTAGCCATGCTGCCTCGGCCGCGCCGTGCGGTCGCCGGCATGCGAGGCTCGGGCCGCACGGCCCGACATTTCGACGTTCCGTCGAAGCAACGGCCAGATGGCATGACGCTGTTCACGCCGACGATCATCAGCGGTTGTCAACACGCTTCCATCCTTGCGTGCCGCCTAGGGCCGATTTCAGGCGTTGAATCGGCAGGTCACTGGAGCGGACCGATAAACGAGAGAGATAGCGCTCCTGCGAGCGCGCGGTGTCGAACTGTGGATGCGTCATCGGAGGCGCGTCGGCGGAATGGATCACCTTTCCATGAGGGGAAACGGCCGCGTCCTCGAATAGAAACAGGTCACTTCTAATCTCCGCGTATTACCCCAGCCAGGGCGCGTTCACGTGTGTCGATCGAGGCACCCGTGCGCCTTCGTTACGGAACACGGCTAAGGAGAACCCCATGGATACGCTCATCAAGGTCGACCTCGCGGCACCTGCAACGGATCACGACGTCATCCACAACCGTTGGCATCCGGATATCCCGATCGTGAGTTGGGTAGAACCGGGCGCGCAGTTCCGCGTCGAATGTATCGACTGGACCGGTGGTCAGATCAAGAACAACGACTCGGCGACCGATGTCAAAATCGTCGACTTGAGCAAGGTGCACTACCTGAGCGGACCGATCGGCGTGAAGGGCGCCGAGCCGGGAGATCTGCTCGTGGTCGACATCTTGGATGTCGGAGTGCTGCCCGACTACAAGTGGGGCTTCACCGGCATCTTCGCCAAGGAAAACGGTGGCGGCTTCTTGACCAATCACTACCCTGAAGCGCGCAAAGCGTGCTGGGATTTTAGCGGTATTTACGCCAATTCACGGCACATTCCCGGCGTCGAATTCGCGGGCATCATGCATCCCGGTTTGATCGGTTGCTTACCTTCGCACGAGCTGCTCGCCACCTGGAACAAACGCGAGAAGGCCCTGTTCGACACGAATCCGGAACGCGTGCCGGCGCTAGCGACCTTGCCGTTCGCGGCCACCGCACATTTGGGGCGGATGCCCAAGGGCAGTGTAGCCGCGGCAGCCGCGGAAGCCGCGCGCACGGTTCCGCCGCGTGAGCATGGCGGCAATTGTGACATCAAGAATCTCACGAAGGGTTCCACCTGTTACTTCCCGGTGTACGTCAACGGTGGTGGTCTCTCGATGGGCGACATCCACTTCTCCCAGGGGGATGGGGAAATCACCTTCTGTGGCGCGATCGAGATGGCAGGCTACCTCGATCTTCGCGTGAAGGTCATCAAGGGCGGCATCGCCAAGTACGGCATCACCAACCCAGTGTTCAAGTCGAGCCCGCTCGAACCCAGCTATTCGTCATACATGATTTTCGAGGGCATCTCGGTGGATGAAGGCGGCACTCAGCACTACCTAGACGTGCACGTTGCGTATCGACGCGCCTGCTTGAACGCCATCGAGTACCTGAAGAAGTTCGGCTACACCGGCGCGCAGGCATACGCGATTTTGGGTACTGCTCCGGTCGAAGGTCGCATCAGTGGCATCGTCGATATCCCGAATGCTTGCGCGACGTTAGCTATACCTACCGAGATCTTCGATTTCGACATCACGCCGTCGGCGGCGGGGCCCTCGGCGAGCTCGGTGCCCGCAGGCAAAGACCTGGCCGTCGTCACCTGAACGCGTCGCGCGTCGGTCGGCGCAAACGAACTTTTTCGTTTGCGCCGGCCTCATCATCACAGCTTCACGAACGCGTACCGCAAGAGAGCAACCGAACATGCCCATCTACGAATTCGAGTGCACCGATCACGGGAGTTTCGAACTGACCCGGCCAATCGCGCAAATGCGCGAGCCGGCGCCTTGTCCGGATTGCGGAGCGCACGGCAAGCGCTTACTGAGCGCTCCGAACTTGGCGACCGGTTCGGTCGTCGGCCGCAAAGCCGCCGCAATCAATGAACGGAGTCAGCACGAACCACGCATCGTGCAACGTGCAGCTCCGCGTGCGAGCGATGACCCAGGCAAGCGAACCGTCCACTCGGCGCACGGCGGCTATCCTTGGGCGATTGGTCACTGAGCGGATCAAGCCGACAAGCGCAGATATACAGCCGCGAGTTTGCGCGGTAGCTCCTCCAGTTGGGTCAGCAGCAGGTAGTTGCCTGCGCCGAAAATGCGCGCCACGCTCCGTTCCGCGGTTGCGTCCAGCCCTAGGCAAAAGCTGACTAGCCCCGAGCGATGATTGCCGTTCGTGGCCTGTTTGGCATCCAAAAGCAGGTATTTCGGATCGTGAACGTCGATGTCGGACGGTTCGCCGTCGGTCAAGACCAACAGCAGCTTGCGCCGTGCTTTGCGTTCGAGCAGCACTTGCCCAGCGTGTCGGAGCGCGGCGCCGAGCCGGGTCGACAAATGGGCTCGCATGCCCGCGAGCCGCGCGAGCGTTTGCTCATCATACGGGTCGTCGAAGTCTTTGAAGCGATAGTAGCCGACTTCGTGTCGACCATTCGAAGAAAAGCCATGGATTGCGACGTCACTCGCGATCGCCGCGAGCGAGCTAGCCAAGAGCGTGGCGGCATCGCGCGCCAGCTCCAGCAGTGTCACGCCCGCGCGCGATAGCGTCGCATTGAGCGACTCGGAGAGGTCGAGCAACAAGAGCAGCGCGGGAGGCTCCACCCGAAGTCGAAGTCGGACATACACACGGGGATCGAGCTGAACCCCGCTCTGCCGGGCAACCACGGTGGCGACGGTGGCCGTTAGATCCAAACGATCGCCATCGAGGAGACGACGGATGCGTTGGGGGTGTCGATTGGCGAGCCGCAACGCCGAGCGCGTCAGTCGCTTTCCGGCGGCCGTGTCGCGCGCTGGCATGCTCGCCAAGCGCGTCGAGGCTTCCGGCGCCACCGGGCGTTCGAAAACGCTGCAAAACGCCGGTCGCTCGCGCTGGATGACGTAGTCCCACTCGGGATGGCGCGCGCTGGGCGGCGTATCGACGTCGGTCGCGAGGCGCAGGGCCGCAGAGCGCTCGCTCGCCCCTGCTGCGAGCGCTGGCATCGCCTCGGGCATGCCTCGTTGGCGTTGCGGAGCTGCGGCCGCGTCACCTTCGACGCGCCGCACCGCTTCCAACTCGAGCTGCGGGTCATTCCCCGCGGACTCTGATTCGAAGTGCCACAGTCCGCTGTTGTCGTCACGGTAGGCGGGCTCGACAGCGTAGTCCTTCGCGTTGAACTGCAAGCGCATTTGTCCGAGATCGTTGGCGAGCGCGCTGCCGATTCGACGGCACGAGCTCGGATCGTGCCACTCGTTGCGCGCCTCCCAGAACAACTGGCGCCCCTTGATCACCCAAGCATCGTCATCGAGATACGTATCGTCGTGCAGGGCCCGCGCAAGGCGCGCGAAGAGCGCGCGACTCGTCTTGACCCCTTCGGGACGCGCTCGGTGATAGGGTGCCCAGAGGCTCTCGAGCCCCGGGTAGTGCGCGATCGCCAAACGCTCGACGCGCGCATCTTCGAGTAGTGAGACGAGTGCGATTCCCACGGGTTTGAGCGACTTGATTTCAAAGCGCGGCGCCCCGAACCGAAGATGAGCCGAGATGTGGGCACACGCCGCAAAAAGGTAGTCACTGAAGCTGCCAGGTACGCCTGCGAGTGGCGACGAGGGCAACCACAGGTTCGGGCCCGCGAAACGGGGCCTGCGCGGTGAGAATTCCTCAGCCGCTCGGGGCAAGGCGCGCACGCGCACCTCGAAGCCCCACAGCGCGCGCACGAAGTGGCTCGGTCCGTCGAATGGCTCGGCGCGTTCGCTGGCCCCGTTCGTCACAGGCAAGCTCGCACGGTGCTATTCAAGGCCAAAATCAGGTCCGGATCATCCGTCAGCGGTTGTACGAGCGCCATCTGACAGGCTGCTTCGACGCTGACCCCTCGACGAATCAGCGAGCCTGCGTGCACCAGCATGCGCGTCGACACTCCTTCCTCGAGGCCGTGCCCCTTGAGCCGGCGCGCCGCTTCGGCCATGGACACCAAGCGCTCGCCAAGGTCGGGCGGTAAGGCGGTCTCGTGGACTAGGATCTCGAGCTCGAGCTCGCGCGCCGGATAGTCGAACGCGATGGCGCCGAAGCGCTGCTTGGTCGATGGCTTCAAATCCTTGAGCGCACTCTGATACCCGGGGTTGTGCGAGACCACCAAAAGAAACTCGGGATGCGCAACCAAGGTCTCGCTCTTGGCGGGGAGCGAGAGCAATCGGCGATCGTCGGTCAGCGGATGAATCACGACCAACGTGTCTTGGCGAGCCTCGACGACTTCGTCCAAGTAGCAGATAGCGCCAAAGCGCGCCGCGATCGTCAGCGGCCCGTCTTGCCAACGTGTGCCCCCACCTTCCAACAAATAGCGCCCGAGCAAATCCGAGGCGCTCATCTCCTCGTTGCAGGCCACGACGATCAGCGGGCGTCGTAGGCGCCAGGCCATGTGTTCGACGAAGCGCGTTTTCCCGCAGCCAGTTGGCCCTTTGAGCATGACCGGTAGCCGCGCTCCGTAAGCCGCTTCGAACAGGCTGATTTCGTTGCCTTGTGGGCGGTAGTACGGCTCTTGGCGGATTCGCTACGCGTCGATCGAGCCCTCGGA
>Ga0164307_10000084_pt1 | contig 39848 bp, 55 predicted proteins | sample Whisoiple_243_MG_FD_110214 | JGI IMG/M metagenome (GOLD analysis project Ga0164307, IMG submission 110214) | Soil microbial communities amended with fresh organic matter from upstate New York, USA - Whitman soil sample_243_MG | ecosystem: Environmental > Terrestrial > Soil > Unclassified >...
AAGAGTATAACGAAAGAAATGCGTCGGGGCGTCAAGCAAAATTTTCCCGAGGGTGGATGATTTTTTCCTTGACATTACGTTTTTTGATGTTTTTGCTTGCGTGGACGTCGATTCCATGCAAGTGAATCATCACGTAATGCCAAGTATCGCTAATTACCTATTACGTTGGAGCACGACGACTCCCTGTTTCGAGGCGATTGCCACTAGTCTCTCTGCAATCTCCGCGTTTTCTTGCGACTGAATCACATTTAGGCGCGCTGCGTCGTAGTTGCGCGATGCCAACCATAGGTTGATGCCGCAACCAATGACGTTGGCGATCGCAACGATTAGCAGATACAGATCCGCGTTCATGAACTCGACCCTCGCTTCCGTGGACGCCCGTTAGAGGCCTTGTAAAAGGCTTCCGCGTCGCGCGCTTGCTCACGAATCGATTGCCCGGCGGGCGGGTCGCAATTGGGACAAAGGTCGCGCTGGCATCCGACTCGGCCGTGCCGCGCGTAAACCCAGCATTCCGAGTGCACGAGCAGGTTCATGCTCCGGAAGACGGCCGGAAGAGGGCCGGGGTCGAAGGGCACCGTCGACTCGTGCTCGAGGATCGCTTCGCCGCAGACTAGGCACTTGCCACTAGACCGGTCGCGGGCCTTGGCGACCGACGGCGCTGTTGCAATTGGCGACGCCTTGCGCTTCGTGGCGACGTAAATCCGAATGAAGCCAAGTCCTAGGTAACGGTCTCCATCTTCCGTTTCCAGATAGCCCACGAGCGCCTTAGAACGGCCGTAAAGCACGTGGATCTCTGTACCGTTGAAGCGGAAAAGGAAGCCATTCATCGAATTATCACCCTACCCAGTACGGTGGCTAATCGGGCTCGCGCGCAGCGCGGCCTTTACGTCTTCGCGTGTCTCCCTCGGCGCACCGTCGGGTGGCCGAGGCTTCTTCGGGCCGCTCGGCCCCGGAATGGGCACGAAGACGGCTTCAGCTCGCATATGCCTTAGAAATCCTTTGGCTTGGTAGCCGTCATCGCGAACGACTTGCACAAACGCGTCGACTTGGGCGTCGAGCCAGGGATCTAGCCATCGATGGGGCTTCCCGCCGCACCATCTCTCCCACACGGTGCGCAAACATGCGACAGCCTCCCCGCTCCGGATAAGGCGCCAGTGTGGCTTTGTGCGACGCATGTGGGCGACGAACGCTGCCTCGAACGCCGGGTACGTAATCCGGTCAGTGCGTCCAGGTGACACGTACAGGGCTCCGCGCGGGGCGGGTGAGGCCTGGATACCTGGCGCCCCCTGAGCACGCGTCTCCGTGGCTCGTGGGGCCGGCACGTGGCCATCGCCGGGCAGGGGGGGCGGGCCGGCCCTCTGGGGTCTCGAACCCGGCGAATGAAATTCGCTCTGAACCTCTTGGCGCTCGAGGGCGCTTGCCGGCTCGGCTCCAGGAACGGAGCCCGCGGGCGGGTGCGCCTGCTCGCGCGGTTCCTGAACGAGAAGAGATCCCAGACTACGAGATTTTTCGAAATGAGGATCCCCAGAGAGAGAGAGAGGAAGAGGATCTGTACGGGGGGGGGATTCGAGGCAATTAGGTGGATATTGTTCAGAAAAAGTCCGGACTGGCAGTCCGGAAAACCGGACTGCAGGGGGGGGCGCCATGGGGCCATCCACAGCCTTCTCCACAGAGTTATCCACAAGTTTTCCACAGGGTACTTGTACTCGGGTGAAGGCCGAATCCCCGAGGGTTGCGGCCAAGCCATGCCGCGGCCCGCGGACGTTGGCGCGCTTCCACCAGTCTTCGATTTCGGCGATCACGGGGGGCCGGGGGCTCTTCCGGAGGCGCAGGAGCGTTCGCATCCACACGTGCAGGCGCTTCGCCTCGTTTTTTACGGCGCACCACGCGGCGAATTCGCTGAAAACGTAGAGCTCGTCGCCCCGTCGCCGGACGACGAGCACGGGGCCCAAGTGCGAGACGACCTCGTAAAACTGCGAGCGGCTAAGCCCGACCTCTCGCCGGACGCGGCCGAAGTCGAGGCACGCGTAGCCCGGGAAGCCCCCGCCGACGCGCTTCATCAAGTAGTCGGCGACGGCCTTCTGCGGCCGCGTGAACGCTCGCAGGAGCGCCTCGTCGGCCGTGATCGGGACGCGGGTCCCGTCAGGCTTTTCCTTCGGCTTCTTCGCCGGCGGCGCGCGCCCGAGCTCGCCCCGGGGCCGCACCCCGGAGCCAGGCTCAGCAGGAATGCTCGGGTCGCCACGCGTCGCGGCGGAAAAATTGTTGCGTTCAGCGGATGCCGAGGGTACGCACGTATCCAAAGTTCCTCCGCGCCGGTGTCTATTCGGCGGTGGAATTGGCCCTTGAACCTTTGGCGAGGTTCAGGGGCCGAATCTTTTTGTTGTGTTCAGTGGTCCGACCGCCCGAGTAGTGCGGTGCGACAACCTGCGCAACCAAAATGACCAAAACAAACCCCCCCCAGGGTCTTCGTCGACCGGGGCGACGAAGCGGGGCGGAGTGTGCGCTTTTGCCTCCAGCGATCGGAAGCGAAAACGATCCATAATGTGGCGAAAAATTACCTACCGAGGGCCTATTGCATGGTGTGGCCAAAGCGTGCCACCCTTGGGAGCGCCGACCGAACTGGCGTTCACCGCCGGCGCATTCTCTGCGGAAACCCCTGTTTGGACATCAACCCCGAGAAAGCCTGCATGGGGCGGCTTTCCCGGGGTTGATACTTTTTGGCGCAAGCTGGAGCGTTTTGTCTCGACGCTCGTTGTGCGGCGCTGTAGGTAAGCGGGGCAACCTCGAGCTCTGGATGTCCCCCGACGCCCAGAGCCGGCGCGAGCCCAGCGGGAGAAGGACCCCGTTGGGCTTTCGTCGTTTGTGGGCTATTCGCCATTCAATGGTGGCGAATATCGGGGTGAGCTCCTGCGAAGGGTGCAAAGAAAAGGCGGCGCAGATTGCTGCGATTAATGCGGACAAGGGCCGTCTTATCAAGCAACTGGAGCGATACTATATTGACGACACGCTAATCGACGAGTTGACGGCCGTCACGAGCGGGGGCCATTGCTCCGGCTTCGTTTCCAAGCTGCGGAAACAGCTCGAGGCAGACGGGTGGACGCCTAGCAACAATCTCTTTCTGTCGTCGGTCGTCGCCGCGGTGCTCGAAGGACTACGGGCCCGCGCTACAATCCGGGGCGAGGTGAACCCAATGGCAAAGCCCGACAACCCCGGTCAAGGCAACGGCAACAACAACGGCAACGAGGGAAACGACGAAGCGGGCCAGGTCGTGGTCGTCGAAACGGACGACGGCCAAGAGCGCTTTGAAGGCACCGCGACGATCGCGATCGACGGTGGTTGCTTGCTCGTGGGCAAGGGCCCCGAGGCAGCGTTTGCGAACGGCGCGTGGCTAAGCGCGTGGGTTGAGCCGCTCGAGGCGCCCGTCGAGCCGTGAACGGGTCGCAGCGCCACTTGCTCGCGGGGGTCGTCCACGGCGTCGTCATCGGTGTCAGCCTCGGCTATCTCCTCGGCCTGCTCGTGCGATGAAGAAACGCCGCCCTCAACCTAGTGAAGGCTTGCTTGACGCCCTCTTCGCCTTCGTTGAGGCCTACGACGGCACCGTGACCGCGACGACGGCAACGATCCACGAAAAGCTAGAAGCGCTCGTAAAAGCGCGCGAGGCGCTCCGGGATCGGGGGCTCATCGGATGAAGAAACGCCGCCCCTACCAGTATCCGGTCATCCGAGTGACGGCGGAGGAAAACGCGCACCTCGTGGAAAGGGTGCGCGCGTTGCTCGATCACTACGGAACGCAAGCCAAGCTCGCCAAGGCGCTCGGCATAACGCAAGGAACCCTTAGTCTCTTCCTTGCGGGGAAGCATCGCGCGGGCCCCTTGATGGTGCGCGGTCTCGATCGGCTGAAGCGATGAAGAAACGCCGCCTCTTATGAGAGAACCGATGAGCGATCCGATGACCGTGGCGATCGAAGACATTGCCGAGAAGCTCGCGCTCGAACGTCAGGAGCGCGAGCGGCGCGAGGTGCAGCTTGCCGACGCGCTGGGCGCGAAACGACCACACCCATGGCCCGAGCTGCTGAAGATGGTGCGCGCGCTAACCGGCCGATGAAGAAACGCCGCCCTCACCATCGAATGAAGCGTCGACGTGAGCAATCCTTCGAGAGGGTGCGAGGGCTCTTCAAGCGTTGGCGTTGGCGCCTGGCGAGGCGCGAGGCGAACGCGATCCTGCGGATGCTCAAAGCCGCGGGCGTCGTCGTGGATGGCACGGAAGGGCGGAAGTAGACGGAAGGCCCCTTATGCGACGTCCGGCCCGCCCTTCGCTTCGATAAGGTCGGCCGCGGCCCGAAGGTAGGCAGCTACAAGGTCACGCTCTTCCTCCACAAGGGCCCGAGCGGCATCGTCGGCGCGCTCCCGAAGCCACGCGACGATGCGCGCGCGCTCGGCCGTGCGCCCTTCGGCGTGCGCCTCGGCGCATTCTCGCATGCGCTCTTGGATCTGCTCGCGTTCCAATTCGGCGATCGTCATGGGGTCGGCTCCTGCCGGTCTTCGATAAGCACCGCTGCCACGTCGAGCGCGACGGCATCGGCCGCCGCGCGAGGGTGCGCCTGCGCCTGCGCACGGAGCCCTTCGGCGCGGCCCCGGAGCCACGCGACGATCCGCTTGCGCTCCTCGGCGCGCCCGATCCGGTACGCATCGAAGTACGCGTGGGCTTTTTCTTTCTCGTCCGCCGTGAGCTCGTCGTTCGGATTCATGTACGCGCTGCCTCCGCTTTAAGAAGGTCCGCCACCCGCTCGACCGCGTCCCGTTGGTCCGGGCTCCACGGCCCGAACGCGGCCTTGTGCCGGAGCCACGCGACGATGCGTTCCCGCTCGTCGTTGAGACCCATCACGTAAGCGTCGTAATAGGCCTTGGACGCGTCTTTCTCTTCGGCCGTTAGTTCGTCGCTCATAGCTCCCCCTTCCACGCGCCCCGCGCGTCCACCCACTGCGCCAAAAAGAGCCCCACCGCTCGCCCCCGATCGCGCGCCGCCCATTCGCGCGGCGTGCAGTCGCCCGCCGCCGGATAGCTCGCGACGTGCAACCCTTCGACGTACGTGCTCGGTTCTCCGGTGTCCGCGTCGAAGCCCACCGTGATGCCCTCGACAAACCATTCGTCGACCCCGAAGCGCGCGCTGTAGGCGCGAAAGATGCGCGCACCGTAGCGCTCCAGCGCCGCCTTGTGAGAGCGCTGGTAGAAAAACCAATCCGCCCCGAGGGCGCATCCGCAATCGGCGTCGAGCCCGACGTAGCCAAAGCCCAAGGTGCCGCGCCGAAAGCTCCTGCCTTCGGCGTGCAGGCGCGCCATGCTTTCCAGAATGTGCTGCGCGAGCTGCTGCTCGTTCGGCGGAAGGCTCATCGTCACCCCCACCCTTTGACGCGGGTCACCCAATCCTGCAGAAAGAGCCCGACGGCAGCGCCCCGTTCGTAGGACGGCATCGACTCGGTCTCGCCGAAGCTGTCATCGGCTTCTTCGGCGTCGAAGCCCGTAATGATGCCGGCGACGAAGGCGTCGGAAACCCGGTACACCGCCATGTAAAAGGCGATGAGGTTGCGCATCAACGGCGCCTTGCCTTCCCGGAGCGCCTCGGGCGCTTCGGGAAGAAAGCGCACGCGCATCCAAAGGTCGGCGCCGAGCGCGCATCCGCACGCCGGGTGCTTCGGGGACTCGGGGGCGCCGAGCTCTAGGCGGGTCAGAAAGCCGCCCCGCTCTAGGAGCCGTTGCATGCTCACGAGTACGTCTTGCGCGAGCTGCTGCTCGTCCGGCGTAAGGCTCATGGTTTCCCCGGATAGGCTTTTTTGAGCGCTTTCAGCGCCGATTTCAGGTCGTCGACGGGCGAGTAGGCCCAGGCTTGCATGGGATCGCGCGCGACCTCGTGCGCGTGGTGAAACCACGCCTCGAGCAGCTTCGCGATGCGCTCGAGGTCTTTCACGTAGGGCGATTGCAGCGCCTCTTGGTAGGCCTGCTTCGCGATCCACTCTTCGTTGCTGTCGAAGCTCACGGGTTCTCTTCCTCGAGCATCTCGTTGAGGGTGGCGATGATCTCGCCCGTCGGCCCGAAGTCGCGCATCGCGCGGAGGTTGACTTCGTAGGCATCGTCTAGAGGGCGAAGCTTCTGCAGCTTCTCGTGCGACGCGCGAAGCTTGGCCTCGAGCTCGCCCATGCGTGCGCGCATGAAGAGCGCCCGCACCGGCGGCGTGTAGAAGGGCCCGCTGCAAACCTCGAGCGCGAGGGAGCCGGGCCATCCTTTCGGGGTTTTGTCGAGGTAGTAGCGGCCATCGATCGCGCGCTCCACGATGCGCCCATCGACGCGCACAACGAAGGGCCGCAGCGGAGGATCGTCGAGCTCGAAGACGAAGTGGCCCGTCGAGCGGAGTGTCGGGTCGTCTTCAAACGCGAGCTTCATGAAGTACCTCTATACCCAGCTGCAGACGATATGCGGCTCGTCGTGTTCGCTCCGGGCGAGCTTGGCGTAGCCGCGCTCGAGGAACACGTCGTCCAGCGCGGCCAAGGTCGGCGATACCATCACCTCTGGCGTGGGTTGCGCCGTGTTGTTGTAGATGGCCCACCGCCGCGCGACCCACGACTCTGGGAAGTCGCGCGGCTTTTCGTAGACCACCCACATATAGAAGGGCTCGGTCACGAGCGCCGCGGTTCTTTGTAGAAGCCAAAACGCACTTTACGGCTCACCGATGAATGGCGTGAGTGCGAATTCAATGATCTCTCGCTGGCTGCAGCGCCCGTCGCGCGCCGCCTTCAAGAGTCTCTCGTGCTGCCGAAGCGTGAGCACGTACGTAATTTGCTTGGTCTTCTTCTCCGGCCGCGCCTTCTGCCGCTTCTCGTTCTGCGCGGCGAATTGTTGCAGAGCCACGTCCTTGTAGTCCCCCGTGGTGCGCGATTCGAGGTTCTCGGCGGCGTTGCCCGGCTCGTGTCCAGCCTTCGGGCCAAGAGGAGGTTGCGGAACGAAATCCTTCGCGGCGCTCATGACCAGAGCTCCCGTCCGAGGCGCCGGATATCGAGGGCCGCGTTGCCCGTGGAGAACTTTGAGAGCACCGTGCCCCCGTAAAGGCTCACGCTTCGGAACGCGGCATAATCGCGGACAACACTGACGGGCAACGAAAGCTTGTTGAGCGCCCTTCGCGTCGTGGTTGTGGCGTTGCTCGACGTGGCGCGGTTCAGGATGATCCGAGTCCGGTCCAGCGGCACAATCGCCAGCAAGCTCTGCAACGCGTCCAGCTCGAACCCCCCCGGCGTTATGGGGACGAGGGCATAGTCGGCGTCCTTGATGATGCGGAACAATTCGATCGTCGCCAGCGGGGGCGTGTCGACGACGATGCAGTCATGCTTTCGCCGAAGCTCGGGGAGCTCTTCAAGAAGCTGTCGAGAAGGCATCATCTCCACCATCGGACCGGGAAGCGATGCCTCCTGCGAACGCTTCTTCCACATGGTGAGGGTACCCTGAGGGTCCGTATCGATGGTCAACATGTTGCGACCCATCTCCTCCCCTATCGCAGCGGTGTGAAGGGAAAGCATCGTCTTCCCAACGCCTCCCTTATGATTGCAAACGCAGACGACCTTACCCTTGGCTTTGGACATACGAGCGTACGTAACAAGCTTCGTACGACAGTACAATCAATAACTGATGCGTACTAAAGTACTTGCGCCACTGAAGTCCGGTGGATAGCGTCTCGAGCATGCGCCCCTTGGGCTGAATGGCAGACAAGCTTGCCGTGCGCCTCGCCAGTGATGGCGAGCGCGCCTTCGTGGCAACGAGGGCTTTGGGCGAGTTTCGCCGCGCCCGACTCCACGACGTGATCGTGCGCGAAGGCGGCCCCGGTTTCATCCGGTGGGCCCTCGCGCGCCCCGACGGGAAAGCGGCCGTTATCGAAGCGCGGGGCGCCGTGCTCGTGGGGGCGGCGCTCGGCGTTGCCGGCGCCGTCGTCGCGCTGCACCTGCCCGAGCCGCTCCGCGAGCACGCCGTGCGCGACGAGCTCCTTCGCGCCATCGGGGCGGGCGAGGCGCTCCCGTACGTGACGTGGCTCGTCCCGCCGCCGTGGTGGACGAGGAAGCTCCTTTGCCCCGTTCTCGACCCTTTCCGACTCCACCAGCAACGGGAGACGCAATGACCAAAGAGAAGCAGACCGCCGAGCAGTGGTGGCTGGATGACCCGTCGTATCAGCTGATTGGCTTCGTTCCGTGCGTGCCCTTCAAGGGCCCCGACGGCGACGTCGAAGAGGGCATTCTCGAAGTGTCGACGCGCCGAATGAACGGCGTTCGCCTCGAGCTCTTGCCCGACGAGACGCTCATCGTCGACACGCCGGAGCTCGGGCGGCGTCAGGTGTACCCGAAGGGGCTCGCCTCGCTCATCTTCCAGCGAAAGAAGGTCGAGCGATGACGATCCGGCGTGTTTCCGGCGCTGTCGCGCAATTGCACAACGTGCTCGTGAACGCGCCAAAAGACGCGCCGTGGCCCATGTGCCGACACTGCCAAGACATTCTCGAGGAGATTGAAATCCTCGACGACCCCGAGCCGCGGCCCGGGAAAAACCCGCAGATTATCCGCGTCCGCGGCCGGTGCCACGGCGCGGAGGAAACCGTCTCTTTCGATATGTTGTCGGAAGAGACGCTCGCCCAAGACCCGGAAGCCCTGCAAAAGGTCGCTTCCCGTTGGCGGTGGTTCGACGAATCGCTCGGCCACGTGGGGAATTGAATGCGAAGAATCTCGACGTGGGAGAAGGGCCCGGCGGGCGATGTTCGCGGCAAAGCCCTTCAAGACCTCGGCTACGACTGCTTTGCGGTTTACTGCACGGCGTTCGTCTACGAAGTGCCGCGCGCCGGTTGGAACGTGGTCATCGAACGCGCGGGATTTTATCCGCAGACGTTTCAAGCGCCGCGGCGCTTCGAGGGCATGATGCTCGCGGAGGCGATGATCGCCCGCCAGTGGTCAGAGGCCGGGATTTTGCGGCTCGTGGCGGCGAATCCCGAGGCGTTCCGCGATAGCCAACCGGGCGCCGTTCCCGTCACCGACTGCAAGAAATACCCGTTTTGGAAGCCGAAGCCCGTTCCTGGCCCGAAGCCGGAGCCGGCGTACATGAAGCTTCTCACGCCGGAACACATCTTCTACGCGAAGCTGCCGTCGGGCGTTACGTACGTCGAAGACGTGGCCGTGTGGCGGGACCACGCAAACGAGGAGCTCGCCGCGCGCGGCCACGAGCCTCTCGATATCGACCTCGAGCGGGATTACGGCGAAGACAAGCCCGAGCCTGCGGTGGATAGGCACGATGGCGACGACTAGCCGCTACTCGCGCTCGAAGTCGAAGGCGGCCGCCCCGGCGTGGACGACGCCTTACGACGAGGAGCAGGACGACGGGCCCTTCGGCAAGGAGGACGCCCAGAACGACCCTTGCCGCGCGCCCGAGAAGGAGCCCCCGCCGTATCTGCACTTCGAATCGAACCAGTACCGGCTCTACGCCGCGCTGCTTCTTTGCGCGTTCTCGGTCGAAGAGTACCTCGTGCGCCCCGACCTCTTTGGGCTGACGACGGCGTCGCGCCTGCAGCGCGCGCTCTGCCGCGTGATTGCCGGCTACCCGCTCGACGGGAGCGTCAACCCGTGCACGGAAGCGCCGGCGGCGTTCCAACGGCTGCTCGACCGAAGCGAGCTCGACGACACCTTCGGCCGCGAACAAGCCCTCTCGTTTCTGCGCGTCCAGGAAGAGGACCGGCTCGCCATCGTCGGCGAGGACCTCACCCAAGACCCCGCCGTGCTCGAGGCTTTCGGGGGGAAGGAACCTTGTGTCGGCGTAAAGGAACTTATGGTCGTCGCGGCCATCCGCTGCGCGAAGACCCTCATGGGAGCCGCGGCGCTCGCGCAGCGGGCCGTCACGGCCGACCTCACGGGGTTGCGCGAAGGGGAGACGGCGCGCGCCGGTATTTGCTCGTGGCGCGTCGACCTCGCGAACACGTGTTTTGAATTCATTACGGCGGCGTTCGCGAGCTCGACGCTCCTCCGCTCGCAAATCATCGAGCCCCCGAAGTGGTACCCGGGCGCGCCGAAAAACATCATTCGCGTCTACAACGCCGTATCGGATCGCAACGTCGACATTCTCACGCTGACCGCGAACCGCGGCGGCGCGTCCGCCTTGTCGAAGTGGTACGTGGGCTTCGTCGTCGACGAAGCGGCCCGCATGCTGGCCGACTTCCAAGAAGGCGTCATCAACTACCAGGACATCCGGCGCGCCGTTTTTCAACGCATTCGCCCCGATGGCTTCTACCTCGCCATCACGTCGCCGTGGCTTTCGGTGGGGCCCGTCTACGAGGCGCAAAAGAAGCTCGGCGAGCACGAAAAGCACGGCCTTTGCGTGGCGTGGGCCCCGGGTTGGGCCATGAATCCCATCACCTGGACGCCCGAGGCGTGCGAGCGCGCGAAGCGGGAAGACCCCGAAAGCTACGAAACCGACGTGGCGGCGCGCTTCGCGCGCACCGACGACTTGGCCCTCTCGAACGAGCTCGTGAAGAGCGTTCCGAAAGTGCTCGTGCGGGACGTGGACGACGAGCCGCTTTCGCTCGCCGAGGTCGCGGTGCTCGATGCCGGGCTCCGCAAGGAAGCCGTGGCCTTCGCGCTCGCGGCGATGGTGCGCGGCCGCCGCACGCTCCTCGTCTACCGGGAATGGGTGGGGACGTCCGGCGAGCCGCTCCGCATGCGCGCCGTTGCGCGCGAGGTCGCGCGCTGGCTCCGGCGCTACAACGTCTCGACGATCGTGGCGGACCCTCTTTCGCAGGAGTCGCTGGGCGAGCTCTTCGAGCACGAGGACGTGAGCGTCACGGGGTGGGAAGCCTCGGCGCGCGACTTCGCCGCGATGAGCACGCGCCTCGAGCACTTCATGCGCCTCGGCGAGGTCGCGCTCGTGGACGACGAGCGCGTTCGCGACGACCTCTCCTCGATTCGTCGGGTGCTGAACGCGACGGGTGACGTCTCGGTGGCGTTCCCGTTGTCGACGACGCTGCGCGCCTCGACGTCGTCGCGTGCGGTGCTCTACGCGATGGCGCAGCTCTATCGCGCGCCCGAGGAAGAGCGCGTCGTGGAGATGACGGAAGAGAAGCGTATGCGCGAGGCGAAGCTCCGTCGCATCGAGCGGCTCGAAAACCCGTTGAGCGGACGGGATGCCGACGTCGACGACGTGCTCGCCCGCTACGACGCGATGGGGGTCCTCTATGGCTAGTTACGGCAAAGGCTATTCGTTGGCGTCGCGCGGGAAAAGCCAGTCAGCGCGCGCCTCGGCCTCCAAAAAGAACGGCTCGACAGCGCGCTTCTACGCGCCGATGCCGGGCACCGATGCCTATTGGGCAAAGGGCATCGAAGACACGAACCGATGGCAGTTTCTGGTGTCCACCGTCAACACGCTCCGAAGTGAGCAAATGACGCGCTACCAGCAAATCATGCGCTTCGCGACGCTCTACCAGTACGGGGCGAAGGGCATTCCGTCGGCGTCGGCGCGCCTAAAGGTCACGAACGACGCCGAGCTCGCGTTCAATCGCTGCTTTTTCGTGATCCGCACGATCCTCGCCGACACCTTCACCGTCGAAGTCGCCCCGCAGTTTTACTCGGAAGGGGGCACCTTCGCGGAGCGCGAATTCGCCGAAGACGCGACGAGCGCCATCCAAGGCGTGCTCGAAGAATGCGGCTACCGGCGTGAGGAAGAGCGGGCCGCCACCGATGCGCTCGCCGCGAGCGGGAGCGGCTTTCTTCGCATCGCGCCCGACTTCGCGCAAAGCACCGTCGTCTGCCGCCGCGTCAACCCGCTCGACGTGCTCTTCGACGAGGTCGAAGCGCGCGACGGGCTTCCGCAATCGCTCCTGATTCGCCACAACCTCGACAAGGGCGTCGCGGCCTCGAGCTTCGACGTGCGGCTCGAGGGCATGCACGTCTATGGGACGTTTAACGATCGCGAGGAAGCCTTCCTCGGCGCCGACCCCATCGACATTCTCGCCGACGAGCGCATCATCAAGCGCCGCAATCGCGTCGAAGTGTGGGAGGGGATCCATCGCCCGTCCCGCTTCCTTTCGCCCGGAAACGCGTCGCCCGACGGCATGCAGCTCTACGCGTGCAACGGGGCGACCCTCGCGTGCAACGAATGGGATTCGCCCCGCTTCGACGTCGTCGACTTCACGCCGATCCCTTCGTTCTCCGGCCTCTACGGCATTCCGCTGATGCGCTTTCTCGCGAGCCCGCAATTGGAGCTCGAGGTCGTCGACCTTCGGATGCAGCGCGCGATTCGAAGGCTCGGCGGCGTGAGCATCGCGAGCCCTCGCTCGGCGAAGGTCTCGCCTCGACAATTGACCAACGATTCGGGTATGGTCTTCGAATACGACGGGCAGGTGATGCCCCAGGGACTCGTCGTCCCGCCGTTCCACGACTCGGTACTTACCTACCGACAAATGTTGGATTCGGACATTGTAAAGTTCAGCGGTCAGAACATGACCGCCGCGACGGGGCAAATCCCGCCGAACCTCACCAACGTGTCCGGCAAGGCGCTCAACACGGCGCTCGACACGGGAAGCCGCGTCAATGCGTACATCCTTCGCGAACGCGAGCGCTGCATCGTCCGGGTCACCGATCTGGTGCTCGATGCGATCGCGAAGCTCGTCGAGAAGCAGCCGAACCTCACCGCGCGCTTCCTGCGGGGCAAGGGCTACAAGGAGATTCGTTGGCGGGACATTCTCGAGCAGCGCCACAAATTCGTGCTGCGCTGCAAGCCCATCAACGCGCTCTCCACGCACCCCACGGCGCGCCTGCAGCAAGCGACCGAGCTCCTCGCCCAGCGCGCGATTGACAACACCGAATGGCGTCGCATCACGCGGATTGGCGACGTCAAGGCGAACGATATGCGTGTCCTCGCGCCCGAGGATCGCATCGAGATGCTCCTCGACCAGATCGTCGCGACGGGCAAGTACCGTTGGCCAGAGGAGTTTTACGACCTCGCAATGTGCCTGCAGGTCGGCGTCGAATATTACCAAATGGCTCAGTGCCAGGATGTCCCGGAAGACCGGTTGATGCTCCTCCGCCAGTGGTGCACCGATACCCAAGCGCTCATCGAAAAGGCGGAAGCGGATGCGCGCGCGAAGGCCGCCGCTGCGAACGCCGCCGCGAACGCTGCGATGGGCCCCATGGGTCCGATGCCGCCGGAAGGAGGGCCCTCGGGCCCCGGCGGCGGGCCGCCCGGTGGCGGCGCGGCATTGAAGCCCATCGACGTGCAAGCGCCGCCGACGATGATGGCCCCGGGCGGAGCCTTGGCGGCGTGAGGAAAGGGAGTCATGGCGATCGATAAAGCGGCAGAGATGGCGAAGATTCAGGCGCTGATTGCGGAGATTCCGGACGCGCCGGCAGTGCCTCCGACCGAGCACGCCACCGACGAGGACCTCGCCGACGTCGACGAAGTGCTTGCCTCGGTAAGGGCCGACGCGGAGGAAGAGGAGGTCGTCGAAGCGCCGCCGAAGAAGCTCGCGCCCGTCGACGACGAGGACCCCATCGAGAAGCTCTTGAATTCCTCGCGCGAGAAGCGCGGCGGCATTCACGAGGCGCAGACCAAGGCCGACAAGATCTTGAAGGACGCCGAGGCGCAGGTCGCCGAGATGCTCCGCAAAGCGGACGCCTCGATTACCGAGCGGGCCGAGAAGCTCCTCGCCCGCATGCTTCAAGATCCGCTCGGAGCGGCGCAAGAGACCGGCGTCGACCCCGATAGGGTTCTCCGCGCGACGGCAGAGTCGCAAGACCCCAATGCGCGGGTTCTCCGCGAAGTGCGCGCCGAGCTCGCTCGTCGCGACGGGGAAGCGCGCGAGCTCCGGACCCTCGTCCAGAAGCTCGTGACGGATCGGGAAGAGGAACAACGCACGACGCAGCGCGAGAAATACAACCGTGCGCAGGAAAAGTTTCTGTCGGACGCCGACGAGGAGAACTATCCGGCCATCAATCTCTTTTGGGGCAAAAAGAGGTTTCTCGGCGAAGCCTTCGAGGAAAGCCAAGCCATCCACGAGGCCGCATCGGTGCTCGGCGGCCGCCCCGAAATCAGCGACCGGCAAATCATCGGACGCCTCGAGAAGCGCGCCCGAGACGAGCTGAAAGCCGTCTCGAAGGGTCTCCTCGCGCTCGTGAAGAAGCTCGAGGAAGGAGACGCGGCGGCGAAGCCCGAGAAGGGCAAGGCGCCGAAAACCATCTCGCCGAGCGCCGGCTCGGCTTCGACGAAGACCGCGGCGGCCACGCCGAAGCGGTTCAAGGACGACAGGGCCGAGCACGCCTACCTCGTTAAGGTCGCCCAAGAAGTCTTGAACAAACAGGCGGGCCGAAAGCCGAAGGTCGCTTGACGCCGATAGAACCCGGTCCGATACTTTGCTGTAACTGCTCCCAAGACCGAGGAGCACGCGCCGAAGAGACCTTTCGAGAGAGCGCGACAACCCGAGCGGTACGCCCCAGCTGGCGCGCCGCGGACTGTCCACGCTCACTCGAAAGGTTGTATACAAATGACGGCGACATTGCCGCTTTTGACGGCGATCACCAAGGTTCGCTACGCGGATGGCTGCCCCGACTCGATCTTCGATCGCGCGCATTGCGAGGTGTACTCGCTCATGCCCTCGCAGACCGATGCATATGGCGACCCGTACCACGTTGCACTTCGCAACGAATCCAATCAAAACACCGGGCACACGTTCGGCATCGCCCAGAACGTCGACGAGCCCAGCAAGTACGTCGCTTTCGACCTCCCCGGTGTGACCCAATACACCTTTGCGCGCGCCAGCGGCCCGGTCATCAAGAAGCTGCAGGACAAGATCGGCGCGATGACGGCGGCGTGGACCAATGAGGTCGACGGCGCGATGTTGACCGCGATCATCGATATCGAGATTCTCGCCCACGGCGACGGAACCGGTATTCGCGGCGTTGTCGCCGGCGGTGACGGTCAGGCGGGCACGCCGCTTTTGCTGACGATTCCCTCGGATATTTCCAAGTTTTTCTTGGGCATGAAGGTCCAGGCCGTCAACAACCGAACCGTGTCGCCGACGATCACGCCGGCCGCCGACGCGACGGGCAGCAATTGCCCGAAGATCATGAAGATCAATCGCAAGACGTCGGCGATGGAATTGAGCCCGTTCTTCGCGGCGGCCCCGACGGGACAGTTTCTCGTGCGCGCCGGCGATGCGGCCTCGGGCAAGCAGCGCGTGGCGCCGGGCTTCTCGGGCTTCGTCCGTTACGACGGAGTCAACAACCCCGGAACCTTCTACAACGTCGACGCGAACAACGACCCAATCCGACTTGCCGGGCAGCTTTTCGACGCCCGAAATTCGAGCATCGAAGACCTCATCGTCGACGGCTCGGCGGAAGTGCGGAGCTACGGCGGCAACCAGCCCAAGATCGCGATGTTCAACCCGCGCAGGGTCGCGAAGCTCCGGAAGGAGCTCAACGCGAAGAGCATCTACGATCGCGCCGAGCTCACCTCGCAGATCGCCAACGTGTCGTTTAAGACGATCGTCGTCCACGGCGACGACGGCGACATCAACGTCATGAGCAATCCCTTCCTGAACATCACGGAAGGCGAGCTCTGGAACATGAATTCGTGGGTGAGGAAGAGCGCCGGACCGGCCCCCGAGGTCGCCGACTTGGATGGCAACGAGATGTTGCGTGTATACAATGCGGATGTTTACGAGATGCGCGTAACTGCCAATTACACGACGGCTTGCGACGCTCCCGTTGATAACGTTCGCTACGCCAACGTGGGGCTCTAAGCCATGACGGCGCAAGGGCACCACAAGCTCGTCGGAACGGCCGATATCGAGCGGCGGGTCATGGTGGACACATTGGTTGTGCCCTTCACGAGCCCGACCGTCGTCGGCACCGTCTCGGGAAGCCTCGCTCCGTGGGTTTCCTCGGCGACGATCTCCGGCACCACGCTCACGCTGCAAATGAAGGAAGACTTTGGCTTCCGTCCGGGCTCGGCCTTCCTTCCCAAGGGCACCGTCGAAGGCGGCGCTGCGAAATGGGACGTGGCCCTCGCCTCGTGGGACGGAACGCTCAAGCGCTTCACGTTCTCCACGTTCAACGCCGCGGGGGCTGCCACGGCGCCCGTGGCGGGCGTCTCGATGCATCTCCTTGCGGTCTTGAGGTACTAAGGCCATGAGCATCCAGCCGCAAACCACGCAGGTAGCCACCTCGTGGCCCGGAAACTTCGTGGTCGATGACCTAGTCGTGCCGCTCGTCGGGGGCAACCCCGTCGACACGGCCACGATCGCGGGCACGCTGAAGCAGGACGTGCTTTCGACGTCCTACTCCGTCACGGTGCTGACGTTCGCGTTTGCGCCCCAGACGCTGCAGGTCGGCGTTGCCGTCGTGCCCACGCTGAAGCTCGGAACCTCGAACCTGCTCGAGGTCGCCGTCGACGCGATCGATCTGACGGCGCAGACGATCGGGATCCGGTTCCGGACGGCCGCCGGCGCTTCCGCGACGCCGCCGTCGGCCGCCGAGACCTCGGAGCTCCACCTCGCGATCTTCCGCCCCTTGCCGGTGCGCTGAATGCTCGCGTTTACCGCCGGCGAAATCATCAACCGTGCGAAGCAGCGGCTTCGGCGTTCCTCGAGCGACTTCTGCTCGCCCGAGGAATACCGAAGCCTCTGCGACGTCGCATGGCGACGTGCCTACAACCGGACGGCGCGCAAGTTCCCGAGCTACTACTCCGCCGACGCCGTCATCCCGATCGTGCCCGGCACCGTGAGCTACCCGCTCCCGACGTCGCCCGCGTTTCGCTCGATGCAGCTCGTGTCGGTCGACGACGCGCAACGTTTTCTCCGGCCTCTGCGCCCCATCACGGAGATCACGTTGCGCGGGCTCGCCCGCCCCGAGACCAACGTCAACGCGTACCTCCGCTACGTGCCGGAGCCTACGCGCATTCCGACGGACACGTCGGGCGACACGACGACGCTGCAGCTTCCCGTCGCCTCCGACGAATGGCTCGTCAACTGCATTTGCCGGAGCGTCGTCACCAAGGAGGGCACCGACCGGAGCCAGTACGACCAAGACTTCGTGATGCTCGACGCGGAGCTCGAGACGTACGCGGGCGACTTCGACCTTGGGTGGCCGAACGAAATCAACGAAGTCTTCCCGGACGGCACGTCGGCCTACGGCATTGACGTGCAGTACACGGGCAATCTCGTCTGCGGATACATCCTCCGCGGGCTCAACATCGAATTCTGGTCGCTGCGCGCACCGGGGCTTTAGCCATGGCCGAACGCAACACGCGCCCCGGTGCCATCATGACGGGCATCACGCCGCAGGTGCACGGTGACGTGCTCGCCGACAAATTGAACCGCGAAGCCGCGGCGCAGATTGCCGACCTCCAAAAAAAGGTTGCGCCCCCCGAGCCCGGGCCCGGTGAAGCGCCGAGCTCGGCGGACCGGCGGTACCTCCGGACGATGGGCAGTGGATGGCCGTTCGCGACGGCCGCCCTCACGGTGGCGAGCGGCGACCCCGACACCGTCATTCCAGGGTCCGGCTTCCCCTTGGGGCCGCTCTACGTGGGCGAGTTTCTCTCGGTCGACTTGTACCTCTGGGGCATCACAAACACCGGCGTCGGGTACACGAGCACGGAGCTCTGGGGGTCTCGGGGGCAAGGGAGCGCGCTCGCGCTCATCGAGAAGCGAACGCCTTACTTCGCCGGGGCAAACAGCACGCCGCATGCTTGGTTCGCAACCCATGCCTTCATCGTGGGGCAAGCCCTCGAGCAGGCTGAAATTCGGTTCAAGATCGGAAGCGGCGGCGGAACCATCGTGCTCGCGAACGGGAGCTCGACGCTTCAGCGCGCCTACGTGTTCACCCCCATCACGAGGGCCGCCGAATGACCGCGCAGGTGCAGCCCGTTCCGATTCCCATCGCCACGGGCATCAACGAGAAGCCCGACTTGACGGCCGTGGAGCAGCCCACGGTCATTCTGAACGCGCGCTATGCGCGGAGCGGCGCTCTCTCGAAGCGGAACGGCTATCGCATCGCCACCGAGTCACCGCTCCCGACGACACCCTACGCCGCGCCGGAGCACGAATACGTCGCGCTCGATGGCGACAAGTTCGTCGCGCGCAAGACGCGCGAGGGCATGGCCTTCTACCAAAAGCGGGGCATCACGGGCGCGTCCTTCGGCGAGCTCGAACAACGCGAGCTAAAGGCCGCCACGGTCACGACGAACGGTGCCCCCGGGCGCCTTCGCCCGATGCTGACGCCGCTGCCGTCGATGCAGGGCCCGACCGCGAACGAGGGCCTGCTCTGCGACCTCGCTTGCCCGACGTACCTGCTCGTCGAGCAAGGGCAGGTCTACGCGTACGTTCGGCTCGAGGAGGTCGCGTACAACACCGAGTCTCGGCAAGAAACGCACTTCGACATTGTCGTCGAGTACCTCGACGCCGCCGATCCGCGGCTCACGGTGCGCGAAGCGTCGCGCCTCTCGGGCGCCGTCGTCTATACGCAGGACGTCCACCAGCAGATCCGAGCCATCGAGCGGAACGACGCGGGCCATGGGCTCACGATCGTCTTCACGAGCAACCCGTCGGCGGGCGGCATTGGAATCTACGCCTGCTCGCTTACGCCGGGCTCCACGGTTTCGGCGGACGCATGGGGCCCGCGCTACAAAATCGTCTCGAACACCGGCACGGCCGGCGTGGCCGCCGACCTTCGCCGCAACAGCGGCGGCTTCGATTGCGACGAGTTTTTGCACAACAGCAACACCGGCGCGTTCTCGATTCTGTACGCGACGACGCTCGGCCTCGGGTGGGCGAAGGTCTCGAGCTTTACGCCGCTCACGGTCAACCTCTACGACTTGCACCACGCCGAAGGGACGTCCCCCGTCGTCGTGCGCTCGGTCGCAATGACCGGCTCGCAGCAAGGGAGCAACCAAGAGATCGCGTACGCATACGTCGCCGAATGGGTCCTCTCGCGCTGCTACGTCGGCCGCTTCAACGCGACGGGCCCGGGCGCGCCCGTGCCCGGGGGAACGGGGCTCGTGGACGACGGAGATCTCAACGGGCGCGTGGTCCCGCATAGCGCCGTCGCGGGCCGCTTCCACCACACCGCGCACGATACGCTGCCGATGACGGCAACCTATCTCGTGGGCATCAACACGGGCGACAAAGGGTTCGTCTACATGCTCGGCGACGCGGGCCAGACGGCCCTTTACCCGAACGTCAACACCATCGCGTGTGCGTGGGCCACGGGGCGCCCGCATTCGGTCTACAACTTCCGCGGCGACCTCGTTCGGCCCGTGATGCCGATGGTGTCCTTCGGCGGCGTGCTCGGGGGCGGCGCTGGTCTCCTCGTCGATATCCAACCGACGTTTCGCTACGTCTTCGACGACCCGCCTTCCGCGCAGCAAGGCGCGCCGCTCCTCGCGACGTACTCGATTGACCAGGTCGCGCTTTCGACGAAGAGCGTTGCGTCGGCGCTCTCTGGCTTCTCGGGCGCGCCCCCCATTCGCACGGCGGACTGGAATGCAGGGCTCCGCATGAAGCCGAACCACGGGAGCTCGATCCCCTTCGGCGTCGATTGGAGCGTCCCGCGGTGGCTCTCGGCGCTCGGCGTCCCGCCGACGTCGACGATGGTGGAGCTCGACGAGAACAACGAAGACTTCGAGTTTATCGAGCCCGGCGTCATGATGGTCGGGCCCGGCGTCCCGCTCATGCTGGACACGATCCACGGCGTGTCCGAGCTCGGCTTTCACACGAGCCCGCCGGTCCTTCTTTGCGGCGGTGGCCGCGCGCCTACGGCGGGCACGGGCTACCCGCTCAACACGATCAAGCAGTACCGGTTTCAGTACCGGTTTACGGACGGCAACGGGCTTGCCCAAGTCTCCCCGCTCACCGAGCCCTTCCTGGTCACGGCGACGGGCGACGACTGCTATTTCGACTTCAAGCTCGCGCCGCTCGACGTGACGCTGCGCCATCGGGGCGCCGTGCTCATCGACTGCTACAGCACCGAGCCCGGGCTCGGCACGTTCTTCTGGGCCGCGTCCGTCACGGGCGCCGGCGGCAGTAACTTCGCCGAATTCATCGATTGGGGCCCGGCCCTCACGGTGCTCGACAAGACCCGCACGCCCAACGTCGAAAACTATTTCATGACGCCCCCGTGCGCGACGCATGCGTTCCGCGGTTCGTTCCGCGACGTCATCGTCACCCGCGAAAACGAGCTCTGGCCGTCGAAGCGCAGGCTGTCGACGACCGCGCCGCAATTCGACATTGTCGACGCCGCGGCATGGGACGCGAGCGAACCTGTCCTCGCCGGCGGCGAGATTGACGGCAAGCTCGTGCTCTTCTCGAAGAAGCGCATCGCGTACACCTACGAGCTCAACGGGACGCTCGCGCCCTTCGTCGACATTCCCTCCGACGATGGCGCCGTCGAAGGGAGCCGCGCGTTCTCCACGCACTTGGGCGTCTTCTACCAGGGGCGCGCCGGCATTCGCATCGTGGGGCGCGACCTCGCGCTCCACGAGACCGGCATGCCCGTCGTCCGCACCCTCGGCCAGAACGTCATTCGCGGCGGCATCAAGGTGCCCTCGCAGGGCGAGATTCGCCTGCGCCTCGACGACGGGCGCACGTACCTCGTCTTCGACTACGTGCACGGCGGCCCGGACCAACCCGTTTGGTACGTCACGCAATTCAACGAGCAGGGCCCGTACACCGACGAAGACGGCCGCTCGCATGCGTCGGGGCTTCGTGCCATCGCCGACCAAGCCTTCACGCCCGACGGGCGCTTGCTCTACCTCTGCAGGCTCGGCTTCGTGCTCGAGGAAACCGTCGGCCGCTACCGCGACGAGGACCAGTGGGTGACGATGCGCGTCCGCTCCGGGCCGCTCCGGGGAAGCACGCCGCTCGCGTACCTCGCGAGCATTGAAGGCGCCGTGAACCTCGAATTGCCCCCGGGCGCCGAGCCGGGGCCCGTCACGCTGCGCCTGCTCGGCGATTACGACGACTCGGTACCTCTCCAGCCTCTCGTGACTCAAGCGTGGACGCCCGCCGAGGTCGAAGCCTTCGATCGGAGGCAGCTGCAAATCACGAGCGGCGAGCGGGTTATGAATGCGCCGGCGCTGCAGCTCGAATATTCTGACGAGCGCGCCGGCGACGTGAGCACCACGTCCGATGGGTATGGCTATCGCCTCTCGGCGATGGTCGTCGTCGCGGGTCCTCGGGACCCGAAAACCCTCTTCCCCGTTGCCAACGGAGCGCGAAAGTAGATGCCTACGCAGACCAGCGTTTTGCTCGACGCCATGGGCCCTCAAGTTGGCTACGGCATGCCGTTCGGCGGCCCGTATACGAACGTGTACGGCACCACCCCGGGCGCGCAGAGCGCCGAAAATGCCTATTGGGATACGCTCCAGCGAGGCTATCAAAACCAAAGTCAGCAGCTCGTTCGCGACGCCTATGGCAAGGTCAAGCCGTCAATGATGGGGGACGAATACGACTGGTCCAATGCGATCAGTGTCGACCCGACGACGGGAAAGTCCACGCTCGATTACAGCAAGCTGTCGCCCGATGCCCGGCGCGCGGCGGACGCCACGTGGTGGCAGAACGAGTTTCAGCGCGTCGGGCAAGATACCAATGAGGATCGGGCGCAAGCCCGCCAGCAGCTCGAATTGCTCGCGCAAAAACAAATGGCGCAGCAAGCGCGTACGCAGCAACAAGCCGCGGAACGCTCGGCGTTTCAGCAGGAATTGCAGCGCTACAACGCGCCCGACATCATGGCACAAATGATTAACCCGCAGATCCAAAACGCGGGCAATCAGGTGATCGCGAACGCGAACGCCGCCGGCATGGCGGGCGGTTCGATGGGGCAAGCCGCGAACCGGCGCGCCGCGATGGCGGGCTTCGGGCAGCAGGCCGCGAACGTGGTGCCGCAAGCGGCCGTTTCGCAGGCCGACCTAAATTTCCAATACCAAAAAGCCCGCGAAGGGATGATTAACAATTACTACGGCATGCAAAATCAGCGTGCCCAGCAGGACATTTCCAATCAAATGGCCTTGACCGGGTTCCAGAAAGGCATGGAGGAATACGAGCACAATCGCTCGCGCGAGAACCTCGAAGCCGTGGGCTCGTTCATGGGCAACGTCGGCGCGTTCGCCGGGCAGGTCGCGCCGTTCATGAAGTTCGGCGGCGGACAGCAGGGAGGGAAGTAGCCATGCCGGGCCAGCCTCGTTTCGTCGACGACGCGGAGTGGAACGCGTTCACGCCGTCCTTGCGCCCCGCGCTGCCTCCCACGGCCGCCGCGCCCGACGAGCACCAAGCGTTTTTGGATCGTCTCGAGCTGTCGAAGGGTGGCCCTTTCAACCTCTTCCGGCCCGGCCAGCCCTTCGTGAACGGCTATCCCGTCGGCGCGAGCTCGCCCGCCACCGACACGTGGCTCGGCTCGATGGCGACCGCGCCGCCGGGGGCGCGCTTGCAGGGCATTCGTCCGCAAGCCGAGGCCGCCGCCGGCCCCCCGCCCCCCGCGGCTCCGACCTTCGAGGAAGCACGCCGCAACGTCGGGCCCGAGCCGGCGAACGGGTGGCCGTCGATCGAAGACGTCCTCGGGCGAACCTCGAACGCGATGGGCGAGCAATTCCGCGTGGGCCCGGACGACGCGATGATTCGGACCGAGCTCAAAAACTACCTCGACGTGTTGCCGGCGAAGCCCGGCTTGGTGCGGCCAGACCCGACGCTCCTCAAGCTCGGCACCAAGACGATGCTCTCTTCGCTCGACAAGCGAAACGCCGCCGTCAAGGCCGAGGGAGATATCGAAGCCGAGCAGAAGGGCGCGCTCGCCGAGAACGCCGCCGAGGCAGAGAACCTCGGGCGGGACGCCTTTATCGAGGAGAACAGCTTTGCCGACAGCGTCGCGAAGCAAAAGCGCGAAGCGCGCGCGAAAATGGACGCGGACCGTAAGTGGCTCGAGGAGAACCCCACCGTCGATCCGTACAAGACGTTCCGCACGAACGCCGGCGCCGGCATCATGGCCGCCGTAGGGGCCGCGCTCATGGCGACGGGCGCAGGGCTTCGCCGCGATAGCTCGCTCAACTGGACGCAGCAGATCTCGCAAATGCTCGACCGCGAGACCGACCTGCAAATGCGCGCGATCCAAAACAAGCGCGCGAACCTGAACGACCAGGAGCGCAACCTCAAGCAGATCATGGAGTCGTCGGCCGACGATTACGAAACGCGCATGCGCGCGCGCAACCAAAAGCTCTTCGCCATCAACAAGCGTATCGACGTCATCAAAAACTCGACGGAGTCGAAGTACGTGAAGGAGCGCGCGAAGGAGCTCATGGCCCAAAACGAAGACGCGATGGGCAAGAACGTCGCGGACATCGCGATCCGGCAAATGGGCATCGATTCCCAGCTGGAGCAGGCGCGCCTGGCGGCGGCGGGCATGGGCCGCGGCCAGGATATCAGCGTGCTGCAGGCTCTCATGGGTGCGAAGTACGGCGCCGATCAGACCGTGACAAAGGCGCGGCAAGCGATGCTGATGCCCAAGATCACTGCATCCGACGAATTGAAGAAGCTCTACGGGCGCGCCGACACCACGGCCGAATTGTTCTTCAAAGCCTTGCGCGATCCGAAGGTGAAATCGGCCGCCAAAGACGACGCGGCGCGCGCGTTCTCGGGAGCATTGCAAGCCCTGCTCGAGGGCACGGACAAGGGAGGCGATCGTCCCGCGGTGGCGGCCTACTCGTGGCCGACGGATTGGAAGGAACTCGTGGCCCGTCTCGACCGTTACGACCCGCAAACGATCGCTGAGCTGCGATTGATGATGAAGCAGCTCTACAGGGATCGAAACGACTTCATTTGGGGCAAGGCGCTCGACCCGTACTCGACGCCCAATTCGGAATACTCGCAACCCCCGCCGGGGCGATAAATGGGCGAGAACCTTACATTCGTCCGCACTCCGAAAGGCGGCGTCGAAGGTTTCGAACACGTACAGGACGCCAAGAATTACGCGCAGAACACCGGGGGCACCATCCTCAAAGGGAAGGATGCCCTCGGCTATCAGCTCGACTACGACGCCCAAGGGCTAAAGGGGGCCGCCGCGGCGGCCGGTGGGAGCTCCCTCTTCACGATTCCGAAGATGCTCGTCGGGGCTTTCGGGACGCCCGAGCAGCAGGAGTTTCTCGCGCGCTCGAACGAGTATCACCCGTGGGCCGAATTCGGCGGGACGTTCCTCGCCCCGTGGGGGGCCGCCGGCAAGCTCGCCGGTGGCGTGGGGCGCGGGCTCTTCGGGCTCGGCGAAGCCGCGGAAGCGGGAAGCATCTTCGGGCGCGGCAGCATCTTCGCCGAGGGCAGCGCGCTCGAGGGAGCGGCCGCCCACGGCGGCGCGCCCGTCGACGCGCTTGCGGGTCGCGCGCTCGAGTCGCGCGCCATCGAGCCGGTGCTCGAAAGCATGCACGGGGCTCGGCCCGGCGTCGCTGCGGAATTCGAAGGGCTCGCGGGCCGTGGCTTCACCGCCGAGGGCCGCGCCATCGCCGAAGCCCACCCGCGTTCGTTCCTCGAAGCCGCACTCCGGGAAGGGTCTCTCAACGCCGGCGTCGGCGCGCTCAACAGCGCCGGCGACTACATGCTCAACGAGCGGTACATGGATGGCGACCCGCAGCAAGACGCGGGCTCGCTCGCCGACGCCATCTTGCACGGCGCCCTCACGGGAGGGCTTCTCGGCGGCGCGGCCGGCGTCGTCACCCACGGCGCCGGCAAGGCGCTCGACCATGTGATGGATCCTTTGCACGCGCCCAAGGCGAAAATGCCCGAGGCGATTCGCGGCGACCTCGAGGCGCGCTTTCGCGCCGGTGGCTCCACGGCCGCCGAAGCCGCCGAGCTCGCGAAGACCGCCATCGAACACGGCGTCGCGGGCGCCGTGCCCGACGTAAAGAGTTACAACATCGTCTCGCATCTCCTCGAAAACCATCGCATCAAGCGCGGGTTGGAGCGGGGCGAGTTTGTGCTGCCTCCGACGCTGTCGGGCGAAGGCGACCTCGCGAAGTTCGTCGATTCCGTCTCGCAAAAAGCGCACATCTCGAGGAGCGGCGGCGAGCTCGGCGACTTCGCCTCGCATCTCGGGGGCACCCAAGGCGACCTCGAGGAGCTCGCACGGGGCAAGCGCGCCACCCTTGCCGACGAAGCGAAGCGCCCGCTCACGGCGGAAGCGCAAGCCGTGCACGACGCGCACGCCTACGATGGCTTTCTCTCGCATTCGGCCGCCGCCGCCGACCTTCGCGGCGCCACCGAGTCGGCGAAACTCATCGAGCGGGCCGACGAAATCCTCGCCAAAAACCCGACGTCGCGCGTCGCGCGCCTGCAGGCCCTCGACCTTCTGCAGCGGGCCGAAGCGGTGGGCGATGGGCTCAATCTCTCCGCCGAGCACGCTGCCCTTCGAAAGCCTCTCGAGCACGCCGCGAACGGCGAAAAGTTTCTCTCGGCTTTGGGGGAGCACCAGCTTGCCGACAAGGCACGCCGCGACCTCGGCGCGCTCATCAACGAGTCGAAGGCCGGGGGGGCCATCAATCACGAATCCGCGGCCGGCCTCGAGCAAAGCCTGAAGCAGCTCGGTCTCGAAGGGGGAGCCGTCGACAACGCCGTGCGCGAGCATTACGAGAACGCCGCTGCGCGCGCCATCGGCGCCGAGTCGAAGGCGCTCGACCCGCAAATGCGCATGCTCGCCGGTCTCTTCGCCGGCGGCGTCGCGAGCAAAATTCTCGGCGGCGGCATCCTCGGCTTTGGCGTCGGCAACAAGGTCGCCAAGACCGTTGCGCAAGCGATGATCGATCCCATCGGCGCCAGCGGAACCATCCGCAAAGCGACGATGATGCTCCGCTATAGCGCCGCCGACGTCGACCGGCTTGCGCAAGGGCTCGCGCCGCAGGCCGCCGGCAAGGCGAGCGCGATGAACGTGCTCGAGAACATCACGCCGTGGGGCAAGGTGCTTTGGGAGACCGCCCCGGGCAAAACGGCGCGCATGGTCGGGCAGACCCTCGAAGATGGCTTTCGGGCGCTCGCCCCGTCGATGCCCCAGCGCGCCGCCGCCGGGCTTCAGATCGCCACGAGCATCGAGAAACATCTCGAGGAGCACGAGCCCAAGCCCGTCGCCCACGAGAACGTGAACCCCGCCGCGCTCGCGAACCTTCCGCCGCGCTACAACCCGCGCGAGGTCGCCGGCTACCAGCAACGCCTGCAGGCCGTCCTCGACCCCAAGGCCACGGTCGCGACGTTCCTCCGCACTGGGCAGCTTTCCAAAGAAGCCGCCGACTCGCTCCGGTTCGCGCACCCCGGGCTCGTCAACACGCTCGTGGCGAAGGGAGCGGCGCAAATGGCGCAGGCGCCGGAAGGCGAGCGCTACGCGATGGGCCGGAAGCTCGAAGTCTTGGGCGGCCCGCAAACGGGCTACTTCTCGGCGAGCTCGACGCCGTCGTTCACCGCCGCCGTGCAGAAATCCTATCTGACCTTCTCGCCCCAAGGTCCCGGCCCCGGCGGCCCGTCGGGCAACGCGAGCCCGCAGAAAAACCCGGGCCCCGGCGGCGCGCAATACGCGCCCGTGACGGCGATGAAGAACAACGGGGCCTTCCTTTCGCAGACGCACGCATCGCCTTCGGCGGCGTTGTCGACCTCACTCGGGAGAAAATAAATGAGCAACGAAGAGCGCAGCGCAGCGGGGTTTTTGCCGCCGACCCTTTCCGGGCCGCAGGCCCTGCTCGTGATTTCCCCAGGGGTCTCGGTGCAAGATCTCAATGCCCTATGGGGCGGCATGCGCGACCGCTGGGCCACGCAAACGGCCTATTGCACAATTCGCAGCGAAGGCGGCGTGAGCATCGTCCGCTTCATCTATCCCGGCGAGTCGGGCGGCGCTGCCGCCGGCAATGCCATCACCATCGCCGACGGCACCAGCGAGAACTTCCTCGTCGGCCCCGGCTACGCGCGGCTCGATTACAACATCGTCGGCGGCGCTCTCAAGCTTTGGCAATCGTCGGTGCGCTACTAATGGGGGGGGAAATACGCCATGAAGCCTCGACGCATTCGTCGACGCCGAAGCGACAACCTGCGCCGTCCTAGGGGCGGCAGCGGCATCGCGCCGTCGTTCCCGTTTACCGTCACCTCCCTCTCGCCGAACCTCGCCAATGCCGGCGCCGGCAACGTTCCCGTCAACGTCAACGGGCTAGACTTCCAAAGCGGCGCCACCGTCTACGTCGACGGCGTCTCGCAAACCACGGGCTTCACGAGCTCGGTGCTCCTGACGTTCACGATGCCGGCCGCGATCGTCGCCGTGCCCGGCTACAAAACCGTCGTCGTCAAGCGGACGACCTTCTCGAGCAATTCGCGGCTCTTCGCGGTGCTCTTCCCGGTGCCGACGCTCACCGCGGCCACGTTCACGTCGCCCAATCTCTCCGTCACGGGCACGGGCTTCTACGCATCGGGCACGCACGCACGCATCGACGGAACCGTCGAAGTCGCGTTCACGTACCTCTCGCCGACGACGGGATCCGTCGAGGTCCCAGCTTCGATCCAGGACATTCCAGGGCCGCATACCGTTGTCATCTACAACGATGCGCCGGGCGGGGGCACGAGCGCGAGCCGCTCGTTCACGGTCGCGTTCAACGCGTCGGTCCTCTCGAGCTTGAGCGTCACCCAACAGTTTGCGGGGCGCAATGCGGGGCCGCTTCTCATCCACGCCGACCCTTCGGGGCCCTTCTATGCGGAGTCGGTCGTCCACGTCGACGGCGCGCTCGTGTCCGGCTCGGTGCTCGTCGACGCCTTGACGATCTACGTGACCATTCCCGGCGCGATGCTCGCGGCCGGCACGCACAACGTGACGGTGTTCAACCCCACGGCGGGCGGCGGCGGCGGAGAGAGCAACGCGCTTCCGTTCCTCGCGTTCGAGCCAACCTTCGACGCGCTCTCAATCACGGACGTTCCGCGGTACTTCGACGGCTTCGACGTCACGGGCCACGTCGACAACATCGATTCGAATTTCGAGGCGACGTTCAACGGCGTTGCGCAACCGACGACGCTCGTCGACTCGAGCAATTTCATCGTGCATATGACGAGCGCCGCGATTGCGGTGCCCGGCGTAACCACCGTGCGCCTGCGCGATACCATCTCGGGCGCCGTTACCTCGACGTCCAAGTCGGTCACGGTGCACCCGTGGGATCCAAGCGCCATCGGGGCGCCCGTGCGCTTTTGGGTGGACGGCACAAGCCTCGTCAATGACGGCACGGGCCGCGCCTCGGCGTGGAACGACAAGTCGGGCGGCGCGCGCAATATCTCGCAACCCACGGCCGGCAAGCGCGCGTTGATTGTCACGTCGGCGCTGCTGAACAACAAGCCTGCAGCGCGCTTCGACTCAGCAAGACAGGACAATTTCAATACCGGCGTCCCGTATCTCGGTACCGGCGCCGTGGGCATCATCAATAAGACTTCGTACAATATCTACGTCGTCGGCGTCTTTACCGCCGTCGGCACGAACCAGACGATTGTCGGCGAGACGTCCGGCTATATTTGGATCGCGGGCACGGCCGTCGGCCCCGACCGCATTCAGGCGTTGAACGACAATGCGGGCGCATCGATCGCGTCGGTCGCGTACACATGGCTCAATGCGCCGTTCGTGTTCCGCGCGCGTAAAGACGCGGTCAACATCTACGGGCGAATCAACCGAGGAACCGAAGTCGCCGTTGCGCTCATCGGCAACCAATCGACGTTCAATCCCGTCGACCTTTTTATCGGGTCGAGGGGGGCCGCGTCCGGGTACAGCAAGGCCGACGTTGCGTTCGTGCTCGTGACCAACACCGAGCTCAACGCGACGTACAAGGCGCTGCTCGACAACATGATCTCGTACGAGTACGCGCTGCCGTTCGCAACGCCTGGCTCGGCGCCGAGCATCACGTCGGTCACGCCGAATAGCTGCACGCAATTGGCGCTGCCGTTCTACGTGATCGTGGAGAATACGGCCGGTGGCTATACGACGACGTCGGTCATCAACGTCTTCGACAAGGCGCTCCCCACCGAATTCCTAAGCCCTACGCAATTGCGCGCGCGCATCCCCACCGATGCCGTGGCCACCGCCGGCGGGCGGGCCATCTCGGTCGCCGACATTGGTGGCATCTCGGCGCCCGTGGGCATGACCGTGTTCGCCTTCGTCGATCAGCCTGGCCCCAATTTGTACGCCACGACGCCCAACACGGCGATCCAACACGGGGCCGCGTTCACGATCGATTGCTACGGAACCAACTTCACGGCGACGTGCACGGTCGCGGCCGGTGGGTTTCCCTGCACGTCCGTTAACGTGCTCGACTCGGGGCACCTTACGTGCGTCGTGCCGGTGGAGGCTTTGGACGTGCTCCCCGGGCCGCTCGTCACGATCACCGATACGGCCCTCGGTCGCACGTCCAATCCGCTCGAAATTACGCTTACGCCGTGGGCCCCGAAAAACATCGTCGGTATCTCGGGATGGTGGATCGCGAGCAACGTGACCTTGGGCGCCGGCACCGACGTGGCCCAAGTGAACGATCAAACGAGCGGCCATCCCTTCGTGCAAGCGACGGTTGCGAAGCGAGCAAACCTCATCGCGTCCGACGCCCGTTTCAAGGGCCGCCCCACGCTCGACTTCGACGGCACCGACGATTACATGACGGGGCCCACGTTTGCCCAGTCATTCGGCGCGTCCGGCTCGTGGTTCGGTACCGTGTTTCGCGCAGACGCGATCACCGGCACGGGTAGCATTGCCGCCCCCTACAACAACAACTGCGTGTTCGGTGGCGCGGCCGGATGGGGCGGATTTACGCTGAAAAACACGCCCATTGCGTATTGTTACGGAACGAACGGCACCACGTATTACGTGGCCACTGCGCCCGTGGTGGTGGGCACCGTTTATTCGGCCGTGTGCGCGCTCACGCCGACGCTGTTTAGTCTCACGCTCAACGGCGTTCCCGGCACACCAGCAACGCCCACGTCGCCGTCGTTCGCGGGTGGCCAAGTGCTTTCCGTCGCAAGCAACTTTGGGTTTACGACCAATTTCCTAAACGGCCAAATGGCGGAATGGTGGACGAGCAACGTCGCCCCCACGGCGCAGGATCTTATCTGTTGGGGCAACTATTGTCGCTTTTGGTACGGCACCCCGGGTTGAGAGGAGGGCGCGCGATGGTGTTCGGCAAGAAGCCCACGAAGGAAGAAGAGCCGCACGTGTATCTCGGCGGTGGCGTGCTCTACACGGGCAAGGACGGCCTTACGTGGCCCGCGATCGTGTCCGAGATTGACCTCATGAAACCGAGCGTGCTCGGCCTTACGGTGTTCGCGATGGCAGGCCCGCGCATCGCCGACGTCGTGCCCTACGACGCCGATGGCGCTTGCAATTCGTGGCGATGGCCAGGAGACGGCAAGCGTTCGTGAAGCTCGCCCGCTGGCGGGCCCCACGTCGCCCTAGGGAGGTTGGTTCCGGGGCGACGAGCAGTGTGCAATAAGCTCCCTCGGCGGCCGCTCATACCGCCGGGGGAGCGATGAGGGGAGCGATGAAGAAGAAGCCGAAGAACGACGAGGAGCCCAGTCTTCCCTTTCCGCTGCGCGAGCAGCTCCGGCGCCGGAGCATCGCCCAGCACGTCGGCGTGCCCGCTATGCCCGACGGCGAAACGGAGAACCGCCGCGCCGCCGTCCCGCCACGGGGGGGAGTCGCGCCGTGAAGCCCGACTACGATGAGGATGCCTACGAAGGGCGCCTCGGCGTCGTGGCGAACATGCGGTGCGACGAGCCCACCGCGCGCATCCTTCCCGTCGTGGAGCTCCGCGCCCCGTGGTACCGACGTCTTTGGCGGTGGCTTCGGCGGAAGGTTCGCGGGTGACGTGGCCGCCGCTGCTCTTCGGCCGACCGTGGGAGGCGCTCGTGGATGAACCGCTCTACTGCACGCATTGTGGTGCCGAGGACTGGGAGTGCTCGTGCCCCCAGGACAACGCGAACGGGCCCTTTTGCGAGGTCGACTACCACCACGAATGGATCGAGATCGGCGAGGACCGCACGCGTTGCCGTTGGTGCGGGCTCGAGGGGATCCTCGAGCGCATCAAGACCACGGAGACGAAGCCATGAGAGTGCTCACCGAGACCGAATTCCTTCGCCTCTCGCTTCGCGAGCGCGAGCAGCAATTGCTCTACATGGTCTCGGCGCTCCGCGAGCGCTCCGAGCGCATCAAGGTGCTGCAGCGGACGGCGCGCGAGCTCGGGCGCGGCTATCTCCTCGAGCTGCTCCGTGCGCGGACACAAAACGCCTCGGCCCCGGATTGTGGGTCCGAGGCCGCTGCGTGCGCTGAAACAGGTCACACTGAAGGATGACGGGCGAACCCTACGCCCCGGCCGCCGACTTCGCAACGGCTGCTTCGTAAGCAGCGTTCTTCAGCTTCTCGAGCTCCCGCGTTTCCTCGGCTTCGACGAGGGCCACGAGCTGATCGTGGAAGCCTCGGCCAAAGGCCAGCGAGATGGTGGCGGGGAAGCCCGCCGAGTCGCGCGCGCCAACCCACGCGAGTTTGTGGGTGCGCAGTACGCGTTCGATGCAGGCAAGCCCGTTTAGGAGCGCTTGAAACGCGTCCGCGCCGTGGGCGTCGTGGCGCTCGTTCGCGCCGCTCGTCGTCCAATCGAAGCGCGCGACGCTGACCCACGTCCCGCTCTCTTCGCGCCGAGGCGCGCCGAGGAAGACGTGGAGCACCGTATGCCCGTGCGCATCCGTGAGCTCACGGTGCGCGATCCAATGATCGTGTTGGCTCATGACCAGTACATGTAGCAAAAGCCCATGCAAGCCGGGTAGCTCGCGAATTCCACGGCCCAACACGCCGCCGCCGGTTGGGGCGGAAGCGAGCGACAGAATTGCGCGATCGCCACGCTGCCGTTCGAGCATGCACTGGAGCATTGCGCGAGGTCCACGAGCACCGGAGGCTCGCCCCCTCCCGTGCCGCCGCCACCTCCGCCACCTCCGCCGCCGCCTCCCTCACCGCTCCCCCCGGAGCCATCGCCTCCGCCTCCCCACGACGGGCCGGACGGGTTGCCCGGCGTCGGTCCCATTGGCGGAAGCTCGTCGCTGTCGCGCGGCTGGCACTCCGGCTCGAATTCCGTGCACATCGTCGGGATCGTCGGGTCGCGTATCTCCTGCTCCGCGGTGCCGATGCGTTCGCTCGCGTCCGGCGCGGCGCTGCAACCCACAACAAAGAGACCGACGAGAACTGTTGCCTTTCGCATGCTCTGGTAACCCCCTTGGGGGCGAGCCCATCGCACGCTAGAGCTCGGGAGGCAAGACCAACCCTCATCGGCCCGGGAAGTCTTCGATCTCGAAGCCGAGCTCGAGGAGCTTGTCGGCGAGATCGAGCGCCGTCCACGTGCTGTCGGACGCCGCTCGAACCTCCCCCCACGTCACGGTGCGCGCGTCCCTCGAGCGCCATCGCCGAAGGTCTTCGAGCTCCCGCTGGTCACGCTGCCATTGCTCGAAGGCAACGCGCGTTGCCTGCGCCGTCCCGTGCTCCTCGGTGAAGTGTCCCCCGTCCCGCAAGAGCAGCGCGAGCAGGCCCTTGTACGTGTGCTCTTCGACCATGGCGCGCCTCTCCTCGAGCGTGGTTCGCTTGACGTGTCGGCCCTCGAAGAACGCGGGCCCCGAGGCGAGTTTCTCGGGGCCGCTCTTCACGCCTTCAATCTATCAAAGGCCGCCTTCATTTGCTTGATGAGATCGGGAGACGGATTGCTCGCGCCGCGCAGGACGACGCTCACGACTTCCTGGTTCACTCCGATCGCATCCGCGAGGGAAACTTGGGTGATGCCGAGCCGCTTGGTTTCCTCCCGCATGCTCTCGCGCTCGGGCCATACCGGGTAGTGTTTCGAGAAGATGGAGCCCGCACGCAAGCCGGCGTTGCCATGGTTCGCCTTCGTTGGCTCCGGCGCTGGCGCCTTGGGCCAGGGCTTCGCTTCCTTCTTCGCAGGCTTGCTCTTCTTCTTCGGCTTCAGCCGCTTCGGCTCTCTCGGTGCTTCTTCGACCTCGAAGAATTGCATCGCTGGTGCGGACGGCGGCGCGAGCGGGAGCGGCGGCGGGGGCATGGCCGGCTGCAGCACGGCGGACCGGAATGCAGGCGTGGAACGTTTCGGTGGCGGGTCGAGCAGGCCGAGCTCTTGCGCGATGAGCGTAAGCGCGACCTCGGGCGAGACGGCGCCATCAATCGCCATTTGCACCATGCGGGCGACGAGCGGGGCCGATGACGACGACTCGGGCTTCGGCTTCGTGAGGGCTTCGGTTAGGTCCTCGACCATGTTCTCGAGCGTCGTCGCACGGTCTTCGACGAAGCCAAGCCGCTTGCGAAGGGTCTCGACCTTCGCGGAGACGGGCTCGTCGCCCTCGTGGAGCGTCGACGCGTCCGGCGGCGGCGGCGTCATAAAGCTCGCTTTCGAGCTCGCCGGGGGCGGCGGCGATGAACCCCGGTCCCTCTCCCTCTCGAAGTCGGGAAACGACTTCGGCGGCGGCCGCGGAGTGTTGTCCACGCTCGGGTGCTTTCGAGAGTACGAGACCTCAGGGTTCGACATCATCTTCATCAACTCGCTTTCTTTCCTCTGCACCGCTGCTCCGAACGCACCCATGGGGCCGCTCGAATTCAGCAACGCGGATATGACCTTGTTTTTTGCAAGCGCCTTCTGCACTTGGTGTGTACGCACGCTGCGGTCCTCGTTCGATCAGGTGCACGCGATCCACGGCCGCCATGAGCGACCGCGTCCAGCACCCGTCAAAGTCGCGGTGATAGATGCGCATGAGCATTTGCTCAAGCAGCCGTATGTCGTGCTGGCGGTACGCGCATTCGCCCCGTTCGTAGGCGCGAAGGCACGGGAGCATCACCGCGATGAGCTCCTCCAATTCTTCATACGTCGGTTTCATGGCCCCACCGTTCACGAACGAGTTTTAGGCGTTCGTTGTTATAGAGCTCTATCGAGCCCCAGTGTTCGCGGTGATAGGCGCGCGCGGCTTGTGCCACGCGTAAGGCAAGATCTTCGTCCCCAAGCGGGCCAAGGGCGAGAAGCAACCCCCGGCATATGTCTTTGAATCCTTCGAGGCGATGTATGTGCTCGCGAAGCTCGCACGCCGCGCATTGGCTCCACATGCCCTCGCCGAAGTAGCGGCACTTGCTGCATACAAAGTCAGCGCCCATGGCGTCCCTCGATTGCGGTCGGAGCGTTCTCCACGGCGGCCCGTTCGAGCCCTTCGACCCGTTCGCGAAGTCGGTCCAGTTTCCCGGAAAGCACGTCGACCTCTCCGCGGAAGTTCCGCGCGACGTGTTCGGCGAACTCGCGCAGCGCGCGCTCGTGCACTTCAGCAAAGGCTTGTATCAAGGCCGTGCGCTCGTCGGAGCTCAATCCCATAGGATGATCCCTGTCCACACGCGGGCCCGTGGCTGCCGGTCCGTCGGAACGAGCACGGCGTACCTGCAGAACGCCGCCCGCCGCTCGAGGCTCGCGAGCCATCGCCACAAGGCCCCGTCAATGCTCGCGTAGCGTTCGAGCGGCCAGCCCTCAATCGCGACGTGCACGTGGTGATGCCCGTTCTCCACGGCGATGCGACACACGAGCCCTGTCACGGTCTGCACGGCAGCGACGTCGTCGGCGTAGATCGTCGGCGCAAACGGATCGCCCTCCGGCCACTGCGCGAGCGTAAGCGGCTCGCCGAGCTCCGGCATCGTGGCGCGCGAGCTGTCGGTCTCGTCGTCTGTCATGGGCCCCCCGGCTCGTTTCATTTGCTTCAGACCGCGAACGTTCGCGCGCGCACCATCGCGAGCCGCTTTCGGTACGCGTTGTCCGGCTCGTTGTGCATGCGTGGCGTCCCGTAGAGCCATCCGAACCGGTCGAGGGCGTCTCCGTGGAGGAACGCGAGCCGCTCCTCGCAATGGTGGAGCCGCTCCTCGGCGTCGTGGTACGGGCGCAACGCCGCGCGCACGATGCCGATCGCAAGGATGACGAGCACTGCGGTCGTTGTTGCCACAGTGCCTTGTCTACCGTGACATTCCGCGACTAGGGAAGCCGAAAAGTGTGGACCATTGAACAGTACCTAGTGCGCCCTATGGCGGTTCTGCGCTGCACGCTTTGCGGCACGGAACGAACGGGAAACCTGAAGCAGGCGCAGCAAGACTTGCTCCGTTGCTGGACGTGTCGTCCCAATTGGCGGGAATCGCCGCGTGTTCGCAAACCGAAGGCGCCGGCGGTTCCCTTCGCGGAACCTCAGCAGTCGCCCCTGGTGCCCGCGCCCAAGGTTCGCCGCTTTCGGGAAGGCAAGCAGAAAGCCTCGCCCCCGCCGGCCGATGCCCCGAAAGTTGCATACATCGAAGGGCGCATCCAAACGAAGCGGAACGCGTACTCGCGCGCGATGCGCTTCCAGATTGACGAAGACGAAGGCGGAACGCAGCACGGGCGCATCGAGATCGCAGGCTTCCGAACCCGGAATCCGTTGAACCAGAGGCAAATGTGGCAAGCGGCGAAAGCCACGGCCGCCGCGGTGAAAAAGGGCACCATGGAGGCCCTCGAGCTCGCGATGCCTCGCCCCGACGAGGCCGACTTCCACAGCTACGAAGTGAAGCTCGTGCGCATCACGCCGCGCTCGAAGCCCGACGACGACGGCGTGACCGCTGCTTTGAAAGCCGTGCGTGATGCGTTCGCGATCTTTGTGCGCATCAACGATGGCAACCGGCGGCGCTTGCAGTTCTCGTATGGCTACGGCAACGGGCGCGTTTCGGGGATCGTCCTCGAATGGATCCGCCGCGACCATCCGTTCCCCGATGAAGGCCACGACGGATATGTGTTTTTCAATCGTGGCGAGCTCGACATTCTTGCCAGTGAGCACACCGTTGCGGCGCGCCATTGGAAAGAGGTTGCCGCGAAGCGCGTGGTGAGCCAGCGCATGGATCGCATCGCTCACGAGGCGAACGACGAGCAGGGCGAGGAAGCGGCGTACGAAGCCTCCGAGGAAGACGAAGGGTGGTAGGCTGCTTTACGGCTAGCCGTTGCGCCCGCCGCGAGCTATAGAAACGGCATGCCGTCTCAACGTGACTACAGTGCCTGGCACGCTACCGAGGACCGCCGCGAAGAGCTCGGTTGTGATCGCCTCTTCCTGCGCCCGCCGTCGCCCTCTGCCGACCGGCTTGACGCGCTTGCCGCGAAGCTCGGGACGAATCGATCCCTTGCGGCGGCGTTCGCGTTTGCGATGGCGCTCGATGCGCTCGAGGGCGCAACGGCCAAAGATTTGGAGAAAGCCAGGCGGCTTATTTACGCACTGGACGGTAAGAAGCGTCGTTAGAAAGAAGGAGCATTCCCCGATGATGAGAGACAACGGAACCTTTCGAAGGTTGAACCAGATCCAGGAAGCGCTGGACGAAATGAAGCAACTCGCCGCCGAGGACAGCGATGACGAGGGATTAAGAAAACGGGTCGAGATCATGCGCGACGCAACCGACCTTCTCTGGAAGGAATGGCTTGCAGGGGAACGCGACGACGGCGGGAGCATTCCCCACGGCTAGCCACCGTCCTTCGGGCACGGCGCGACACTGTCGCGCGCCGTGCCCACGTCGACCTCGTAACGGAGGCGCGCGCAGGCAAGGGCGAGCACGGCAAGTGATACGCACAGGATCACATGGGCTCGTCGCACCCCTACAAAATAGACCCGGGGGGGGGTATTTTGTGGAGCTCGAAATCGAGGGAGACGATTTTGGATTTCGCTTCGTCCGCCCAGAAAAAAGGGCCGCGCGCGCGAAGTCGTCCCCAGAAATTCGGGGCTTTTTTTGCGAGCCCGAAATGGGGAAAGCCTTTTTGGCCCCGGGAATTTTGGCCCCGAAAATGGGTTTCGCCCCCGGCCCTCGAGCTCGGCCCCCATATGTGTGCACACCTGCCGGTCGGTCAGTCTGACCGGTAGGTATACAACCGGACGGGACGGTAGGCGACCGGTCGGAGCGGTTGGCGGCCGAACGGTACGGTCAAAATGGGCCCGCGTTTGCCGATACTGAAACCCTACCGACCGGTCACGGGTTCCAACATGGCTCGTGTTCAGTGCTCCGACCGGCCGATAGGCGATATTAACTCGTGCTAATACCGTTCGGTAGATTAGGCGCTTTCGGGGCGGGTGCGGCTAGGAGCATTCCCGTGCACTGGCCAGCGGCCCGCCCCGATTGCGGCAAGGGTCAGCGTAGCCTGTCCAGGCTGGCCTAGGAGGGCCTTTCTCGGGGCGAGGGTGGGCTAGGGGCTTGCGAGGGTTGCGGCGCGTTCTAGGGGCTCTGTCGAGCGGCGAAATGGGCAGCGCCCCGGAAAGCGCGGAAGCGCCCCGGGGCCCGTTGGGAGGGTAGTGGGTCAATCGTCGCGCCAGCCATGATCGCGCTTTCGCGCGCGTTCTGCGCTAGCCCTCGTTTTGTAGGTCTGCACGCCGGACAGGCCTTCTAGGGTGCGTGAGCTCGATTGGGAGCAGCCGGATACGCGCCGCACATCGGGCGTCAGGCCGGCCACGTAGCAGGCGTTTCGTTCGAGCCATTGCGCCACGATGAAACGGCCGTTTTCTAGCTGGTAGACGCGCATGCGTTCGCGGGTCATTGGTCCGTCTCCTCGGGCGCTTCGAACAGCAGGCAATCGAGCCCGCGTGTCAGCAGGTAGCCACGCACCAACGCGGCGTAGTCTGTCGCGTCGCCTAGGGTGCGAAACACCGCGGGTGCCCACGAGTAGGGCATTGCGCGTCCGCCGGCGGCGTACACCAGCAGCCAATCGGCCGTTGCCGGCGTTCCGCCGTCCGGTGCGGGGGCATGTGCGCCGGTGCGGTAGGCGGCGCGAGCTCGAGACTCGATAGCCTCGGCTTCTCGGAAGGTAACCGTCTGGATGGCAAGCATCAGAGCGCCTCGCACTTTCGGCGAAGCTTCTCGGGAACGCCGTTAGGCCAGAGCCATTTGACCTTGCGGAAGGATGCAACGCATCCTTTCCACGCATCGTAGGCCGCTGCGGGCTCGCGATAGCCTAGTTCCTCGCAGAATTCACCGAACCGATAGATGCCGTATTCGCTATCGCGCAAGAGCGATGCGACGACGTCAAGCGCGGTCGGTTCGTCGCTCAGTCCCAACCCCATACGGTACGCCGTGCGAATAACGCGCTTGCCTACCTTGACTTTGCACGCCCATGCATGGTGTTCCCATGTATTGACGCACTGAATTCCGAGATACGTGGCTTGAAGTTTCACTGGGAATGCCCTCTAACGCCGAAAGCCCCGGGGCTAGAGCCTACCGGGGCGAGAATGGCGGTTTCGAAGGCCGTTAGGCCAGGAAAGAGCTGCCGTATTTTTTGATGTAGATAGATGCGTTTCTGAGCGCCGACCGCTCCGAGCGGCCGCTGCAGGTATTTACCGGCGCCCGCACGCTGTTAGGGTCGAATTCATAGGCAACCCATTCGCCACGGTCGAGGTTATATCGGGCTCGGATGATTGCGCGGATGGCCATGGGGATGCTTCCTTTGGGGGCGTCGCAACAGAGCGCCGCCGGACAAGTGATAAGTAGCAGACGGCTAGCCGTCTGCAATGGCATTCGACGCGTCTAGAGGCTGGCCGAGCTCGGTAGCCATTTCGCGCGCCACGAGCTCGGCTTCCTCGCGCGTCGCTGCGACCCGTAGCCACGCGCCTCGGGTGACTAGCCATGCGCGTCCGTCCGGCGCGCACTGGGCGAGGACAGGGCCGATGCGAAAGGCCTTCACGCGGCCCCCACGAGCTCGGACACGTCGACGTGAGGAAGCACCCGCTCGAACGAGAAGAGGACCTCGTGGGAGGTATGCTCGGGATAGGTACCCGAGGCCTCGCAGGCGCCCCAATAGAGCCGATCCAGCGTTTCGTCGGAGGCAGCGTCAATCGCCTCTTCCCGCTCGGGGTGAGCTTTCGCGAGCTCGCGGCGGAACTCGTCGCGCCCCCAGTCGGACCATTGCTCTTGCTCCTCTTCCTGCTCTACCTCACTCAAATCCGATTCGTCCGCAATGCAGTAATCTTCCAACCCGTCGAGAAATTCAACGAAGGAAGCCTCTTCCTCGGAATGCTCGGAATCGCGCTCGTTATAGGTGTTGCGCACCGCGATGCCATTCCACCCATGGGAGCCATAGACCTCAACCCACGCGATACCCTCGAGGTCCGCATACTCGGCGCGCAACACGCGGATGTTGCTACGGCCGATAGTCCCACAGCCCACGTAGTCGCCGTGCGTGAGAGCGTCGGGAACGAACCAATCGTGGCGCTTCTCGGTGGCGGAGTCCCAGTGCGAGCCTAGGTGCGTGTTGTCCGCAAGAAACTCCCACGGTGCAGGGGTCTCGAGCTCCGTGCCCTCGCGAGCAATCCAGTAACGCGACGCAATGTAGTAGGAGCGGGACATCGGGTCATTCCTTCGTTTGGAGCGGCGAACCGCGTTGACCCTCCTATCCTGATAGACGGCTAGCCGTTTCGCCAGTTCGATTAGATGCGATTGAGAAGAAAGAATCGAAGGCCGATAGGCGATCGTCTCTTGCTTTCTTGAGAACGCATATTCGTACTTGACCAGACGACAATCGTTATCCAACGTGGATACGCAATCGTGTATACAATACCAAGTTGGTAATTCGGTAATCTGGTTTCATGAGATGCAAGCATGAATTGAGTTTTTGAAAAATACAAGGGTGGCCATGACGATTGTTGAGAAATAGTTGGCACGGGAAAGCGTCGTGCCAAGATGCGTGGGCACGAAGTGTGCCAAGTGCATGGCACGATCCTTGCCTGGAAAAAAGTGTGCCACCCCAGAAGAAAATATATCCTCTTCTA
>Ga0164307_10000085_pt1 | contig 39648 bp, 30 predicted proteins | sample Whisoiple_243_MG_FD_110214 | JGI IMG/M metagenome (GOLD analysis project Ga0164307, IMG submission 110214) | Soil microbial communities amended with fresh organic matter from upstate New York, USA - Whitman soil sample_243_MG | ecosystem: Environmental > Terrestrial > Soil > Unclassified >...
CCCAGGGCGAGGCTGATCATGCGGTGGTGGTTGGGCGCGCCGTCGACGTAGTCGAAGAGTTCGGCGTGCGACTGCGAGTGCCGGGGGTTGATCTCCAGGAGGCGGATGTCCTGTGTCCCGGGGTCGTAGAAGTACTCGATGCTGAAGGTGGCCGATTCCATGCCGATCTGCCGCATGGTCCGTTCGCTGACGTCGTGGAGCTTGCGGATCACGGGCGCGGGGAGGCTGCTCGGATACTGGTGGCGCAGGAAGCAGGGGGAGCCCGGGTAGTTGATCGAGTCGAGCACGCCGTAGACGGTCGCCCTGCCCTGGTGGACGTATCCCTCGACGGCCACCTGGATGCCGGTCATGGCCTCCTCGGCCAGGCAGACCTGGCCGCCCACCCCCTCCATCTCGGGCGGGAGTTCCAGCAGTTCGAGCACGGAGTCGAAGGGCCTTCCCACGCGGCCGATACCTGCCTTGATCTGTTCGACGGCGGCCCGGAACTCCTTCATGTCGGAGACTCCGAACGCCAGCTCGGACGAGTAGGCGAGGGCCGGTTTGAGCCACATGGGGAAGGCCACACCTTCGGGCGGCTTCGGATCGTCCGCGTCCAGGTCCACGCGGCCGAAGCGCGGGTACTCGTCGATGACCTTCCGCTGTTCGAGGCGGCTCCAGTACTTGTGCTCGCACTTGACGACGGATTCAAGGCTGGTGGTCCGCACCCCGTACTCCTCGCCGAGCATCGGGACGAGGGTGCTCACCGGGAAGTCCCAGTACCCGACGATCGCGTCGATGCTGCCGTCGTGCGCGTCGAGGACGGCCCGGGCGCGGTCCATCAGAGCGGGCACGGACACCTCGCCCTCCTGCAACTCCTCCAGGCCGAGGAGCCGGTGGAACCGGTAGGAGTCCGCGTCCGGGACCGCTTCCAGGGTAGGGAGGTTTGCGTCGTCGAGGCCGACGACGAACAGGTTCTTGCGCTGCTGCATGGGCGAAGTCCCTTCGTGGAGTGGGAATGTGCTCCTGCACTCCACAGCGCGTGCCCTCACCGGCGCCCGGCATGCGACCCCTTCCGGACAGCGGTGTCCGGGTCCGCTTCCCTCCTCCGCTTCAGCGCACCCCGCGTGGGCGGTACTGGACGCTGATCCTCGGCCCCCTGGCCTGGGCGGTCTTGGGAACGGCGTGCTGCCAGGTGCGCTGGCACGACCCGCCCATGACGATCAGGTCGCCGTGGCCGAGCGGCCGGCGCACGGTCGCGCCGCCACGGCACGGGCGCAGGAGCAGATCACGGGGTGCGCCGAGGGAGAGGATCGCGACCATCGTGTCCTGGTGCGAGCTCCGGCCGGTCAGGTCTCCGTGCCAGGCGACGCTGTCGCGCCCGTCGCGGTAGTAGCAGAGCCCGGCCGTGGTGAAGGGCTCGCCCAGTTCGTCGCCGTAGTGGCGCGACAGCGCGTCGCGGGCCTCGTCGAGCACGGGGCTGGGCAGGTCGTCGTCGGCCCGGTAGAAGGCGAGCAGCCGGGGGACGTCGACCGTGCGGTCGTACATCTGGCGTCGCTCGGCCCGCCAGGGCACCCCTTCCGCGAGTACGGAGAAGAGCTCGTCGGCGCCGCTCAGCCAGCCCGGCAGCAGGTCGATCCACGCCCCGTCGCCGAGCACCGTCCTGCGCAGGCCGGTGAGACGGCCGAGGTGCGGGCGGTCGGCCTGGTCGAACAGCGAACCCTGGAGATGAACGGACATGCCGACGAGTCTACCCACTTATTAGAACAAACGTTCCCTTCAGGGGTTCGGCCCGGTCGCCTCGGGATCGTCGCCGCTCAGTTCCGGTTCCAGGCCCTCGGCCACGTCGGCGTGGCCGAGGCCCGCGTCCGCGCGCCACGCCTCGAAGGACCAGCCGGTCAGCGCGACCACGGCCAGTCCGAGGGTCCAGCCTCCGGCCACGTCGCTGAACCAGTGGACGCCGAGCGCGACGCGGGTGAACCCCACACCCAGCACCGAGACGATCGCCACGGCCCAGAGGAGGGGGCGCAAGCCCCGCCGCACCAGCGGTAGCAGGACGAGCAGCAGGATCGCGAACGAGGTCGTGGCCGTCATCGCGTGGCCGGAGGGGAAGGAGAAGCCGGGGGCGTGGGCGACCGGATCCGGCAGGGCCGGCCTCGCCCGTTCGACCACGGTCTTCGCCAGAAGCCCGATCAGCCCTCCGGCCACGGCGGTGACGGCCGACCAGGCGGCCAGACGCCAGGCACGGCGGTACACCAGCCACAGGGTGAGCACGGCGACCGCCGCGCGCAGGGTCACGGGGTCCCAGACCACGTCGGAGAAGAAGCGCAGGGTGCCGGTCCAGGCCGGATGGTCGAGAGCGGTCCGGTTCAGCCACCGGGCGGCGCCGGCGTCCAGACGCCGCAGCGGATGCCATCCGCTCTCCACCAGGACGAGGACCAGTCCGAAGAGTACGGCGGCGACCGCGGCGGCGGCCGCGGATCCGAACAGCCGGATCCCGAATCTGCGGTCGGCGTCCCGGCGTCGCAGGGCCGGGGCAGCGGGTCGTGCGGACATTCAGGCTCCTGGGTCGGGTTGTACGGGGCCGGGCCGCTTGGCCCGTACCGCCTCCAGCTGGGCGGCGAAGGAGAGGCCGAGGAAGAGGGCGATGGAGGTCAGGTAGGCCCAGAGCAGCAGGGACATGAAGGCCGTGAGCGGCCCGTACACGGTGTCGAAGGAACCACTGACCTCCAGATAGAGGCTGAGCAGCCAGGTCAGCGTGGTCCAGAGCACCAGGTACACGGCGGCGCCGAAGGCGAGCCAGGTGTAGCCCGGCTGCCGGCGGCGCGGGGACCGGCGGAAGATGGCGCTCGCCGACAGGATGACGAGCAGCACGCCCGCGGGCCAGCGCAGCATGTCCCAGGCGGACCGGGCGCCGGCACCGAGGTCGTACACGTCGACGACGGCGGCCACCAGGTCACCTCCGGCCACCATCGCGACGAAGCCGATGCCGAGAGGGATGCCCGCGGTCAACGACATCACCAGCCCCCGGAGGTACTTCCGGTGGAAGACCCGGTCGCGCTCGACACCGTAGATGCGGTTGGCCCCACGCTCGATCTGGCACATCGCCGTGGTGGTGTTGGTCAGGGAGAACACCAGCCCGAACCACAGGGCCAGCTGGGCGCCGTCGTCGGCCCTCCGCCTGCTGCGGTCCAGGGCGTCCTCGACCACTTCGGCGCTGGGCCCCGCCGTGATCCGCTGGATCGTCAGTTCCGCCACCCTGCCGAGGTTCTCGGTGTGCAGGGCCGTCGACAGCCCGACGAAGGCGATGACCAGCGGCACGACGGCGAGGACGGTCTGGAGGGCGAGTGCCCGGGAGTGGCTGAAGCCGTCGGCGTAGCGGAAGCGGACGAAGGAGTCGCGCAGCAGCGGCCAGCGGCCGTAACGGCGCAGAGTGACCAGTGCCTCGTCGCCGGAGAGTTCGCTGCCGATCATGTCGCGGGTCTGCGGGACCCTGGTGGCGGTGCCCATGTCACTCTCCCCCCGTGGGCATGAGGACCGTCAGCGCGCCGGGTCTGACCTCGGCGACGAGACGCCGGCCCGGAGTCACGGGGTCGCCGTCCAGCTCACGCTGCTGCGGCGTCTCGAAGCGGATCTCGGCGCGGCGGAAGGTGAAGTACTCGACGGCGCGATGGGTGCCGGCGTGGTCGTTCTCCCCCGTCGGCCGGGGGCGCACCACGGACGCCACGGCGCTCAGCCAGCCGGCCGGTCCGCGCGGGTCGAGGATCATAAGGTCGAGCAGGCCGTCGTCGGGGCGCGCCGCCGGGACCAGCGCGGCACCGCCCTGCACCTTCCCCGTGTTGGCGACGAGCACCATCCGGGCGGTACGCCGCAGGGGCCGCGCCCCGTCGATGCCCACCGTCAGCCGCATCCGGGGAGCACGCAGCTCCCGCAGGCCGGCCATGACGTAGGCGGGCCAGCCGAGGACCGCCTTGGCGCGGTCGCTGGTGCTCTCCAGCATCGCCGCGTCGAGCCCGGCCCCTGACATCACCGTGAAGTGCGCGGCCTCCATGCCGTCGCCCTCGACCCGTCCGAGGTCGATGCGGTGCGGGATGCCGCCGAGGGCCCCTGCCAGGGCATCCGCGGGTTTCACGGGCAGGCCCAGGTTCCGCGCGAGGAGGTTTCCGGTGCCGCAGGGCACCACGGCGAGCGGGACGCCCGTCCCGGCCAGCGCGTCGGCGGCGGCGCGGATCGTCCCGTCCCCTCCGCAGACCACGACGAGCGACGCACCGTCGCGCACCGCTCGCGCCGTCTGGCCCTCGCCCGGGTCGTCGGCCGTGGTCGGCACGAAGTCCGCTCCGGGGCGGCCGTGGTCCTCGAGGACCCGCCTCAGCCGTGCGCGCTCCGCCTCGTCGGTGACGGTGGGGTTGTAGACGACGGTGGTGGGGCCGGCCTCCGTAGCGGCCGGGAGGCCGGCGGCCGGGGTGTCGACGGCGGGCGCGGCGGCCGGCACGTGCGGTCCGGCCAGCAGGGCGCGGCCGACGATCAGCAGGGACAGCCCGCCGTTCAGCAGTCCTCCCGCGACGTCCGTCGGATGGTGCATCCCCCGGTACGCCCGGGCGAGGCCCACCAGGAGGGGCACGAGGAACAGCAGCACCGCGACGGGCTTGCGCCACGGTCCCCTGACCCGGTGCAGGACCAGCACCGCGAGGCCCGCGTAGAGCGCGGTCGCGGCCCCCGTGTGTCCGGAGGTGTAGCTGGAGGTGGGGGGCGAGGCGTCGAGGCGTTCGACGTCGGGCCGGGTGCGGTCCACCGCCTCGGTGATGACCAGGAAGACCAGGGACTGGAGTGAGACGGCGACCGCCAGGAAGAGCGCGTCACGCCATCGGGGAAGCCTCGGGACCAGCAGCAGGAGAAGACAGGTGAGGAGGGTTCCGACGACGACCGTGACGGTGTTGCCCGCCTCGGACACCACGAGGGACACCGTGTCGAGGGTTCCCGTGCGGGCCCGTTCCAGGGCTTCGTTGACCTCGTCCTCCGAGGTGAGCGGCCACACCCGGGCGCCGGGCCCGGTGATCAGGAGCCCGAGCCCCACCATCAGGGCGGCCTGGCAGACCGCCGTCGAGGCGATGATCCCGACCGCCCGGCTCATGCCCCCGGCGGTCTCCGGAGCGCGGGCCGGGCGCTCCGCGACGCCGTGCGGGCGCTCCGGGCCGGCCGGCGCCGGCAACGGCCGCGACCGCCCGGCGGCGAGGACTGCGGGTCTTTCAGGTATGTCGGTCGGCATGGCGTTCCCGTCGCTGCTGTGTGTCCCCTCGGGCCACGAGGGGGCCGGCGCTCACCCCGGCGTCTCGCCGTCTTCCCTCTCCGGGCGTCTCCAGACCTGCCACGTGGGCGTACGTCTCCTCCGCCCGGTGCGGTCGGGTGTTCCGTCCCGGTCCCGGCCCTCGGAGCCGGTCGCCGGCGCCGGCCCGCCGCACCCGGCCCCGGGGGCCGGAGACTCCTATGCACCTCGCCCGCCGCCTATGCGTCCTGCCGCCCGTACATGGCACAGCCGGCCCGGTGGCGGTTCAACTGAACCCCGAGAATCCGGAACCGGTCGATTGCACATCACCCACACGGGAGGCGTCCGATGACAACACCTCTGGCCGATTACGCACAGTTCGCCGGAAAACGGATCGCGATCGTCGAGCACATGCAGAACCATCCGTTCGTCCTGGGGCTGCGGCAGGCCCAGGAGCACGGCCTGGAGGTGTGGCTGCTGACGGGCGACCGGTCCTGGTACACCCACGGGCACGACTGGGACACCCACCCGCTGGCCATCGTGGACCGGGTGATCGACGTCGACACCACCGACCTGGACGCCGTGCTGGCCGTCGTCACCGGTGAGGACGGCGCCCCCCTGGTCGACGGCCTCACCTCGTTCTCCGACTACCACACCGAGCTCGCCGCGCGGGCCGCCCAGCGGCTCGGCCTGCCCGGACCCGACCCGGAGGCCGTGCGGACCGCCAACATCAAGGACCACCTGCGGATCGCACTCGGCGACGAACCGTTCAACATCCCTCATGTACTGGTGGGGCACCGTGGCCAGCTCGACGAGGCGGCCCGCCGGCTCGGCTTCCCGATGATCGCCAAGCCCCCGGCGGAGGCGATCAGTTACGGGGTGCGCAGGGTCGACGACATGGCCGGGCTCGTCGAGGCGTGGGAGGAACTCTCCGCGGTTCGGCACAGCCTGCGGGGCCAGCCGCGCAGCGGTGACGTCCTGCTGGAGCAGTACGTCGAGGGCGAGGAGGTCAGCGTCGAGACGATGACCGTGGACGGGCACACCCATGTCTTCGGCGTCACCTCCAAGGACCTCTTCGGCGACCCCGCCTACATCGAGTGCGGGCACACCTTCCCCGTACCGCTCTCCGACGAGGAGCGCGACGAGCTGTACCACGTGGTCCGCACGACCCTGGAGATGATCGGCTACCGGCACGGCCCCTGCCACACCGAGGTCCGCCGCACCGAGTCCGGCTGGCGGATCATCGAGGCCAACCCGCGTACCCCGTCGAGCTGCATGACGATGCTGGTGACCGACGTGACCGGTCGCAGCCCGATCCTCGACGCCTGGCTGCTCACCATCGGCGTCACCCCGCCGATCGAGCCGGTCGTGCACCGCGGTGGCGCCGCGGTCCGCATGATCTACCCCACCCGGCGCGGGACCCTCTCGCACATCGACGGCCTGGAGGCCGCGGCGGCGGTGGAGAACGTCCAGGTGCTGCTGCACGTCGAGAAGGGCGACCATCTTCTGCAGCGCATGGACAACTCCTCCTGCGTCGGCTTCACCTACTGCAACGGCCCGGACCGGCTCGCCGCGCAGGAGCTCGCGGACAAGGCGGCCGCGCTGCTGGACTTCGTCGTCGAGGAAGACCTCCGGTGAGCCCGTATACCGAGGGCCCGGACGCCCAGGGCCCGGACGCCGTAAGGGCGGTGGCGGACGCGGCCGGACTGGAGGCGGCGGGCTGGAACTCACTGCTGGGGGCGGAGGACTTCTTCCAGACCCCGCGGTGGCTCGCCGTGCAGGAGGTCAACTCGGGTACGGCCATGGACTTCCTGCTCCGTGAACGGGCCGGCGCCCCGGTCGCCGGTCTGGTGACGGCGTGGGCCGACACGTCCGTCGCCTGGCTGCTCGCCCGGCCGGACGCCATGCTGCGACGCGCGCTGGAGCAGGAGGTTCCCGAGGCGGCCGGTGTGCTGCGCGACGTCGCCGGGGGCGACCCGGACCGGCTGCTGCCCTCCCTGGTGTGCGGGGGGCGGCATCTGGGGCGCACCAGGACGCTCGCCTCGCCGGACGCCACCGCGGACGACCTCTCCGCGCTGCTGGACAGGGCCGAGGCGATGGCGGCGGACCGGGGGGCGGCGACCGTGTGCTTCCCGCACGTCGACGTACGGGACACCTCGCTGACCGGACTGCTGGAGAGCCGTGGCTACCGCCACCACCCCTCCGACCACTACGCCTGGCTGGACATCCCGTCCGGTGGTTTCGAGCAGTTCGTCGAGGAGATGAGCGCCCACCGGCGCCGCCGGGTGCGCCTGGAACGCAGGGCGCTCGCGGAGGCCGGTGTCGAGGTGAACGTCGAGCCGCTGACGCAGGCGCTCTGCCCCCGCCTCGGAGAACTCGACGCCAACCTCCTGCGCAAGTACGGGAATCCGGCCAGCGACGAGGGCTCGGCCCGGATGATCGGGCGGATCGCCGAGATCATGGGCGACGACGTCCTGGTGTCCGTGGCCCGGCAGCACGGCAGCATCATCGGCTTCGGGATGGTGCTGCGGTCCCGCGCCCGGGGCGAGGAGCAGTGGTACGGCCACCGGGCGGGGTTCGACTACGAGGCCCAGGGCAAGCTGCCGCTCTACTACGACGTCCTGTACTACCAGGTGCTGGACGCCGCGGCGAAGGAGGGCGCCACCGTCCTGCACGCCGGGATCGGCAGCGTCAAGGCGAAGCTGGCCCGTGGCTGCCAGGCCAGCGAGCAGCGCTCCTACCTGCTGCCGGTACACCGCACCGAGGGTGCCGCGGACGCGCCCTCCGACGACCGGGAGACGACCACCTGATGAGCGACGCCACGAATCTCCGGGAAGGCGCCGGCTGGAACGCCGCCGTCGGGGCGGTCGTCGCCCCCTCCGGCCGGCGCGGAGGCACACTGCGTCTGGTCTCGTCGGCCGATGTCGACTCCCTCGACCCGGCACGGACCTACTACGTCTGGGTCTGGCTGCTCCAACGCCTCCTCAACCGCACGCTGATGGCGTACCCCACCGATCCCGGGCCCGCGGGTCTGGTGCCCGTACCGGACCTCGCGGAGGGGCCCGGGGTGGCGAGCGACGGAAACCGGACCTGGACCTACCGGCTCCGCGAGGGGGTGCGCTTCGACGACGGCACCCCGGTCACCTCGGCCGACGTACGGTACGCGGTGCAGAGGATCTTCGCGCAGGACGTGCTCCCGGGCGGGCCGACCTATCTGGTGCCGCTCCTGGACGACCCGGACCGCCCGTACGCGGGGCCCTACCGGGACGGCGAGGACGGCCTGCCCTCCGTGCTCACCCCGGACGCGCGCACGATCGTGTTCCGGCTGCGCACCCCGTTCTCCGACTTCGACCACCTGATGGCCCAGCCCTGCGTCTCCCCCGTGCCCCGGCACGCCGACACCGGGGCCCGCTACGGCGAGGACCCGCGCTGCACCGGGCCCTACCGGGTCGCCGAGCACCGGGCGGGCAGCAGGCTGCTGCTGGAACGCAACCCGCACTGGGACCGTGCCACCGACCCCGTGCGGCCGGCGCTCCCGGACCGGGTGGACGTCGCCATCGGCTTCGACCCGGACGAGATGGACGAGCGCCTGATCGCCGGGGAGTTCGACATCAATCTGGAGGGCCGCGGCCTTCAGCACGCGGCCCAGGGCCGTCTGGCCGGCGACCCCGTGCTGCGCTCACGCACCGACAACCCGAAGACGAGCTTCCTGCACTTCGTCTCGCTCCAGCCGCACATCCCGCCCTTCGACAACGTGCACGTGCGGCGGGCCGTGCACCACGCGGCCGACAAGATCCTGCTCCAGGAGGCCCGGGGCGGCCCGGTCACCGGGGGCGACCTGACCACGGCGCTCTTCCCGCCGGGGCTCCCGTCCCATCAGGCGCTGGACCGCTATCCGACCGGGCCCGATCTGCGCGGCGACCTCGACGCCGCCCGCGCCGAACTCGAAGCGGCCGGCCTGCCCGACGGCTTCGACGCCGTCATCGGGACCCAGCGCGGCAAGTTCCGGCTGGTCGCGGACGCGGTCGTGGAGTCCGTCGCACGTGTCGGCATCCGGCTGACCGTCAAGGAACTCGACGTGGCGACGTACTTCAGCCAGGGCGCCGGCTCGCCGGAGACGATCCGCAAGCACGGTCTCGGCATGATCGTGACCGACTGGGGCGCCGACTTCCCCACCGAGTACGGTTTCCTCGCCCCGCTGGTGGACGGCCGGCTGATCCGCCCCGGCGGCGGCAACTGGAACATCGCCGAGCTCGACGACCCGAAGATCAACGAGCTGATCGACACCGGGCTGCACACCGCCGACCCCGCCGCGCGCACGGAACTGTGGCGCGAGGTGGAGCGGCGGGTCATGGACCACGCGGTGATCCTGCCGCTGGTCCACGACAAGACCCTGCACTACCGGGGCCCCCGCGCCACCGACGTCTTCGTCCACCCCGCCTTCGGCCTGTACGACATCCAGGCCATGGGCGTCACCGACACCCGCACCGACCGGGAGACCGACACCGCATGAACGACACAGCAGCGGACCTCCGCTTCGTCCCGCTGGAAGCCGACGACGTACCCACGGTGGACGCCTGGCTCCGGCTGACCACGGAGAGCGCCGAGGACGTGCCCCTGTCCGCCGCCCCTCACTGCGCGGCCGACCTCACCGGATCGGTGCGCTTCGCACCGCCGGACACCTCGCTGGCCGGGGAGGTCGCGTTCCTCGGCGGGCAGGCGGTGGGCGCACTCCGGCTGGTGCTTCCCGACGGGGCGCCGGTCGCCGTCGTCGACCAGCTGCTGACCGCGCCGAAGGAGCGCCGTCAGGGCATAGGGACCGCCCTGTTCCGGCGGGCCCGCTCCCTGGCCGCGGAGCACGGCCGCACGCTCCTGGTCGCCGACGTGGTCCAGGCACTGCCCGGGGGGCCCGTGCGGGACGAGGGTCCCGCCGCGTTCGCGGCCGCGCTGGGCGCCACCGTGTCCGACGGCCCCGAGGGCGTCCACCAGTGGCTCGACCTGGACCGCCACGACCCCTCGGCCGGCGGCGTCCCCGAGGTCCCGGCCGGCTACCGGCTCCAGCGCTGGGGGACGGTGACCCCGGACGCGTTCGCGATCGCGGTCTCCGAACTCGGCCAGTCGCTCGGCGCGAGCCCGCCGGAGACCTGGGGCGAGGGGCCCGACGCGGTGCGCACCAGCCATGTGCGGCGCTACGAGCGGATGCGGGTGGGCCGTGGACGGCGCGCCTACCACGTGGGCGCCGTCCACGAGGCGACCGGCGAACTCGCCGGATTCACCAGTGCGTCCAAGACCACCGGCAACCCGGAGCACCTCCTCCAGGGCATGACCGTGGTGGCCGCGGCGCACCGCGGTCATGGCCTGGGTCTCGTGCTGAAGCTCGCGAACCTCGCCCATGTGCGTGAGTACGAGCCGCGCGTGCGGCTGATCGAGACGGCGAACGCGGACGACAACCGTCCGATGATCGCCCTCAACGAGGCGATGGGCTTCGTGCCTCAGGAGCGTTTCGTCTCCTGGGAGGCGCCGGTCGCCCCCGCCGTCTGAGTGCCCGTCGGCCGCCCCCCGCCCCCTTCTTCGGGGAGGCGGGGGGCGGCCGCGCGCTCACGCGCGAAGCGCGGCAGCCAGCCGGTGCCCAGCAGCACCCCGGCGACGACGACGGCTCCGCCCGCCACCGCCCATCCGGTGGGCCGCTCGTCCAGCGCCAGCCAGGCGCCGACCAGGCCGACCACCGGCACGAGCATCGAGAACGGCGCGACCACCCCGGCCGGGTAGCGCTTGAGCAGCGCCGTCCAGATCCCGGAGCCGACGACGCTGCCCAGCACCGCGATGTAGACGAGTGCGACGAGGCCCGGCCAGCCCTCCGGGCCGAAGGCGGACCCCAGCGCCCGCCATCCCGTGGCCGGCCCCTCCATCACCGCGGACAGCGCCAGCAGCGGCAGCGGCGGGACCACCGCCATCCACAGGGCGAACCGGAGCGGATACTCCGGCTTCGCCTGCCGGCTGGCCAGGTTGCCCACCGCCCAACCGAGCGCGGCCAGCACGGTCAGCACGAGAGGCATCAGCGGCGCCGTGCGCGAGCGGTCCACCGCGATGACCACCATGCCCAGCACCGCCAGTCCGATGCCCGCCAGTTGCCGTCCGCTGACGCGCTCGCGCAGCAGCAGGGCACCCAGCAGCACCGTGAAGGGCGCCGACGCCTGCACCACGACGGACGCCAGACCGGACGGCATGCCCTGCTCGATGGCCAGGAACAGCAGCCCGAACTGGGCCACGCCGAAGCCGAGTCCGTATCCGAGCAGCCAGCGCAGCGGCACCCCCGGGCGAGGCACGAACAGGACCACCGGCACCGCCAGCACCAGGTAGCGCAGCGCCGCCAGGAAGAACGGCGGGAAGTGGTCGAGGCCGACCCGCACCGCGAGGAAGTTCAGTCCCCACAGCACGGCCACCAGCACCGCCAGCGAGCGGTCCCGGGCGGTCACCGGGAGGTGCCGGAGAGAAGTCCGGATCCGATGACGCGGCCGCCCATGCCGCGGAGGAACTGCCCGTCACCGATGAGCTTCTGGTCGTCCGCGCGCTGCTGGAGCACGAGCGTGTAACGGACCCCGTCGGGATCCTGGAGCAGCCAGCAGAACATCATGACGCCGGGGCACGAGCCGCCCTTGAACACGACGCGGGGCCAGCGGGCCGCGTCGACCGGGACCCCCGGGTAGGCCGTGAGGATGTCCTCGACGGCGCCGCTGGTGTCCCGCGTCCCGTCGTCGGCCAGCGCGCCGAGCACCCGTGCGACGTCCCAGGCGCTCATGTGCCAGTCCAGACCCAGCTGGTGCACGGTCGCCCCGAGGTCGGAGCCGCGTACGGTCATGGGACCGGCGATCCGGTCCAGCAGGCGCCGTCGTCCGTCCTCGTCCGCGGCGACCCACTCGGCCCGCAGCCCGGGAGCGCCCCAGCCGATCTCGAAGACCTCGTGGCTCGACAGGAACGGCCGCAGCAGGGCGGGGTCACTGTGCCCGCCCTCCACGACGGCCCGTTCGACGGCGTCCCGGCCCAGCAGGTCCTGGATGAGGTCGGCGGCGGTGTTGTCGCTCATCGCGATCATCTTGTACGCCGTCTCGCGCACCGAGACCCGTGTGCCGTCGGGCAGTTCCTGCATGTCACCGGTCGGCAGGCTGCGCAGTGCCGGCGTCACCGTCACCTCGTCGTCCCAGCGCACGGAGCCGGAGGCGACCGCGTCCGCCAGGGCCCGCATGAGGTACAGCTTGTACGAGGAGCCGTTGGGCATGGGCCGGTCGGCCTCCCTCGCGTACAGCGTCTCGGTCGTCCCGCCCTCCTCGCGGGTCACCAGCGCCGACCAGGTCACCCCAGGCTGCTCCAGGGCGGCCTCCAGGTCGTCCCATCCGTGCACGGCCGGGGTGACCACCTCGGGCCCCAGGTGCAGGACGCGGATCAGCCCCGTGGAGTCCAGCGTCAGCGACAGCGTGGAGCGGGTCCCCGAGGGGCCTTCGAGGGTCACCCACGACTTGTGGGCGACCGGCTGGTACTCGGTGACGGTGAACGGGCCGAGGCCGCGCCACTGTTCGAGCGCCGCGGCGAAGCCCTGCGGGTGCCGGGCGAGGAACACGGGGACGAAGTGCTCGGACAGGTCGTCGTCACGGGGCGCCTCGGGGGCGGTCAGCAGCTCCGCCGCCCAGCGGGTGCGGCTCCCGAGTGGGGTGTCGTCACCGTCGAGCGCGGCCCGCGCGCGGGCGGAGGCGTCGGAACCGGGCAGATCGATCATCATCGCTCCTCGACGGCCGTTGCCGGCCGTTGGTGTCAGTCCTCGGTGACCGTGATGGCCGTGCACGGGCAGAGGTCGGCGCACAGCCGGACCGTCTCGTGCAGTTCGGGCGGTGGTGCGGCCTGGAGCAGGACGACGGTGCCGCTCTCGTCGTCCTGTTCGAAGACCCGGGGCTCGGTCGCCGCGCAGCGGCCCATGGAGCAGCAGGCGTCCGTGTCCACGGACACGCGGAGCCGGCCGGCGCTCACCAGGTCACCGGGAGCGCGCCGAGGCCGTAGCTGGACACCTCGTGCCGGAAGTCCAGTTCGGCGAAGGGGACGGCGAGGCGGGCGCCGGGCATCCAGCGCAGCACGGCGGCCAGCATCTCCTCCAGTTCCACCTTGGCCAGCCACTGGCCGAGGCACTGGTGGATGCCGTGGCCGAAGGCGAGATGGCGGCGGGCGTCACGGCCCGGGTCCAGGGTGTCGGGGTCGGGGAAGACCGACGCGTCGCGGTTGCCGGCCGAGAGGGACACGACCACTCCCTCGCCGGCCCTGATGGTCACGTCGCCCAGCTCCACGTCCTCCAGCGCCGCACGGGCGAGGCCGTTCTGCACGATGGAGTGGTAGCGCAGCAGTTCCTCGACCGCCTTCGGCAGCAGCTCGGGGTCCTTGTCCAGGGCGTCGGCCAGCCCCTGGTCGGTGACCAGGCTCAGCAGGCTGAGACTGGCCTGGCTGGTCGTCGTCCCGTGTCCGGCCACCAGCAGCAGCCGGCACATCGGGACCATCTCCTCGACGGTCAGCTTCCCGGTGCGCACCTGGTCGACGACGAGGCGGCTCAGCAGGTCGTCGCCGGGCTCGGGCATCCGCATGCGCTCCTCGACCACGTCGCGCAGCAGGCCGTCCAGCTCGTCGCGGGCGGCGGCGACCTGGGCGGGCGGGTAGCCGCGGTCGATGAGGATGCCCGCGCGGTTCTCGATCAGTTCGCGCTGCTCGTCGGACACGCCGAAGAGCAGTGCGATCACCCGGGAGGGGACGGGGATCGTCAGGCCGCGCACCAGATCGACCGGGCGCTCGCCCCGGGTCAGTTCGCCGAGCATCTCGTCCAGGTGCTCCCGCAGCACGGGCCGCATCGCTTCGGCCCTGCCGTGCAGGAAGTCGCGGGTGAGCATGGACCGCAGCCGTGCGTGGTCGGGGTCGTCCATGCGGATGAAGGAGGCGGTGTGGGGCTTGTCCCGCACCAGGGGGGAGGTGGTCGTCATCATCGGGAAGCCGGGCGCGCTGGTCACGGCGGTGAACCGACGGTCACCGAGCACCGCACGCACGTGCGCGTGGGCCGTGACCAGCCACACCTGGCTGCCGTCCCACATCGTGATGCGGCTCGCGGCCGGACCGGACCTCAGCAGTGCGAGCGGGGGCGGTGGATCGATCGGGGAGACGCGTTCCATCGGATAGGACGGCACTGCGGTCGCCTTCGGGGATGCTGCGTCCTGCGTCATGGGTCCCACCTATCGCTGCACGGGCATGCCGACGTGAAGTAGCGGCCCCATCCTCACCGCCCTTCCCGCGCCCTCCCCTTCGGGGTGGTGCGACCCGCATAACCGGCCACGAACGCACATAACCGGGGGCGCAGGAAGCCGTTCACCGGACGTCGGACCGGCTGGTACGTTCGGCGCGCCGTACCGTCGTCTTTCGGCCGGATTTCCGGGTCCGGCCCACCACCCCGAGAACGAGGACCACATGAGTTCATCGCTAGAGGGACACGTCGCACTCGTCACAGGAGCCGGCTCAGGAATCGGCCGGGCCACCGCACGCGCCCTTGCCTCGGCGGGGGCGTCCGTCGCCGTCGCCGGGCGACGCGTCGACCGGCTCGAGGAGCTGCGCGACGAGCTGGAGGCCGAGGGCGGCACGGTCCTCGTCCTGGAGCTGGACGTCACCGACGAGCAGGCCGTGGGTGCCGCCGTACGGTCCGCCGTCGAGACCCTCGGCCGGCTCGACATCCTGGTCAACAACGCGGGGCTGATGCTGCTGGGACCGGTGGAGAACGCCGACACCACCGACTGGACCCGGATGATGGACACCAACGTCATGGGTCTGATGTACACGACCCACGCGGCGCTCCCCGAACTGATCAGGAACCAGGGGACGATCGTCCAGATCTCGTCCATCGCGGCCCGGGTCGTCGGACGCGGCAGCGCCGTCTACAACGCCACGAAGTTCGCCGTGAACGGGTTCAGCGAGGGGCTGCGCCAGGAGGTGACCGAGCGCGGGGTGCGCGTGGTGGTCATCGAACCCGGCACCGTGGAGACCGAACTGCGCGAGCACATCACGCACGCGCCGTCCAAGACCGCGATCGCCGAACGCGTCGCGAAGATACGTCAGCTGCAGAGCGAGGACATCGCCGCCGCGGTGCTGTACGCGGTCACCGCTCCCCCGCACGCGACGGTCAACGAGATCTTCATCCGCCCCACCGACCAGGCCTGAACCGCCGTCCGGCGGGCGCCCCTGAGGGGGTGCCCGCCGTCGTGCTGTCCGGGGGCGCGCCGACGAGAGGAGCGAGCGAAGAGAACGCCTGCCTAACGTGATCCGCATCAGGCCGTCACAGGTGAAGAACAGGCGTCATCCATAACCGTAAGGAAGCCGTCCGTGCCCTCTGCGATACCCGTGCCCTCCGTTCCCGACCGGTTGACGCGCTTGCCCCTGTCGCGTCCGGATCTTCGACTGCTGGACGCGATCGGACAGTGCGGCGACCTCGCCGAGGCGGCTCGCAGGGCGGGGCTGAGAGCGGCGGCCGCGGAGCGTCGGCTCGACCGGCTGGACCAGGCGACCGGGCTGCGGCTGACGCTGCGGGACGCGCGTACCGCCCGGCTCAGCACGGAGGGCGCCCGGGTGCTCGTGGCGGGGCGGCGCTTCTTCCGGCAGGTCGACCAGGCGGTACAGACCGAGATCTACGGACGCGGGACCGAGGCCCTGAACGCGCCCCGCATCCTGGACATCGCCACCGCCGAACCGCTGATGGAGGATCTGGTCGAGGACGCGGCCGACACCCTGGGCATCCTCCTGTCGGTCAGTCACGACACTCCCCTGCAGGTGCTCAGACAGCTCGACGGCTACCGGGTGGACGCCGCGCACACGTGGGGTCTGGACGTCCTCTCGCACGCGGTCGACCGCACGGTCCGCACCTACGACGTCCTCGACGACCCGCTCTGGGTGACCCTGCCCGTCGGGCATCCGCTGGCGGGCCGTGACACCGTCTCCCTCGCCGATCTGCGGGACGAGAACTGGGTGTCGGAGGCCGGTCCCCGCGGGGAGGTCCTGGTCAGCAGGGTCTACCAGTCGGCCGGTCTCACTCCGCCCGCCCGTATCCAGGTCGCCGGGGCCTCGGTGGCGCGGGGGATGCTGCGCCGCGGTGACGCCGTCGGGCTGGGCTCACCGGCCTGCCCGGCCGTGTTCGCCCCCTCGCTGGTGCGCCGCTCGCTGCGGGAACGGCCGCGGCGGGCCGCCGGTCTGCTGGTCGATCCCGCCGTCGTCCCCGGCGCGCTGGCCCAGCAACTGGCCGCGTTGCTGACGGACCGCTGCCTGAGCAGGTTCACCGAGCGGCACGGGGACCTGCTGCGCGATCCGTGGTGGGCGGACTGGCTGCGTGGGCAGCGGGGGGAGCTGGCCCGGCGCACCGAGGACGCGGCGCACAGTCTCCGGACCCCTCCGGCCCTGCCCGCCGAGTCGGCGCAGATCGATGTCGAGGACCTCCATCTGCTGCGGGCGGTGGCGGACCACGGCAGCATCAACCGCGCCGCGGCGGTCCTCTCGATCAGCCAGTCGGCTCTCACCCGGCGCATCCACCGGCTCGAACTCCGCCTCGGGGCGAGTCTGTTGGTGCGCAGCTCGCGTGGTACGGATCTGACGGCACCGACCCGGCAGTTCCTGGACCGGCTGGCGTCCTTCGAGGCCGAACTGCACGCGGTGGGTCTCACGGGGCAGCGGGACACCGTGCCGCCGGCGGAGCCGGGCACCACGCAGCGCCGCGCGCACCGTTCGTCCCGGGGAGCCGTGGGGCGTCCGGGCCGGGCCGAGCGCGGCGCCGCCCGGCCCGCCGTCGCCGGCCGGGGCTGAGACAGCGGCGGGGGCGGCGGGCGGAGTCCGCCCGCCACCCCCGCCGGGCGGTCACTTCGCGCCGAGCGCCACGTAGTCGTACATCCCGAACGACCCGGTGACGAGCACGTTGCGGGCGTCCGGGTGGCGGTAGAGGAGCGAACGCGGGTAGAGGTAGGGGACGATCACGGCGTGGTCCATGGTCAGCCGGTCGATCCGGTGCCAGATGGCCGCACGTTCCTCGGGGTCCCCGCTGACGGCTCCCTTGTCCAGGAGGCCGTTGATCTCCGGGTCGTCGAGCTCCCCCATGTTCTGGTTGCCGCGTTCCTTGATCGCGCGCCCGTCGACGATCTGCTGGAAGAAGCCGTACCCGTCGGGGAAGTCGGCCCCCCAGCCGAACATGATGATCCCGATGCCGTGCTCGCGCAGGTACTCGGGGCTGCCGCCGTAGCGGTCGAAGTAGTCGCCGGACGGGAAGTCCAGCACCTCGGCCTCGATGCCCACGCGGGCGAGCCCGGCGGACAGCGCCTCGGCCGCCCGGTACTCCTTGAGGCGGTCCTTGCGGGCTGCGATCTTCGTGCGGAACCCGTCCGGCATCCCGGCGAGGGCCAGTTCGGCACGGGCCGCCTCCAGGTCCCCGGTGGCGTCCTCGCCCACGGGGTAGCGGTCGAAGGGCTGGTAGCCGTCGATGGTCGGCGGGAGGATCGTGGTGGCGATGTCGCCGCCGACGGGGCCTCCGTACGCCTCCTGCATGGCGGCCTTGTCCGTGGCGAACTGCACGGCGCGCCGGCAGTGCACGTTGTCGAACGGCGCGATCCGGCTGGACAGGCAGTAGATCCAGGTGAATCCGGTGAGCGGGTTGTCCGTGTTGGCGCGCAGCTCGGGATCCGCCAGGATGCGCTCCTGGGCGGCGGGCTGGACCCCGAAGCCCGCGAGGTCGATGTGCGCCTCGCCGGAGAGGAGCATCCGGTCCACCTCGTGCGGGTCCTTGCCCAGGTGCACCTCGATGCGTTCGGCCCGCTGCCGGCGTACGGGATCGGTCTCCGGGTCCCAGTGCGGGTTGCGCTCCAGGACGACGAGCTTCCCGCGCTCGTAGGACTCGACGCGGTACGGCCCGGTGGCCACGGGTCCCAGGCGGTATCCGATGCCGGTGTCGCGGTCCCTGGGGACCGGTGTGGTGCTCGGCATGGTGGCCAGCAGGTCCATGCCTGCGAAGGGTTCGGCCAGCCTGAGGACGAGGGTGCGGTCGTCCGGGGTCTCGACGGTGACCGGTCCGTCCACCTCGGGCTCGCGCCACGGGCCGCCGTAGTCGGTGCCCAGCAGGTGGCGGAAGTAGGTGGGGCCGACGCCCAGTACGTCCGTGCCGTAGTTGCTCCTGGCGATCGCGTACTTGACGTCCGCGGCGACGACGGGAGTGCCGTCCTCGTAGAGGAGGCCGGGGCGCAGCCGGTACGTCCAGGTCCTTCCGCCGTCGGAGCTCTCGCCGAGCGACTCCGCCAGGTCGGGCACGAGCCGCTGCCCGGCCTTGCCGGGCGCGGTGTCGAAGGTCACCAGGGTCCGGCCGATGAGGCGCAAGAAGTTCCAGGTGTAGGCGTAGTACGTGTTGCCGGGGTCGAGCGAGTCGAAGTCGTCGGTGCGGACCAGGCGGAGAGTCCCGCCCAGCTCGTCGGTCGGGGCTACCACGCCGTCGACGGCGGCGTCGAAGCCGGTGGTGCCCGACTGTTCGGTCTCCATGTCCCAGCCCTTCTCGCGGTGATGTCCGCGCCATTCTGCGGCGGTCCCGGGTTCCCGGGCCGTGCGTGGGGGCACGGGCGCATAGCCGACGGCCGGTCGGTATAGCGGAAGAGAGGAGTGAGAGGGGGTGAAGAGCCCGAGCTGATGTGCTCGCGTCCCCCCACGCGCGAAGCGGACGCCCGCTTCCCCACGCGCGACGTGGGCGTAGGCGAGAGGCGAGCTGAACGTGTCCCGAAGAAAAAGATGGCAGATATCTGTCATAACCGTCGCCGCTACGGCACTTCTGGCGGGTTATCCGTCGCTGTCGGTGGCCAAGACCCCCACACCTCCTCCGGGCGCCGCCCAGGGCTGGTCCCAGAAGGACGAGGCCAAGGCCGCGAAGCCCGGCCCCGCCGAACTCCCCGAAGCGGTACCCGCGAAGGACCGCGCCGCCGTCCTGGGCTCCGGTCACCGCACCTCGGACGACCTGGCGTGGACCACCTCGGGTGACGCCACCGGTTTCCACGTCATGGTGGCCGCCGCCGACGACGGCTACCGGTGGCGGACCGCGGCGACCCTCTCCGAACCCGGTTTCGACACCGACACCTGGATCGGGAACGCCTGCCTGACCGCCTCCGGGAAGCGCGCGGCCGTCACCTACGCGCCCCGTACGTTCACCAACAAGCCCGCGTTGATGACCCGCGGCGCCTTCACGGCGATCGTCGACCTGGCGACCGGTAAGGTCACCAAGCTTCCCGTGCAGTCCAGCCTGAGCTACTTCTCGCCCGGCTGCGGCGCCTCGGAGAAGGCCGTCTTCTCTCAGTTCTCCGACGACGAATCGGAGCGCAACGAGACCCGTCTGGTGGGCGTGGACACCGCGAGCGGCAAGGCGGCGAAGCCGCTGGAGCTGCCCGGCCAGGTCACCTCCGCCGTCCCCCTCGCCGACGGCTACGCCGCCGCGCAGGGCGCCCGGCTGGTCAAGGTCGCCGCGTCGGGCAAGGTGCGCGTCGCCGCACGCACCGCCGGTGTGCCCTTCCAGCTCACCGCCGCCGGTGACGGCTCGGTCGTCTACATCGACCGGCCCGGCAGCACCACGAAGGCCGCGAAGACGAAGGTCACGACCGAGCGGGCGGAGGTCCGCCGCGCCCCCGCCGCGCTGCTGGGCGCCTCCGAGGCCTCCGGCCGCACACAGCGCCTGGCCACCGGCGCTCTCACCGACTTCGACCTGGCCCGCTCCGCCCGTACCGGCAAGGTCTACGTCACCGGCACGGCCGAGGCCGCAGGCACTCTGCCCTCGTCCGTACGCATGCCCGCCGGGGTGGCCAAGGGAGCCGCCCTGTCCACACGGGGCGAGGCTGCCGTCACCACGGCCTGGGCCGACGGCAAGGACTCCCGGATCGCTCCCCAGGAGGCCGCCTCGGCGCGGACCGCCCGGACCGAGATGCAGATCCTGAAGACGGGCCGCAAGGTCACCCTGGACTCCCGGCCGGGAACGACGGTCGGCTCCACGGCGAAGACGGCCGGCGGTCTCGCGACCTCGCCGGCGCTCACCGGCGGAAGCACGACGGACGCGCCGAGGCTCGCCGCGGCTTCGCCGACGAACCCGGTCGAGGACGAGCGCTACTGCTCGGTGCCGCGCGGGGACGTCAAGAAGCAGGCTTTCCAGCCGACCCCCCGCCAGGTCGAGTGGGCGGTGGACCAGGCCGTCGTCGGGAAGCTGAACTCCCACATCTCCCGGGCCGCCAACTGGAAGAACACCGGGATGTCGGCCTACCAGCCGCAGTCCCTCTTCCCTCTCAAGACCATGGCGGGCGACCCCAACGGCACGCCTGACGCGTCCGACGGCTACCACATCCCCGCGCAGGTGATGCTGGGCATCACCGCCCAGGAATCCAACATGTGGCAGGCCACCCGCTTCGCCGTCCCCGGCGTCACGGCCAACACGCTGATCGGCAACTACTACGGCATCAGCCATGGTTCCGACGGCCAGTCCTCGGACCCGTGGGCGATCAACTGGGCCTCCGCCGACTGTGGTTACGGCATCGTCCAGGTGACCGACGGCATGCGCAAGGCCGGTCGCGAGAAGCCCGGCGAGACCGCGCTGTCCGTGCAGAAGCAGGAGGCCATCGCCCTCGACTACACCGCGAACATCGCCGCGGGCGTCAACATCCTCGTCGACAAGTGGAACCAGACGCGCGGCGCCGGCATGACCGTCAACGGCGGCAGCCCGGAGTACATCGAGAACTGGTTCTTCGCCCTCTGGGCGTACAACTCCGGCTTCTACCCGCAGTCCAGCGCCGGCTCGCACGGCGGACACTGGGGCGTCGGCTACACCAACAACCCGGCCAACGCGCTGTGGAAGGCGAACCGCACCCCCTTCCTGGAGAGCGCCGCGGGGGGCGACGACTACACGCACGCCGCGCACCCGCAGGACTGGCCGTACCAGGAGAAGGTGATCGGCTGGGCGGCCCGTCCGATCTCCGCCATGTTCGCCCCCGGTGACTTCCAGCCCGGTTACCGCGCCGCCTGGTGGACCGCCACCGACCAGCGGACGCTGGCCAAGCCGCCGGTCGGACTGTTCTGCGACTCCTCCAACAACTGCGATCCGAGCAAGATCAAGGAGGGTGACACCGGCACCAACGGAGCGTGCCAGCTCAACAACCCGGCCGACGAGTTCTACCTGCACTGCTGGTGGAACAAGAAGGCCGAGTGGAAGAGCTGCCAGGCCGGTGCCTGCGGTTACGCCCTCCACCGGTTCGACGCCACCTATCCCGAACAGCCCGACGGCAACGCGTACCCGCCCCGGTGCTCCAGCGGGCTGCCCTCCGGCACCTACGTGATCGACGACGTCGCCTCCGGGGTCACCCCCACCGGCTCGCCGGGACGGAGCTGCGGGGCGACGACCTCGCCGGGCACCTTCGGCTTCACCTTCACCGCCGACGGCGCCAACTACCCGGGCAAGATCGACACCCACCAGATCGGCGCCGGTTACGGCAACCACTTCTGGTTCGGGCACACCAGGAACCAGGCGACCGCCGAAGGCGCCCGGATGAAGACGACCGGCACGTGGACCCTCACCAACGGCATGACCGGCTGGGCCAGGGTCTGGGTGCACCTCCCCGACCACGGAGCTCACACCCGGCAGGCCTCGTACACCATTTCGGGGACCACCAGCACCAGCCCGGTACGCGTGCACCCGCAGCGCGTGCTGGAGAACAAGTGGGTCTCCCTCGGGGTGTTCCAGTTCACCTCCACCCCGAAGATCTCGCTCTCCACGCACTCGGCCGACGGCAGCGGGTCCGAGGACGTCGCGTGGGACGCGGCGGGCTTCCAGCCGTTGTCGGCCAAGCCCAAGGACATGGTGGTCGCGATGGGCGACTCCTACTCCTCGGGTGAGGGCGCCTCGGCCGCCGGCGGTGTCGACTACTACAGGGAGACCAACTACCGGGACTCCAGCAATCCCTCGACCCGCAACGCCTGCCACCGCTCGAAGCAGACGTGGTCCCGTCAGGCCACGATCCCCGGACGCTCGGCGTCCGTGGGCTCGATGGACGACAACCGTTCAGCGGCCATGGACTACCACCTCATCGCCTGCTCCGGCGCCCGCACCTACAACATCGCGAGCGTCGGCGAGAACGGCGAGCTGCCCCAGCTCTCCAAGGGCTACCTCGACCAGAACACCAGCCTGGTGACGATCTCCATCGGCGGTAACGACGCACGGTTCGCCTACATCATCCAGAAGTGCATCTTCGGTGGCGTGGGCTGGCCGACGCTGTGCCAGGACCAGAAGTTCGAGGACGACGACTCCCATGTGGACGACGCGGCCTACCAGGGCCTGAACATCGGTGTGGCGGCCGAGCGTCTCGCCAAGGAGCGCGTGCGGCCGGCCATCACGGACGCGCTCAAGAAGATCCAGGCGAAGGCGCCCAACGCCAAGATCGTCCTGATGGGTTACCCGCCCCTGCTGGAGAAGTCGGGGCAGTGCATTCCCGGCATCGGCACCGGGGAGGCTCCCTGGCTGAACGGCATGGCGGCCACGCTCGCCACCGAGATGCAGGGCGCCGTCGACGACGCCAAGGCCGCCGGAACCAAGGCCTGGTACTCCAACCCCGCGCAGAACTTCGCGGGCAAGGCCGTCTGCGGTGACCCCGAGCAGGTCCACGGCATCGTGCTGGACCTGGTGGAGAGCGACGAGCCGGCGATCGACTGGCCGATCCTGCAGCTCGGCGCCTCCGCGCAGTCCTTCCACCCGAAGGTCGGGGGGGCCCGGCTGTACGCGGACTCCCTGGAACGGACGATGCAGGGCATGGGGCTCTGACCCCCCGCCCTCGCGACACCGGCGTGCCCTCCCCGCACGGGGAGGGCACGCCGCCCCACCGGAGGTGAACGATGAGGCACGTGTCCCGTCGTGGCGACATCGGGGCGGCCCTGGCGCTGCTCCTGCTGGACGCCGCGCTGCTGACGGTCCTGCTCCTCGGCGTGGTCGTCTCCGGCGGCCTGACGGGCAGTCCGGACCGTGCCGCGGTCAGCGGTGAGGCATCCGATGCCGCACTCGTGTGCCTGGTCGCCCTGCTGGTCTCCGCCGGCACCGCGGCCGCGGTGCGGGCCTGGACGACGGTGGCGGTGCAGGTCGTGGTGCTGGGCGGCGCCGCGGCCGTCGCCTGGACGGGCTTCGGCCCCTGACACACGGCAGCTCCCCGGCCGTCCGCCCCTGACACACGACCGCGCTCCCCGGCGCATGCGCCGGGGAGCGCGGTCGTGGTCGGACGGGGTCAGCGCCGGGCCAGCCCCGGCACGGCGGAGAGCATGTCGGCGTCCTGACGGAGGATCGCCCGCTCCAGCGTGGTCAGCCGTGGGCCCGGGTAGATGCCGAGCTCGTCCGTCAGCGTGCTGCGGGCTCTTCGGAAGACGGCGAGGGCGTCGGCCTGTCTCCCGGAGAGATAGAGCGCCTGCATCAAATGGGCGTACAGCTCTTCCCTGAGAGGATGAAGAACTATGAGATCGGTGAGTTCAACGATGGCCTCCTCGTATTGACCCAGAGTTATTTCCAGGCCAATTCGTTGCTGCAGTGCGGCGACCCGCTCCTCTTCCAGCCGGGCGGCCCGTGTCTGCAGCGCACTGCTCGATATCGTGGCCAGGGCAGGGCCTCGCCAGAGGGCGAGGGCATCCCTGAGGAGGTCCAGCGCCTCCTCCTTGAGATCCGCACGAACCAGCTTCTTCGCGGTCGCGACATTGCGCCGGAAGATATCGCTGTCGATCTCGCAGTAGGCGGGGTCGAGCTGGTATCCGGAAGCCGTCGACAGGACGGTCTCCTGCGGCGCGCCGACCGAGGCCAGCGCGCGGCGGATCATCCACACACTCGTCTGCAGCTGTCCAGGGGCGGTGCGCGGTGGGTGCTCGCCCCAGAGCTGGGAGATGAGTTCGGGAGTGTTGACGGTCCTCCCCGACACAAGTGCGAGGGCGGTGAGAACCCTGAGTTGCCGCTGCCCGGCGAGGGGGACGGGAACGTTCTGGGAAATCATGGAGATCGGACCCAATATACGAATCTGCACGCCGACCACAGGGGGTCTCCCGTTCTGCCTGTCCACGACTCTTCTTGGTGCCATGAACTGCTCGATGTGTGCAAGGCAATACCTTGTGCTGCGCCGGTCGGTGAAGCGAATACGGTGATCACGACCCGGCCACTACGCGCGTAGCGATGTTCCGGACTGTCAAGTCGGGACAGTAATGAGCCAACTCCACCGCGTCAACGAGGCCTTGACCAGGGCGGCTGAAAACCATCGCGCTGGAGGCCTCGAAAGTGTGCGCGAGGGAAATCCACGGATAACGCGCGCGGCGCACGGCGGCCGAGAATGCATGATCACGTATCGCACGGAGTAGTCACCGCAGGTCTCGACGTACGGTGTACGGCCGGTCACGACCCCTGGGGGCGTAGGGCTCTTGCGGAGTGTGTGCGTCCACGGTGAAGCACATGAGGATCATGTATGGAGAGTGTGATTACCCAGCGCATCGATCCGGACCAAGATCCATACTTTCAGTGGACTAGTCCAGTGATGGCGAAAACCCGTGCCCCGGGGGGCCGGAGGGCGCCGTCGGACCCACCGAAACGCGACGCCCGGCGGCTCCGACCGGCGGACAGGCCGGTCGGAGCCGGGCCGGGCGGGCAGGAGGATCGGTTCAGACGGCCGCATCCGTGACGTCGAGCAGCTCCAGGTGCCGGGGGGCCAGCACGCGCGTGCCACCCGCCCAGCCCTGGCGTTCGACGGCCTTCGTCAGGGCGGTCACCGCGTCGGAGGACGACGTTCCGGAGATTCCGGAGCTGCCCAGCGGGGTCACCATGTCGTCGTGGTGACAGGGCAGGAGCAGGGACGGTGACCCCAGAGCGGTGAGCAGCCGGTCCGGGTAACCGTGGACGGCGGAGTACCCGCTCATCCCGACCACCGCCACATCGGGCCGCGCGCCCGCCAGTTCGCGCTCCGCCACGTTGCTGGTCCCGGTCAGCAGGACCGACGGGCCCCCTTCCACGGACACCTGGAAGGCCAGCGTCTGCCCCTCGACCAGATCACCGAGGGTCCGGGGCCGCGCCGGGACGGCGTCCCGCGTCCCGGGGGCGAAGGAGGTGTAGTCCTGCTGCCTGCTGTGCAGACTGCGGAACACCTCCACGCTGTATCCGTCGAACTGGAGGTGGTCCCCCCCGTTCACGGCCACCACGTCGGCCATGCGGTGCGCGGGCGTCCCCATGGCCTCGAGCAGATGCCGCGACGTCGTGTCGCAGAGGGTCCGCACGCGTCGCCCGCTCCAGGCCGGGCGCGACAACAGGTGCGGCACATCGGCGAGGTGGTCGAAGTGCCCGTGGCTGACGAGGATCAGCTCGGGCACCCCGGCCAGTTCCTTCTCCGCCACGTGGTCCACCGCGTCGGTGTCCAGGCGCAGCGGGAGCGCCGGGTCGAGGCCGCCGTCCGCGTCGGCGTACGGCATGCGGCTCAGGTAGGGGTCGAAGAGCACGCTGCGGCCCGCGAAGGAAAGCTCCCAGCCCGCGACGCCCAGCCAGCGCAGACCGAGTTCGGCACCCTTCGCGACCGCGCGGGGGCGGGCGGCCGGCAGCGAGGCGGCCCCGCCGACCAGCAGACCCGCCGCCCCCGCACCCAGAACGCCCTGGAGAACCGACCTTCGCGACTGACTCATGCGCCACCTCGTTCACGTTGTGCTGATCAACCGTCACCCTACGGAGCAGTCACGGCGAGGCGGCGCATTTGAGTCAGCGGCGGGCCGAGGCGGAGCGGATCAGGTCGTGTACTCGGAGTTCAGGCGTACGTAACCTTCCGTCAGGTCGCATCCGTAGACGGTGAACTCCCCGTCCCCGATGCCCAGGCCGATCCCGATCACGACCTCGCTGCCGCTCATGTGCTCGGCGACGGCCTTGCGCAGTTCGGCGTCCCCGGGGCCGTCGGCGCGCTGCGGGTAGACGGTGGTCCCGCCGAACTGGACGCTGACGTTCTCCTGGAGGATGTCGGTGTCGTCGGTGCACTTGCCGATCGCCATCGTCACCCGGCCCCAGTTGGGGTCGCTGCCGTGCACCGCGGTCTTGACCAGCGGCGAGTTGACCACGGTCTTGCCGACACGCTTCGCCTGCGCCACGTCCCGGGCCCCGGTGACCCGCACCTCGATCAGCTTGCTGGCGCCCTCGCCGTCGGAGGCGATGTTCTTCACCAGGGCGAGCGCGACCTCGTGCAGCGCCTCCTCGAACTCCGCCGGATCCACCTCGCCGGCCAGGCCGTTGGCGAACAGGACCGCCGTGTCGCTGGTCGAGGTGTCGGTGTCGATGGACACGGCGTTGAAGGTGCGGTCCATGACGCCGCGGAAGATCCGGTCCTGCGTGTCCTGGGGCAGCAGGGCGTCGGTGGCGAAGAAGGTCAGCAGCGTGGCCATGTCGGGCTCCAGCATCCCGACCCCCTTGGCGATGCCCACGAGCGTCGCCTCGCCGCAGCGCACCCTGACCTCCTTGGGGCGGGTGTCGGTCGTCATGATGGCCCGCGCCGCGCGGTCGAACCCGCCGTCCGGGAAGGGCCACGAGAGCGTCTTGATGTGCTCGCGGATCTGCTCCATCGGGTACTGCAGGCCGATCACCCCGGTGGAGGCGATCAGCAGCTCGTCCTCCGGGAGCCCAGCGGCGGCGGCCACCGTGTCCCGGATCTCCCGGGCGTTGCTCTCCCCCTCCACACCGGTGGCGACATTGGCGTTCCGCGCGAGGACGACGACTCCGCGCGCCTGCCCGTCGGCTACCGCCGCCCGGCTGAGCACCACGCTCGGCCCGGAGAAGCGGGACTTGGTGAACACCGCGCTGACCTGCGTGGGCACGGTCGAGGCCAGCACCGTGAAGTCGTCCCGCCCGTCGTCCGAGAGTCCTGCGGGAGCGGTGTGCACCACGAACCCCGCGGGGTCACGGTCCGTCGTACCGGTCATGATCGCCTTCTTTCCTCGTCGCTTTATTATACGGGATTCCGTATTCCTATTCATCACTACGGGCGGCCCGCGCGCAAGCCCCGAATCGGCCGCACGCACCGTCGAGGCGCACTACAGCGCGGGTCGGATAGGCGCTGGAGAGGCGGTGGAGAGAGCACACCGGCACGGTGACGGCAATCCGCTTCCCGTCGACATCCTGGAGACGACGCCGTATGTCCCGTGTTTCGACCAAGCCCAGTGGCAACCCCACGGCCGCACACGCACTGCTCAAGCGTCTCCACGAGCACGGTGTGGAGACCGTGTTCGGTGTAGTGGGCCGCGAAGCCGCCTCCATCCTCTTCGACGAGGCGCCGGGGATCGACTTCGTGCTGACCCGGCACGAGTTCACCGCCGGTGTCGCCGCCGACGTGCTGGCCCGCATCACCGGCCGGCCGCAGGCCTGCTGGGCGACGCTCGGCCCCGGCATGACGAACCTCGCCACCGGCGTGGCCACCTCGATCCTGGACCGCTCGCCGGTCATCGCGCTGGCCGCGCAGTCCGAGTCGCACGACATCTTCCCCAACGACACGCACCAGTGCCTGGACTCCGTGTCCGTCATGCGTCCCATGACGAAGTACGCCGTCGAGCTGCAGCGCCCCGACGAGATCACCGACCTGGTGGACTCCGCCGTCGCCGCCGCGATGACCGAGCCGGTCGGTCCCAGCTTCATCTCCGTCCCCGTCGACCTGCTCGGCGCCGACATCGACGCCTCGGTCACCCACCCCGCCGCGCACACGCCGGCCAAGCCGGTCGGAGCCGTCCACGCCGACTGGAAGACCGCGGCCGACGAGGCCGCCGCGCTGGTCGCGGGTGCCGAGCACCCGGTGTTCGTGGTCGGCGCGGCCGCCATCCGCTCCGGTGCCGTCGACGCGATCCGCTCCCTGGCCGAGCGCCTGGACGTCCCCGTCATCACCACGTACATCGCCAAGGGCGTCCTGCCGCACGGCCACCCGCTCAACTACGGTGCGGTCACCGGTTACATGGACGGCATCCTGTCCTTCCCCGCCCTCGAGACCCTCTTCGGTCCCGCCGACGTCATCGTGACCCTCGGGTACGACTACGCCGAGGACCTCCGCCCGTCGATGTGGGACCGCGGCGGCGAGAAGAAGACAGTCCGCATCTCCCCGACGGTGAACCCGATCCCCCGGGTGTACCGCCCGGACGTGGACGTCGTCACCGACGTGCTGGCGTTCGTGGAGCACCTGGACTCCGCCACCGCCGAGGTCGCGAAGAAGACCCCGCACGACATCGCTCCGCTCCGCGAGCGGGTCGCCGAGTTCCTGGCCGACCCCACCGAGTACGACGACGGCATGCGGGTGCACCAGGTGATGGACTCCATGAACACCGTGATGGAGGAGACCGCCGAGGCCGGCGAGGGCACGATCGTCTCCGACATCGGGTTCTTCCGCCACTACGGCGTGCTCTTCGCCCGCGCCGACCAGCCCTTCGGCTTCCTGACCTCGGCCGGCTGCTCCAGCTTCGGCTACGGCATCCCCGCGGCCATCGGCGCGCAGATGGCCCGCCCCGGCCAGCCCACCTTCCTCATCGCGGGCGACGGCGGCTTCCACTCCAACAGCGCCGACCTGGAGACCATCGCGCGGCTCAACCTGCCGATCGTGACGGTCGTCGTCAACAACGACACCAACGGGCTGATCGAGCTCTACCAGAACCTCGGCCACCAGCGCTCCCACGACCCGGCCGTCAAGTTCACCGGTGTGGACTTCACCGAACTCGCCCGTGCCAACGGCGTCGAGGCCGTGAAGGCGGGCACGCGTGAGGACCTGCTGGCCGCTCTGCGCAAGGGAGCGGGTCTCGGCCGGCCGTTCCTGATCGAGGTCCCGGTGAACTACGACTTCACCTCCGGCGGCTTCGGTGCCCTGAGCATCTGATCATGGCACACACACTCCCCGCGGCCACGGGGTTCCTGGTCTCCGCCCGAAAGGGCGGGGGCCAGGCCCCTGGGCCCGTGTTCGCCACCCGGGGCGCCCACGAATCCGTGGCCGAGGCCCTCCGCAACCAGACCTTCGACGCCGTGCTCGTCCACTCGGGTTCGCCCGGGGACGCCGTGGCCCGCGCCGGTGACACGGCGCTCGTCCTGGCCGGCGAGCTCTACAACAGGGAGGAGCTGCTCACCCTCCTCCCGTCCGGCGGCGACGTCCGCACGGACGCGCAGCTCGTGCTCGCTCTCCTGGGCATCTACGACCTGCACGCGTTCCGGCTGCTCAACGGCCGGTTCGCGGCGGCCGCCGCCCTCGGTGACCGGCTGCTCCTGGCCACCGACCACGCGGGGTCCGTCCCGCTCTACACCCTTCCGGCGCCGGGGCGCGTCCTCGCCGCCACCGAGATCAAGGCCCTCGTCCCGGCGACGGCGGGGACGCCGCCCGCCGGGCGGCCCGTCGCCGACGCGCGCCGGGTGCGCCGCGTACCGGGGGTCCACCAGGTGCCCGCCGGCACGGTCCTGGACCTGGACGTCCGTACGGGCACCGCCGTGCCCCACCGGACCTGGGCGCCCGCTCTGTCACGGCGTGTGCGGTCCGAGGCCGACGCCACCGACGCGGTGCGCAGGACTCTGGAGCGGGCGGTCGAGGCGCGCACGGGTGGCACCACGCCACTGGTGGTGCTCTCCGGGGGAATCGATTCTTCAGGAGTCGCCGCGCTCGCCGCCGCCCACACGGACGGCCCCCTGGACACCCTGTCCATGGGGACCGACACCGCGAACGAGTTCGCCGAGGCCCGCGTGGTCGCGACCCACCTCGGCTCCGCGCACCGGGAGATCACCGTCCCGACCGCGGACCTGCTCGGTCAGCTGCCCTACGCGATCTGGGCGTCCGAGTCCGTCGACCCGGACATCATCGAGTACCTGCTGCCGCTCACCGCTCTGTACCGGGCGCTCGACGGTCCGGCCCGCCGGATCCTCACCGGCTACGGGGCCGACATCCCGCTCGCCGGGATGCACCGCGAGGACCGGCTGCCCCAGCTGGACACCGCCGTGGCGTTCGACATGGCCACGTTCGACGGGCTCAACGAGATGACTCCGGTGCTCTCCGGCATCCAGGGCCACTGGTCGACGCACCCGTACTGGGACCGCGACGTACTGGACCTGCTGGTGCCCCTGGAGGCCGGGCTCAAACGCCGCTACGGCCGCGACAAGTGGGTCCTGCGCGAGGCGATGAGCGCCCTGCTCCCGCAGGAGACCGTCACCAGGCCGAAGCTCGGCGTGCACGAGGGCTCCGGAACGACGTCCTCCTTCAGCCTGCTGCTGATGGACGCCGGGGTGCCGGACGCCGACGTCCACAGGGCCAAGTCCCTGGTGGTGCGGGAGATCTTCGACCGGGTGGTCGTCGAAGGACTGCCGCCCGCCGAGGTGCGCACCGCCGACGCGGTCCACCAGGTGGCCGCACGCCTGAAGGAGACCGAGTGAACCGCACCGGCCGCACGCGGCCCGACCGACAGGAGGGATGAGCGTGGAACGTGTCGACACCACGATCTCGCCCCGTTACGCGCAGATCCCCACCTTCATGCGTCTGCCGCACGACCCGAATCCCAGCGGACGCGACGTCGTGGTCATCGGTGCCCCCTACGACGGCGGCACGAGCTACCGGCCGGGTGCCCGTTTCGGCCCCCGTGCCATCCGCAACGAGTCCGGACTGATCCACGGGGTCGGCATCGACCGGGGGCCCGGCACCTTCGAACTCATCGACTGCGTGGACGGCGGGGACATCGACCTCACCCCGTTCAACATGCACATCGCCATGGAGACGGCCCACCGCCATCTGCGCGACCTCCTCCAGGACAACGCCGCCTTCCTGATGCTCGGCGGCGACCACTCGCTCACCCTGGCCGCCCTGCGTGCCGTGGCCGAGCAGCACGGGCCCGTCGCCGTGGTCCACCTGGACGCGCACTCCGACACCAACCCCGCTTTCTACGGCGGTGAGTTCCACCACGGGACTCCCTTCCGGCACGGGATCGACGAAGGCCTCATCGACCCCGCCCGCACGGTGCAGATCGGAATCAGGGGCCACAACCCCCGGCCCGACTCGCTGGACTACGCGCGGGGCAAGGGGGTGCGTGTCGTCACGACGGACGAGTTCGTGGAGACCGGTGTCGCCGGGACCCACGCACTCATCCAGGAGCTCATCGGCGACCGCCCCGTCTACGTGTCGGTCGACGTCGACGTCGCCGACCCGGCCTTCGCCCCGGGCACCGGCACCCCCGCGCCCGGCGGGCTCTCCTCCCGCGAGGTGCTGGCCCTGCTGCGCTGCGTGGGTGAGCTGCGTCCGGTCGGTTTCGACGTCATGGAGGTCTCGCCCCTCTACGACCACGCCGGGATCACCTCCGTCCTGGCGACCGAGATAGGCGCGGAGCTGCTCTACCAGTACGCCCGCGCTCACATCAAAGGAAGGAACGACGCGTGACCGTCATCGACTGCTCCTCACTCCGCGACGAACTCCTGGAACTCGCCTCGCGCCTGCCGGCGGTGCCGCGTGCGGACCTCCCGGCCTTCCTGGAGGCCGCGAAGGAGGCGTCCGCCGACCTGCCCGCCTCGCTCGCCGAGGCACTCGACTCCTTCAACGTCTCCGGCAACGAGGACGGCTACCTCCTGCTGCGCGGGCTGCCCGTGGAGGAGGAGGGCCGGCTGCCGCGGACCCCCGAGTCCACCCCCGCCCCGGCGGAGCGCCCCCTGCTGACCATGGAGGCCATGCTCGGCATCGTGGGCCGGCGGCTCGGCCTGCACACCGGCTACCAGGAGCTGCGCAGCGGCACCGTCTACCACGACGTGTACCCGTCGCCGGGCGCGCACCACCTGTCGTCGGAGACCTCCGAGACACTGCTGGAGTTCCACACGGAGATGGCGTACCACCGTCTCCAGCCGAACTACGTGATGCTGGCCTGCTCCCGGGCCGACCACGAGCGCAGAGCGGCGACCCTGGTCGGCTCGGTCCGCAAGGCGCTCCCCCTGGTCCCGGAGGGCTTCCGGACCCATCTGTTCGACCGCAAGGTGCCCTGCTGCGTCGACGTCGCCTTCCGGGGAGGCGTCGAGGACCCGGGCGCGATAGCCGAGGTGAAGCCGCTGTACGGCGATGCCTCGGACCCGCTGCTCGGGTACGACCGGGAGCTGCTGGCCCCCGAGGACCCCAGGGACGTCGAGGCCGTGGAGTCGCTGTCCAAGGCGCTGGACGAGGTCACGGAGGCCGTGCACCTGATCCCGGGTGACGTGCTGATCGTCGACAACTTCCGTACGACGCACGCCCGTACTCCCTTCACACCGCGCTGGGACGGGGCGGACCGGTGGCTGCACCGGGTCTACATCCGGACCGACCGCTTCGGGCAGCTCTCCGGCGGGGAGCGCGCGGGCGACGTGGTCGCCTTCACTCCGCGCCGCTGACCGGCTCCCGACGGCCCGGCGGGCCGGTGGCGCTCCCCGAACGTGCGGGGCGTCACCGGCCCGCCCCGTCGTGCTGCGCGCTCTCGGCTCACTCTCCCGCCACTCTCCGTGGGGGCCCGGCGCCCGGGGGCAGCGGTTAGCGTGTCGCACAGGTGGCCGGAGGCCGTCCGGTCGCGGCAAAGGTATCCGCAGTGGACAAGGAGACAACGCCAAGTGTCGGACCCCACCCTGCAGCAGATGGCACGTCATGACCGCGGTGGCCGACGAGGCCGGAGCAGAGGGCCGGTACTGGGTGTGGCGGTGGCCGTCGTCCTGGCGGCCGGAGCGGGGTGGTGGGGCTACCGGGCGTGGTCCGAGGACGGGGCGGAGAAGGACCCCGAGGTGGTCGCGGCGACCGCGAGCCTCCAGGCGTTCCTGGATGCCTGGGCGGCGGGCGAGGCCGCTGAGGCGGGGGCGCTGTCCGACTCGCCGAAGACCGCGGAGTCGTTGCTGTCCTCGGTGATGACCAATCTGAAGCCGACCGCGACGAAGCTGTCGGCGGGCGACGGCGAGAAGAACGACAAGGGTGAGGTGACCGTCCCCTACACCGCGCGGTTCACCGTGCCCGCCGTCGGTGTGTTCGGCTACGAGTCACAGGCCACCCTGGTCCGGAAGGCCGAGCAGTGGATCGTCGAGTTCAGCTCCCCGATGGTCCATCCGCGGCTGGAGCACGGCAAGACGCTCGCGCTGAAGGCGGTGGCGAAACGTGCCCCCGTGCTCGACGCGAACGGCGACGACCTGCAGGCCGCCTCGTTGCGCGGCTCGGTCGACGAGCAGGGCAAGGGCGCCTTCGGCCTCGAGGCCCGTTACGACAAGCAGCTGCGGGGCGGCGGGGGTACGGCCACCAGTGAGGTGGTGATCGCCGACCGGCAGTCCGGCGAGGCGGAGGCCTCCCTCACCAAGAGCAGCGCCGAGCCGGGCAAACCGGTGAAGACCACCATCGATCCGAAGGTGCAGGGTGCCGCCGCCGCCGCGATGGAAGGGCTGAAGGTGAACGCCGCCCTGATCGCCCTCGAGCCGTCGACGGGGAACATCCTGGCCGTCTCCAGCCGTCCGGCCGGTGGCCTCAACCGGGCGCTGGCCGGGCGGTACCCGCCCGGGTCGACGTTCAAGGTGGTCACGGCGGCGGCGATGCTGAAGGCGGGCATGAAGCCGTCGGACGTGGTGAAGTGTCCGAAGTTCGCGCACGTCGACGGGCAGCGGTTCGAGAACCAGAACCAGTTCACGCTGCCGGCGGGGTCGACGTTCAAGGACTCCTTCGCGAAGTCCTGCAACACCATGTTCGTGGAGAACCGCGCCAAGGCGGGCGGCTCCGCCCTGCACGACGCGGCGGAGGCCTTCGGGATCGGCGGCGTGTGGGACGTCGGGGACACGACGTACGACGGGTCGGTCCCCGTGAGCACCTCCGACAACGACCTCGCGGCGTCCACCATCGGCCAGGCCCGGGTGCAGGCGTCGCCCCTGGTGATGGCGTCGATCGCGGCGACGGTGAAGGAGGGCACCTTCAAGCAGCCGGTTCTGGTGCCCGACGCGGTCAAGAAGAAGCACGAGGCGACCGCACGGCTCGACCCGTCGGTGACGGGCGCGCTGCGCGACATGATGCGGGCGACGGTGACGTACGGGGCGGGCAGTGCCCTGACCGGCCTCCCCGGGGAACCGCACGCCAAGACCGGGACGGCCGAGTTCGGGCAGGAGAAGCCGCCGCGCACCCACGCCTGGATGATCGGCTACCAGGGTGCCGACGACCTGGCCTGGTGCGTGATGCTGGAGGACGGCGGATCCGGCGGCGCCGACGCGGGGCCGGTGGCGGCCAGGTTCCTGAAGAACCTCACCTGACCCCCTCGCCTGCCCTCCCCCCTCCACGCCCCTCCGTACCTGACAGCCGGCCCGCGCCCCTCAGGCGCGGGCCGGTGATCCTTCCCGGTCGCAGCCTCCCCGGATCGGTCATAAGCTGCCCAGACCGACACGGTGTGACCAGGGACTCCGCCCTCGCAGGCAGCCGAGCCGTGTACCCCGAGGCCACCGGACCGACCGGGAGAAACCGCACCGATGATCCGCCCGCGGGTGGGCAGGAGAGCGGGAGCACCGCACGCCGCACACACGCGACGGCGGACACGGCACACCCCCGAGGGAAGGAGCAGCCCGATGCCGGACGAAGGACGCGGAGACGACGTCTACCAGCCCGACGGATCGGACACCGACAACCCGCCGACCGACGACCTCGACCCCGAGAACGTCATCGGCGAACCCGACCTCGACGAGATGCTCGACACCGGGTACTCCCCGCCCGAGAAGCCCCTCGGCGTCACCAAGTACGGGACCACGGGCGAGGAGCAGCGGGAGGGCGAGTCGCTGGACCGCCGCCTGGCCCAGGAGGTACCCGAGGACGACCCGCTCCTGACCGACGAACCCCACGAGGGCCCGGAGGACAACGGCCCCGAGGAGGACGACGCCGGCACCGAGCGCGCCGGACGCCTCACCACCACCGACGAGGAACCCGGCGTCGACCGCAACAACAGGACCCTGGGCCGCGACGTCGGCATCGACGGAGGCGCGGCCAGCGCCGAGGAGGCTGCGCTCCACATCCAGGAGGACGACGAGATCTGACCCCGTCAGAAGCCTGTCGACGGCGATCAAAGACACAGGACGAGCACGGACCACGCACCGGTGGGCCGTTCCGAGGAAAGGTGAAATGCCGATGAGCGGCGACGAGATCGAGCAGCGGAAGGTGCTGGCCGTGGTCACCAACTACGGCGTGGAGCAGGACGAGCTCCTGGTACCACTCGAACACCTGCGCGGCGCGGGAGCGCGGGTCGACGTGGCGGCGGTGTCGATGGACGACATCCTGACGCTGGTCGGTGACAAGGACCCCGGCAAGACCGTGCGCCCGGACCTCACACTGGACGACGCGGACCCCGCGGACTACGACCTGCTGCTCATCCCGGGCGGCACCCTGAACGCCGACACCCTCAGGCTGCAGAGCGCGACGAACGGGATCATCCGCTCCTTCACGGACTCCGGCCGCCCCGTCGCCGCCATCTGCCACGGCCCCTGGGCACTGGTCGAGGCGGGGGTCGTCCCGGACAAGCGGCTGACCTCCTACCCCTCGCTGCGGACCGACATCCGCAACGCGGGAGGCGAGTGGACCGACGAACCGGTGGTGACGGACGGCTCCGGCGGCTGGACGCTGATCACCTCACGCAATCCGGGCGACCTGGAGCCGTTCGTCCGCGAGATCCGGACGGCGCTCGGCGCGCGTCCCTGACGTGGTCCCGGACGGCGGCGCCGGCTCCGCGCACCGCGCGGTTCCACACCACCGCTGCCACGCCGGCCGGGCGGAGTCCACGCACTCCGCCCGGCCGTGCGCCACCACGTGCGGGTGCCGAGGTCAGAGAAGGATCACGATCTTCCCCCGCACGTGTCCGCGTTCGGAGTGGGCGTGGGCCTGCGCGATCTCTTCCAGCGGGTACGTCCGGTCGATGCGCGGCACGTAGCGCCCCTGCTCCCCGAGGGCGGCCGCTTCGGCCAGGAGCGCGGAATCGTTGACCGCGTTGGCGACCCGGACCCCCAGGCGCTCTGCGTTCACGTGGTCGGCGACCGTCACCACGCGGTCCGGGCCTCCGGCGATCTCGACGAGATCGGGCAGGGAGCCGGAAGCGGCGGCATCGAGAACGAGGTCGACCCCGTTCGGGGCCAGGCGGGTGAGACGTTCCGCCAGGCCCGCACCGTAGGTGACGGGAACGGCGCCCAGGGACGCGAGATACGCGTGGTTGCGCTCACTGGCCGTCCCGATCACGGTGGCCCCCAGAGCGCGGGCGATCTCGACCGCCGCACCGCCGACCCCTCCGGCAGCCCCCTCGACCAGGAGGGTGCGCCCCTCCAGCCGGCCGAGCGCCTTGAGTCCGCCCAGGGCCGTCACGGACGCCAGGCCCGCCCCGGCCGCCTCCTCGTCGCTCCAGGCCGCGGGGGCGGGCGCCCAGGCCGAGAGCACCGCGAGCTCGGCCGTCGCGCCCGTCACTCCGCCCAGACCGAAGACGCGGTCCCCGATGTCCACCGAGGTGACGCCCTCGCCGGTCATGTCCACCAGACCCACGGCGTCGCGTCCCGGGATCGCGGGCAGATCGACCGGGAGGAAGTCGCGGACCGATCCGTCACGCACCTTCCAGTCGACGGGATTGACGCCGGCCGCCGCGACGCGGACACGGATCTCTCCGGGCCCGGGCAGCGGGTCCGGGGCCTGCTCGACGACGAGGGTGTCCGTACCGCCGTACTCGTGGTAGCGGGCTGCGCGCATGATGACCTGCCAATTCTGTCCGGGTGGCTTGGTATGCCCTGACGTCCACTACGCTAAAACCTGACGTCGACGTGAGGTGCAAATCGAGGCCTCCGCCAGGGAAGGGAGGACGCGTGCGGATCGGTGAGGTGGCACGCCGGGCCGGGGTGAGCGTGCGGGCTCTGCGCTACTACGAGGAGCAGGACCTGCTGCGGGCCGAACGCAGCTCCGGCGGGCAGCGCCGGTATCCGGACTCCGCCGTCGACCGGGTGCAGCTGATCCAGCAGCTCTACGCCGCCGGGCTGCCCAGCAGATCGGTGCGGGAGGTGCTGCGCAGCGTGTACGCCGGCACGGTGGAGCCGGGGCTCCTGGACCGGCTGGAGAGCGAACGCGCACGTATCACCACGCGGATCACCGAACTCCTCGCCGCGCGTGACCGGCTCGACGGAGTGATCGCGACCACGCGCAACCCTCCGCCCGCGTGCGCCCGTGGGCGGGCGCGGGGAGGCCCGGCTCCCAGCGCCGCACACGGGTGACCGGTGTCGCCGCCCTGCCCGGGTACGCGTGGCCCCGACTCGGCTCCTGGATTTCGCCGGCCACCGTGCCCTGCGGGACGGGCAGGCGTTGTACCGGCCATGAACACATGGCGCATCCTCACCGCGGCCGCGGCCGGATCGGTCCTGCTGACCGCCGCCCCCGCCGCCGCCCAGGCAGACAGTTTCGCTCCGGCGCTGACCGGCACCGCCCTCACCGCCGCCACCACCGGGGAACGCACCGGCACGGCGGTCCATGAAGTGGCCCAGGAGACCGGTTTGGGGCAAACGGCTTCGACGGCCACGGGTCTCGTGGAGACAGGGGCGGAGACGTTGCTGGCACGCGACCAGTCCGTCACGGACTGACCGGACCGCCCCCGCGGACGTCCGGCCGTCGGCCGAGCCGGGGGTGACTCCTGGGCAGAGGTGGCGTGGAGACGGCTGCCCCCGTGCCCCGAAGTGCCGAACTCCGTTCCGCCGACGGCCCGTCACCGGCTCGCCGCACGGTCATGACGCCGACGGGCGGCGCCCGGTAGGTGGTGTCTGCTGGGTGGCGCCCGGTGGGTGGCGCTGTCACCACGCCGGCCGCCGGCCCCCACCGTCCCCGGCAACTGCCAAGGGCCGGCATCGGATGTCTCCGATACCGGCCCTTGTGCTACGACTCCGACGAGTCGGGACGACAGGATTTGAACCTGCGACCCCTTGACCCCCAGTCAAGTGCGCTACCAAGCTGCGCCACGTCCCGATGCGTTTCCTCCCGGGTCCACCGGGCGGCCTCGCAGGACAAACATTACCTCACTCCGCGGACCGGATCGACGCGCATGCCTGCTGGGCGCGGGTGGCCAGTCCTTCCGCGCCGCAGGCGGTGGCCAGTTTCCGGGCACGGGCGATCTCCCGAGGGGAGCGCGTGGCGACGCCGTACTCGAAGCGCGCGAGTGCGTGCTCGTAGGCGGAGGAGGAGATCTCGAGGTGACGCACCGACTCGGACAGCAGGTGGACGGCCTCCTCCTCGGGCGCGAACAGGGCCAGGCAGCGCAGGGCCTCACCGATCGCCGTGTCGGTGCCGAAGCGTTCCGCGTGGACGCGTGCCCGGGTGGCCAGCTGGGCGCCCCTGACCGGGTCGGTGTCGGCAAGGGCGCGGGCGAGGTCCCCGGCCCAGGGCGCCCAGACACCGTTGAACCGGCCTCGGGGCTCCAGCGCCGCTCCGGCCGACTCCAGCTCGGCCACCGCCTCCTCCGTACGGCCCTCGGCCAGCAGCAGGCGCCCCCGTACGCACGGGGCGTCCGGCAGGACCATCGCGCTGGGGTAGGGCGGGCCGAAGTCGTACCGGTCGGCGACCTGCCGGGCCTCCGCGGTCCGGCCGCGGGCGAGCAGTGTGTCGACGAGGAGACAGGTGGCGTCCCAGTGGACGGGCAGACCGCTGCCCGCCCTGTCCGCGAGGCGCAGGCCCTCGCGCAGGAAGCCCTCCGCTTCGGCGAGACGGCCTCGCCTGCGATGCACGAGCCCCAGGAGGGTGTGCGCGAACGCGAGGTGCGCTCCGCTCCAGCCGGAGATCTCGAAGGCGCGCACGGCTTCGCCGAAGAGTGCCTCGGCCCGGTCGAGTTGGTCGGTGAAGGCGTAGGTGATGCCCACCATCGCGGGGAGCTCGAAGCCCCATTCGGAGTCGGTCCAGCCCAGTCCGCGGGCGGGCCGCCCGTCGTCGAGCGCGCGTTCGCAGAAGTCGACGACCTGCTGGGCGTTCTCACCTCGCAGCATGGCGTCGAACGCGCGCAGGGTGAGCAGGGCGCGCTCGGCGTTGTCACGGCCCTTGAGGTGGTCCGCGTTGCGGGCGAGGCGGGCCGACCGCGACGGGCCGTCGTCCTCGGTGGCCTGCATTCCCTCCCAGAGGAAGTGCGCGGCCTGGAGCCGCATCAGGCCGGGGCCGGGTGCCGTCCGGGACGCCTCGGCGGCAAGGGAGAGCGCCGCGTCCTTGAGCTGGTTGTTGTGGGACAGGGCCGAGGCGAGCCGGAAGGTGGCGTCGATGCGGAGTGCCCCGTCGAGCCCCGGGGTGTCGAGGGCGGCACGCAGGTGCTGCACCGTGGTCGCGGGCGAGGAGAGCAGGGTGGCGCAGCCCAGTTCGTAC
>Ga0164307_10000086_pt1 | contig 39385 bp, 66 predicted proteins | sample Whisoiple_243_MG_FD_110214 | JGI IMG/M metagenome (GOLD analysis project Ga0164307, IMG submission 110214) | Soil microbial communities amended with fresh organic matter from upstate New York, USA - Whitman soil sample_243_MG | ecosystem: Environmental > Terrestrial > Soil > Unclassified >...
GAATCCGCATACATACCCGCCGTTACATGGCGCGTGCGGCGTGCTCATTCCGCAGGTGGGGCAGGGACGGGGCGCGGTCATGCGTCGCTCGGCTGCATAGCGCGGATCATGTCTGCTAACTGCGTATCTCTGTCAACGAACATGTGAGAAACGCGAATGTCCCTGTGGTTCTTCACCACATTCGCCGCCTGCTCCCGCGCCTGCTCGTATCCGCGCTGCTTAGCGGCGGCTACTTCCGCAATATGTAGATCGTTGCGCAGATAGGACGCTGGCTTCATGGGCTGTTTGCATTGGATACAGTCCATTGGCGAATCGCTTATCCCGCTGGACGGAAATTCACACTCTTCGTTTTCGCAGTACCATATGATAAATTCCCTGCTTTTATTCATCTCATCCTTCTCTTTCGCGTCCGCAGCGCCTGCACTTGTAGCCGCTGCGTATCGGGTAATGTGGTTTGTAGCCAGAACATTCCGGGCAGAATAGCTGCCTGTCGTTGCTGGCGTCAACTGGAGCGTCAGGCTCCGGCGTGGTCAGATGGGGTATGTGCCGCTCAGGACTGGCGCGGGGTGGTGCGTGGAACTGGCCTGGGGTGCGGGTCATACGTCCTTCTTTACCCAAGGCATCATGCCCCGCTTGACAACGAGAAAAACAGATTGGCAGCTTCTGCACCTTACTTTCGTTAAATCCTTCACGCCTTGCGCGTGTGGGTGTTCAGGATGCGAAAGCGTTTTCTTTCCACACTTTGGACACGGCTTACCGACTAAATTCATCTCCACGCCCCCACGGCCTCGCGGGGGATGATGCGATTGTTAGTATTCACTCTCGGCTCCTTTCGTTGCCGCATGGACAAACGTTATTGACGTGATCCGTGTACGTTCCGCATTTCGTGCAGTAGTGATTGCCGCTCAGTTTCGCAGTCTCGATAATCATCTTCTTGCGCGGCCTTGACCTATCACGCATCAACTTTGCGTATGCTTCGCATTCTGGCGTGGCATAAATGCGCCGTCCGTCGCGGTTGCTCTTCGTGAACGACACCGGGCAACCTTTGCGCCCACAGGTACAAACCATCTGCACAGTACCAGCCCGGACGTACTTCGACTTTCGCGCTGGCTTGACGTTTTGCAGGATCAGCCAGGCCGGGCCGGAATAAATGTCAACGTCTCGCGGACTAGTATCCATTGGCTTTTCCCGCCCAATGTATTGCTTTTTTCTGGCACATGCCCGCGTTTACGTTATGCGATTCGGCGGCGAAGTCGTCGGCCAGCGCCTGCCACATTGCGGACAGCGCCAGCATATCATCGCGTGTTTCAGGAACGATAGCGCCCAAGTCGCGGCGGCGGTTGCACAGGTCAACAAATTCTGGTGAAAATTGAAGGTCGAGCGTTTGAAATGTCATTTTGTTTTAGCCTTTCCAATTGCGGGGCGCATGTCGCTGTCTCGGTTTTCAATGGCGGGAAATTCGCGCATACGAGAAACCACCGCGCCCCAGGGGATTGTGGAGAAGTCTCCATTCCACGCGAATACCGTTCCGAGCGTGGATTTATTGCGGTATCGTTCGTCAATCAAATGTTGCTGCATGTCGGCTGCATAGGGCGTATCGCGGGCCTTATCAAACTCATCAATCACTAACACCGGGATTTTTGCGAGGCGCTCAATCCTACCCCGATCTGTTTCCATCACCTTTTTGTCAAACGCATCATACAGATAGTCCATGAGTTGATGCGCCGTCAGGTATCGCGCTTCGATGCCCTGATCTAAACAGGCGTTGACGATTGCCATGAGCGCGATTGTCTTGCCGTTGCCATAGGAGCCGTAGAAGGACAGGAAGCCAAAAGGATTAGAGATAAACGCCATTGTCGCCGCTTTCATGCGTTGCGCGTCTTCCCGGCCTATCGTTATCAGGTTGGCAATCGTGATATTGCGCTCGTGCTCCTGTAATCCGCTGTTGATCGTTACCGCTCGTTGGTTGCACTTCTGGCAAGGAATAATCCTTCCAAAGCGCGGGTCAGTGATTGGCAAATCGTAGCGGATGTAGCTCATCCCGGCGCAGTAGTCACACACGGCTGGGCTGGGCTTGCATGGCAAGGACGAGGCGGGCGGCTTCGATGTCGGCTGTACTTGGTTCCGAGATTGGCGCTCTTTCTCGTTGCGGGCCATTGCTGCGATTGTATCCACTGTTTTGTGCCTTTCTGGGGGGGATGCCATCCCGCGCCCATTCTAAATAGCCGATGACGTTTGACGATTTATAGCCGCGCATTGTCCACTCTTTGAAGGCGGCGGCTATGTTTTCCTTCGTGAGTTTTTCGGGGGATTCTCGTATCAGGTCGTAAATACCCTCGATAACGAAAGAGCCAGGGCTCCATGATGTAGCCTGAATGAATAGGTGCAGTTCGGGAATTTTGTAGTAGTCAATGGGGTTCAGGTTTTTGAAGTCTGGGCGGATTGGTTCTGGCTGCGCTTTCGGTTCTTTTTTTAATTCTTTCTTAACTTCTTTCTTTGTGTCAATATTTTTGACAGGTGGTTGTAAATCTTTTTGACAGGTGGTTGTTATACCTGTAAAGGAAATTGACAGGTTGGCCTTTCCGGTATCGGCGTATTCGTGAGGCAGGCCAACTAAATTGGGCGTGTTATCTCTAAGGTACCCGGCTTCACAAAGTTTCTTTAGGTGCGTGTTTACGGTGGCGCGGCTTATGTCTAATTCATCTGCGATGCGCTCCTGGGCGGCTTTGCACACGCCGTCCGCCATCTGGCAGTATCGCCACGCCTTACCAAACACGGCGGCGGTGATTAGGCCGACTTCGGATACCACGCCATCGATCAATGGCGTGAATCCGTCTACTTGGGCGAGAATTGTTTTGCTCATGGCTGGGCCTGCTGCTGTAGTTTCGCCAGCTTCCTGAGAAGTTTTGGCAGTCTGACTTCGTTGGCAATTTGTATCGCTTCGGCTTCTGACCATGCGCGAATCGTTGTGTGCAGGAAGTTGTAATCAAACTCGAAGAAATTTCCCCGCTGCGCTGGCGTGGTGTACGGCAGAATCAGATTGTATTTTGGTTCCCACTTTGAGCGGCCAGCGGATGCACGCATGTATGCGCCTGTTTCGGTGTCTACGGCACAGTACCCGCGAAACACAGCGGCAAACTTGTCTGTGTCAGATAAGCCGCTTTGCGAGACGGGTAACAACCGCTCCCCGCTCATGCCGTCACCTGCGGGGCTGGAAACGGACGGGGCAGGTCGAGATACTGAGTGTATGTGATGGGCGCTGTCATAAAATCGCAGTATTCGCACTGTATCGCCATTTCCGCATCGATCAGGTCTGAGAGTTTGTACCATTGCGGGTGCGCATTGCATTTCGGGCAACCAGCGCACATGATTTCGATACGGTTGCAAAATGTCAAATGGACATATTCGATAAAATGACCGCCCACCGTATTAAATTGACCATTCCATAAATTAGCCGGAATGCCGTCCACTTTGTACATCCATTGCGGTTCTTGCTCAACTCCGCACATCCTAAAAGTATTCATATTCTCTCCTGTAGGAATAAAAAACACGCTTGCTTACTTTGCTAATGGATGGTACGGTCAGAGTGACGGCCTGCAAGCCACCGCAACCAACCATTAGCAAAATCGACAAACGTGTTTTTGGGACGAACTCTGTTAGGTATCTTCGGGTTGCAGCCCGTCAATCAATTACTACAGTCAATTATACTCGTTTCCCGTCCCAATGCAAGCACCAATTACGGCCCGGCGCTGCTATATTCCAAATCTTATTGCGTTGTCCGCCCTTATAGCGTTCATCGCCTTTTCCGTAGTTGCGCCGCACGACGCCTTTATCTCTACGCCTGGCGTACCCGTAAACAGAAATTTCCCCGTTGGGTGAGTAAGTCTGATATATTCGCGTGCATCCGAAATGCTTACGGCGTGTACTGCAAGAGTCCAGCTTGTACCAGGGAAACTAAAAACGTGTACTTCGTGCGGCGGCTTATTCATTCGTTCTCCTTGTGCCCGGCGCTGTCCGCGTCGAGGGCGGCTTGTGAGTTATCCGGGATTCCCGGTAAACTGAGAGTTACTTCAATCGGGAATTTATTATGCTTGCCCGTCTTCCAAACCGTGTACTCGGCCAGTCCGCGCCGTACCAGTGCTTCGACGGTTGGCGTGCCGTAGCACGGCCCATTCCAGGATGACCAGCCTTCACGCGCCCAATAGCCACCAGGGAAGCGCAACAGCTTGTTATTGTGGCGCTTCATGTGGTCAATGCAGTCCTGCATTTTCGGAGAAACTTCGTTCGACTTTGTGATGCTCATATCCTATCTCCATATTCTAAAATATTCTCCCCGCGCCCGATCTACAAGCGACCAGTTGCGCCCCATCAGCAACATGCAATGCGTCAGCGGCGCGGGGGAGTTGTTACCTTTCGCCACGATCATCATACGGCGGCTTGTCTGTTTCGTCTGCGTTGTAGGCGCGGAAAAAGTCGTCAAGGGCCCGTGCAACCTTGAATACCATAATCAGATACAGCGCCGCAAACACAATACCGATTGCGGCGCTGGCGATCACTTCGGCGCTCATTTCTTGCCCTGCAATCCGCTTGGGCGCTCGACGTTCGCGATCTGCTTGCGCTGATACGGCGTCAGTTCTGGCGTAGGCGGTTCGGGTTGGGGGTCGTTCGATAAATCCACGCCATCGATTGTGGCTAAAATTGCGTGAAACCCACAGTCGCACGGCTGATTCCAAAAGTGCATTCGCAGATGCGCCCCATATTTTAGCAGCGCCGCTTCAAGAACCTTTACGCGCTCCCGAAGCGCTTCGGCTTCGCAAACAAGATGATTGCCTGTGTCTATGCTAAATATGCCGTCTGTCACTTCGCAAAAATCACAATGCGGTATATCGTTTGTATCTATCATTGTCCATCTCCGAAACAAATTTTACAAGCGGCGCCATACTTCGCGGTTTCTTTCGCCCCGCGCCAGTCGTAATATACCTTCGCTGGTGTCGTCTCTGCCTTCGGTATCGCCACCCGGAAGGCGGTTATGTAGCCAATTGAGCCGAGCCTATCCGTTTTATGCACAATTCCGTCGCTGGAGATGTACGTCATGGCATCCACCAGCGCACATCGGGCGCACCCGCTGCGCTGCCGAGTGCGGCGAAGATAAATACCAGGACTGCGATTGTGACGACAATTGCAATAAACGTCAGGCCGATGTCATCGGCGGTAATTTCCCTTTTCGTTTTCATTCCTGCACCTGTGACCAATCTCCGAGCCGCAAACCAGGCTGGAGCAGCGGGTTATTCGGCATGGCGGTATTGATTGCAATCTTATTATCCTGCGCCATCGTTGGCTTTTGCAAAATAATGGTGACAATGGGTACGGGCGTCATGGCGCCTAACCTGACTTGATAATCTCCCTGGGGCATGATAATTCCTTTGCCAGTCTACGATGCGGACTGGCACGCTCCAAGCGAGTGGAGTTACTGGGTTGATTTAATTGCGCGTTGTGCTGCGCCGGGGCCGTTATCGCGGTCATAGAGCCACGGATCAAAGGTGTCTTTCTCGAGATTTACCTTCATCACTCGGCCCTTGAGATAGTCGAAACTCTTGTGTTCTGCGAGAAGGATTTCGGCTTCTTTTTCGGTCATAGCTTCTGGGGTGTAGTGCAGAAGCCCCATACCTTGCGGCTTCGATGCGTTGTAAAGCGCCGCGAGTACCTTGGCTTTGCTATGGTTGCTGATGTCAATCATAATTACTCCTTGTCCGGTGATTGTCAGCGCCGGTACTGTGAACACTTCGCGGATACGTTATCGCCCTGCTGCCTATTCAACCGCACTGTACGGGTCGCATCATTCGGCGCGGGCGTAGATGCGCTCAGTAGGGTAGTCCGTACTCCGTATTAGCGTATTGCGCGGAATCTTGCGCTGTGCGGACTTCTGTCGTTTTTTCGTCGCGGTGGGTTCGATAAATCTTTCCCCATCGCATAATCTCTGCTTCCGTTGCGCCTGCTGGCAAGATCGACATATCCAGCATTGCACGGGCGTTGTACTCATTTTTTGCGAAGCGCTCAGAAATAAGGGCGCTTAGTTGATTCGTAGTCCACTGGATGCGGGTGGGAACTTGCTCTGGCGTGACAACGATAAGCGGCGCTTCTGGCTCTGGCTGGTCTCCCAAGTCAGGCTCAATGTCTTCAAAATCTCCATCCTGCGCAGGGTCTTGCGCACCAATGAGCGGAACTTCCGGCGCGGGGGCGTTTAGCATTTTCTGTACGTCGCCGCCAAAGGCCAGGTTACTCATTTTCGCCGTTGCGTATTTCACCCATTCCGGGTCAGCTTCGATGTTGATGAGCCATTGTTTTGTCTGCTGCGCTGACCCGTCTGGTTTATTCCATGTTACAGATTGCTCTCGGCGATAAATCAAGAGCGGGATACCTGCGGCGTTACCGCCGTTCAGGGTGTCGGCCCAGAACTGGATACCGTGAAGCTGTGCGTTCATCTGGAGCCGGTCATAATACGACACACTTTTGAGTGTGAAATATACCCACCGCTCTAGTTCTGGCAGAAATAAATTCATGCGGATGGATGTCTTGAAGGGCAGGGAGAATTTCTGTCCGTTGCGCTCGTAATTGATCGTGTCGCCATTTGTCCACTGCTTGAAAGGTTGACCGTTCTTGACGAAATACTCTTTAGTTTGGAGTGGGTTCTTTTCCCAGAGATATTGCTCGTCGTTGGCTTCGGCTATCTGGGTTCCGTTGTTATTAACAACGTTCGCCCACTGAAAAGAGTCGAGAATATTACGGCACGGCACAATGGCGCGGATCGTCTTTAGCTCAAAGCCGTCTGGCGTAGCGTAAATACCAGGGCGGCGATAGTTCATGTTGTACTCTGTAAACTCCCCGCTGTGAACGCTGTAGAATTTTTCTTTCACACTCCACTTTCTGGGGTCTTCTGGTAGTTTCTTGTCTGCGCTCAATTCACCTGTCCCTGGCAAAAACTCAAACCGGAAACAGTTTTTCAGATCGGAACCGAGACCCCAAAACTTTTCGCCGTTTTTCTTTTTCATCTCAATCTTGGGTGTGCCTTTTCGAATGACGGCGGCTTGTGGAAAAGCTTCTTGTTGACGCGGGGTAATGTTGTTCATGTAATTCTCCTAAAATCCTAAGTCTGATAAATTTTGCGCTTGCGTCTGGCGTATCGTGTTTAGCCAGGGAACATAATCGCGCATGGCGTCTTTGGCGGCTCTTGATCGTTGCTCGCTCTCTTCAAAGCGACGTTTTACGTGTTTTCGCGTGATGTACCCCTTTGTATCTGCGCCACATCTCACACACTCAACCACCCATCCGCCCGACTCTGGCCTGTTCACCAGATAGTCCCAGCACGCGGCGCAAAAGTGAGAATCTTGAAAATCACAGGCGTCCATCTGCGTCCTGAATACCTGCAATTCGTAGGGATTCATAGCGGCCCGGCCTTCAAAAGATTGCGCCCGAACGCGTAGTCATCCATTGCGCCGTTCTCGCGTTCGATGGCCTGCTGCAAATCGACCATCTGTAGATAAATTTCGTCTGCGGCTTCCTTGCTCGTCGGTTCGTCAAGGCTGCGCTCCAGCGCTTCGAGTTGGCCGCGCATGATTTCAACGGGAAGCAGGGCAGGCGTAGGCCATAGCGCTTCTGTCAAGTCGGCCAACTGCAACTCTTCGACTTCGCCGCGCTGGCGGTTCTGGTCTTCGGGGATACCCAAGAGACGATCCCATTCCGCGTACAATTCTTTTCGTGTCCAGTGTACGTAGGTGTTCATTTCGCCACCGCCACGATGATGACGCCTGCCACGATGATGACGGCCATTAGCAGGCCGATGACGGTGTATAACACTGTGTAGTTCTGTTTCTTGGATAGCATGGTGATGCTCCTTATTTTGCAAAAGCGATGGCGGCGCGGGCTACAGAGACCATAGACTCTACGATTCGGCTGTAGTCTTGCCAATCTTCGGCTTGCGATACTGTGCTCGAAAGTTCTGCGATTTCGCTCATCGCAACGAACAGAGCATCTCGCTGAGTGGTGATGGCGGCGATTTGTGCATCTTTGTCGTTTAGTTGCGCCCGAATCTCCAGCGCGCCGATAGACTTGTCTTCACCCTTCTTTTCGTAATCCAGCACAATCCATTTCTTATCATCTTCCGTCATGTCTGCGCTGCGAAGGTCTACTAAGTACCGATATTTTTGTGTCATGCTTGCTCCTTGCCTGGTGGGGCGGTTATAGTGAATTGAGAATGTATTTCACAAATGCGGTAGAAACGCCACCATAAGCTTTGTGCGTGCGCTGGTGGATATTTTTACAAAACGCACCTACATTCACGACGCTCTCGACAATCATTTCGGCGCGATGGGTCAGGCGAAGACTTAGATAATTCTCGTAAGCAGCCTGAGAAACACCGCTACTTGTTTCGTCTACAAAAAATTTCTTTACTTTCATTTCGCCTAAAGTTTCCATCTGATTTCTCCTGAATGTTTCGGTCTGATAAATACAATTATAACCGGTTTATAAACCGTGTCAAGTGTTTTTAGGGTACCAGTTTCAAAACTCGTAGCCCTAAACGCTTGCAGGTTTGAAAACTGCGTTGTATAATCTTACTATGACAATGACCATGAAGCAAAAGAACGATAAGATTGCAGATGAATTGCGCGAGATGTCCACGGCCATGGGTTTCGATGGGGCCAGCGCTTTGCTCACCCGCTTACGCGCTGCGTACCGGAACGGTGAAAGCGTATTGATTATGTTCGGTGATGCGTCTAGTGCTTGTACGGGATCGTATGCGATTCCGCTGCGCCAGCCCGCCCCCGACCAGCCCGCGCCAGCCGATACGAGACGGATTGTGGATGTTATGGAGCGTGCAGGGTAAACTGGCAGGTAAGTGTCTTTTTGAGGGCGGGCAGCCGTGAAAATCGGAGCCGGGCACAGGGTAGCGTTAGGTGGTTGCCAACGTAGAGTAGTGTCCTAACAAGGCCTGACCAGCCAGCGTGAGAACCGCTTTAGAGTTCTCCGCCCCCAGAAAGATACTTACCCACCATATCGATGAATACCCCGTAACTACGGGTTGAAGATTGGCGCGCCGGGACTGCTCGGCTAGGTGCTATCCGCCGAATGGCAAGTGCTGAACTGGTAGCGGTTCAGCGACGGGAGAGATTATGACGGTATTCGTAGATGATGCAAAAAATCCATTTGGACGCATGATTATGTGCCACATGCGAGCGGATACTTTGGATGAGCTTCACGCGATGGCTGTGAAAATCGGTGTCTCGCGTCGTCATTTTCAGGATCATCCACGTCACCCGCACTATGATATATGCAAGTCGAAGCGAGAAATGGCTATAGATAAATTTGGTGCAAAGTCCGTTACTGGCGTTGAGATGGTGCGATATTTTGATGGATGGAGAGAAAAGCATGGATAACCTAACCGACGCTTTCGATGCGCTGAAATTATTCATCCGCGCCGAGTTTCTCGCCAATCGTCCGTATAACTTCGCACTCGAATCGGTGATTGAGCAGCGCGAAGGCGTTCAAACGATCTTGTTCCGCGCTAAACTGTGGCGCGGCATGGCTCTGGATGGTGAAGTATTTTACGCGCTGGACATTGATCCAGCCGTAGCGGTTCGGCGCATGTTGAATAGTGCGTTGATGGCGATAGTGGGGGCGCGGGAATGAGCGATGAAGTAGCGCGTCTCATTGAGAGCGGATGCAAGCGCAAGAAACCTTACGCCACGCTGGAACAGGCAGAGAAGGCCATCCGCCGCATCAAAAAGCATGATCTTTACGACGGTCGAGATTTGCACGCTTACAAGTGCATCTTTTGCGAGTGGTTCCATTTTGCGCATACCAAAGGGAAATAATGCAACCATTACGAAGCAAGACTGACAAAGCGCAGATGTTTTACGACGCATGGCGGCTATATTCCGGCTGCGACATTATGCCTGTTGCTGAGTATAAGTTTGCCAGCGCAGTAGGATATATTGACACAAGCGGAAAGCCGCGCCGCCGAAACTATCGTTTTGATTACGTATTCGTTGATGAGCGGGTAGCTGTCGAAGTGGACGGCGGGCAGTTCGCCCCAGGTGGGGGCCGACACGCAACGGATAAAGATCGTGAAAAACAAAACTGCGCTGCAATGCTGAGTTATTCAGTGTTTCACTTTTCCCCGAAGATGTTGACGAATGATCCGCTGCATTGCGTTGAGCAAGTACGAATGGCGGTAATTGGCAGATGACCGAATCTGAACGCAAGAAATTATCAGAACTTATAGCCGAAATGATTGAGCACGCACGGCAGGAAGAGCGTGCTTACAGGCTGCGCTACTTCGCTATTGCAATGTCGTCGTATATCACCGCGTACCCTGTCGCTTATTTGCGCGTGGTGTGTGCGTATGGAACGGAAAGGCGCGGGGCGAAGGTGGACATTCTGACGACGACCAGCGCAGCGCCGGGCGGATGGGAGAGACGATGACAAAAGTTGTTATTTTCGACAAAGACGGCAATCGGATAATCAGACTGCGCTTTACGCTTAGGCGGAATGGTACACCTTGGCGTCGCGCCTGGGGAAAGCGCGGCAATCCAACTCGCAACCCAGCGGGGCGGGCAAGGTACGAACGGAGATATGCAAATGCAGCAAAGCGATGATTTGCGCGTTGTGGTAGATGGCAAAGAAGTACCGCGCTGGGTGTCAACGCCTGGGCCGCTGACACTCGGGGAGCCGCGTCATACCGTGCACTTCTTTATTCCGCGCTATGGGGCTACACCCCAGCGCCGACCTGACCCAATGAGCATGGCGCAGATACGGGCCGCGTTGAAGCGGTTGCCGGGGAGCGTGGCTAAAATTCAGTAGTTGAATATTGGATTGATAGTGTGTATAATGGGGATATGTCAGACGATGCTGCAATTCGATTTCAGGCGCAAATATTCAAAATCGGAACGCTGATTGACGGCGGCTTGCGTCTGACACTCGACTTGTCCGCTGCCGATTCGTCTGTAATTGTTGCGCTGTTTGACGCAAAGCAGCCGGGCGTATTGCTCGAAGTGGCGGCGGTTGCGGTGGATACAAGTAAGAAAACTTTGACGGACTTAGACGATGAAGCTAAACAAACAACAAAAGGAAATGATAGTTCAATGGGTGGGGGAAGACGTTCAATCAGACGAAATGAACAAGCGGGCGGCGGCGTGTAAACCGCCGTTTTTTGTTACCCGTCAGCAAGTGGACTGGTACCGAAAGCACAACGGTGTCAGGTTGAATGCTATTATCGCCGCTGACCAAGAAAGCGCGTTGACTACTGGATACGCAGTTAAAGAAACTCGCGTTAGAAAACTAAATGAATTAGCCGAGCGTATAGAGCAAAGCGTCATTGATCGCTTATGGGTTCCTGATGTCAAGGGCGTTGGCAGTGGTGAGGCGGCGCAGATCGTGGACTTTGAGTATTTCAACAAAGCGGGCGTTGACGCCTATCGCGGTGTGCTTGATGACATCGCCGCCGAAGTGGGCGGGCGCGTCAAGAACGTTGACGTGAAGAGTGGCGGCGAGAAAATTGTATCTCCTGAAACGCTCAAACCATCCGAAATAGCCGAGCGCGTAGCGGCTTTGCTGGTTGCAAAAGGTAAATAGTGGCAACGCTTACGCCAGATCAAGAGATAGCCGAACTTCTGAAATACGACCCGCCCTATAAATGGCGTGGTGGCAATAAGGCGCTGATAGAAAGCAGGGAGCCGGAAGTGATGCTATCCGGCCCGGCTGAGACTGGCAAGAGCTATGCGGCCTGCTACAAGTCGCACATGGCTTGCCGTGAGTACTCAGGTTCACAGGGCGCTTTGCTTCGCAAGGTTGCCAATACTGTAGCGCCCACCATCCTAAAAACCATGAAGCGGGTAATAGGCGACTTTCCGGTAAATTACTATGGCGGGGAAGAATCTCCAGTGAAGATAATCTATCCGAACGGCTCTGCTATCTGGATAGGTGGCATTGACAATCCTGGTAAGGCGCTTTCAGCAGAGCGTGATTTTATACAGGTATGTCAGGCCGAAGAACTTTCCTTGAATGATTGGGAAGTGATGAGCACGCGCACGACTGGACGCGGAGCCGTCATGCCATATACGCAACTTTATGGTGATTGCAACCCTGGCGGCGCGAAGCACTTTTTACTCACCCGTGAACGTGTGCGGCTACTGAAAAGCACGCACCGCGATAACCCAACGCTATACGACGACGATGGAAACATCACCGAACAGGGCAAGCGCAGCATGGCAACACTGGATGCTCTGACAGGGTTCCGTCGCAAGCGTCTCCGTGACGGTTTATGGAATACGGTCGAGGGCGCTGTATACGAAGAATTTGACACGCAGGTACACGTAATTGAGCGCAGTAAACTCCCACCGTTCATTCGCCGCTTTCGTGTCGTTGACTTCGGCTACACAAACCCGTTTGTGTGCCAATGGTGGGGCATGGATAACGACGGGCGGCTATACCTATACCGCGAAATTTACCAGACAAAGCGACTGGTTGAAGACCTGACGAAAGAAATTATCAAGCTAACGGGCGATGAGTATATCGAGTTTACTCTTGCCGACCATGATGCAGAAGACCGTGCTACTATGGCGAAGCATGGTATAAATACGATTGCGGCGAGGAAAGATGTATCACCCGGTATCCAGGCTGTGCAAACCCGTATGAAAGTTTTGGAAGACGGCAAGTCGCGTATTTATTACGTGCGTGACGCGCTGGTGCAGGTAGATCAATACCTGTTAGACGCGCACAAGCCGACATGCACGATTGACGAAACGCCCGATTACGTTTGGCAGAAGACACAGGACGGCAGGCCAAACAAAGAAGAGCCAGTCAAAGAAGGCGATCACGGGCAAGATGCAGAGCGGTATCTTATCTATTTCTTGGACGGCGTTGGCGTTGGCGTTGATTGGTCAGACGCCGCCGACTTGGGCCACGTCGAAGATTACAGTAACAAATGGGCGTAAGCCGTGCTACAATAGCAAGAAAAAGGAGTAATCTAAAATGTCAGATACTATTTTATACATGGGCGATGGAATGCCGATCAAAGCCGTTGACAATGGCGACGGCACTTTTAGCCTTTCCGTTGCATCGTCCGTAGTGACCGCTGGCGATATTCCGCTGGGGCAGGCGGCTAAAGCAGGTTCTTTGCCCGTTGTGCCAGCGTCTGACTATTACCCCAACCCAGTGAGCGGAACACTCGTCAATTCGGCAGCTTATGAAGCTAGTCATATTCTAAAAAACTCCCCTGGCACCCTGATTACTATATTCGGTTACAACTCGGGCGGGGCGCAATTTATCCAACTGCACAACAGCGCGACATTGCCAGCCGAAGGCGCTGCGCCCGTTGCTGTTATTCCCGTTGCTGCTGCAAGTAGGTTTGAAATTACTATCCCCGTTTCGGGTATCCCGTTCACAACTGGTATCGTCGTCTGCAACTCCAGCACCGGCCCTACCAAAACAATTGGCAGCGCTGATTGCTACTTTACCGCAGTCCGCATCTAATCCATGTCAACCCCACGTAAACGCCACTCCCAAGCAAAGCCCGTTGAATTGGCTGCACAACCTACACAGCCAGTAGAAACGCGCATCCTGCTCAACGATCCAGAAAAGGGAACAAGCGGACTAAAAGAATACGGCGGGTTTGTTAGCGAGGCCTACAACGCTTCGCTGTTCTATCCCGGCGTATCTACCCTGTACCATCGGTTGCGCACGTCCTGCCCTGAAATGGTAATGGTTGGGCGGGCATTTACGGCGTGGGCGCGAAACGTAGAACCACAGGTTGATCTGCCCGAAAAACCATCTGACGACGACAAGCGCTATCAAGATTTTGTCTTAAGTGATTTCGGCAACATGGAGGGCGGCTTCGGGCAGTATTTGGAAACAGTTGTCGGGCGTGCGCCGTTTGACGGTTTTACATGGATGAGCGCCGTACCTGCCTTACGTGATCCATCGTGGGTACCGCCTGCGTACGTTGTTTCGGCTAACGAAACGGAGCCGGACGAATGGCGATCAGAAGCAAAAGACGGGCTAATCGGCATTCGTCGGCTGGCCTACCGCGATAGCTCCACGTTGTACCATTGGGACATAAACCACCAAAAACGTTTACGCGGCTTCGTGCAACAAGATTTCCCGTATCCGCAAATCACCCTGCCACTAGACCAGTCTTTGCATCACCAATTTGGCGACCCGTCCAACCCAGAAGGCAACAGCCCACTGCAAGCCGTCTGGCGTCTGGAGCGCATCAAGTACGGGCTTGAAGTCATTCAGGGTATCGGCTTCGAGCACGCAGCGGGATACCTGAACGCCACGAAGACCGAGACAGGCACCATCTCGAACGATGACAAGCGCAATGTGAAAGACGCAGCCCGCGCCATTCTGACGGCGCAAGAAGGCAACTACGCTTTCTGGCCCTTCGGTATCACCGGCAAGGTTGAAGACGTTCCCTTTGGCGCGGCTCCTTCCCTTCTCGAAGCAATCAAGCACTACAGCGTGCTCATGCTCTCTGTCTACATGATGCAATTCATTGCACTAAATACGATGACCAACACAGGGGCGCAGGCTTCGCAGGTTGACAGTACAAACATGGGCATATTCACATTCAACTCTATGCTGGATGGATTTGCGAAGCAATATGACGACCAGATCGGCAAGCGGCTTTACAAGTGGAACAAAAATTCATTCCCCGGCTTGACCGCACGACCCAAGATTACATTCTCGCACGTCAAAAACAACTTAGCTATGCAGGAGTTAGGCGGCTTCCTTACCGCGCTTAACGGTATTATCCCGCTCGGCCCCGACGACATCAAAGCAATTCGCAAAGAGTCAGGCTGGATGCCCGAGAACGGGCCGAAGCCTGGCGACGAAATCAAGCCGACTACACAACCCGCGCAGCAACCAGCCGACAACGTGCCGCAAGTCGGCCCCGATGGAATACCAATGCAGCCTGACCAGTTGACACCGGACAAGCAGGCGCAGCTTACATACAATGCCGTGCGGTCGCAATTGCGTGTGTGGCGGCGCGGGGAAGCGGTGGAGCTATGAGCGATTTTATTCTCAACATTACGTTCCTTGTCTCTGACGCGCTGAAATATGCGCAGAGAAATACAAGAGCGTTCTTTTTCGTTCGTGGCATTGGTAGAGATTTCAAGAAATTTCGCGAAATAAAATCTTCCGCAGATCAAAACGCATTCCTTTGTGAAAAATTCGGTGTTCACGGCTGGGATGTGTTCGCGGAGTGGCAGTATCGCACGGCGCACGGAAAAAATGGGTAATATAATTCAACTATCCATCGGCGACTACGCCGCCATCCGCAACGACTACCGCTCCACGCTGTACTCTGAGATTGGCAGCTACTTAGCTGGCTCGGGCAGCGTGGCGAAATATAAAAACGCCGTCCATCTGGCGGTCAATACCGCGTTTACGAGCGCGTCAGATATGGGCTATGTTGACGGCGGCGGAAAACTGCCGACTGATAAAGACACAAACGACTGGCTAAACGGGCGCGTGGCGTCTGAGTTTGCAAATGTAGACGCGCTGTTTACGCAACTATCCGCGCTGCGAAAAGACCCTGAGTTTGACAAGTCCGAAGCCAGCAACATTGCCATGACCCGCGCCGATGGGTACACCGCTACACTGGACGGGATTTACAACGAGTCGAAGGTGCGCGGCGCTGGAAATATGATGCTGGCGTTTGGCGGCGAAGACGGGCACACGAAAGGATTCCCGTGTCGCACCTGCCGAAAATTGAAGGGGCAGCGCCATCGTGCAAGTTGGTGGATCAATCGCGGATTGATACCGTATCCAGGTAACGACAACTACGAATGCAAAACTTTTCAATGCAAGCATTTTCTTTATACGGATAAAGGGGATTTATTTACGATATGAGCCCCATCTCCGTAACTGTCACCAATCCCCAGGGGCCCCGCGCCCTGTTCGCACGCATCGAACGCGAGACAATCCCCGCTGCAACCGAAGCCGCAGCCGACTATCTAATCGGCAACGAGCAGCACGGGCTAAAGCACCTTGCGCCCTACAAATACGTTTCGCGTCAGTCGGCTTATAGCAAGACGTTTTTTACAGACAAGCAGCGTCGCTGGTTCTGGGCACAAGTGAAGGACGGAAATATACAATTCCCTATCCATTACCAGCGCACAGGCGAAATAGCGGCAGGCTGGCAGAATTCAGGGAGCGGGAACAAATTCCAGATCATCAACCGCGTGCCCGGCGTATCTCGTGTGATGGGCGATACATTGCAAGCGCGTCAACCCGCGAAGGTTGGGCACCGCAAAGTATCAGAAGTCATTGCAAATAATTTTAACGGCATGATCCGCGCCGCACAGCAAGCGGTTGCGCGTGTTTTGAAGGGTAGATAATGACAGACAGAGAGCACGCCATAGACTATCGCCGTCAATTATTGCGCATCGTTGACCAGATTGAGCGAGATTACAATCTTGGAAAATATACAGACGAAACGATACGCGAATCTGATAAGAATGAAATAAAAATACCATTTGACATACGCGCCGAAAAGGTGTAGTATATAAGTACATAGCGGCTACGGTTCGCCGTCCCCGCAAAAGTAAATGGCTTGCCTAACGGCCCGCCTTGCGCCTCTCGTAACGAGAGCGTGAGGCGGGCCGTTTTCGTTTTTACCCACAGGATGAGCAATGGAAGTAACTGGTGTATTATCGACAAATCTACTCGCTGAATTAGGCCACCTTTCCCGCATTGACGGAATGGCGGCTTTTGCCGGTACGGATGGACTTGGGCGGGAATTTACAGTCCTAGAAGATGAATTACCCGTTTACATCGCCAACACTCAGCGCGTCCTGAACAGTACAAAAGACACAGGCGGCGAAATCGTGGGCCTGCCCATTGACATGGGCGAGCACGATTGGAACGGCGGCGCTGGCTGGATTGTTGGGCTGGAGCTCGACGCACCACGCAAGATCATCATCTTCGCGGTCAACTGGACAGAAGATGGAGTCGAGTGTATCGCCGGTAACATGATGCGATTCTTTAGCCCGGCATTTGACACAGAGAAAAAGATCATCATGGGCGGGGCGTTGCTCAATCAGCCTGGCTCACGAAATGCAAAGGGGCAGTATCTATTACGCCCCGTAGAATTATCAAAATCAATGAGCACTATTCAAAAGGAGAAAGACATGACTGTCGAAACGTCACAAGATACAAAGCCCGCTTGGGCTGTGGCGCTTGAAACGGCTATCTCTGAATTGTCGGCGCGTTTCGCTCCCAAGAAACCCGACCACAAGCAAGAGCCAACCGCTGAAAGCATCCGAGAATTGATGCAAAGCGACGCCGCCGTTGTCGAAATGGCGCGTATTGCCAACGAGCGCGTTGCCAACCAGGTTGCCATTTACGAGCGCCAGCAGCACGTCATCAAGCTGGCGTCCGATATGGTCGGCGGAACTCCGTCTCGTCCGTTTGGCTTGGCTGGCATTCGCGCAGAGGAAATCGTTGAGCTGCTTATGGGCGTGCCGATGGCACAGTCATTAGCGTTCGAGAAAGTAATCTGTAAGCTGATGGACGCGAGCGCCATTATCAACTTTGCAGAACTGGGCAGCGCCGGGACTGGCTACGCAAAGAAACCCCGCGTGCCTGCTGAATATCGCAGCGCAATCCACGAATGGGTGAATGCAGGCAAGCAACTGAGTGCCTGGTTTACTCAGGTCATGCCAGAAGTTGGCAAGGCCGAAGATTTCAACCTGACAGAATTTGTCAAGGAGGCCTAACCCATGACCGCGCTTTCAGCAGATGCCCCACTTCGCCGCATTGGTGAAGATCAGTTTGAAAAATTTTTCCTCGATACGTCTGGCTCTTACACGATTTATAAGGGTGGCGGCGTCATCATTGACCAATCCGTTGACACTCTTCTGGCCCACACAGCCGAAGGTGTCACCTGTGTAGACGGTGATGTGTTTCTCGGCATTGCAGCGGAAAAGAAATCTGTTGTTTCTGGCGACCCAGAGACTACCGAAATCATGTTGCTTGTTGAGCCTTCCATCGTCGGCTTCAAGTCTACCGTTTTCACCAATGCCGACCTCGGCAAACCCGTCTACATGAGCGACACCGGCACCCTGAGCGCATCAAACGGCGCTTATCCGCGCATCGGTAACTTGTTCAAGGTTCAAGACGGCTACGCCTACGTTCAATTGCGCAGCCCCTATGTTCTGGATGTTCCGTAAAGGATATTAGAAAATGACTATTTCAGGTAATGTCCCAGGGCACTTGGTAGCTATGGCAAAAACGGGCTTTCTTACAGCCCCAAGAAAAGCAGTAGCGGCATGGACTCCTATTGCGAAAATGGTAACGATTGACCTGCGCAATCAAACGCTTGTCGATATTGGCGGTGCTCCTATGCCAATTCGAGAACGTGGCAAAATCGTTACCCAAGACTTCATCGAAAAGGTTTTGTCTGTCGAGGCTGTCACCTTCCCCGTCGTCGTCGGCATCTCTGGCAATGCGGTAAAAGACGACCAGACCGGCCTGCTTCTGAGCCGCGTTCGCGGCACTGGCTCGAATTATGACCGCCACATTGCGCAGCAAGCTTTCCAGGCACTAAACGACGGCGACTCTGCGACCGCTGGTATTGTCACCGCTGGTTACGATGGTTTGCCGCTGTTCTCCAACTCGCACGTTGACAAAGGCGGCGCTTATCAAACCGCACAGGATAATCTGGACTCGCTGTCATTGACGATGACAAACTTCGAAACCGTCTTGACGAAGGCTCAGTTATTCCGCGACGACCAGGGCGAGTTTACGGATTATGCCTATGACGCCATCGTGGTTGACCCAACCAATCGCCGCGCATCATACAACATCACAGACAACAAGGAGGACGCTGGCACCGCAGACCGCGCAGCTAATCCTTACGCCGGGAAGTTTCAGACCATCGTTTCTCCGAAGCTGGATGCAGGCGCATGGATCGTAGTTGCCACCAGCGAAGAGACAAAGCCTGTTTTGATCGTGATGCGCGAAACTCCAGGCCTCGAGTCGGCGTGGTTCGATCCGATGCAACCGGAAGGCGGCATGTATTACTTCAAGTTCTCCGGGCGCTACAATTTCTACGTAGGCGATTGGAAAACTGCCGCGATGGGTCATAGCTAGGGTGCAATATGGCTAAAACTCATATCGATGAATTGGACGTAAATAACCACGACGGGTCAACTATCGGCCTGAGTTTGGGCGGCGTGCTTGTTACTGTTACGGCGGCTGTTCTCAATCTCTTGGGCGCACGTATTCAAGAGACTTCGCAGTTAGTTGTTGCAGACGGCGCAATCACCATCAAAAGCGGCGTTGCTCGTATCGCAAAAACCGTTGCGGGTGTCGTAGCTGCTACCCTGGCCGACCCGACCGCAACCACCGACGATTACAAAATCCTGATGATCGTCAATGCGCAGACCCAAGCCAATACCGTAACGTCTGCCACGTCCTTCGGCGGCGGTGGCGGCTCGTATGACGTAGCCACATTTACTAACGTTGTTGGCGCAACCCTGACGCTGATGGCCTATCAGGGTAAGTGGTACGTCATCGGGACAAACGCCTGCACGCTGGGCTAATCAGTAAACAGACTCATAAAAAGGCGGCAAGGCTACAATGCCGCGCCGCCTTTTTCGTAGGAGTAACCATGCAAGCAAGATTGAAGCAAGATTGTAAGTACCCAACGCTGCGCCTATTCTTCGGACGAGAATACAACAAAACTACTTGGCAGGAAGTGCCCGATGGATTTGAAGAGCAGGCTGCGCACAGTGAATTTCTCGATGTAAAACTCGTTGAAGATGCAGAGACGGTAGTTTATGCTGTTCACGGCGACGTTGTTATCCCTTCCATCCCAACCGATGATTTTATTGTCTTGGATACGGAAGATAATACCCCCGAAGCTACCGAAACGCCCGTAGTCACAGACGCCCCTGCCCCAACGGGGCGCAACCGTCACAGCGCAAAGAGATAATTGAATCATGGCGATTGAAGCTGATTCTTACGGTTCCGCCGCTGGTGTCGCTGCGTATGTGCGCGGATTGGTTGGCGCAGCCGCCTTCTCGACTTTGACCGTTCCGACATTGGCGCAGGTTGAATCGTGGATTGACGAAGTTTCAGCCATCGCTAACACTGGTGCAAAGGCGGTTGGGTTTGTAGTGCCAATCACGCAGGCCGTAGCCGTAAAGTCTTTGCGCGGCCTGATTAATCAGTATGTGGCCCAACTCGCAGAACTATCTCGTGGACAAGGCCGCTTTTCATCTGAGAAACTCCAAAACTCTAGCCTGTCCCCGCTGGGTATCATCCGCAAAGAGTTGCTTGATTTCATCTCCATGAATGCGGACGGCTGGGAGGCATTGGGCGCGTCTCGTTCTTCATCCGAGCGCAACGAAATCGGGTTCCGTGACACAGACGAAGTGGGCGACCCAACCGCGCCGATATTCCAGCGTAAGGGTTTCGGTAATAGCTTCGAAGATTGGACGGGTCAGTAATGGCGTACGATGAATGCGAAAGCGCACTGGTAACAATGCTGCAAACGCTTACCGCGCAATTCCCGACAGGTGCGCAAGTGGCAACCGATCACGCAATCCTTGATATGGGCGTCACAAATGCGGCGGTTATCATCCCTGGCGGGATTGGTACACAGCCGCAGAATGGCCCGCCCTACACGCGGACATGGGACATTTTGCTCAGGCTGTTTACCCAATTCATTGATGAACCAACCGCGCTTGCTGCATTCAAGGCGCTACGCGCAGCGGTGATACTGAAAATTGACGAAAACCCCGGTCTTGGTGGCGTCTCTGGTGTTTTGAATACGATCATTGCATCCGAGAGCGACATTTACGAATCCGGGCCGACGCCCATCTATCTTGCACAGAATTTCAGAGTTACCGTCTATCAATACTTGGTGGTGGCATAATGACAATACTTGACCCAAAGGCAATGCGGTTTTACGTCAACGGCTACGATGGTTCTGGCTCTGTCCCTACCCTTGGGACGTGGGGAGTTTCTTACGATACCACCCCGCAGGCGGCGCTTTCTGACGAAATCAAGAGCATCGTTCGGGGACATGGCTCCTTTCAGGCTGGCCCCATCAATACATTTCTGGCCCCCGGCGTTGCTAACGACCTACATGCACTCTTTGCCGCTGGTGATTATTTCAACATCATGGCCCTATTTGGCAGTACTGGTGGCCCCGTTGTTGGTGATCCGATTTGCGCATGGACAGCGGAGCAAGGATCGTACAATGCCACTCCTGGCGAGGGCTTCTTTGGCGCAAATATCGCCTTCCCATCCGCATCCCCACGCGGTAGCCTGGCTTATTCCGCCTGTTTAGGGGCTCTTGTCCACCCCAAGGGCGTGGAGACGGCGGCAAATACGGCCATCACCACGCTGGACGACGCAGGAGCCGCTACGACCAACGGCGGGCTATTCGTCTACCATCTGTTTTCGAGCGACGGAACTGTAACACTCAGCCTGGATGATAGCGCAAGCAATGCGAATAATGCAGCGTTTGCGCCCCTATCTGGCGCAACATCTGGATCAATTGACGCCAGCGCTACCCCGAAATCTGGAATTATTGCACTTTCTAATACTGCTACTATTCGCCGTTATGTCCGCTGGCAAATTGCGCTGGGCACGGCTACCACCTGTACATTCGCATGTGCCCTGATAAGGGGCTAAAGGAGCAAGCATGACCGCTAATACTGGCGTTACTCACATCAGGTTTTTGAAGTTTTACCTTGACAATTCGAGCGGGGTGTTGACCGATCTTTCTGCGTACCTGAACGCGCCCGGTACGTTCGGCTTAAAATACGAAGAAGTCAGCGTCTTGTCGATTGGGGATGCAATCAAAAGCATCGTGAAGGGCTGGCCCGAATCGCCGCTTGTCTTACAATTCAACCCATACACACAAGCATTTGCGCACTTGACCCCACTGATTGCATCGACGTTCCATACCCCGCTCGCCTTCGATTTCCGCATCGGCATTATGCACGCATGGGAAGCGGGGGAACCGACGTATGGATTAACAGGGTCGGCGTCTAACGGTATCGAATGCACAAGCATGACGTATGACGGGAAACTTATCACCGCAAATTTCAATATGTTCGCCGGTTCCGCTGCCCCCGCTTGGGGAACTGCCGCAAACACGTAGGAATGATATGAGAGTAGACTCGACTTTCCCCGATTTTCCCGGCTACGTGATTGTTCCAGATCAATTCACTTGGCCCCAATTACTCGCTTTTGGTAAGGCCGTAGCTGCCAATCAGACAAACTTTATCAAACCGTCTATCTCGCACCTTGAAATGTGCGAGAATAGCATTTTTGCCATCAATGCAATTGTTGATTGGCACATCGAAGGACTGCCACAGAATCCAGAGAAGCCAGCGCAGGCCGATATTTTTATCGGAAAGCCGACAAAACAAGCCAGCGCATTTTTTATGCTGGTATACAACTCCGTTTTACATGTCTGGAATCAGGAAAAAGAAGTCCCAAAAGCGTCATCGTCGGAGCTTACAAATACGCTTCCGACCCAAAAGCCAAAGACGAAAACGGCAAAGAAAAGAATCCCCGCCCCGACGAATTGATTTTGCTTGAAGCCATAGACCGATTCGGCGTCATGGCGATTATGGGCAGGCCGGTGTTGTACGCTGGCGAAGCTCGCACCTTGCAGACCGCAGAGAACATCGTGAATGGATACAACAATATGAAAAACTCCACCAATCGGGCCGAGTGGATGGAGAATAATCCCGTTTTGGCTGCAATATTTTACAACTTGGAATTGCTAGATGCCGGATGATGTTGAGTTTTCCGTAAGAACAATCGACGAAACCAGCCAGCCGACAAATGCAATGGCCGGCAGTTACGACGCGCTTATTTCCAAACTAACAGAACTAAACCAGTCGGCAGATGTTACAAATCAATACTTGGGGTCACTTACTGAAAGCACGAAAGAGACAACGCAGACCAATGAAGAAGCGGGTTTGTCGTTTTCAGAAATAAATCAGGGGTTGGAAGTCGTCACAAAAGCCCTTGGTTACGCAAAGCAAGCCTATGATGAAACAATCGGCGTCTCTCAGCAGTACGCACAAACCATTCGTGACTTGAGCCAGATTTCGGGCGAGTCCGCCGAAAGTACCAGCCGCTTTGTGCAGGTGCTGGACGACTGGCAAGTGTCGTCCGAAGACGCCATGGCGGCGACAAAGGCGCTGACAAAGCAGGGCCTTGCTCCGAACATCGACACGCTGGCGAATCTATCCGAAAAGTACCTGTCTCTTTCGAGTGTTGAAGATCAAAACGCATTTGTGACAAAAAACTTGGGCCGCGCTGGGCTGGAGTGGATCAACGTTTTGAAGCAAGGCCCGGACGCACTACGAGCGCAGGCTGCGGCTGTCAGCGCAAATCTCATCCTGAACGACAAGCAACTCCAGCAAGCCGAGAAACTACGGCAAGCCGAAGATCAACTTCACGATACGCTCGAAGGTTTGAAGATTACAGTCGGCACTGGACTTACTCCCACGTTTACCGCATGGGTTGCGACGATTGATAAGATTATTAATAACACTGGAAACGCTCGGGACGTATTGGTTTCATTCCTGAATCCAATTGAAGGATTAATACGTCTTACTAGATTGTACGGTGACACATATAACGAACTTGCTGCTACAGAAGGCGCAACAACCAAGGCGCACGAAGACCAGAAGAAGTCCCTTGCCGACTTGGAAGCCGAGCAGAAAGCCGCAGACGAACAGGCTAAGGCGCTTAGTGAAACATACACAAGCCTGCTCTCTATCTCCATGTCGTTGCAGGGTCAGCAAGATAGTTACGCTCAGGGCATTGAAGACCTGCGGGCAAAGCAGGCCGACCTGCAAGGGCAAATAGAAGATGCGACGGTAAAATTCGGCGCAAACTCCGAGCAAGTGCAAGCGCTGGGCGACAAGTACAACGACTTGGGCGGCAAAATTCAAGACTTAGCCGAAGCGAACAGCAAGGCTATGGCGAAGTTTGCCTACGATAACTTGATTGCAAAACTGTCTGTAGATGGCTTGACAAGCTCTGATTTTGCCACCGCGCAGCAGGTCGGCGTTACGCTCGGTCTGTACACACAGGCGACGGCAAATAAGGCTATTGCGCTCGACAAGCTCACGTCCGCCCTGGCTGCGCAGCAAATCACTGTCCAGCAGTTCGACCAGGCCGTGCAGGATGGTACCTACACCACCGCCGACGCAAACGCGAATGCGCAGAAGTCATTCGACGAATACGGCACCACCGTTACCGACGCATCTGGCGGTATGCAGGGAAGCATCAAGGACTTGACCGAGACCACCGCTTCGGCATCTGGCGCAGTAACGCAATCAAATACCACGGCGATTCTATCGTGGGATGCAACAAAGACACTTATCAGCGGGGACATAAACTCACTGATTGCGAAGATACAAGAATACATCGATACGCTTGGTAAAATCCCGCCTGCCGTCACGACGAAAGTGGGAACAGATACGGGTGGTGTTGGCGCAGGGGCTGGCGGTGCTTCTGCGCAAGGCGGCCTGCCGAACTACCCAGACGCCGCTGGCACAGGTGGCGCTACGATTATCTACAACATCACAACGGCTTATATCAGCGCCGATCACGAATTGTCCATCTACGGCTAAAAATGAAGCTAAAAATCTACAGTTACACCAACCGAACAGGGTCACAAGATACCACAATCAACGATGGTACGCATTACAACGTGCGCATGGAGAATGACAGCATCACCGCCGAGGGGTCGGCTATGCGTTCGCAGCGCGGCGACGGACAAAGCGAAACGCTAACGGGCGTGCGCGTCAAGGGGCGTGAGCTTATTATCCGCTTTCAAATTTTGGGCGCAACGGTTGGCGACGGTTTCGATTTTCTGGGCGGCTTGTTTGATCCGAGCGACACGTCGCAGAAAACACTGGTTTTTAAAGACCTAAACGATAGTAGCGAGCAATGGTCACTTACCGGACGCAACGGAGGAGTAAAGGAGCCAGTATTCAACGTTGTTGAAGTCAAGTTTATTTGCAATTCCCCGACTTTGCAGCAAGTAACCCAGCAGGTCGAAAGCGCCTGGAGCATCACCGCCAGCGGACAGACGCAAGCCTTCACCATCGACTTTGGAAATGTTGACGCGCTGCCGACTTATGAAGTCACCCCAACGGCAGACCGGGGATACGGGCAGCGTTATTTTAGACTTTGCACATCCTTTAATTACACTCGCCTGGCTGCTACCCGCTACCATGTTGATATAACCAACGGCGGACTAAATACGGCTGCGCTTATAAATTTCACATCCATATCCCTGCTTATAAATCAGGTCGGCGGCATCGATAACGCGGTGACAACCATCCCGTACGATACACCAACCGGGGCAATGCCAACCGTTTTTCCATACATGCTCTATTGTGGCACTGAGCAGATGCGCGTCACGGCTCGCACTGGGTCAAGTTCGGGAAATCTGACGGTCGTAAGGGGAATTAATAATACGACACCGGCTTCCCACGCAGATAATGCTTCTATGGCATTATCCAAGATGGCGGCCGACGGTCGAGACGTGCGCGTGCTGGTTGCAGATGGTAATGCCAACATTTCGGAAGCGCCCTACTGGTTCGGCGACAGTGGTACCGCCGTCATCAACAACACCGCGACAAAGATATGGGTACCGCTCAATTATGCAGCGCGGGCGTTCGGTACTCTTGCCAGCGCGATAACAAACGCGGACACATCTCTTACCTTGGATACGTCCGAAGGCTATATTGACGCAACTTATGGCCTGTTCCTAATTGAGAGCGAGATTGTTTCATATACGTCTTACAGGGCGTCAAACAAAACCGCGCTGGAGCTTTCTCGTGGTGAAATTGGGTCGGCAGCAGACTCGCACGCAGCGGGCGTTACGGTGCGTGCTATCAATGACATCCGCCTTTACTATGGCAGCGCGAACGCAACCGCGCCAGCTTACTCGGATGCACTGAAACCGTCTTTTGATCTTGGCTCCAGCACGAATGCGTCGTGGGTGTATACAACGTTTGCGTCCGCCATCCAGAACACGATCAACGAATGGAAGGCTACAAAAACAGGCGTGCGGACGATTGTTTATTCGTCTGACCACGATCTGAACGGCATCTCTCAGGTTGATCCAGTTGTAGAGCTCGGTGTATCAACGGTAAACAGAGCAGAGCTCGCGCAGTGGGGGCTGCATGTCCCGTTTGGCTATACAGCCGCAGTGTTTACGAACAACGATAGATACAATCTACCAACCAACACTGGATTCCTAAAAGCCAGTGACGGAACGCAGGTAGCGGTAGCAAGGACGACCGTTGCAAACACATGGCAAACTACTGCGACCCAAACGCTTACACCTGCCGCAACGTCATTCGACCTGACATACTACATCAAAAACACGACTACTGCAAATTTCGTCACACGCGCCGCAATGAACGTTGCAGGCGTAACCGTGACACTCTCAACGGCAAACTCTGCCTTGGCTGGGCGTCCGTCCGTTGCGCTCGGCGCAGAGCAGAATGTAACCTATGACATGGACATGGTGCTGGCGAATACAACAACGGGCGATAGCATCCATGTCGTTGTTGACAATATCCCCATCGGCACGCCAGTAATCATCAACACCCGTCTGCGCATGGTAACGCTTCTGAATCGGCGTATTGATAACGCCATCCGAGCATGGCCCCCGCGTGAGCATATCCTAAAGATGATACCCGGCTCCAATACCCTGTCATACACGGAATTAGGCGCAACGGGTGTCTCTATTGTCGTCAAATGGTTCGGGCGCAATAATGCGCTCGGATAGCCATGATTGACAATGTATTTGTATTCGATAACGCAGGAGTAAAGATCGACGACCTAACGGGCCTCGTGTCTGTTCAGCGCACCGAAAAGTTATCTTACACCATCGAAGCCGCCCGCTCTGCGATGACGATTACTGCAACGGAAAGCAAAGCCAATTCGCGGACGTTGCGCACCGGAAATATCGTTCTGGTGAAAAACTCAGAAGGCACAATCAAGCCGCTTTCTGGCGTGATATGGCCTTCCGATCCAAACGGATACGAGCTAAAGAACGGCGAATACCGCATTCCACTGCGCTCGTACGAATGGATTCTCGATAAGCGGTTTACCAATGGGCAGGAGATTTACAGGGGTTCCCCTGGTGAACAATTCATTTTTTTACTCGCGGCTGCTCGACGACAAGGATACCTGCCGATCAGCACGGATACAACCTACATTCAGCGCATGGGTGAGCGCGTCAGCAAAGAATACAACGCTGCGCCGATTTATCAGACAATCAACAAGCTTGCCAGCGATAACAGCTTTTACTGGTGGTTGTCACCGCTTGAAGACCCGATAACGGGCTTGCTGGAGCTTACTCCGTACTGGCGCGTGAAGCGGTCAAAGAAGTTCGCCACGCAGTTGTCTTGCGGCGGGGAAGCTCCCAATCTAACCGTGCGCAGCATTTACGAAGCAGGCGAGATTGTCAACCACGTAAAGGTGTACCCGGCTGGCGATTCGTGGTCTAAGCGCATACCTTACGAACGCAAAGATTACGCCAGTATCGGGTACTACAGACAGGTTTACAGCAAATCGATTGACGCCCCGGACGAAACAACGATAGCAGGGTTGCGGGCCATTGCACTCGACACGCTGAATAAATATGCGTTTACGCTCTTGCGGATCGAAGGCGTAATCAATTCAGCCCCATACCCGCAGGTAGGTGATATTTGCCCAGTTGTGCTCCCTGCCAATATCGGCATGATGGCAGATAGGCGCGGAACGATCATCGACATGCAGGTTGAGCAAGTTGTAATCACACCACAAGACAATTCGTATGTTGTGAAGCTACAGGAAACTTATGACACCGACGACTCCGTATGATGACCCGTATAAAATACTAGCCGAAGATAATCAAATCGTAAACGCTGTGCGCGATTTGATTAGGCGGTCAAACGTGTCAAAGGGCGAGTCGGCTGGTGAAGAAGACAGCGAAGACAGCCTGAATGTCAACAATGATCTGCGTAGCCTGGCGTATAACGCGATTCTTACGAGTTCGGGCGACACTCTGACCCTATCCCCCGTAAGCAGTGGGGTCATGCCGCTTTACGGTGACGACGGCGACGGGTGGAGTAGGCCAACTCTGAAAGCCGACATTACGCTGGATACAACCGGCTACACCAACGGAATGCTGTACGATGTTTTTTATTTCTCGGATCAATCACAAGACGACCCGACACTTGCGTTTTATACCGTAATATGGGCAAGCGACACGGTGCGCACCGCAACCCTGACACTCCAAGACGGCGTTCCGCTTCTCGAATCGGACACACATTACCGCTACCTGACCACCGGTCGCTATAACGGTTCGTGCTTGCTCGTTCCGAGTACAGACGAGTCTGGTACGTGGCTGTGGGGTACTGGAGATAAGCAATTCCCAACTGGCAGCGACCCCGTAACCGGCACGCTGATAAATCAGAGTGGTTTGCATGGATATAGCGCTGGGGTACTCAAAACAGAGCTAAACTCTATTACAGGTCTATTGCGGGCGGTTGATGCCTACATCGAAGGCGAAGTACATATCGGTGCTGATTCCGACGCGGGCGGGTGGTCAATAGATGCAACCAGCCTTTATAGTGCGCACGCTGTATTGAGCAGCGCGGGTGAATATATTTCATTGGGAGATACGCCGCCGACTTCATACAGCGACAATGTTGGCGCATTTCTGGAAGGTGCGAACGGCGGACGGTTGTCTCTGTACAAAGATGCTGACAACTACCTGAAATGGGATAACTCAAAACTACTTATTAAAACCGAAGGTGTGACCGTTGCTGGAGATGGGCTGCTAGTAGCCAACAATCCAACCATCTCGATTGCATCCGGGGCAGTAACAGCGGATTCTGGCGGTCTGCACGTGTTGATGCCGTCCACCGCGCCGGACGCAACACGATCGTATAAATTTGACAGTGCCGATTTTTCGGTGAATTACGGCGGCATTGAAGGATGGATTACCGACACGGTAAATACCATCCGGCCTATCGCTAAAGCTACGCCAGGATTAGATAGCCTACTCAACATGTCGGCCGTTAGCGACCTGACTTACAACGCTAAAATACTGTTCGGCGTTGACGATGGATCAGGGGCTTTCCCGCAACCGTCAATGGAAATATCGTCTAGCAATGGATCGGCGCTGATGAACGTCGTCGGCATTGGCAGTGTGGGATATTACTACACTGGAGATTTTGGGTTAAATGGCGCTTCTGCCACTCTAAGCCTGACGGGGGATTACGAGCTTGATAGCGCTAATGTAATCGTAAGTCCTGCCAGCGGCGGGATAGTGTTGTTCAACAACCCGCATCGAAATGTTGATTTTGCGGTGTACGGGCAGTCCAACGCCAACCCCGTACTATATGTTGACGCATCAACAAAACGTTTTGGTATTGGCACAGATTCGCCTAGCGTAAAACTTGACGTGATTGGGCAGGTTCGCGCTGAAACAGGTTTCGACGCAAATAGCAGCGCGATTGTCAACGTGCTTGACCCAACCAGCCCGCAGGATGCGGCCACAAAGGCCTATGCTGACGCGCTCGTCGTCGGTCTCTGGGATGATCGTGGCAACTTCGACGCCAGTGTAAATGCCTACCCGTCTTCTGGTGGATCTGGCGCAGCAGGCGCGATTCTAAAAGGGGATATCTGGACTGTTTCCGTAGCGGGTACTCTTCCGACTTCGCAGGGTGTTGAAGTCGGAGATACCGTTCGGGCGCTGATAAATACCCCCGGAAATACGCAGGCGAATTGGGCTATACAGCAAAACAATATAATGCTTCCGGTTTCGTCAGTTAATGGCGGCACGGGCAACAACAACTCAGTCGGCCTGCTCCTGACCACAAATCAGGGCACACTTTCGTTTGGCGCAGCCAGCAAGACGCTGGCCGTGAACAAGTCACTGACACTTGACGGCACAGACGGCAAGAATCTTACCCTGACTGGCTCCCTATCGGTTGGGGCAGACACATCAATTACAGGCGGCGGCGCAATTGCTCTGGGCGGGTTTACTGCCGCGTTTGGCGGCGACATTGGATTTCCTGCGGCTGGCGCGATTGGTGACTTGCTGTACGGATCGTCCACAACGGCATTTAGTCGGCTGGCTGATGTTGCTGCTGGTCAGCCTTTAATTTCCGGCGGCGTAGGTACTGCGTTCTCCTGGGCGGGATACACGTTTTCGGCAACGGCTGCAAAGACGTATACATTTCCAGTAAATAGCGCAACCTTGCCGGGGCTGGGTGAGTTGAATGTATTTTCTGTTTTGAATACATTTACAAACCTGAAATTATCAACTGGCCTAGTCTACCCGTCATCTGACTCAACAACAGCGCTACGAATTACAAAAGCCGACGCAACAACGTCAGTAATGACATTCGACACAACCAATATCTTTACTGGCATCGGGGCGGGTACGCCAACGGCTAAATTAAATATCTTCGGCGGCGGAAGAGATACATCCCTATACATTAAAAATTTACAACCAGGGGTATACTTTGAGCAAACCGGCACCACGCCCGCTGACACAAAGTGGAATATATTCCCTCACTCCGCTACAGGGTCGTTTTGCGTTTATGAAGAAACCACATCTCTATCTGGTTATAGATTTGCGATAAATCCAGCAGGAGAAATAGGTCTCGGCGGATCAATAACCAACACGAGTACCATGGCGGGCGCTACGTTTGTTGTAAAAAGCACGGGATTCGGCATTGGGACATCTTCCCCAACTAACACCAGTTTGGAAATAAATAGAGCAATATCGGCAGGGAATTTCAATGGCGGTGTTTCCAGCATCGCTCTGAGTAGTTCTGCTGACTCTGATAAAATCCTGGCGTTTGGCTTTGAAACAGATAACAACTACGGCTTTATCCAGACAATCGAAAGAAGCCCCCTAGCCTTCGGTACCTACCATCTCGCGTTACAACCTAAAGGCGGAAAAGTTGGAGTAGGGACGGCAAGCCCATCGGCGCTGGTGGATGTAGTTGGATCGGCAGATGTCCAGCAGTTGACAGCAAAAGGCCACACCACCCAAGCGGTCGGGACTCCAATAGCACAATTCACCCGCAACGACACGGCAGCAGGGGTATCTTCTATGCTAGGTCTGACGGCGCTCGGCGGCGGCGCGGCTGGTGATGGCGGCTCAGTTGGTATGTTTGGAAAATCGTCCACGACGGCGGCACAAAGCATGGCCCTGATAGATTGGCGCTGGATCACGGCTACACATGCCAGCCGCGCCGCTGCGCTTCGATTGTACGCGTACGACACAGCCGCTCGACTGGGGATTGAGATCGAAGCCAGTGGCAGCGCTGCGAAACTCGCATTTTATGGTGGTGTCACAGCTGCACGCGGCGCGGCGCTGACCGCTCAACTTACCACCATCACCCACACCGCACCTGGCACACCAGACTATGCCATTCAGGATTTTACGCAAACTAGCCCCTGGGGCTTTGCGGATCACGACGAAGCCAACAGCGTCTTGAAGGTAATTGCCAATTTACAAACGCGGGTTGCTGAGTTGGAGGCGCGTCTTGGAAGTGCAACCGGCGTCAACTTATTCGCTTAGTTTCAGTCTATTTTCCATAAGGAGATTATAAAATGACAGCAGAAACAGATCGACACTCAGATTATATGTCAGAAGTCCGAAGCAGAATCAAAGAAATACATGCGCAATCTATCGCACTCGCTGCCATGCAGACGCAGTGGAATGAAGGCGGCTATGGTGACAATTTGTCCGATGGAGTTGGCGCAAACGAAGGTATTACAAAGTCGGATGTTGGCCCCATTGTTTTTGATGTAGCAAATGCGCTGGTCGCTATTTTGACAGGTGGCAACGGGGCTGCAATAGAAAAAATGTTATAATTCCAGCAAGGAGAAACAACATGACAATCGACAAGAAAAAATCAACGTCTGACACAGCGACCGCAGATAGTGTCTTTATTGAAAAAACAAAAGGCCGCATCGATGAACTGAAAGCGGAGTTTGGCGCGGGACAAAAGATGTTGACGGAGATGGACACCAAGCATAAAGAGCTTGAAGCGACCATGTTACGCATCAGCGGTGCTATTCAAATTCTCGAAGAGATTATTGCGCCGCACTCGCCCAACGCTTAGTACGAAATTGACATATCAATAAAGTCTAACTAATGGAATTTCCAGATGCTATGATGCTCTCTCTTGTTCTCGCCAATGCTGGATTGGCTCTTTTTATCATGGCGAAATCCCGCTTCAAGAAATTTCGTAGTCTTATCGGTATGACGATAATGTTTCTCACTCTTTCGCTGCGATACACAATCCCACAGACGGCGCGCATTTTAGACGGTGTTGGGCCGTACATCAATGCGGTATTTTATCTGACGATAGCCGCTCACCTATTAGCCATGATAATGCGGGGCGGACATGACGCTTGACGAATTGATAAAGTTTCTTACGGCGGCTGGATCGGTACTTGGTATTCTGTCCGCGCTGTTCATCGCCATTAACGCACTTCGCGGACAAAAGCCGAAGATGCTCTTAGACGGTAGCGCGGCGGCGGAAAACTTTCAGGAAATCATTATCAAGATGCAGGCCGAAATGGACGTCTTGAAAAATAAAGTTGATGGCAAGCAGTTGACCATGAATCTTGATATAACTGTTGAGATTGATAAACTCCCCACCGTCAGCGTGAATAGTTATACGTGGGCCAATAAAAACGATGCGCAGAACGCGCTAACCATCCCGCACAAATCAGGCGCAGGTTTTGGAGGAATGAGACGAAAATGAGACAATTATTCTACTTTCTATCCGCAATGATAGGCGGCTTATTGCTGCACCAGACAGCCAGCGTAGTACTAAAAATGCCGAAGGGATGGCAGCATTTGGCCGGGCCGACAATCGGCGTAGAGGGCGCGTTTCCATTCTACGTCATGTTTCTAAAGCGCATGGAGTTCGACAAAGATACCATCTTCAAAGCGTCTCTTGCCTATCAAGTTGTATTTCTGTGCATAGGCCTGGGCGTGGCGTTTGGCTGGATGCTGGATACGCTATTCGGCGTTGACCGCATGGCGAAAGACGGCGAAGGTAAATAGATTGTCACCGGCTGCTCCTCGCAAACCGCGCAATGCAACTGGATCGGCGTCTGATTCGGGTACATCCGTAACAGACGCAAAAACAGCCGCCTTTTTATCTGGCGGCTGTTTCGTTTACTCGTGGTCTGGTTCGTCGGGCGGCACAGCAAACGCTGCGATAGCCGCGTCCGCCTTTGATCGTTCCCCGTCTTCGTACGCGATTGCGCCGACCAGGATCATTACCAGCGCGTCGGCGGTCATAATGATGTCATGCGGAACGGTCAGGTAGTGACCTGCGATGGTCTGGGCGAGCGCCCAAACAGTGAGCCAGAATTTACGCGAGTGCAGTAGGTTGGTCATGTGATTATTTCTCCTTGGGGTAATTATACTACTTCAACCCGGCGTGAATAGAGAAGCAAAGCCAACCCGCGACGATTGCGCGGCTGTTCAACATCACGTCAAAACTTGGAATAACAAACCAGCGCCATTTCGGATGCCATCTAAATTTTATGTACATCACTCGCCTTTCTTTGGCGCAATCTCCCGCGCCAACTCCAACATTGCCACAATCGCCGTCTCAGGTTTCGTCTTGCGCATACCGGACGCGGTGATGTAGGTGCGGACAAGAGACGCGAGTGATTGAAAGCTGCGCATACGCTCTTCTAGTGCTCCAATATATACAGCGTTAGCCGCAAGGCTGTTTTTATATTCGCCGTCCCGACCAACCGCCTGCTTCTGCAATTCAGCCAGAGTTTCGTTGTCCGGGTGCCAATTCTCCCACTTGTAAATCTGACGTTCCAGCGCGTTGATACGCTCCACCAGCCACCGCGCAAACTCTTCGTTGCTATCGCGCATCGGGTTGCTCAGGCTGGCGCGAAACTCAGCGCGTAATTCCGCTACTGTCTTCATCGGTTCTCCTTCGGTTGGGATAGTCCCCAGATACACGTTTCGGCGTGCGGTTGGTCGAAAAATCGTCTGCAATGATGGCACCATCCACCACCTGCATACGGGTCACTCTCTGCAATGCGCCTTGCCAGCGCTTCCAGTTCTTCGAGCCTGGCATTTACGGCTACCAATGCGGCCCGGCGCTTCGCGGTGGCAATATAGATCGTCGGTGAATATCCGTTATTGACGGTTGCCATCATTTCGCGCCAGATGATCGTTTGATGCTGCGTCAGCTCAGTCATTCGCGGCCTCGCTGACACTGTTTTGCGCCTTCACGCGCCAATTACGCGCCACCCGTTCATCAATGCCATACGCCGCCATTATTTCAGATGTCTTCATGCCTGCAATGAGTCTGTAGTCTTCCGCGTCAACCTGGTTCCATCGGACTTTCTCCGGCTGGTTTTCTTCCGATTTTTTACCGGAATTATTCCGTTTTTCTTCCGGCGCATTTTCCGCGATAAGCTTGTTGCCAGTTGCCACGCCACCAATCAAGAAATACGGAATGATATTGACAAACATCGACCACAACCACAGAAAGCCAGTATCACCCAAGACGGCGAATAGACTGCGCTCTGATACGCGGCTGACAGTAAACGGAACAAGAATACAAATACCCGCGCCCATCAAGCCGAAGACGAACAGTGTCAAAACTCTAAACTTGAACGACCACTTATCGCCAGTCTTTGGCATGACGCGCCGCCAGCCGTCGAACAAATACACCCCCCCCAGCACATCAAGAATGCCCATGCCGAGACCAGTTATGCCCATAAACGCGGTAATCCAATGCGATAAATCACCAGTAATTTGCCCCATATCGGATGCAACAAAGGCGGCTGAGTAGCGCACGACCGTAACCAATGCGGCTGACCAGATAAGCAATTGTGAATAATCGCGCTGTCTTGGCTTCATTCCTGCTCCTTCGCCGCTGTGTCGGCGGCTGTTTTTATCTTTATGCCTGGGTGTATCTGCTCCATCTCTTCTTCGGACAAATAATAGCGCAGCACCTTTTCAAAGGCGGAAACGTATTCAGCTTCACCACTCAGCCAGCAATGTCGGTATTTTCCCACCAGATCGGAAACGACAATGCGCAAGGCTTCTTCGTGCGATATTTTTACAGAAATGGAAAGCGCCCTGTCAATTGCGCGGTGCGTATCTAAAATAGAAATCAACTCTTTACCTGAAATGCTCATTTCTCATCATCCTTATCTTCTGGCATCAATATGCCCAGGATCGCGCCACCGGAACGCTCCGGGCCGAAATTGTCCAGCTCGGCATAAGTGGGGTCAATGGCGACCTCCCCCTCCGTTGAAACGCTCGTTTCTGCACGTTCGTGCTGAGTGGGGGCTCCTGTTTCGGGTATAGCTTCGTCTGGAGCGGGGGAGTTCGAGAGCTTCACCATCTCGCCTTCCGCGTAATGCCGCCCCGCACCTGAAAGAACATTGCGTCTTCCACCACCAAGTACTTTTTCCGTGACTATGTAGCCGTGAACATCCATGTAATCAGTAGCGGTTTCCAATTCGTCGTCTGCAACGTTTTTCAAAGCACGTTTTACCGCGTTAATTCCAAGAGAATGATTGCCCAATGCGTACTCAAAATACAACAACTTTGCACCGTCACTTATGTTGAGCGTCACGTCATCTGCGCTGCTTCCACGCCGGGCGATTGAGTTGGCCGACTTTTGCACCCAATCGGATTGCGGAGCGGGCGTCTCTTCTTGCGCCGTGTCATACCATTGCCATTTCATTGCCACGATCAAAAGCATCGCCAGCCCGAACGCACCCAAACCGATACCACCGCCAATATTCAGAATTGGCTCAGTCCATGCCCGGACGGGCTCAGACTTCGCGTACTCTAGCAGGTGCTGCGCGGTTGCTACGTCCGCTGGTGCATCCTTCGTCTGCGTGGCGTGGTCTGATTCCTGCGTGTACTTCGCGGACATGAGCATATCATCCGTAGACTGCGCTGATTTCGTTGCAGTCTGCGCCCTAGGCTGCGCGGTCAACGTCTGCGCGTTGTAGATGACGCTGGTCAAGCTGATGGCCTTCGTCTCTGTGCTCGCGCGATACCCTGCGTCCTGCACCTGCTTCGTGTTCGCTGCATCCTGCACCATCTTCGCGCCCTGCGTCTGTGCGGCAAAATCGGGTGTAGCGCTTTTCTGTGGGGTAGGTGGCAATTCAGTCACCATCGGGCTATTCTGCGGCTCTGCGCCCGTCCTGTTGGCTCCTGGCGCGTTTTTAGCGCCCGCGCCGCACGCGGTCAGGAGTAGGAGCAGGGCGAGAAGGGGCAGGTGGTAGCGGGTCATTTTGTTTATGCAAATCCCATGTTGCTATCGACAAGAACCCACTTATTGACATCTTGTCGTTGATAAGTTCGTCCGCGCAAAGGAGCTTCGAGAATGAGAAGCCAAGAATGATCCGGGTCTTTTTGTGCCATCTCTTCAAACTCCGCCAGCGTGCGGAAAACTTCGTCGTTCGGCCCTTCGGCAAAAATAACTTTACTGCCGCATTGAACCATTGCACACCCAAAGCCAACCGCCACAACTGTATCAAGCGGCGCTATTTCTTCGACTGGCGGGCAACACAAACAGCCTTGATGTATTGTACCTGCGTATGGGGGTAATTTTTTCCAGTGTCTCATGCTCTACTCTCCATTCTCGCGCCATCGGGCGCGGCTATGCCAACTCTTCCATTTCAGACGCGGCTACTTTGTCAGACATGTCCACGTTTTCGTCAAGCTCTCCACACGAACATGTCACGGTACAAATACACGACACGCCGAAGTATGATTTTGCATAACGTCCGCCGCCGTCTTCGGTTGCTTCGGCTGTAAATTCTGCGGTTAATTCGTGGCCTTCGCCCTGGTGTTCGGCTACATCAACTTCACCAGAAAGCGAGATCGTTGTTTCTTTCAATTCAGTACCGCAATCCGCGCAATTACGTACAAGACGATATTCAGCTTCGATAGTTCCCGTCTGTGGATCAAATTCCGCGCTGTTCTCTTCCGGTTCTTGCAACTCAAGACTTACAAATTTCGAGCAATCTGGGCATCGCATAATAACTTCTCCTGTTGATTATGATATTTCAGTCGTGCCCCGCGTGCGCTGTGCCATTCTCAATCCCATGAGTATGTGTACACGCGGGGCCGCACTATTTTGTGCGTCCTGACGCCCGAGGGCGCTTGTGCGCTGACAATTCACGGTTTGTTTTCCGGTCTCGCAGCATCAGGGGTGTTACTCGGTTGCGGACTGAAATTTATTCTGCGTCACAGGAGCGCTCCTTATCAGTCTTCACGCGATTGCATCTTACTTGCCGCAACCGTCTGCACAGCGCAAGCGCTGGAACATCCTATAAGGGGAATACCTGATCGGGTTTGTAGTATACGCGCCCAAAGTTTTCGAGAAGGATGGTAATTTCTCCGTCACTATCCGCTACGGGATTCACGACAATGCCATTGGATGAATACTCGTTTCCACTGTGGGATTTTCCTGTCAAGCGCACCCACTGACCGAACTTGAATGCCGGAGCCACGGCGGGGCGGACTTCGGCATGGCTAAGGCTGTCGCGATCCGCGTTTACCCATTGGCCACCGGGAAGAATAAGCCGAAAAGACCCGTCTCGGAAAACAAGGCTTATCTTCGCCGGAACAAATGCGCCGCTGATATGCCATAAGACATCATCATCTACCGCGATATTCTTTGCGTCCGCAATAACTGGCTCATCCGCAACTGGCGCGGATGGGGCGGTTGCGGATTCGTTTGGCGGGGCAGTGTTTGACCACTCAGCCACTTTTTGAACTTTCTCGACGACTTCAACCACGCCGACTATCTTGTATAAATATATTTTTCCGCCTTCGTTCCTGGCTTCTTGTTCTGCGCGAAACTTCGCGTGTTCCAAGGTTTCGGGATAATTACAATATCTTCCAACTGTCCAGTAATTACTTTCTTCTTCCATGAATACACTCCTCGATAATAAAACACACAGCCGCTTTGCAATCACCTGTTGCCTTGCTTGTCGAGAGCATGGGCCTTTAGCGGTAACTGGAAAGCGGCTGTGTGTTGGCAACAAAAATGCCCGTTTACTCTCGACAAAGTAATAATAGCATCTTTCGCGGCGGGATGCAATACCCAAAATCTACGCAAAGTTATGCAGGTTTCACCACCCGCGCCACATCGGGCTATTCGCAGCCATTGCCAGCAGCAAGACAGGTAGTCCGCATAGCGCCGTCAGCGCTGGCCCAATGACGCACCACGCCGCTATACGCTCAGTTGATGTGATGTGGCGCGGAACAGTAGACGATAAGCGCGGGAAATTTTCGCGCAAAACGGCGCTCTTGTTTGATCTGCCGTCTTTTTCAACAATGGCGGTCTTGCCGTACAACGTGTAATAATCGGGCTTACATGCAATTACGTCGTCGTATGGACAATCGTAGTTTTTGTAGACTTCGCCCTGGGGCGTAACATTCATGGCTTCGCTCCTTGTTCCGCTTGCGCGGTGGATAGGCGTTTGAACTCCACGAGCCAAACCCAGGGATTTGCATCCCACGAGCCAGCGCCGTTAATAGTGTTCCAAAGAATGCGGTATCCATCTCGATAACTATCGCATTCGACTTCTGGAAATGAATCGGTAATCCCTTCGGCTATCGCATCCGCTTCGGTGATGTTCTGCAACCGTTCGCAGCGCACGCTGACGATTTCGAGCGTGATACGGCTGGCCCAGCGCGGCATGAAGATGGACGGCTTCCATTTGTAGCCTTTTTCTCTGAACCAAGACAGCATTTCGCCGTCTGCCCTGTAGCAAACCGAATCCGGGTTTTCTGTTTCCGTAATTGAGCTATACCATGTCTCGCGCACCCACAGCCGATCACCGACCGCACCATAGGGGCATTTGACGGGGATAGGGTTTATTTCGCGCTCCTGCCTTCCCAAGAACCAATGATATAAGCCAGGATTTTTATCGTAATCCTTCTTATCTTTGATAAAATAACTTGACGGGGCCAACCCTTTGTATCCGCAATCCCCGAACGGTGCTCCATCACCAACAAAACTTCCGGGGTAAGAGTTTACGTACTCCAATCCGGGCAATCGGCGAGTTTGAGTTTTTCGATCTTCGAGTGTAGAAATAACCATTTCAGCTTTGAATAATATCGGTCTCTCCATCATTTGTTCACCTTTCCAATCGTGAGTGTCCCGCAGAATCCGCATACATACCCGCCGTTACATGGCGCGTGCGGCGTGCTCATTCCGCAGGTGGGGCAGGGACGGGGCGCGGTCATGCGTCGCTCGGCTGCATAGCGCGGATCATGTCTGCTAACTGC
>Ga0164307_10000087_pt1 | contig 39093 bp, 32 predicted proteins | sample Whisoiple_243_MG_FD_110214 | JGI IMG/M metagenome (GOLD analysis project Ga0164307, IMG submission 110214) | Soil microbial communities amended with fresh organic matter from upstate New York, USA - Whitman soil sample_243_MG | ecosystem: Environmental > Terrestrial > Soil > Unclassified >...
TCCCTCAACGCGGGCCCACTAGAGAAGGCGATCACCAGTGGTTGATCTTTGCGGCCGGTAAGACCGACCTCGTGCAGGATTCGTGCGGGCAAAGCGTGGCCGTCGTGCATGAGGGCTCTGCGTGGAGGGCAGCGGGACAACAGCGGAGGAGCAATCCTCGTACCGCTCGAGAACCTCGCGAGAACGCGCGCGACTTGGCCTGGTTACCAATCCATTCCGGGGCGATCGTGCGTGAGCTCAAATGCCTCGCGGGCGCAAACTCGACACGATGAATGGCTAAACCGAGTGGCGAGTTCCCTGTCGAACGCGAGACACGCTTGGCACGCGCGATGCACGGCGCATGAGCATGCCGAGAGCGATTTGGAGTGGCAGTTTGGGCTTTGGGCTGGTGCAGATCCCGGTTTCGTTGCACGCGGCGGAAGAGACGGACGAGCTGTCGTTGACCTTGCTCGACAAACGGGACTTTTCACCCGTGGGCTACGAGCGCATCAACAAAAAGACGGGCAAGGAAGTAAAGTGGGAGGACACGGTGAAGGGATACGAGTCCGCGCCGGGCAAGTATGTCGTGCTCACTGACCGTGATTTTGCCGAGGCGAACCCGAAGTCCACCCACCAAATCGATATCCTAGACTTCGTCGAAATGTCGGAAATCGATCCGCACTACATCGACAAGCCCTACGTGGTCGTGCCGGAAAAGTACGCCAAAAAGTCGTACGCATTGCTGCGCGAGGTTCTGAAACGTTCAGGTAAAGCGGGGATCGCCAAGCTCGTTCTACGTACCCGACAACACTTGTGCGCGGTGATTCCGCATGGCCCGGCGCTCTCGCTCTTGGTCCTACGATTCGCGGACGAGCTGCGCGATACCAAGGACTTGGAGCTGCCCGAAGAAAACCTGAAGAAGCTGGGCATCACCAGCAAAGAGCTGGATATGGCGGAAAAGCTCGTTTCGGGCATGGTCGACAAGTGGCAACCGGAGCGCTACCGAGACGACTACCGGAAGGATCTGCTTTCGCTCATTCACGCACGCGCCAAAGCCGGTGACGTGAATACCGTCTCCGACGAGCGGACCAAGGCGCCACGGGTTGCCAAGCCGGCCAAAGTCGTGGATCTGGTGGCGCTATTGGCCAAGAGCGTGGAAGCGGGACATTCGCGAAAGTCCGACCCACATGCTGCCGCCAGACGCACTCGCGCTGCGACTTCGCGGAAAAAGCGGGCTCCGAGCAAGCGTCGAAGTACGCACACCGCAACGCAGCACCGCAAGTCCGCCTAGGCATCGCGCCGCCTCGTCCCGGAGTTTTCCGCCATGAGTCTTGCGACGTATCGCCAGAAGAGGGACTTTTCGAAGACCAAAGAGCCTGCGGGGAAAGCTCGCCGCAAGCAAGGCAATCGTTACGTCATCCAAAAGCACGATGCCAGTCATCTGCACTATGACTTCCGGCTGGAACTCGGGGGCGTGCTGCTCAGCTGGGCGGTCCCCAAAGGTCCGACACTCGACCCGAGCGTGAAGCGCCTCGCGGTTCAGACCGAGGATCATCCGCTGGAGTACGGCAACTTCGAGGGCAGCATTCCCGAGGGCGAATACGGTGGTGGCACCGTCATGGTTTGGGACCGCGGCACGTGGGAGCCGGAAGGGGATGCCGAGCGAGCATACGAGAAGGGGCATCTCTCCTTCCAATTGCACGGAGAAAAGCTGACCGGGGGTTGGCATCTGGTGAAGACCCAGCGCCGAGGGCAGAAGCAAAGCACGTGGCTCTTGTTCAAAGCCAAGGATGAAGCGGCCAAACCGGGAGACCGCAGTTTGCTCGAAAAGAATGGGAAAAGCGCGCTCACGGGGCGAGATCTGAAAGCCATCGCTGCGGGCAAGCCGGTCAAGGCGCGCTCGGCCCCCGATGCGTCCAAGAATCGTAGCGGTAAGAGTAGCGGCAAGACCCGCAAGACTACCAAGTCGAACGACGCGGACCCGAGCGCGGTGATGCCGCAGCGGCTCGAACCAGAGCTGGCCACCTTGGTGAGCGAAACACCGGAGGGAGATGAATTCATCCACGAGGTGAAGTTCGATGGTTATCGCGTGATGGCATACCTGGATGCCGGACAGGTCCGCCTGCTCACGCGTGGCGGCGAAGATTGGACGGCGCGCATGCCGAGTCTGCGCGCGGCAATGGCCGAGTTGAAGGCCAAGAACGCGATCTTGGATGGTGAATTCGTCGCGTTGAACGAACAAGGCGTGAGCGACTTTCAGCTGCTCCAGAATGCATTCAGCGGCACGAGCCAAGCGCCGCTCGCGTATTACGCCTTCGACCTTCTGTTCCTGGACGGGTCGGACATGCGCGCTCTGCCGCTTGTCGAGCGAAAGGAAAAACTGAGGGCTTTGCTGGACAAATTGCCGAAATCAGCGGGCGCGCTGCGTTATAGCGATCACAGCCGAGGCGGTGGCGCGCGCTTCTTTGCCGAGGCCGCCAAATTGGGTTTGGAAGGGGTGGTGTCCAAGCGTGCCGACTCGCCGTATCGCGCGGGCCGCGGCAAGGATTGGCAAAAGAGCAAGAGTTTGGCTCGTCAAGAGTTCGTGATTGTCGGCTTCACCGAGCCCGGCGGTGGGCGATCCCACCTCGGAGCATTGTTGCTCGGTGTGCGGCGCGACAAGCACATCGTGTATTCCGGAAAGGTCGGTACCGGTTTCAGCGAGCGCTCTTTGAAGGAGCTTCACGCTCGCTTGAGGGCGCTCGAAATCGAGAAGCCCAAGCTAGAAAATGCGCCACGCGGAGCCGAGGCACGCGGCGTGCATTGGGTTGCGCCGGAGTTGGTCGCTGAAGTCGCGTATACTGCCATCACGCAAGACGGCCTGCTACGCCATCCCACGTTCAAAGGGCTCCGTGAAGACAAGGCTGCAAGCGAGGTGGTTTTGGAACGCCCCGTGCGCACACGCGGTCGAGGTGAGAAGCTCTCGGCCTACACTGTGTCGAAAGCCGCACTCAGTCATCCGGACAAGATTCTTTTCCCAGAGCTGGGGCTCACCAAGCGAGAACTGGCCGACTACTACGAACTCGTCAGCGAGCTGATGCTGCCGCACGTGATCAATCGGCCATTGACGCTGCTGCGCTGTCCCGAAGGGCGGCAAAAACAGTGCTTCTTTCAAAAACACCCCGGCGAGTCACTGGCTGAGGGGTTGGTTCGAGTTCACGTGCCCTCGTCTGACGGCCAGAGCGAGTATGCCGCGATTGCTGACGCGCGCGGACTGGCGGCGTTGGTACAGATGGGCGCGCTCGAGGTTCATGTGTGGGGGGCGCTGGCGAGTGACGCGGAGCACCCCGACCGGCTGGTGTTCGACTTGGACCCGGCACCAGACGTCAATTTTCAAGCGACCATGGCCGGAGCGCAAGCGCTGCGCGAGTTGCTCGAGGAGCTCGGCTTGAAGAGCTGGCTCAAGACGACGGGCGGCAAAGGATTGCACATCACCGTTCCGATCGTTCCGCGTGCCGGTTGGGACGACGTGAAAGGGTTTTGCCGTGCTGTCGCGGAAGAGCTCACTCGACGCGAGCCGGAGCGGTATGTCGCCACGATGTCGAAGGCCAAGCGCAAGGGAAAGATATTCGTCGACTACCTGCGCAACGGTCGCGGGGCGACATTCATCGCGCCGTATTCACCGCGGGCTCGAGAGGGGGCGACGATTGCAATGCCCATTGCGTGGCAAGATCTATCGCCGAAGTTCAAGCCTGAAGACTTCAACGTGCGAAGCGCCGCGCACTACCTCAAAGCGCGAAAGGCCGATCCTTTCGCGTCCCTATCCAAGTCACGGCAGCAGTTGCCGAACCTGGCGAAAATCACGGCCAAATAGCTCTCGCAGCTCAGCTCAGCTCAGCTCAGCTCAGCTCAGCTCAGCCGAGAATCGCCAAGACTTGCTGGGCTGCGCGTGTGCCGCTTTCGATCGCGCCGGCGACGGTGCCCGGATAGTCGTCGTTCGTGGCCTCGCCCGCGAGAAACAGTACGCCGCCGACGGGAGCGCTCAACGCGCGCGCGGCCGAGGTTCCACCGGGGCGGCAGAAGCTATACGCGCCACCGATGTGCGGGTCGTTGGAAAAATCGTGATGCTGAATCGGGCATACGAGTGCCGCGGCGAGTGTCGCCTCCGGCTCACCGAGCAGGCTGGCGAGACTCGCGAGCGCTAAGTGCTTGCGTTGCTCGGTGGATTCGCGGGCCAACTCTTGCGCTTTCGGACCACCGGCCCAAGCGGTCCATTGGACGAACATTTCGTTCTCGATTGCCCAGAAGGTTTCGAAGAGCGAAGTCGGTTGATGAATGAAGGCGTCGCGTGGCGCCGCGCGCAGCGCAAAGTCGCGCGGAAATTGCAGCATTACCCGTGCTGCAGGGCCCATCCCCAGCTGGCTCAACGGAGCGCTCCAGGCGTGAACCGCGGGCTCGAAGCGCAGGCGCTCCGGATCCTGCAAAACTGGAAGTGGGGCGGTCACCACGCAGGCTCGCGCGCGGATCTCACTCGCTGAGCCGGCCACGCTCAAGTCGACTGGGCCTTGAATTTGCCATTTGATGTGCGTGACTGCCGACTGCAAGCGCACTTCGACTCCCGCGGCGATGAGCTTCGTCAGGCAAAACTCGACGAGAGCGCCGTAGCCGCCGCGCAGCCGCAACTGGCTGTGGTCGCTCTTCAGTGACTGCGCGTCCGAGAATAGACTGCGAATACTCACGTCAGCTAGCGGTGCGGCTTCAAAACCTTCGACCAGTTGTCGAACGAGCTCTCGTGTCTCCGGCTCCGCGACATTTTGTTCCAAGAATGCTTGGGCGTTCGTGTCTTCTTCTTCCGGCTGAAGGCGATCGAGCACGGAGCCGAATGTTTGCCAAGGGTCCGAAAGGTCGCGAAAGACAGCCCCGTCCTTTTTGACGTGGCGCTCGACCAAGGGCAAGAGCTCGACTTCAGCCTCACGCGCCAAGCGCAGCGTCGGTTCTGGACTCCCGTGCACGAACTCGGCACCGAGTTCGCTGGGCAGGGCCCCAATCAAGCCAGGGACAGTCCAAATGCGGCCGCCAACGCGGCTTGCCGCCTCGAGCACGAGCACCCTCTTCCCGGCGTCTGCAAGCGCGCGCGCCGCCGTCAAGCCGGCTATGCCCGCCCCGAGCACGACGACATCATAGGCAGTGCTCAAGCGCCGCCCTTGGGGTGCGCTTGAAGAAAGCTCCAAATCGCGTCGAGCGCCGGGGGCTGGAGTGCCACGTAGTGTTGTCCGCCCTTGACCGTCCAGAGCTCCACCGCGCCGCGACAGTCGTCGAAGCGCTGGACACTGGTCTCACTGTCCGGCACGTAGGGCTCGAGGTCGATGTTGGGCAGGGTGCGCGGAGCGCTACTGCACGATAGAAGCTGCGCCCAATAGTGCGCCGTGTCGGGCGCAGAGGGGTGGGCAGCTACGTCCGTGCGGTCGAACACCGTGCCCCCCGTATAGTGGACGATGGGGTCGGCATCGCCGTGGATCTCCAGGACCGCGAGGGCACCGTGCTGAGTGCAGGGCACGTCCGGAGTTGGCGCCGCTCCCGCAACGCTGACCACGGCTGCAATCCGATCGCCGACGTCACATGCCAAGCGTTGCGCCATGAACCCACCATTCGAGTAGCCCACCACGAACACCCGTTTGGGGTCAATCGATGCGTTCGTCAGATTGGCGTCGAGCAATTCACGCAGGCGCTTCACGTCGTCGATGCGACGGTGGTCGAGATCGCAGCAACTTTTCCCGGCATTCCAGAAGGGACGACCGAGTGAGTCGCGCGCGCCTTCGGGCGCGAGGTAGGCGAACTTCTTCTGGTCCGCCACTTGATTGAGCCCCGCCTTGGCAATCAGCAAGCTGCTCGAGACCCCGAAACCATGGAGCACCAAGAGCAGCGGGACGCGCTCGCCGGTCTGCAGGCCATCGGGTAGGCGTAGGACGGCCGGGGGATCGAAGGCACGTGCCGGGTCAGGCTGGTCGTTTGGACGTGCGACGATCGCGCCGGATGGCGGCGCGATCGCCGGAGGCGCAATCGGGGCGTGGCGCGTTGCCACGCCCGACAGCCGCGCCGCACGATCCGGTTCGGTCGTGCATGACAGGGAAGCCCCGCAGGCAACCAACAGGACGGAGATGAGCGTCGAGCGTGCGCGGCAGGGCGTTGAGCGTGCGGACATGGCTTCGACGAAAGTCAGAGTCAGGGACACTAATGCAAGCTTCAAACCAGTGCGAGCTGGTGTCGGCACGGCACAACGATTGCACGCGAGTGTACCTCCAAAGCCAGCGCGAAGTGGAGAAGCACCATGATTTCCAGCCAATCGAGCAACGTGAATCGCCCGTACTACGACGCTCGCATGCCCGAGCCCGACATTCCGACGCGCAAAACACCGTGGTTCCTGAAGGCGCTCTGGGCGCTTGCCCTGCTGCTCGTAGTGGGCATGGCCTATTCATTTTATCGCATCTCGGCGGTTCCATCGCCGCGACTCGACGTCCCTCAAACTCAGTCGACCGACATGGCGGCCCCGCGTTGAAAGCACGCCTAGCGTCGAATCATCGAACGAAAAGGAGATAGATGAACACCACGACCTCAATCCGAGCCATCGCCCTGCTTGCGCTGCCGGCTTTGGCGTTCGTTCGCTGCGGCGGTAAGCAACAGGTCGCCGAGACGCCCAGCACGATGCCGAGCGCGGAGCCACCGACTGACCAGGCGCCCGAGCTCGACGCCGGCACGGCGGCTCAAAAGCCTGAGGGGATCGACATTGCGACCTCGACCGAAGGCACGAAGCCCCGCGCTCCAAAACCAGAACCGCTCAGCGACGCACAGATCGCCGCGGTCACGGACGCCGCAAATTCGGCCGAAATCGCCCAGGCCAAGGTCGCCCAAGCGAAGTCCAAAGATGCCGCGGTCAAGAGCTTCGCTGCGATGATGATCACGCACCACGGTGAGGCCAAGCAGAAGCAAGCCAAACTGAAGTTGAAGACCGAAGAGAGCGGCGTATCCACGGCGATGCAGGCAGATGCCGGCGCCACGCTCAATGCGCTCAATTCAGACACCGGAAAAGACTTCGACAAGACGTACATCGCAGCGCAAGTCTCTGGGCATCAAAAGGTGCTCGATACCATCAACGACCAATTGCTTCCCAACGTCAAGGACGAGCGGCTGAAGGCGTATTTGGAAGAGATCAAACCCACGGTGGAGCAGCACCTGAAGCGGGCCAAGCAACTGCAAGAGAGCTTCGACAGCAAGAGCTCATCCAGCGCAGTGTCGGGTAAGCACACGGGTTGAGGAAGCAATGGCAGCCAAGAAGAAGAGCAGCAAGAAGAAGACCGGCAAGAAGAAGAGCACGCGAAAGTACGGGCCGACGGCAGGCAAGACCGTAAAGAAGGTCATGCACGAGAAGAAGCACGGGACGCTCAGATCCGGTCGCTCCAAGAAGAAGGTGACGAGTCGCAAGCAAGCAATTGCCATCGGCCTATCCGAGGCTCGCGCGGCCGGCGCCAAGGTGCCCGCGCGAAAGAAGTCACCCCGCAAGAAGCGCTGAGTCGAGACCGAGGCCGACCGGGTCACGGTCGGCCTCGGTTCGCTCATTTGCTGGGGGCTGGCGCGTTCACCGTCTCCACCTTGTGGATCGGCGGCTTGCGCATTTCGAGTTGCCCGTTCGGACGTTGATCGCGCAAGATCGGTGTGAGCGTGACTTTGCGGCCGAGCGCGGCAGCTTGCACGATTGACTCCAAGATCTGGACGTCAGCTAGACCTTCTTCTCCCGAGGGCTCCGGCTCGCGATCCTCGAGGATGCACTTGGAAAAGTGCAGTAGCTCGGGCGCAAACTGGTCGTGTTGAGGAGTGGTCGTGGTCTTCGTCTTGCCGTCGATAGTGAGCTGTTCCTCGCTCTTTTCGTGGTAGCCATAGGCTGCCTCGAGCTGCAAATCACCCAACGTTCCCACGACGCGGAACTCGGAGACGCGTGCCGCGCCTTGGCTCGCGGTAAATTGCGCGATGCGATTTTCTGGAAAGCGGAGGATGACCGAGGTCGTCTCGTCCGTGCCGTCGAAGCGAGGACTCTCGCCTTGAATGCGGAACGCCATTGCTTCGACCGGCTCGTCTTGGAACAAATAGCGGGCGGCGTTGACACAGTAAATCCCCATGTCGAACAGGGCACCGCCACCCAGGTCAGCGCGGGTGCGAATGTCTCCTTCACGAACCTGCTGGCTGAATACGGAGCTGAAGATGCGGGGCTCGCCGATTTCACCGCGCCGCAGGCGCTCAACCGCGCGCAAGTTGGCCTGCTCGAAATGCAGGCGATAGGCGGTCATCAACTTGATCTTCGCCTCACTCGCCGTGCGCAGCATGCTGCGACAATCTGCAACGGTCGCGGCGAGCGGCTTTTCGCACAGCACGTGTACGTGAGCGCGCGCCGCGCGCTCGACGGCCCGCCGATGTTCGGTATTCGGGGTTGCCACATACAGCGCGTCAATCGCGCCACTGGCGAGTATGCGATCGAGATCGTCGTAGGAGCCGGTGATTTTGACGTCGTAACGCTCCGCCAGGCTCTGCAATTTGTGCTGATCGGAGGAGACGAGCGCGACGAGTTCGGAGTTTTCTCGGGCGTTCGCAAACGCCGGGAGCACGGCGACTTGAGCGATGTTGCCCAAGCCCATGACGGCATAGCGAACTTTGCGCGTGTGACTGATGGACATGGCTTTCTCCAAGAGGGGTGAGCGATTCACTGCGAACTCCGTGCCAAGACGTTCCTTGCTTGTCACTTGATCGCTCCTCGCTTGCCATCTGGGGCGTGCATCCTCGGCTCTCGTGAAACGCAAAATCGAAGCCGCTACGGGCAGGTCCCGTATCGGCCGACAGTTGCAACGTTTCGCGCTGAAGTGCGCGGCGTTCGCTGTCACCGGTTGTCTCTTCGCAGCTCCCAATTCAAGCACGAGCGCGTTTGCCGTCGAGCGCAGTCGCTACGCACCCGGACTAGCTTCGGCGATGCCGCCCGTGACGGTCGTGATCGTTACCCTCGATGGAGTGCGCTGGCAGGAAGTGTTCGAAGGCGTCGAGCCGCGGCTCGCGGCGAGCCACCAGCTCGCACCGAGCGCTGTCGTCAGTGCGGCAGAATTGATGCCGAATTTGCACCGCATCGTCGGGACGCACGGAGCGGCCCTGGGTGCGCCCGGTCACGGCGCGCCGATCAGCGCTTCTGGCCCCAACTTCGTATCTCTGCCGGGCTACGCGGAGCTCTTGAGCGGCCGTCGCGCCACGCGCTGCCGTGACAACCAATGCACTGGCGGAGGGGCGCGAACTTTGTTGGACGACTTTCGGGACTCGGGCCGCAGCTCGTCCCACGTGGCGGTATTCACGTCTTGGCCGGATATCGGCCGCGTGACGAGCGAGCATGGCGTCGTTGCAGAGCCGTTGCCCCGCAGCGCCCGCTTTCGCCCCGACGCCGAGACCGCTGCGCTGGCACTCGCACACCTCAAGAACCATCCACCCAAGTTCATGTTCTTGGGTCTCGGTGAACCCGACGAATTCGCGCACCAGAACGACTATGCGGGATACCTGAACGCCGTTCGCCACGCGGACGCGCGCATCGCCGAGGTCGACGAGGAGCTCGCGCTCCTTGCCGCTCATGGCACACGGACCGCGTTGTTCATCACCGCCGATCATGGCCGCGCCCACAACTTCGTCGAGCACGGTTCGAAGTTCCCTGAGTCAGCGCGTGTCTGGTTGGTCGCCACGGGCAGCGCGGTGCGCGCGGCGGGCTTCGTCGCGGCCCCGACGCAGCGTCATTTGGCCGATTTGGCGCCGACGGTGCGTCAGCTCGCCGGCCTGCCGCAAGATCGAGATCCTGAGGCAGGAATGCCGCTGAGCGAATTGCTGCTCCCGCCGAATCCCTAGTTCGAGTGTTCGACGCGCGCGCTACGCTGCGTGTTCCAAATGGAATGCACGAGCTCGTCGCGCGGCTTCGCGATCTCATTGTTTCTGCTGCACGCGGCCATCGCTGCGCCGACTCGTGCTGCAGAGTCGAGCGCGAATGCATCGCCCGGGGGCACCCCGCCTGGTCCGACCGCCGCCCCGAGTCACGAGGCAGAGCTCGACTTACTCACGTTCTACAAGGACAACTATTTCATCACCGGCTTTAGCATGGAGACCGAAGCCAAGTTTCAGTTCAGCGCCAAGTTCGATATTTGGCCCAATCGCGGCCAGCATGCGGTCTACTTTGCGTTTACGCAGAAGTCGCTTTGGGACATCTATCGAACGTCGTTCCCGTTCGTGGAGAACAACTACGCGCCGGAGCTGTTCTACAGTTTTTTTCACGTACCCGGACGCTACGAGCCGGCCCCGGGGTGCGGCTTCTTCTTCGAGCGCGTAGGCGCCATTCACGAGTCTACGGGCGAATCGGGGGATGACTCGCGGGGCTGGAATCGCGTGTACGGTGAGTCGCGTTTCGCTTGCTACGACCCAGCTCATCGTTATGGGGCGCTCACCCTACAGGTGTGGGCGCCTCCGTTCGGAAAGAAGGACAACCCCGACATCGCCAGCTACCAAGGCTACGGCGAGCTGACGCTCAGCGTCGGTAGCGATCGCGGTCGAGGCTGGCTCGGGGACTGGGAGCTGGCGGTTCATGGGCGCAAGGGCACCAAAAACTGGAGCGTCGGCAGCCTGGAGCTCGATGGGCGCTGGCGGCCTCGTTATGGGGATTTTTGGCGATTTACCCCGTACTTATACGCGCAGTTCTTCACCGGCTACGGTGAAACTTTGCTCAGCTACGATCGCTCGACCACGTCGTTTCGTGTGGGAATCGGCTTTACGGATTTGAGCACGCGCGCCGAGTAGCGCGCTCCGCTGCTGCGCGCGACGCGCGATGTGCAACCCACCAGGCAGACAGCACGGCCAGCGCGCCAACTCCGAGAGCGCGGGGCGCTTGGCTGGCTAGATTCTCCTCGACCGACGGCGCACTGGCCAGCAGCGTGCTCAGTACGGCAATGCCGAGCACTCCGCCGTACTCGAACGCGGATTCACTGGTTGCGGCCGCCGTGGCAGCGCGCTCGTGGCTGACCGAACCCAGAATCAAGTCGGTCGCGTTGGCGAAGGCGCTGCCACACCCGAGCCCGAAGGGGACGAGCGCGATGCACAGCAGGAGGTCGTTCTGCACATAGCTGGCGGAAGCGAGCAGCGACGCTCCCGCGAACCCCACGCCGAGGCTGAATTTCAAGGCTCGCTCGGGCCCAGCGCGGAGCATCGACCGCGGCGCGAGCAGCGTGCCCAGCAGCATCGAACCCGTGAGCGGTAAGGCCATCAGTCCGGAGTGCAACGGGCTCTTCGCGCGCGCGAGTTGCAGATACTGCGCGAGCACGAACGAATCACCGGAGAACGCAGCGTAGGCGAAAAAGATGACCAACAGCGCCCGGAGGAACCCCGCTTCGGCGAACAATGACAGGTCGAGCAGCGGATACTGCGCTTGGCTCAGCCATCGTCGCGCGAAGAACAGGCAACCGAGCGTGAGGGTGGCACTCGCGACTACCGTTAGCGATAGCCAGCCCTGGCTTGGCGCGCTCTGGATGGTGAACAGGCCGCTCGCGGCGGCGCCCAGACACAGGGCGGCACCCCGAAAGTCCAACGGCCGATCGTGGCGAGGAAGATTCTTGGGAACTAGCCGCAGGCTGCCCCACGCGCACAGCGCGATCGGGGGCAAGTTGGCCAAGAGCACCGCGCTGAGGCCGCCGTGATGGACCAGTAAACCCGCGAGCACGGGCCCCAGAGCGGCACCGGCGCCGAAGCTCGCGGTCCAGATCGCGATGGCCGTTGGACGCTCGCGTTCGTCGAACACATGCTTGAGGGTGGCCAACGTAGCTGGCGTCACACAGGCCGTTGCTACGCCCGAGCAGGCGCGCGCCGCGATCAACGGATACCCCCAACCGGAGCACGCACCGAGCAGGGAAGCGAGAGCAAACCCACACAATCCGAGCAGCAACATCCGGCGCGCCCCAAAGCGCTCGCTGAGCGACCCTCCCAGCAGCAGCAAGCTGGCGTAGACGAGAAGGCTCGTTTCGACGGTCCAATGTTGGAAGACCGGGCTCGTGCCACTTTGGGGCGCAAGCGCAGGTAAAGCGGCGACGAGCTTGCTGTTGTCGAGCGCGACGCAGGCGAAGCTCGCGCTCATCACCGTGAGTAGTCGACCGCGATTCACGTTCGATGGATGAGCCGACGGGGGCGGCGCGAATAGTCCTCCACTCGTGACATGATTGTTCATATGGTATGAACAATCATGCTCCTTCAATTCGAGGATTTGCCGACAATCGCGCTATTCGGGCGGATCGTCGAGCTCCGCTCGTTCACGCAAGCAGCGGCCGAACTCGGCTTGGGTCGGGCAGCGGTGAGCCAGCGAATCGCGCGTTTCGAGGCGCGTCTCGGCGTTCAGCTCTTGCGCCGTTCGACGCGCAAGCTTTCCTTGACCGAAGCCGGCATGCAACTGTTCGAGCACGCCGCCGACTTGGTCGCGTTGACTCGCGCTGCCGAGGGCGCGCTGTCGCAAGGGAAGGCTCCGCGTGGCCGCGTGAAGTTGAACGCGCCGGCCACGATCCATCGCGGGCTCCTGGCGCGAGCACTGCAAAGCTTCCTCGAACTCGAGCCAGCGGTGTCACTCAGCGTCACCTTGGATGATCGCCTCGTCGACTTGGTGGAAGGAGACTATGACGTGGCGCTGCGCGTCGTCCCGCCAAGCGGACTTCGCGGCGCGGCGCGCAAGCTGGGTACGGATCGCGTCGTCGTCGTCGGAGCCCCCGCGTACCTTGCGCGCGCGCCCGCCATCACGACACCCTTCGATTTGATTCAACACTCGTGTCTCCGGAACTCTGCCTTGCCTCTGCGCGTGGATTGGCGGCTCGACACGCGTCAGCAGAGCTTCAGTGTGCCGGTGCGATCACGCTTCGAATCAGCGGATTTCGGGCTGCTTCACGAGGCCGCGCTCGCCGGGGTCGGGCTCCTCGTTACCCTGCGGATGACGGTCGAGAGTGAACTGCGCGCAGGAAGCCTGGTCCAGGTGCTGGAGCCTTACAGCGCGGCTCCGCTCGGGATCTATGCGATTTTTGCGGAGCGTGGCCGGCCGACCAGCGCCGCGCGCGCGCTCGTCGACCATGTAGCACGTGTGCTGCGCGAGGCAGCCGTCGCGCGCTGAGACGAAGTTGATTGTGCGCGGCGCGCTGGCAGAATGTCGACCAGAGCGAGTATCCTGGTGGAGATGAAGCAACGGCCCGGGCCGACCCCGGAAGTTCTGATCGCGGTCGGCGAAGTCGGGCGGGAGCTCGCCGCGTCCGGGCCGCTCGAGGCGCGTCTCGGCGGCGCGTTGCGGGTGCTCGAACGCCGCCTCGGGGCGGGCCGTTCCGTGGTTTATTTGGCTAATGGCGACGAGCGGTCGCTCGTCGTCGCGGCCTCTCACGGCTTGGATCCTGATGCCTTTCGCCCACGCTACTCGGCTGGAGCCGCCGGTCGCGTGGCTGCCACGAATCAGCCCATGGTCGTCCCCGTGCTGCGGCACGATCCGATGGCGCTCTCCGAAATCGCGGATTTGTCGCGCTGGGCGGATATCGGCTGGAATTTGGTAGCGGTTCCGGTGAGCGCTCGCGGGCGCTCGGTCGGCGTGCTCTCCGCATACTTCCGCCATCGCGATCCGACTGGCTTCGGCGAGCGCCTGGGCGTGCTCGACGTCGTAGCCGGCCTGATCGGCAAGACGCTCAAAGAGGAAGAGGCGCGCCCCGATATCGACCCCGCGGTCAGCGAACCTAGCGCTCTGCGCGCCGGCGCTACGCAGTTCGAATACGCCAATATGATTGGCGACAGCGGCGTGATGCGCCAAATCTACGAACAGGTGAGCCAAGTGGCGCGCACCAATGCAACCGCGCTTCTGCGCGGTGAATCGGGCACCGGCAAGGAGCTCGTAGCCCGCGCGATCCACCAGAACTCACCGCGATCGGCTCAACCCTTCATCAAGGTGAACTGCGCGGCATTGCCCGAATCTTTGTTCGAATCCGAACTTTTCGGCCACGAGCGGGGTGCCTTCACTGGCGCTCACGCCCGCAAAAAGGGCCGTTTCGAGCTGGCGCAGGGCGGCACTCTCTTTCTGGACGAGATCGGCGAGCTGCCGATGACGACGCAGGCAAAGCTACTGCGCGTGCTGCAATTTCGCGAGTTCGAGCGCCTCGGTGGCACCGAGACCCTGCGTCCCGACGTGCGCATCGTCGCCGCCACCAACGTCGACATCGAGCGTGCGGTCTCCAGCGGCACGTTTCGCGAGGACCTCTATTACCGCATCAATATCTTCACCATCACGCTTCCACCGTTGCGCGATCGTCCGCAGGACATCCCCGCTTTGGCGGAATACTTCATGCGCAAGTTCACGGCCGAGCATCAGCGCAAGATCGGTCGTATCTCGACAGCTGCGATGGATTTGCTCTGCCGCCAACCGTTCCCCGGCAACGTGCGCGAGCTCGAGAACGTGATCGAGCGCGCGGTCGTCGTGTGCAAGGGCTCGGTCATCCAAGAGTCAGACCTGCCCGAGGCGTTCCGCGTGGCCGCGGCGGGCAAGGAAAAGCTGACCCTGGTCGAGGCCGTCGAACGCCTGGAGCGACAGCTGATCGAGGAAGCGCTCGAGGCAGAGTCGGGCAGCCTGGTGGGAGCTGCGCGCGCGCTCGGCACGACCGAGCGGGTGGTTCGCTACAAGGTCGGCAAATTGGGAATCGCGACGAAGCGCTTTCGGCGCTGAACCCCACCGACAATTTTGTCGGTTTCGTCCTGGTTAACAACCTGCGCTTCGTTTCAGGTCGTCGATCCGTCGCTGAAAACCCGGCTTGGGGTGAGATGCGCGAAACAATCCGAAAACAGAGCGGAGGCCCGACAATTGTGTAGGACCACTCAAGAGGGTTACGACAATTTTGTCGGGTGTCGATTGCGGTTTGGATTTCTACGCTGTTTCACGATTCCTAAATTAGCCCACTTAGGAGGGGGATGCGGCGCCTGGCACGGAGGTTGCTGTAGGTGCCCTCGATGGAGTTGTCGGTCCCTGTAAAGAGCAACGCTCGCCCGGTCGTGGCGTTGCTCGAGGCGCGCATGAAGAGCGAACTGGCTCGCCTGGTAGAGAAGCACGGCGGTTCACCGTTGTGCGTGCCCGCAGTGCGTGAAGCGCCGCGCATCGAGCCCGAGGCCGTGCGTGAGTTGCTGGACGAGCTGAGCGCCGGGCGACACGAGATCGTGATCTTCATGACCGGCGTCGCGGTCTCGCTACTGTTCGAGTTGGCGCAAGAGCTCGGGCGCCACGCGGAGTTGGTCACGGTGCTCCGCAACCTCACGACGGTGTGCCGTGGCCCCAAGCCGACCGCAGCATTGCGTGGCTTCGGTGTCCCCGCCACCCTGAGCGCGCGTGAGCCGTTCACCGCGGCCGAGTTGATCGACGCGCTCAGTGATTTGGAGATTTCGGGCCGCAGCGTTTTGCTCTTCAACTACGGTGAGCGCAGCGAAACCCTGTCCGAAACGCTGCTCGCGCGGCGCGCCGATCTGCGGGAGTTTTGGCTATATCAATGGCAATTCCCGGTGGACTCGGTGCCGCTCGAGCAACTCGTGCGCCGAATCGTCGATCGTTCGGTCGACGCGCTGGCCATCACCTGCCAAATCCAATTTCGACATCTGTATCAGGTGGCTGAACGGCTCGACCTGGGGCGCGAGCTGCTCGATGCGCTGCGCAAAGACGTGGTGGTCGCAGCCGTGGGTCCGACCTGCCGCGCGATCATCGAGGTTCACGGGGTGGCACCTCACGTCATGCCCGAGCACCCCAAGATGGGCCCATTGGTGATGTCGTTGATGCGTTATCTCGATGTCAAACTCGGCAGTGAACGTCGCGCCGCAGCCATCTCTCGTGTTTGATTCAATCTGATTAGACCCTTCCAACACACGCTCTCGACTTCGAGACTCGACTACCCAAAAGCTTGGTGACCGCCCAAGCCTGAGCCCCCTTTTGCCTGCATCTGAGGAGATATCCGTGTCCAAGAACTACTTCGAAGGTCCCAAGCCGCGCTTGATCGTGGTCGGCAATGGCATGGTCGGTCACCGTTTCGTTGAGGTGGCGGCGCAACCCGACCTGCACCGCACGTTCGAGATCTTGGTGCTATGCGAGGAATCGCGGCTGGCTTACGACCGCGTGAACCTGTCGAAGTGGTTCGAGGGCAAGTCCGACGCCGACCTCTCGCTGGTCTCAGAAGGGCAGTACGAGGCGCTCGGGGTGGAGGTCGTGCGCGGTGATGCCGCGGTCGAGCTCGACCGCAACGAACGCACGGTTCGGCTCTCGTCGGGTCGAGTGCTCGCCTATGATCAACTCGTGCTCGCGACGGGTTCTTACCCGTTCGTGCCACCGATCAAGGGCTGCAACGAGCCGGGGTGTTACGTTTACCGCACGATCGACGACCTGATCGCGATCCGCGACGCTGCGCAAACGGCGTCGTCTGCGGTGGTGATCGGCGGCGGTTTGCTGGGTCTGGAGGCGGCCAAGGCCTTGCTTTCGCTCGGCCTCGACACGCAGGTGATCGAATTCGCGCCGCGGCTCATGCCGCTGCAGGTCGACGAAATGGGCGCCAACGTGCTGCGTGGTCGCATCGAGGAACTCGGCGTCAAGGTCCGCTGCAACACTACCACGCGCGAAATTCTGCTCGACGAAAATGGGCACGTGAACGCTTTGCTGCTCGCCGACGGCACGCACCTGCCGGTCGACATGGTGGTCTTTTCCGCCGGCATCCGCCCACGCGACAAGCTCGCACGTGAATCAGGGCTGCGGCTCGGTGAACGTGGCGGCGTCGTGATCGATGGCTCTTGCCGCACGAGCGACGAACGCATTTTTGCGATCGGTGAGTGCGCTGCGTTCGACGGCCAAACCTACGGCTTGGTCGCGCCCGGCTACAAGATGGCCGAGGTTGCTGCCGCCACGATCGCCGGTGAGGCCCACGCGTTCGACGGCTTCGACATGAGCACCAAGCTCAAGCTGATGGGCGTGGACGTGGGTAGCTTCGGCGATGCCTTCGGCGTGACGCCCGGTTCGCGCGTGTTCACCGTGTTCGACGGTCACGCGGCCGTCTACAAGAAGCTCGTCGTGTCGGCCGACAAGAGCAAGCTCTTGGGCGGCGTCCTGGTCGGCGACGCTTCGGCCTACAGCCAGCTCTTGGTTCACGTCCAGGCCGCGATGAAGATGCCCGAGCACCCGGAAGACCTGCTCTTCCCGCCGCGCGAGGGCGGGGGCAAGAGCGGCTTCGGCGTCGACGCGCTGCCCGAGGCAGCGATGATCTGCTCTTGCAACAACGTCGACAAAGGCGCGATCTGCGGGGCAATTCGCGATCAAAAGCTGACCACGTTGGGGGCCGTGAAGACCTGTACCAAAGCCGGCACGAGCTGCGGCTCGTGCGTGACCTTGGTCGACCAGCTGCTGAAATTGGAGCTGAAGAAGGCCGGCGTCAGCGTCACCAATCACATCTGTGAGCACTTTCCGCACAGTCGGCAGGAGCTCGCGCACCTGATCCGCGTGCAGGGCATTCGCTCCTTCGACGACATGATCGAGCGGCACGGCAAGGGCCAGGGGTGCGAGATCTGCAAGCCCGCCGTGGCCTCGATTTTGGCCTCGACTTGGAACGACTACGTGCTCGAGCCGCAGCACGCCGGCTTGCAGGACACGAACGATCGCTACTTGGCGAACATCCAGCGCGACGGCACGTACTCGGTCGTGCCGCGTTTGGCGGGCGGTGAAGTGACGCCCGATCAACTGATCGCGCTCGGCACGGTGGCCAAAAAATACAACCTTTACACGAAGGTCACCGGTGGGCAGCGCGTGGACATGTTCGGCGCTCGCCTCGATCAATTGCCGGCGATTTGGAAAGAGCTGGTGGCCGCTGGCTTCGAGTCCGGCCACGCCTATGGCAAGGCGCTACGCACGGTGAAATCGTGCGTCGGCAGCACCTGGTGCCGCTACGGCGTTCAGGACTCGGTGGGCGCTGCGGTTCGCATCGAGAACCGCTACAAAGGGCTGCGCGCGCCGCACAAACTCAAGGGCGCCGTCTCCGGTTGCGCGCGTGAGTGTGCCGAAGCGCAAAGCAAAGACTTCGGCGTCATCGCGACCGAAAAGGGTTACAACTTGTACGTCGCGGGCAACGGTGGGATGAAGCCGCAGCACGCCGCGTTGCTGGCGACCGACCTCGACGAGGAAACGTTGGTTCGCTACCTCGATCGCTTCTTGATGTTTTACGTCCGCACGGCGGATCGCTTGCAACGAACGGCCTCGTGGCTCAACAACTTGGAGGGCGGACTCGACTACGTGAAGAGCGTGATCATCGACGATTCGCTGGGCATTGCTGCCGAGCTGGAAGCCGACATGGCAAGAATCGTCGGCAGCTACCAATGCGAGTGGAAAACCACCGTGGAAAGCCCGGAAAAGCTGCGCGCGTTCCGTTCCTTCGTCAATTCCGACGAGCCAGATCCGAGCGTCGCGTTCGTGCGTGAGCGCGAGCAACACCGCCCCGCGTCGTGGAGCGAAAAGCGAAGCCTGGTGGAAACACGCAAGATCCGCCTACCTGTGTTGTCTGTCTGAAGGGTCATTCCAATCATGTCCATGCAACAAGCCCTGGTTGAGTTTCCGAGAGCCGTCAGTGAAACGAGGGAGTGGCGCGACGTGTGCGCCATCGACGACGTGCTGCCCGGAACCGGCGTCGCAGCGATGATCAACGGTGACCAGATCGCGATCATCCGCACGCGAGACGGTCGCTTCGCCGCATTGTCGAATTTCGATCCGTTCAGCAACGCATTCGTGATCGCGCGTGGCATCGTTGGCGACCGCGCTGGCGTGCCCAAGATCGCCTCGCCGATCTACAAGCAGAACTTCAGCCTGGAGACCGGTGAGTGCTTGGATGATCCCAGCGTGCGACTGGCCGTGTTCCCGGTGCGCGTACTTTCCGGTCGAGTTCAAGTCTCGGTGGCGAAAGAAGTAGAATGAGCGCGCGCGCGGATGCCCCAGCGCTATCCGACGCCTTGCCGCGAATGCTCACGCTATCCGAACCGTCTGGGCCAATCAAAACGCACTGTCCGTACTGTGCGTTTCAGTGCGGGATGACCGTGACCCCGAGCGTGGCCAAAGGAGAAGAGCCCAAGGTGCAAGCCGACGCGGACTTTCCAGTCAACCGCGGACAAATGTGTATCAAGGGCTTCACCTCGGCGGCGCTGCTCGATCACCCGCAGCGCGTGCTCGGCCCGCTGATGCGCGGTGAAGACGGTAAACTGGCTCCCGCAAGTTGGGATGCCGCGCTCGACTTCATCGCCTCACGCATCAAGACTTTGCAGAAGGCTCATGGGCACGCCGCGGTCGGCACCTTCGGCAGCGGCGCGCTCACCAACGAAAAAGCGTACCTGCTCGGCAAGTTCACGCGCGTTGCCCTGAAGTCGCCCAACATCGACTACAACGGCCGCTATTGCATGTCGTCCGCGGCGGCCGGACAGAACCGCGCGTTCGGGATCGACCGCGGGCTGCCGTTTCCGGTCTCGGACATCGCCGAGACGCGCACGCTGATGCTTTGGGGCTCCAACTGCGCCGAGACCATGCCGCCCATCATGCAATGGGTGTACGAGCAGCAGCAGCGCGGCGGCAGCCTGATCGTGGTCGATCCGCGCTTCACTGACACCGCGCGCACGGCGACGCTGCATTTGCAGCTCACTCCGGGGACCGATCTGGCATTGGCCAACGGCCTGCTCTACTTGGCGCTCGAGGAAAAGCTGATCGATCGCGCGTACATTGCTGCGCGGACCGAAGGCTTCGAAGAGCTCGAGCGTAGCGTGCGGACGAGCCAACCTGCGTTCATCGAGCGCATCACCGGGGTGTCCATTGCGCAGCAATTGCGCGCCGTTCGCCTGCTCGCGGAGGCCGAGTCCAGCATGGTGCTTTCGGGGCGCGGCGCCGAGCAGCAGTCCAAGGGCTCAGACACGGTGATGTCCCTGATCAACCTGATGCTCGCGCTGGGCAAGGTCGGTAAGCCGGCGAGCGGTTACGGCTGCTTGACCGGGCAGGGCAACGGCCAGGGCGGCCGTGAGCACGGTCAAAAGGCCGATCAGTTGCCTGGCTACCGGTTGATCGAAGATCCGGAACACCGCAAAGCCATCGCGGCCGTGTGGGGCATCGATCCGAACGACCTGCCGGGCAAGGGCAAGAGCGCGTACGAGCTCTTGGACTCGATGGGCCCGCAAGGTGGCGTGCGCGGGATGTTGGTGTTCGGCTCGAACGTCAGCGTTGCCTCACCCAACTCGACGAACATCGATAAAAAACTCGCCCAGCTCGAGCTGCTCGTAGTCTGCGACGCGTTCTTGAATGAAACGAGCGAGAACGCGCACGTCGTCCTGCCGATCGCGCAGTTCGGTGAAGAGGAGGGCACCATGACCAACCTCGAGGGCCGCGTGATTTTGCGGAGGCGGCTCCGTCCGCCGCCGTCAGGCGTGAAGACCGACATCGAGATCCTGTGCGCGCTCGCGCAGCGTCTGGGGGTCGAGCGCGGCTTTTCCTTTACCACTTCGGAAGCCGTATTCGACGAACTGCGCGCGGCCACGCGCGGGGCGAAGGCCGACTACAGCGGGATCGACTACGACAAGATCCGCAGCTCGCAAGGCGTGTTTTGGCCATGTCCGGCGCCCGAGCACCCCGGCACCCCGCGGCTGTTCGCCGAGCGCTTTGCTTTCCCGTCCGGGCGCGCTCGCTTCAACGCGGTCCAGTATCGGCCAGCGGCTGAGCTGCCCGACGACAACTATCCACTCTACTTCACCACCGGCCGCTACAAGGAACACTACAACAGCGGTGCTCAGACTCGGCTGGTGGAGGCACTGCGCGACGCCAAGCCCGAGCCATTGGTTCAAATCCATCCGCGCCTCGCCGCGACGCTCGGCGTCGCGCAAGGTGAGTTCTTGGAGGTCGAGAGCCGGCGCGGAAGCGTCTCGTTCCGAGTGCTCGTCTCGGCGGATATCCGGCCGGACACGCTATTCGCTCCGTTCCATTGGGGCGGCCGGCAAGCTGCCAACCGACTCACCATTGCTGCGCTCGATCCTACGAGCCGCATGCCCGAATTCAAGGTCTGCGCCGTGCGCGCGCGCGCCGCCAACGCTATACCAAAGGGATTGTCGTGAACACCCGCAAGAAGAAGTTAGCTATCGTCGGCAATGGCATGGGCACCTGTCGTTTGCTCGACGAGCTCGTGCGCCGGGACGCCACGCGGCAATACGAGATCACCGTGTTCGGTGAGGAGCGCGGCGGCGCCTACAACCGCATCATGCTGGGCAAGGTGCTCAGCGGCGAATCGCCGGATTCAATCGTGACCAAGACTCCAGAGTGGTACGACGCGCACGGTATTCGTCTGATTCAGAGCACGCGCGTGACTCGACTGGACACCCTGCGCAAGGTCGTCGAGACTGCCGACGGTCAGAACCGTCGCTATGACGTGTCGATTCTCGCGACGGGTAGCCAGCCTTTGGTGCCACCGCTCGAGGGCATGCGCGGTGAAGATGGCGAGTTGCGCTCCGGTGTCTTCGTCTATCGTTCGATTGCGGACTGCATTCGCATGCGCGAATACGTGCGTTCGGGCGACAGCGCGGTGATCGTCGGCGGCGGGCTTTTGGGTCTGGAAGCCGCCAAAGTCCTGAGCGACATGGGTCTACACGTCACCGTCGTGCAGGCTTCGAAGATCCTGATGAACACGCAATTGGACGAGATTGGCGGCGAAATGCTGGCGCGCCAAATCGACCGCACGGGCATCTTCGCGCGTCTCGGCCGCACCGTGGAGTCCATCTACGGCGATGAGCGAGTGACCGGCGTCGTTTTGGACGATGGCACCACGCTGTCCACGGATCTGGTGGTGCTCGCGTGTGGCGTGCGTCCGCGCGTGGACACGGCGCGTGCCTCGGGCTTGCCCGTCAACAAGGGCATTCTGGTGAACGACACCTTGGCCACCGAGGTGCCCGGTGTTTATGCTTTCGGCGAATGTGCCGAGCATCGCGGCAAGACCTACGGCATCGTGGCTCCCGTGTGGGAGCAAGCGGCGGTGCTCGCCGACGTGCTCACCGGTCAATCGAAAGACCGCTACCGCGGGTCGAAGCTGTACACGCGGCTCAAGGTGGCGGGCGTCGATGTCGCTTCGATGGGCGCGCTCGAACCCGAACTCGAGCGCGACGAAGTGGTGCAGATCGTCGAAGAACGACGCGACTGTTACCGGAAGCTGATCGTGCGTGATGGCAAACTGGTCGGCGCGATGTTGGTGGGAAATACCGAAGCGACGGCTACTTTGGTTCAGCTCTTCGATCGCGGCGATCCCGTACCGAGTGATCCGCTCGAGCTGTTGTGCACACAACGCGCCGCTGCCCCGGCGGGGGAGCGCGTCGTATGCAACTGCAACAAGGTGACCGAGCAGACCATTTGTGAGGCGATCGCTGCGGGCGCAGACTCCGTGGCCGCTCTGGGTGACTGCACACGCGCGGGCACGGGCTGTGGGTCCTGTCGGGGTGAGCTGACTCAACTCCTCACTAAGGTCGGAAAACCCGCACATTCGCTGCCGCTACTGCCGCTTTTGGCCTCAGCGTAGCGCTGAAACGTGGCGTTTCGGGCCTTGCGCCCCGTTAATCGGGCGTCCATGGTCGTCTGACCCGAAACGAGCATGTGGACTTGGCGAAAGCAGTGGCTCGGCTACGTGGCCGCGCTGTGTGCAACGGGACTCGCGACCGCGCTGTCGGTGTTCGGCGTGCGCTACGTGTCTCTCGCCGATGTGGTCATTCTGTACCTGGTGGTGGTCGTCGTCGTGGCTTGGCGTTTCGGCCTGGGGCCATCGATCATCGCCGGGCTCGGGGGCGTCCTCGCGTTCGATTTCTTGATTCTTCCGCCAAGCTTCACGTTCTCGTTGGAGTTTGGCCACGCCGTGACCCTCGTGGGCATGGTGTTCGTCTCCGCGTTGGTCAGCGGGTTGACCGAGAGCCTGCGCCGTGAACAAGCGCGCGCGCTGCGCAGCGAGCGCCGTTCGCAGAAGGCGCGGCTGGAAGCCGAAGTCGAGCGCGTACATGCCGCGCTGCTCAGCTCCGTTTCCCATGATTTACGCACGCCGCTCGCGACCATCTCTGCTTCTGCGCAAATGCTGGTCAGGAACCACGTGGGGATGGAGCCGACGCTGCGCGGAGAAATGCTGACGAGCATTGCCGACGAAGCCGAGCGCTTGGACGGACTCTTGCGCAACCTGCTCGCGATCACTCGCGTCGAGACGGGCGAGCTGCGGCTGCAAGTGTTGCCTGCCTCCCTCGATGAAGTCTTGAGTGACACGCTGCGTCGCCTCAAGCATCGCCTCCTCGGGCGTGAGGTGGAGCTGAACGCTCAGCGTGGTCTACCTTTGGTCGATCTCGACGTCCGCTTGTTCGAGCAAGCGCTGCTCAACGTGCTCGACAACGCGCTGCGCTACTCGCCCGCCGGGTCACCGATCACGATCGAGACTCAGCAGCTCAATGGACACGTCCAAATTCGGGTTGCCGACGCTGGTGTAGGGGTCGCGGAGGCAGACCGAGAATTGGTCTTCGAAAAATTTCGTCGGGGCAGCAACGCCCCGCGAAGCGACGGCGGGGTGGGGCTGGGATTGACCATCTGCCGCGCCATTTTGCGCGCTCACGGCGGCGAAATCACCATGGCCGGAGCCACCTCGGGTGGTGCCCTCGTGACGCTGAAAGTGCCCACTAGTAAAGTAGCAATCTCCGAAGCCGCCCTGAGGCTCCCCAATATCGAATGACCAGAGCAGCCGCAGCAGTCGAAGCCCGCTTCAGCATCCTAGTCGTCGAGGACGAGGCGCCCATGCGCAAAGTCCTACGCCTGATCTTGGAGGAACAAGGCTATGAAGTCTTCGAATGCGGGACGGGCGCGGAAGCGCTGTCCTTCATTTCGCGCAGCCCACCGTCTTTGGTCCTGCTCGATCTGGGCTTGCCCGACGTCGACGGGATCGATCTGGCCAAACAGATCCGCGGCCATTGCCCGGTGCCAATCGTCGTCCTCTCGATGCGCGCCGACGAGCACTCGATCGTGGAGGCGCTCGACAACGGCGCGGACGACTACGTCACGAAGCCGTTCCGCGAGAACGAGCTGTTCGCGCGCGTTCGCGCTTGCCTGCGCAACGTGGCGCCCGGCGGTGCGCGCGAAATCGACGGAGTCCGCGTCGATCCGGTGCGGCGAGTAGCGTTCGTGCGCAATCGTGAGATCAAGCTCTCTGCGACCGAGCACCGCTTGCTCTGGGTGTTGCTGCGCGCCAAGGGCAACGTGATGACTCACCAGCAACTGCTGCGCGAAGTTTGGGGCGCGGCCTACGTTCGCGATGCCGGCTACCTGCGGGTGTACATGCACCACCTGCGTGAAAAGCTCGAGGCGGATCCGTCGAACCCGCGCTGGCTGCTGACCGAGCCGGGCGTTGGCTACCGCTTGGGCGGCGAGTAAGGCGGGCTCGCGCGCCGGGGTTGGGGGGGCCGGGGAAACCAGAGCGCCCCTCCCGGAGCTCGATGGCGCGCGGCCGAACGAGCTGACTTCAGTAGCAGCGGAGCGCTCGCGTTCCGTTGGCTAGGGCTCAAATGCTAGAGCTCTTGGCTGCCTCTCGAGCCTTGGAGCCGTCCTGACTTCCGTTCATACCTTCCACGCGCTGGCCTTCGTCGAGAATTTCTCTCTGAAGGAGCTTGCCCAGCATTTCCCGGAAGCCAAACGGCAGCATCACCAGCTGTCCTACCCGGCCGCTGCGGGCGGCGTAGTCTTCTTGTTCAGCTTCGGCGTGGTGATCTTCTTCGACGTGGGGCAAGCCGGGCGGGAAGGGGAGCTACTTCGGTTGCGTCAGTCGCTCGGTTTGATGCGTGACGCGCAAGTGATCAGCGAAGAGTTCACCGTGCGCGAGCAGAGCGGTGCGCGCCCCGATATCGAGAGCGGGGCCTTAGTCGTCGATTTGCTCACGGCTGAGCGCGCCAGCATGGTCGCGCTCACGGTCGCGCAGAGCGCCGCCATGGAATACTACGAGCGCATCGTCGACCAAATGTTCGCCGATACCGATAAAATCGTGCAACGCTTGGAAAGGCGAGGCAACATCTCCATCTTCACGGCCGAATTGCACCGCTTCATCGGCGCTGCGATCAGCACGCGCAGTGAGGTCATCTCCGTCTTGCACTTGCTCGACAAGCCCGACGTCGTCTGGGACGACCCGGGCGCCGAGCGTATTTATGAAGAATTGCGGGCAGAATTCGACCTGGCGGACCGCTACCAATCCCTAGAACTCAAGCTCCACAGCGTCCAAGAGTCGCTCAGCTTGCTCACCGACATCGCCCGCGATCGACGTCTGGTGTTCCTCGAAGCCTCGGTCATTTTCCTGATCCTGATCGAAATCGTCCTCAGCTTGTTCCGACATTGACCATCAGCTGAATCGCCGCGAGGGGGAGGTCGTTCACGTGGTTTTGATCAACCCGCCGTCGATCACGAACTCACTGCCGGTGACGTTGGCAATTCGGCCCGAAGCGAGCATCACCACCAACGCGGCGACTTCTTCCGGTGTCGTGAAACGGCCCGTCGCAAAGCCACCGATGCTGGCGACGACCTTGTCTCGCGCGCTGTCACTATCGCTGCCGGTGGCCTTGGCGACGGTGTCTGCTACGCCGCCCGCGCCAAACCAGAGATCGGTCACGACCGGGCCGGGGGACACGCAGTTGACGCGGATCCCGCGCGGGCCGAACTCTTGCGACAAGGACTTACTCAGGTTGACCAGCGCGGCCTTCGCCGCGCCGTAGTCGATCGTGCCCGCGTCCGGCTGGAAGAAAGCGTTCACCGACGCCACACTCACGATCGAGCCGGAGGCTTGCGTGAGCATTTGCTTGATCGCCGCGCGCATCGCGCGTAACGCCGAGTAAAAATTCATGTTCATGCCCCAGGCGAATTCTTCGTCGCTGGTGCCCATGAAACCCTCCAACCGAAGGCGTACGGCGCCGACGTTGTTGACCAGCACGTCGAGCTTGCCGTGGAGTTCGACTGCTCGCGCAATCAACTGTGCAGGCCCCTCAGGGGTGCTGAGGTCGACCGCGACCGGAGTCACGCCCGGCAAGTCCTCCAGGTTTTTGGTGCTGCGCGCGCCCGCAACGACGAGCGCGCCTTCATTCGCAAGGGTGCGGACGATCGACAGCCCAATGCCTTTGCTTGCTCCAGTGACGACCGCGACTTTTCCGGCGAGTTCGAGATCCATGATGGTCCTTCGGTTGAACGGCGAATCTTCGCTCAGCCTCCACCATTTTCACCTCGCAATGCACCTGCTTGCTTTTCGAACGCAGGCACGCGTCCGGTCGAATCCGACCGCGTTCAGTGACTATGGTGTCAACGCGAAACAATAGAAGCCACCGTAGCCGCCGCCATCACCGACGGTGGTGCCGCTTTGACTGGGGGGCCCGTCATCGTTGGTGGTGATGTGGTAACCGGCGCCGCAGCCAGATTCATCGAGCGCGGAGATCCAGCTGTCGCCCGAGGACATGCCGCCGCCCATCCCGCCCGGTCCGCCCGTGCGCGGCCAAGAATGACCGACGCGCGGGCTGCCCCAAGTGGTGGCTTCGTTCGTCGTCCAGTCGTTGCAAGTGAACTTGAGATCGGTGTTGTACAGCTTGCCGGTCGCGTCCGAACCCGTGAGGGTGTCGTGGTTGTCGACCACGGGTTGCGTCGGATCGGGCTGATGATTGGGGATGCCGTCTTCGTTGGGCAGATCTTTGGCGATGGCCGCGTCCGCCCCGACGGGGCGAGTATTTGCGAGATCTGCTGCGTTATTTGCGACTAGGCGACCCAATCGGTCGTACCAGGGACCGGCGCCGATGCGATCGATCGCGTTGACCTGTTTACCGTCGCCGCCGTCGACTGCGCTGAGGAATGCGCGCCACGCTTTGCCGTTCCCCGGCATGCTGCGATCGGCGATGGTCGAGCAGATCTTGTCGGCGCCGCGCAACCCGGCTCCCGAGCCCGTTTCGCCGAAACGCAGATCCCCCCCGAATCCGTTGGGATTGCCGGACACGGCTTGCAACGCGCTCATGCTGGTGACGAAGAAGCTGAACTTGGTGCTCGATGGGGAGGCCGCGCCGGCTGCGCCTGTCGCGCCTGCGGTCCCCGTGCTGCCTGCCGTGCTCGTCGCGTTCCCGCCGCCGGCGGCTCCGGTCGCGCCGCCAACGGCAGCGCTCCCGGCGGTCGAGTTGCTCGCGCCTGCGCTGCCTGTCGTTGCTGCGCCGCTCGCGCCCGTGCTCGCGCTCCCTGCCCCTGCGCTGCCCACACTGCCAGGGGCGCCTGCGGCGCTCGCTCCGGCCGTACCCGTCCCAGGCGAGGGAACATCCGAATCAGAGCTTCCGCCGCAGGCGGGTGCTCCACAGAAAAACAACAGGCCCAGCGGAAGGAGGCTTATTTTTACGGCGTTCTTCATGCTCTCGCCCAGATGTGTCAGGCGCGTGACGAAATCGATCATCGCATCTCGAAATATTTTCAACGATCGCTGCGGACTGGGGTTCCATGTCGAGACATGCGCCAGGTTTGGATCACGAAGGCCGGAGCTCCCAAAGTGCTGCAAGTTCGGGAGGCCCCGGACCCGACGCCCAAGGCCGGGGAGGTGCGCATTCGCGTTCGGGCCAGCGGTATCAACTTCGCTGACTTGATGGCCCGCGTCGGGCTGTATCCGGATGCGCCCAAGATCCCGTGCGTGATCGGGTATGAGGTTTCTGGGGTGGTCGACGCTCTGGGCGAAGGAACGACCGGCTTCGCCGTCGGTGATCGCGTGCTCGCGATGTGCCAATTCGGCGGCTACAGCGACGTGGTTGCGGTGCCGAGCTCGCAAGCCATGAAGATGCCCGATCGCATGAGCTTCGAGGCGGGCGCCGCGTTTCCGGTCGTGTACATCACCGCGTATAATACGATGCTCTTCACGGGGCACCTTCGGCGCAAATCGAGCGTGCTCATCATGTCCGCTGCGGGGGGAGTCGGGCTGGCAGCGATTCAGATCGCCAAGACGCGCGAGTGCACGATTTTTGGCAGCGCGTCGCTCTCCAAGCACGAATTCTTGAAGCAGCAGGGGTGCCACTACCCGCTCGATTCGAGTCGCGATTTTGCCGAGCAGGCGCGCGCGATTGTCGGCGATCGCGGGATCGACTTGATCTTGGATCCGGTGGGCGGAAAGTCGTGGACTCGCGCTTACGAGCTGCTCGCGCCCTGCGGTCGGCTAGTGGCATTCGGCTTGTCCGCGGTGGCGTCGGGCAATACGCGCAGTTGGCTGACTGCTGCTGCTTCCGTGCTCTCGGTCAAGAGCTGGAGCCCGATGCAATTGATGAGTGACAACAAGACGGTCAGCGGCACCAACATGGCCCGTTTGTTTGCACGACCGGATTTGGTCGAGCCGCAGCTCACTGAGCTGATGCAGATGTATGAACGCGGCGAGCTCGAGCCACACGTCGATCGCACGTTTCCTTTTGCCGAAGCGGCAGCCGCGCACCAATACATTCACGACCGGAAGGCACGCGGTAAGGTATTGCTCGTGCCCTGAAACCGAAAGCCCCACCTCGAACTCGAGCAGCCGGGCCGCACGCGGTCATTGCCCTTCGGTCGCGATGTACGCGCGTAGATGTTCGACCAAATGGTCGAACATCAGCCGCATGCGCCGGCTCGATTTCAGGTCCTCGTGCATCACCACCCAAGTCTCTAGTGCGAATTTGAAGGCGCCTGGCAAAATATGCACGAGGTTGTCGCGCCGGCCTAAGCCGAGTTGGCACACTCCAATCCCGAATCCGGCGCGCAGCAGCGCGTATTGACCCACGTCACTGTCGCAGCGAAAAGCGAACAATTCGCGGTTGATTTGGAAATCGAGCCCCTCCAAGCGCCGGACGGAAGGCGCTTTGTCGAAGCCGACCAGCGGGTGTTCACGCAGCTCCGCCAAGTTTTTGGGCGTGCCGTGGGCCTTGAGGTAGCGAGGGTGGGCGTGAAAGCCGAGGTGGATCACGCCCACCTTGCGCGCGAACAGCGCGGTTTGACTCGGGCGCACCATGCGCACGGCGATGTCCGCCTCGCGGCGCAATAGATCTTCCGAACGGTTCGAGAGCACGAGCTCGACGATGATGCGCGGATGCGCCTCGTGGAACGCAGTGAGCACCGAGGGCAGCACTTCACCCCCGATCATTTCACTGGCGGTGATGCGCACGGTGCCGCGATCATCCTCCGCTTCGCCCGAGGCAGCACGCTGCAGTGCATCGGCGGCGTTCGCCATCGCCTCCGCGTAGGGAACCAACACGCTTGCTCCGTCATTCGCGATCAGGCCAGCTTGGGAGCGCGTGAACAACGAGACCCCGAGGGCCGCCTCCAGGGCGTCGATGTGACGACCGACGGTCGGCTGGGTGAGCGAGAGGGCGCGGGCAGCGCCCGACAAGCTACCCTCGCGGACGACCGCCAGAAACGAGCGATAGAGCTCCCAACCCGGCTGCGCGCCCTTCATACAAATATGTATAGCAGTTCAACGGCTTTCCACAATTTGTTTATATCAGGTTCGGGTCGATGCTGAGCTCATGGAAAAAACAGCGTTGATCATCGGAGCGACAGGCGGAGTGGGCAGCGAAATCGCGCGAGTGCTTTCACGGCGAGGTTTTCGGGTCCGGGCTCTGCACCGTGACCCCGAGCGAGCCAAGGCGCGGATGGCTTCGCTCGGCGCCATCGAGTGGTCGAAAGGTGACGCGATGAACGCGGCAGACGTGCTCCGCGCCGCCGCTGGTGTGAGCCTCGTCGTCCACGCCGCCAATCCGCCTGGATATCGAAACTGGAAGGGCCTGGCGTTGCCCATGTTGGAGAACAGCATCGCCGCAGCTCAGGCGACAGGCGCGCGTTTGGTGTTTCCCGGTACCGTCTACAATTTCGGTCCAGAGACCTTCCCGATCGTGGCTGAAGCTGCTCCGCAGCGGCCACGGACGCGCAAGGGCGCGATCCGCGTGGCGATGGAGCAGCGCTTGGCTCGCGCGGCGCGTGAAGGGGTGCCGGTCCTGATCGTGCGCGCCGGGGATTTCTTCGGTTCTGCCGGGCAAAACAATTGGTTCAGTCAGGGCCTCGTCCGGCCGGGCAAGCCGCTCACTTGGATGTTCTATCCTGGCAAGCGCGAGGTCGGTCACGCTTGGGCGTATTTGCCCGACCTGGCGGAAGCCATCGCGCAGCTTTTGGAGCGCGAAGCCGAGCTCGGCTCGTTCGAGGAGTTCCACTTCGGCGGACACTGGTTCGAGCGCGGCGTCGAAATCGCCGAGGCGACGCGCCGCGTGGCCGGCGTCCCCCAAGCGCGCATCTGGGGCTTCCCTTGGTTCGTCGTGTATCTGCTTTCGCCGTTCGTAGAGACGTTCCGCGAAATGATCGAGATGCGCTATCTGTGGAAGCAGGCGCTGAGGTTGGACAACGCGAAGTTGGTCGCTTTCCTGGGCGAGGAGCCGCACACCCCGCTCGATGCAGCTCTCGACACGACGCTCTACGAACTCGGTTGCGTGAACGAACCGAAATGCGCTCGAATTCCGCAGCTCGCGGGCCGCAGCTCTTACAGGTGACGGATGATCGCCTCGAGCATTTGCTCGAGCGGTGCTTCAGCGAGCGAGAGTCCCGCTTCCTTCACCATCCGCGGCATTCCGTACACGACACAGGAGTCTTCGGTTTCGGTCAGCACCCGTCCACCGGCAGCGGTGATGGCCCGGGCGCCCACCAGGCCGTCGTTGCCCATACCGGTGAGGACCACCCCGAGCGCGCGGTCGCCCAGGACGCGCGCGGCGCTTTCGAACAGTACGTCGACGGAAGGGCGATGCACGGAATCGACGGGCTTCGGGTCGAGGTGCGCGACGAGGTCGCCGCCTTCGAGCGCGAGGCGCAAGTGCACGCCTGCGCGCGCGAGCACCGCGCGTCCCGGGCGTAGCAGCAAACCCTCTTCGGCCTCCAATACTTCGATCGCGCACTCGGCGTTCAGGCGTTCGGCGAAGGGGGCGGTGAAACCCACGGGAATGTGCAAGACGATCGCGATGGGCGCGGGGAAATCGCCCGGAACCGCGCGCAAAATCCGGGTGAGAGCTTGAGGTCCACCTGTCGAGGTGCCAATCAGCACGACCCGGTCCGTGCTGCCTTGGATCGGCGCAGCAGGAAATGCGACCTCGCCCTGCTCCTTCTTGATGGCGGGTTGCTTGGCGGCCAGCAGCACCTTGCCGACGAGCTCCTCGGCGATATCGTGCAGGCTCGCGACCGCCAACGCCGTCGGCTTGTGTACGAGATCGAAAACCCCGAAGCCGAGCGCGGCAACACCAATGTCGCTCTCGACGTCGGCCATGCTGACGACCACGACTCGCGAACGTTGCTCGGGAGTGAGCGCGGCCAAGACGCCGAGGCCGTCCAGGTTCGGCATCACCAGATCGAGCGTCACCACGTCGGGCGCGAGCTCTGCGATTTTCTCGAGCGCGTCGATGCCATCGCGAGCAATGCCGACGACTTCGATCGAAGGGCTCGTCAGCAGGCTCTCGCGCACGACTTTGCGCGCGAATGCCGAGTCGTCGACGACCAGCACACGAATGACGCTCATTGAGCTAACTTTCGGTAGAAAAAGGCCCCACCTTGTTCCTGACAAGTGAAGCCGACTTTGAAGCGAAGCAAGGACTCGGACGCACCCACGAGCAGATTGCCGTCGGGTTCGAGCTGTTGCCAGAAGCGTTCGACCACTTTTTCGATCGTTTGATCGCGGAAGTAGATCAGCACGTTGCGACAGATGATCACGTCGAACGTTCCGAGCTCCGCAGGCTCGCGCTCGTCGGTCAAGTTGACGCGATGCCAGCTGACTGCGCGGGAGATATGCGGGGCCACGCGCATGCCGTCTTCATCGCCCTCCAGCCAGCGACCCACCACGCCGGGCGGGAGCGAGCGTAGCGAGCGGCGTCGGTACACTCCCGCGCGTGCGTGAGCCAAGACGCGCATGCTGATGTCGCTGGCCACGATTGTCACCTGCTCCAAAAGCTGAGCCTCGTCGAGCAGCATGGCTAAAGTGAGCGGTTCTTCGCCAGTCGAACACGCGGCACACCAGATCCGCGGCTTGATCCCGCGAGCCAAGAGGGGCGGCAAAATGTCCCTGACCACGACTTTGAGGGGCGCGACTTCGCGAAAGAAATACGTCTCGTTGACGACCAGCGCGTCCACCAAGAGCGCGAGTTCGGCTGCGGCGCCCTCGTCGTAACGTAGAAAGTAGTAGTAATCGAGCAAAGATTCGAAGCCACGCTCCGTTGCGCGAGCCGAGACGCGTTCGGCAAAGAGCTCCAGCTCCCGGAGGTCGTAGTGCAATCCGGTGCGCTCCTCGACGAGCGCGCTGAGGATGGCGAAGACCTGGGGTGAGAGGGGGAGGCTGAGGCTCATCGAACTAGCGCTGCCGCGCAAATCCGGCGCACTTCGACGTCCGGGTCCGTGAGCGCCGCGCGCTGGAGCGCGTTCGCACTTTCCGGGTCTTGCAGTGCGACGAGTGCAGAAGCCGCGGCGCGTCTCGCGGCATCGTTGTTGGAGGTCAACGCGGCGCGAATCGTGGCCAGGGAGTCGTCGGTTTGCATGCGGGCGAGCGCGGCCACGAAGGCGGCCGCCGCGGCGTCGTCCGCGTGGCTCAGTGCATTGGCGATCGCCTGACAGCGGCCCGGGCCCGGCTTGGCCAAGGCGCGGATCAGCGGTTGCCTCGTCGGTGCGTCGAACAGTAGCGCGATCAATTCGTTCGTCGTGGCGAGGTCCGAGCGCGCTGCGAGAAAGCCCGTGGCCGAGACGCGCACGCCCTCGTCTGGATCTCGTGTGGCGCGGGCGATGGCGGGCAACGCCTCGGGAAGTCCGAGCTCCGCGAGTGCCGACAGCGCGACCAGCCGCGTGGCGCTGTCGCTCGACGTCAAAGCCTGGGTGAGCTGGGGCAAGGCCTCGGCGCGCTTGGACAGGCCGACCGCCAGCAGCGCTGCGCGGTTCAAATCGGCGTCTGCCGTACCGAGCACGCCGCTCAAGACCTCGAACGCGCGCGCGCCTCGCAGGTGCGCGAGCGCCTCGACTGCGGCCACTCGCACTTGTCCGAACGGGTCTTCGAGCAACAGCGCGATCCGGTCGGTAGCAGAGTCGTCCCGCAGCCGTCCGAGCGCTTGGCACGCGTAGTAGCGCACCCAAGCGTCGGCATCGCCGAGCGCGGCGCGCAGCTGTTCGCGCACGATCGCGTCGCCCGCGGTGTGCCCGAGCGCGCGCATGGCAAACGTGCGGGTGCGCGGCGAAACGTGGCGCGCTGCCCGCAAGAGCTCGGCTTGGGCGCGAGGATCGTCGATGAAGGGCAAGCCGGCGATGGCCGCCTCACGCAGCTTTTCGTCGCTGCTCTTCGACGCTTCCAGCAACGATTCTAACCCTTCAGGGTAACCAAAGTAGCCGATGATGCGCAGGGCTGCGCGCCGCAGGCGCACGTCGGGCGAGCTCGTAGCAGCGAGCGCCAAGCGCCGAGTCTCGTCGCTGCCCAGAGTTTGAATGGCGGCCAGCGCGGCCTGTGACACGCGCGTGTCGGCGTCGCCCAGCAGCGGAAATATCGCCGGCACGGCTGCGGGATCTGCGGTGCGCGCCAGCGCATCGCAGGTCAACGCACGGACCGCGGCGTCTTCGTCCGCGAGGCACTCGATCAGCTGATCGCGTGCCGAGCGCTTGCCGCCCAAGAGCGGTACCAGCAAGCGACGCTCATCGCTCGTGGCGCTGGGCAACGCAGCGAGCAGCGGTGCATCCGCGACCGGACCCAGGCGCTTCAGCGATTGCACTGCGGCCTGGGCGACCGCGGGAGCTCCGCGCAACAATCCGAGCAATAGCGGCACGCTGCTCTCTTCGCCCAGCCAGGACAACACTTGGCTCAGCGCGAGTTGTTCGGCTGGATCGGCGCGCTTCAGGCCGAGCGCGAGCCGCTGCCTGAGCTCGCTCGGCTTGGCCGAGTTCGAAAGCTTCTGTTCCACGGAAGCGCCGGTGCCGAAGCGCTGTTCGGCAGCGTCGCGGATGGCCACTAGAGCGAGCGCGATCGCGCCGACGAGTCCGCCGGAGGCGCGGCTGAGTTGCTCCAAGAGTGCGGGAACCGCGCTGGGATCTCCGAGACGCCCCAGGGCCCGTACTGCTTCGGCGCCGTACAGCGGGTCAGTCGAAAGGTCGAGCAAGGTCTCGAGCGCGCGCGAGTCACCGCTGCGACCGAGAATGTCGATGGTCGGAAACGTGCGGAAAAAATTGCGACTCTGGGCCAAGATCAGCAAACAATCGAGCGCTTCCTTGCCGCCGATGCGACCGAGGGCCTCGACCGCGGCGAGCGCCACGTTGTCGTCCGGGTGTTTCGTCAACTCCTTGAGCTTGGGCACCGCCCGCGCGCTCTCGCGGCGCCCCAAGATTTGCGCGGCATCACAAACGACTGCGACGTTGTGGTCCTCGGCCAGTTGCAGCACGAGTTCGTCGATGGGGTTCGCGGTGGCCGACAGCGCGTCGACCAAGCCGGCGATCTTTGCTTCGTCCTCGCGTGAGCTGCGCAACGACCCGAGCAGCAGCGGCATTGCCGCGGGTTCGGCCGCGGCGAGCGACGCCACCACCGCGCGCCGCACCGCCCAACTCGCGTCCACCAGCTCCGAAACGAGCTCGGGGAGAGTGGACAAGCCCGCGCCAGCCAGCTCGGCCACGTGCTGCAAGCGTTCCCGCTCGGTGATGAGCGTGCTGGTCGAGGAAGAGCTCATGCTGGAGCTGCCGCCTCGTCAGCGTTCGCGCCGATGGACGATACGGCCTCTGCTTGGCTCAGGCTTGCCGCATGGACGCGCGCGATTTGGTTCGAGAGGGACTCTACCTCACGGCCGAAGAGCGCAACGCCCTTGGCCTGTTGTGCCGAGGCCGTGATGGTCTCGCGGATGCGACCACGCACGTCGTTCATGGCAGCGGCGATCTGCTCGCTAGCAGCGGCCTGCTCGGCGTTGGCCTGGCGAATCGCCGAGATCGCTTTGGTTTGCTTGGCGGTGGTTTCAGCGAGCGAATTGATGGCGTCGGTTTGTTCTCCGAGGGCGCGCGCCGTCTGTCGCGCGATACGCCGTACCTCGTCTGCGCCTTTGGCCAACGCGGCCGCCGCCTTGCTTTGCTCGGTGCTTGCGCGGGTGACCTCCGCGGCCGAAGTCGCGACTTGCTTGGACGCTCCTTCGAGCTCTTGTCCGGCTTTCGCTTGTTCGAGCATTCCCTTGGCGTGCTGCGCGGCGTCCTTGCGCGCGGCGTCGATGGCCTTGGCTATCTCACTCGCGCCTTTGGCTTGCTCGTTCAGACCCAGCACGGTGCGTTCCGTCGCCGCGCGCAGCTCGTCGGCCTGGGCCGCGACGCCCTTGACCAAGTTGCTTTGCTCCTTCAACGAGGCGAGAGTGGCCTCGGTTTGGCCGCGCATGTGGAGCGCAACTTTGGACAGTTCGGCCGCCGCGCTCGCTTGTTCCGCCGCACCCACGGCGACTTCTTTCGCGCTGTTGGCCAATTGCGTGTTGGCGCGCACGACGTCTCGCAGCGCACGCGCTTGGTCTGCGGAGGCGAGCGTCGTCTGCTTGGCCATTTGCCGCATTTCCCCCGCGCTCTGCGCCAAGTCCTGAGTCGCTTTGGCTTGCTCGCTCGCTGCGGTAGCGATGACTCGCGATTGCTCGCGCACCTTGGCCGACGCATCCGTCAGCGACTTGACGGCTGCGACTTGCTCGTTCGCGCCCTCGGCGGCCTCGCGTACCGACTGACCGAGCTCCTGCACGCCGCCCAAGATCGCGGCGAGCGCGCGCTCCGCTTCGCCGGCGAGGGACGCGCCTTCGGTCGCCACTCGTTCGCCCTCATGGGTGGCAGCGAGCGCGTCGCGCGCCGTACTCTGCACGGCGCGGATGATCTTGGCGATGTCCGCGCTGGCCGCGGCCGCGCGATCGGCCAGAGCGCGGATCTCTTCTGCCACGACGGCGAAGCCGCGGCCGTGTTCGCCGGCACGCGCCGCCTCGATACTTGCGTTCAGCGAGAGCAAGTTGGTGCGATCGGCGATCAGGTTGATGGTCTGCACGAAGTCGCCAATTTCGTCTACCTTTTGCCCCATTTCTTTCATCACGCCCGCGGATGAGGTGATCGAAGCGCGGATTTTACCCAAGCCTTCGATCGAGCGTCCGACGGTGCTGCCGCCCTCGCGCGCGAGCAAGGTGACGCGCTCGCCGACCGTGCGTGCTTCGCCACACACACGCGCGATGCGTCGGGTCGATGCCTCCATTTGCTGGCTCGCGACCGCGCTCGCCTCGCCGAAGCGCGCGACGTCCTCTGCCGAGCGCGAGACCGCCTGGGCTGACTTCGCGAGCTCCTCGATGGTCGAAGCGTTGGCCTCGACGACGCGCGAATTCTTCTCCGAGGTCTGCGCGACTTCCTCGACGGATGCTGCGAGCTCCGTCACGGTGGTTGCGTTCTCGGCGCTGGCCGATTCGAGTGCCTTGGCATTCTGCGCCGCGGAGGCGGCCGAACGCGCGACTTGCTCGGTGGTCGTCGCGGTTTGCACGACCGACGCAGCCAGACTCTCGCCGCGCTCCGCGGCTTCGTTCACCCCGCTGGCGAGCGCGACCGAGCTGTTCGCGACGGTCGCGATGCGGCTCATGACATCACGCGCGTCGCTGGCCAGCCGCTCGATGCCCTTGGCCATTTGTTCGGACGTCGCGCCGATCTCGGTGATACTGGAAGCGGTGCTCTCGGCGCGCGTGGAAATACCGGCAAGGCCGGCGGCCATTTCCACGGAAGTTGCCAGCAGTTGCTCGCTGGCCGCCGCTAGATCTTGCGCGTTGCCAGCGACCCCGCGGATCGAGCGCGCGGATTCTTCCACCGCGGCCGCGCTGTTTTCCGCCGACTCTGCCAGCAACTGCGTATCTTGCTTCACCGAATTGATCGAGCCTGCGACCTGCCGCAACGCGGAGCTCGACTCCTCGACGTCGGACAGCAGGGTCTGCGCGAGCTCGGTCAGACCTTGTTGTGCCCTGACCGCCTTCGCGGTCATCGCGTTCGCTTGTTCGACCGAGGCGGCGATCGCTTCGGTCGCGGCATTGACCTGTTCGCCGAGCGCCGCGCGCTCGTTGCTCGCTGCCGCAAGACGGAGCGTCGCCGCTTCCAGCGCGCCCACCTCCGCGGCCGTGTTGCGCAGCGACTGCGCCACGGACTCAACTCGGGAGCTGAGGGCGGTCGTTGGGGCCATCGTCTTCGGGGAGGGCGCGGGGCTTTGGGTCATGGCTATCTTCACCTAACAGTTTCGGGAGATCGATCAGCAGGAGCAGTCGCTTGCCCAGCGGGTGTACCGCCTGCACGAAGCCCGACGAGCGTTCGCTGACGACGCTCGGGGTGGGCTGGTGTTTGTCGACGTCCAGTTTGAGAACTTCGCGTGCGCTATCAACGCGCAGCGCGACGACGCGCCCTCGATACTCGGTGACGATGATGCGGGTATCCAGGTTCAGCTCTGCGCGGGGCAAACCGAAGCGAGTCCGCAAATCCAGCACGGGCACGACCAAGCCGCGCACGGTGACGACACCATCCACGTACTCGGGTGCGCCAGGCACGAGTGTCGCGCCGCCGTAGCTCTCCATTTGCAGTACGCTGTCGAAGGGCAGCGCATATTCGGCGCCTGCAATGCTGAACACCACGTGTAGCTTCATCGCGTCCTCGCGGGCAGGTGAGCGGTCGCGGCTTTCGTTTCACTCGTCGTCGCTCGCGTCAGGCTCGCGCTCAGCGCGACCAGATCGAGCACGAGCGTGGGTCGACCGTCACCCAGATCGGTCGCGCCCGATACCCCGGGCGCGCGCAGCAAGACGTCGTTAATCGGTCGGATCACGACCTCTTGTTGGCCCAACATGCGATCCACGGCGAACGCCATGAGCGCGCCCGCGCGCCGCACCACGATGGCCTTGCGAGCGCTTTGCTTGCTGCTGGATTGCAGCTTGAACACATCGGCCAATTGCAGCATCGGCAACGCCACACCACGCCGCGAAATGATGTTCAACGTGGGATTGCCGTCGTTGGCAGGAACCTGCACGAGTTCGTTGGCCTCGATCTCGATGATCTCTTCGACCATCGTCACGGGAACGACGAAGCGCTGACCTTCACACTCGAAAGAGAACGCGTCCACGATCGAGATCGTGAGTGGTACACGCAGCGTGAAGGTCGTGCCTTGGCCGAGTTGGCTGTGCACTTCCAGCTCTCCACCGAGCTCGTCCACGATCGCGCGCTTGACGATTTCCATCCCCATGCCGCGCCCACTGGTGGTGGTCACGATCTCTCGCGTGGATAGGCCTGGAATGCACAGCAGGTCCATCAGGCCGGCGTCGTTCGCGGGAGCCGCACGGCCCGCTTTTCTAGCCACCGCGGCGCGATCAATCCCGCGCCCATCGTCGCTGACGGTGATTTCCAAGCGCGTGCTTCCGCGGGCGCTGCAGGTAATGCGTAATTGCCCCTCTTCCGGCTTGTTGCGTCGCAGCCGTTCGTCCGGCGTTTCGATCGCATGGTCGACGGCGTTCCGTACCAAGTGGACCAATGCCGGAAACACCCGCTCCGAGACGGATTTGTCCAGTTCCGCGTTGCCGCCTTCCAATTCCAATCGCACCAACCGATGAGTGGCTCGCTGAAGGCCTCGGACCAGCAGCGGAAGGCGCTCCAAGAGCTCGCTCACCGGCACCATGCGCACTCGCACGATGGCCGCGCGCAGATCACGCAGCTGGCGAGCATTGTCTTTCATGATCTCGGTCAGCTCGCGCGTGTTCACGCCACTTTCGCTCAGGCTGGCGATGGCTCGGGTCAGTCGAAAGCGCGTGACGATCAGCGCAGACAAGCCTTCCATCGCTTCGTCCAAGCGGCTTACGTCGACGCGTACGACGCCGCGCCGCGAGAGTGCGTCGAGCGGTCCGTCCTCGGCGCCGTCCATGGCGCTTTCTTCACTGGGCTTGAGCTCGCTGTTTGCCACGGGCTCCGGCGCGGCGCGGACGATGTTGTGCAAATTCGTCCGGCTCAATCCGACCGCA